>ERZ1370068.4856-contig-3908_pt1 | contig 90028 bp, 121 predicted proteins | sample MGYA00561227_ERZ1370068 | MGnify/ENA primary metagenome ERZ1370068 (study PRJEB38410, sample SAMEA6850437) | metagenome | study: Metagenomic assessment of the ecological functions of the soil: analysis of the soil microbiota associated with the... | reverse complement strand
CTCGCGAGAGGCCGTCGTCCAGTCACTCTAGGCGGGCAAATATTGACAAGCGGCAGCTTGATACCAAAATGGCCGGACTGATGCCCCGCGCAGAATCCCTCGGGCACGGCAGTTTCTTCGACCGGCCGATCCTCAATTCGCCCTACGCCTACCCCGGCCGCCACTGGGAGCTCGACGGCGACGGCCAACCGACTGGGCTGCTGGTCGAGACACGCCGCGAGGCCGAGTTCATCACGCCGATACCTCGGCCGAAGAAGCACAAGAGAGCCAAGGGCCAGGAGCAGATCGTCTTCGACGAGGGCGCTGGTGTCTCGACCGCCAGGCAGCAGTATGACCCCACGCCGATCATCAACGAGCTGCGCGCACCGCGTGGACCAGTGGCGGGCCATCAGCAATCCGAGCCATTGGGGCGTGACGCCCGAGACCGCCAGGCTTGCTCCAGCACTGGCGGCACCACGACTTCACCGGCATCCGGCCCGTTCTTCTGCCAGATCGAGGCGGTCGAGACGGCGATCTGGCTCACCGAGGTGGCGCCGAACGAGGCAGCCGGCAAGGGCTTCCTCGAGCATCTGGCCAACGCCAACCGCGACGCCAACCCGGAGCTGATGCGGCTGGCGCTCAAGCTGGCCACGGGCGCCGGCAAGACGACGGTCATGGCCATGCTCATCGCCTGGCAGACCGTCAACGCCGTCCGGCGGCCGCAGAGCAAGCGCTTCACCCGCGGTTTCCTCGTCGTCACGCCCGGCATCACCATCAAGGACCGTCTGCGCGTCCTGCAGCCGAACGATCCCGACAGCTACTACGCGAGCCGCGAGCTGGTGCCGGGCGACATGCTCGATGAGGTCAACCGCGCCAAGATCGTCATCACCAACTACCACGCCTTCAAGCTGCGCGAGCGGGTCGAGCTCTCGAAGGGCGGGCGCGCGCTGCTCCAAGGGCGCGTGGGCGACGAGCTGGACACGCTGGAGACCGAAGGGCAGATGCTCCAGCGCGTGATGCCCGAGCTGATGGGTCTGAAGAACATCCTCGTGCTGAACGACGAGGCGCACCACTGCTATCGCGAGAAGCCGACGCGATGCGGACGACGAAGACCTGAAGGGCGACGACCGCAAGGAGGCCGAGCAGCAACAACGAGGCCGCCCGCCTCTGGATCTCCGGTCTGGAGATCGGTGAACCGCAAGCTCGGGCTTGCGCGCGTCATCGATCTGTCCGCCACGCCGTTCTTCCTGCGCGGCTCGGGCTACGCCGAGGGCACGCTGTTCCCGTGGACGATGAGCGACTTCTCGCTCATGGACGCCATCGAGTGCGGCATCGTGAAGCTGCCGCGCGTGCCCGTGGCCGAGAACATCCCCGGCGACGACATGCCGATGTTCCGCAACCTCTGGGAGAACATCCGCAAGGACATGCCGAAGAAGGGCCGCGGCAAGGCCGAGAGCCTCGACCCGCTCGCGCTGCCCACGCGGCTGCAGACCGCGCTCCAGGCGCTCTACGGCCACTACGAGAAGACGTTCAAGCTGTGGGAGCAGGAGAAGCATCGCCGTGCCGCCCTGCTTCATCGTCGTCTGCAACAACACCTCGACATCGAAGCTGGTCTACGACTACATCTCCGGCTTCCACCGCGAGAACGACGACGGCATCCACGACGCTCGAGAACGGGCGCCTGCGCGCTCTTCCGCAACTTCGACGAGCACGGCAATCCGCTGCCCGCGCCCCAACACGCTGCTGATCGACAGCGAGCAGCTCGAAGCGGCGAGGCGCTGGACGACGACTTCCGCGACATGGCGGCCGACGAGATCGAGCGCTTCCGCCGCGAGAGCGTCGAGCGGACCGGCGACCGCCGCGCCGCCGAGAGCATCACCGACCAGGAGCTGCTGCGCGAGGTCATGAACACGGTCGGCCGTCAGGGCCAGCTCGGCGGCGCCATCCGCTGCGTCGTCTCCGTCTCCATGCTGACCGAGGGCTGGGACGCCAACACCGTGACCCACGTCCTCGGCGTCCGCGCCTTCGGCACGCAGCTCCTCTGCGAGCAGGTCATCGGCCGCGCCCTGCGCCGCCAGTCCTACGACCTGAACGAGGAGGGCCTGTTCAACGTCGAGTACGCCGACGTGCTTCGGCATCCCGTTCGACTTCACGGCCAAGCCGGTCGTCGCGCCGCCGCAGCCGCCGCGCGAGACCGTGCAGGTGAAGGCCATGCGCCCGGAGCGCGACGCGCTGGAGATCCGCTTCCCGCGCGTCGGCGGGCTACCGCGTGGAGCTGCCGGAAGAGCGGCTGACCGCCAAGTTCACCGACGACTCGACGCTGGAGCTGACGCCCGACCTGGTCGGGCCCGACGATCACGCGGAACGCCGGCATCATCGGCGAAGGCGTCGACCTCGAGCCTCGAGCACCTGGAGGACATGCGGCCGTCGACGCTGCTCTTCCACCTGACGCAGCGGCTGCTCTACACCAAGTGGCGCGACGCCGGCGAGGCACCGAAGCTGCACCTCTTCGGCCAGCTCAAGCGCATCACCACGCGAGTGGCTCGACGCGCTACCTGGTGTGCAAGGGCGGCACCTACCCGGCCCAGCTCATGTACCAGGAGCTGGCGGACATGGCGTGCAACAGGATCACCGCGGCCATCACCGCCGCCTTCGCGGGCGAGCGCCCGATCAAGGCCGTGCTCGACTCCCTACAACCCGATCGGCTCCACCGCGCACGTCCGCTTCAACACCTCGCGGCCGCACCGCTGGCAGACCGACCCCGCGCGCTGCCACGTCAACTGGGTCGTGCTGGACAGCGACTGGGAGGCCGAGCTCTGCCGGGTGGCCGAGTCGCACCCGCGCGTGAAGCGCGTACGTGAAGAACCACAACCTCGGCCTCGAGGTGCCGTACCGCTACGGCTCCGAGACGCGTCGCGTACCTGCCCGACTTCATCGTGCTGGTGGACGACGGACACGGCGACGACCGACCTGCTGCACCTGGTGGTCGAGATCAGGGGCTACCGGCGCGAGGACGCCAGGGAGAAGAAGACCACCATGGACACCTACCTGGGTGCCCCGCCGTCAACAACCTCCGCACGCTCGGCCGGTGGGCGTTCGCCGAGCTGACCGAGGATCTATCCAGATCGAACGCCGACTTCAAGGCGAAGGTGGAAGCGCGAGTTCGACGAGATGATCAGCCCGGGCCCGGCGGCGTGTCGCCTGCGGTTTCCGCTTGACAGGCTTTCAGCGTGGGCAATGCTGCGCGTTCGGCAGCCTCTGTTGATGCCGGCCCAGCGTTCGCGCCAGGAACCCGGCAGAGGCCACGTGTCGGGGCGCGCCACGAAAAACGATGGACCACGTCGCGATCGCCGCTCTGTAGCGCTCCCAGGCGGCTCGAGAAGCACGGGGTGTAGAGTCGCCCCAGTACAAGGAGGACTCGCCATGCACGATCGATTCGCCCGCCATTCATCCGCGCCCGAAGCCTGTCGCGGCAGCTGGACCGGCTGGGCGACGAGATCGCCGAGCTGTCAGCGCATCTCGAGGCCGCCACCGCCCGCCTCCTCGACCTCATCCGCGAGTTCGACGCCCGCGGCGGCTGGAACACCGGCTTCCGCTCCTGCGCCGCCTGGCTGAGCTGGCGGGTGGGACTCGACCTGGGCGCGGCCCGGGAGCAGGTCCGCGTGGCGCGCGCCCTGGGCACGCTGCCGCTGCTGGCCCAGGCGCTCGCGCGTGGAGAGCTGTCGTACGCCAAGGTCCGCGCCCTGACCCGCGTCGCCACGCCGGAGACCGAGGAGCGGCTGCTCGGGGTGGGGCGCGCCGGCACGGCCGCCCACGTCGAGCGGATCGTGCGCGGCTGGCGCTGCGTGGACCGCAAGGCCGAGGCCCGGGAGACCGCGCGACAGCACGCGAGCCGGGCGCTGCACGTCCACCAGGACGAGGACGGCACCGTGGTGCTCCGCGGGCGGCTGGCGCCGGAAGTGGGCGCGCTGCTCCTGCAGGCGCTGGCCGCGGCCCGCGAGACGCTGTACCAGCGGACCGGGCAAGTGCGGCACGCGCTTCCGACCCGATCGCGGACCGCCCGACGATGGCTCAGCAGCAGGCGGACGCGCTGGCCCTGCTCGCGGAGACGGCCCTCCACCACGGCTCGATCCCGGCGCCCCGGGCGAGCGCTACCAGGTCGTGGTCCACGTCGACGCCGCGGCGCTGGCGGATCCGGATCAGCCCGGCCAGTCCGTCCTCGAGGACGGGCGCGCGCGTTTCCGCGGAAACGTCGCGGCGCCTGGCGTGCGACGCGAGCCGCGTGGTGATGCGGCACGACGAGGACGGGCGCACCGTGGAGGTCGGGGCCCGGACCCGGACGATTCCCCCGGCGTTGCGGCGCGCGCTCCACCACCGGGACCGCGGCTGCCGCTTCCCGGGCTGCGGGCTGCCGTTCGGCCAGGGGCATCACGTCCGCCACTGGGCGCAGGGCGGCCCGACCACGCTCTCGAACCTCGCCCTGCTCTGTCGCCGGCACCACCGCGCGGTCCACGAGGAGGGCTATCAGGTCGATCGAGAACCGGACGGCGAGCTTCAGTTCCCGCCGCCCTGACGGCCGGCTTCTGCCAGAGGTCCCGCCTCCTCCCAGGGTGCCCGACGATCCGTGTGAGAGATCCTCCGAGAGCGGCACGAAGGCGGGGGACTCGACCTGAACGCGCAGACGCGCGACCCGGGCTGGCTGGGCGAGCGCCTGGACGTGGGCTGGGCAATCGGCGTCTTGCACCCCTCGCGAGGTAGCCGTCATGGCGCGAAAGGCAAAACCAGCGGCCGGCAAGCGCGTCGAGTCCCTCCGCCATGAGGAGGCGAAGCGCAGGAACATCCCGACCGCCGAGTACCAGTCCGTCCTCCAGAAGGAGGCGCAGAGCCGCTGCGGCGTCGCCTACGAGCGGCGCAACCGCGACCTCGACCCGCAGCTCGTCTGGCGCGGCAAGGACGAGCAGGACTGGAGCGACCTCGTCGTCCACGCCCCGCCGCTCTACATCCAGGAGAAGGTTCACCCCAAGGCGCTCGATCGACGACCTGCTGCGCCAGACGCGAGAGCGCGCCAGGAAGCTGGCGAGCGCACGCTCGACCTCTTCGCCGACTTCAACGGCATCCCGCAGGGCGTGGACAAGACCGAGTTCTACCAGCACGACCAGAACTGGTCGAACCGCATGATCCTGGGCGACTCGCTGCAGGTGATGGCGAGCCTGGCCGAGCGCGAGGGCCTGCGCGGCAAGGTGCAGTGCATCTACTTCGACCCGCCCTACGGCATCAAGTTCAACAGCAACTTCCAGTGGAGCACGACAGCCGCGACGTGAAGGACGGGAACGCCGCCCACATCGCGGAGCCGGAGCAGGTGAAAGCCTTCCGCACACGTGGCGCGACGGCATCCACAGCTACCTCACGTATCTTCGCGACCGCCTCACCGTGGCTCGCGATCTGCTGACGGAGTCGGCTCTATCTTCGTGCAGATCGGCGATGAAAACGTGCATCGCGTGCGAGCAATGATGGACGAGGCGCGTTTGGTGATGACAATTTTGCCGGACGTCAGTGTCCTCAAGACGGCAGGTCAGTCTGGCAGAAAAAGATTCCTGGGGTGACAGATTTCGTGCTCTGGTAATGCACAGAGTTTCCAGTCGCGCTACCAAAGTACGCAGCCTTTTCACTCCCCACGCGAGCCAGTCGAGGACCCAACTGAACAGTATGTGTCGAGACCGGCCTCGCCGGGCTGAATCGATCTGACAGTCGATCAGAGCGCGATAAGCCAATGCCGCAGGGCGCTTTGTCAAGCTAGCAGACCCGACGTCGCAGACGGATGGAACCTCTTCAAGGTTTACGTTTCGGCACGTGGGGCCGAGACTTCCAGCCAAGCGGCACGCGCGGATGGTCTACCGATCTCTTGAAGGCATGCAACGCGTGCAACGCTGACTACTTTTTCCTGTCGGAAAGAACCTGATGTGGAAACTCTATAGGGACTGGTTCCCTTATGCGCCCACTAAACAACGTGTGGGCTGACATTCGATCATTCGGCTTCGCGGAAGAGAGGATCTATGTTGTCCAGACTGCATCGCGAATCGCGCAGCGCATTCTAACCGACCAGGTGATCGTCCTCGACCCCACGTGTGGCTCTGGCACTAGCGCGACAGTCGCCGAACAGTGGGGCCGCCGCTGGATGCACTATCGATACCCTCGCGCGTCGCGCCAGGCTCGCTTGGCCCGCGCCCGCATCATGGGTGCGCGATACCCGTACTACCTGCTTGGCCGACTCGCGCGAGGGCCAGATCAAGGAAGCCGAAGTCACCTCGCGGCGCCGCCCTCGCCGCCGGTTCGGCGGCAACATTCGCCAGGGTTGTTTATGAGCGACGTGCCGCACATCACGCTCAAGTCCATCGCCAACAACGCCGAGATCGACGTCATCTGGGACAAGTGGCAGGCGACGCTGGAGCCGCTGCGCGAGAAGCTCAACGCCGCGCTGAAGAAGCAGTGGCAGGAGTGGGAGATCCCGCGCGAGGCGGACGCCGAGTGGCCGGACGCCGCGAAGAAGCTCCACGCCGACTGGTGGCAGGCGCGCATCGCGCGGCAGAAGGAGATCGACGCCTCGATCGCCGCCAAGGCGGAGTTCGAGTACCTCTACGACAAGCCCTACCACGGACAACAAGAAGGTCCGCGTGGCCGGCCCGTTCACGGTCGAGAGCCTGTCGCCGCACCGCGTGCTCGGCGTGGACGAGAACGACGAGCTGATCGACCGAGTCGTCCGAGGCCGGCGCGGAGTACGCGGCAAGGCAGACGTTCCCGCAGATGATCCTCGAGAACCTCAAGCACCGCCGGCGTGCAGCAGGCGCACAAGGACGACGCGCATCACGTTCACCGCGCTCACGCCCTGGCCGGGCGATCTGGTCGCGCGCCGAGGGGCGCTACGTGGAGGGCGAGGGCACGGCGGCGGTCGAGCGGCGCGCCGCCATCTTCATCGGGCCGGAGTTCGGCACCGTCACCCGCGCCCGACCTGGTGGCAGCCGCCCGCGAGGCGGGTGACGCCGGCTTCGACGTGCTCATCGCCTGCGCCTTCAACTACGAGGCGCACGCCACGGAGTTCAGCAAGCTCGGCCGCATCCCGGTGCTCAAGGCGCGCATGAACGCCGACCTGCACATGGCCGAGGACCTCAAGAACACCGGCAAGGGCAACCTGTTCGTCATCTTCGGCGAGCCGGACATCACCATCCTGCCCGCCGAGGGACGGCACGCATGCGGGTGAAGGTGAACGGCGTGGACGTCTTCCACCCCAGCACCGGCGAGGTGCGCAGCGACGGCCCCGACGGCATCGCCTGCTGGTTCATCGACACCGACTACAACGAGGAGAGCTTCTTCGTCCGCCACGCCTACTTCCTCGGCGCCAACGACCCCTACGGCGCGCTCAAGACCACGCTCAAGGCCGAGATCGACGAGGAGGCCTGGGCGACCCTGCACAGCGACACGTCGCGCGCCCTTCGACAAGCCCAAGTCGGGCCGCATCGCCGTGAAGGTGATCAACCACCTGGGCGACGAGGTGATGAAGGTCTTCCGGGTCGGCGTGAGTCCGTCTATACCCAGAATGGGGTTTATCATACCCAACATGGGAATGAAGCAGCGGAGGAAGCGCCCGGGTCACCCCCGAAGCCAGGAGTGGCCGATGCGCTTGCGAAGCGCAGCAGCGCGTACTATGGTGTGCTCTTCGGCAACCCGGGCCGAAGCTTCTACGCCAACGAGGTGATCGGGCTGGTCCCCGGCACGGGCGCCGTGCAGCGCGAAGCTGGCGCGCGTTCGAGGCCGCCGGGCTGGTCACGGCTGTCCGCATCGGCAAGCAGAGCACTACCAGGCGGTCCAGCCTCGCCGGTCTTCCAGGAGCCGCGTACGCTGGTGCTCAAGACCTCGGGCTGCACGAGGTTCCGTGACGGCGCAGCTCAGCGCGAGTCATATCCGCGCTGCGTTCGTCATGGCTCCATCGCGAAGGGAGAGGACCCGGCCACTGAGCGATGTCACCTCATGGTCGTGAGCGACAGCCTGACGTATGCGGACTGTTCGGAGCGCTCGAAGGAGCGCAGCAGCTCAAGCTCGGTCGCAAGGTCGCAGCCGACGATCCTATTCCTCCAAGGTAGCTGGCCAAGCGCGCGTGAGGCAAGACAATGCCTTCGTCACGCGCGTAAGCTCAAGCAGCCTGGGGCTGTGGTGGCTGATTGGGAGCGAGTGACCTCACCGCGAAACCTCGCGGGCCGGCCGATCCTTGCGGAAGGAAGCGCCCGACGCGAAGGAGTTCGCCAATCTCAAGCAGTCAGGGCTGAGACGTCTCGCCGATGCGGAAAACAAGACAAATTCGCTGGAGAGTCGTTTCGACCTCGCTTACAACGCCGCCCATGCGCGCTCTGTCTCGCCGCCCTACGGCATTCGGGCTATCGCGCCGCAAACCGCTATATTGTCTTCAAGTCCTTCCTCACACGCTCGGGTTAGGGCCGGAGGTATGGCGGGTCCTGGCGAGGGGTCCACGATGTCCGCAACCGAGGTGAGTACGAGGGCGACCTGTGCGTCGATGAACGATTGCTGGCCGACCTGATCGTAGCGAGCAAGGCTGTCGCGGCGGCCCTCAACAGGCTGCCGCCGGTTTGACCCGCATGGAGTTCCGGATCGCCGACACCGTTCACGGAGAGCCTCGCGCGGCTCACCGGCGACGAGCAGAAGGCGGTGAAGACCACCGCCTTCGACCTGCAGATCAATCCCGCTAGCCCCGGGATGAGCTTCCACAAGCTCGCAAAGTCCAGGGACAAGGGCTTCTGGTCGGTGCGCGTCAGTCAGCGACGTCCGGCTTGATCGTGCATCGGACGGCGCAGAGCTCTGCTGCTCTGCTACGTGGACCATCACGACGGAGGCCTATGCCTGGGCCGAGCGCCGGAAGCTGGAGACCCATCCGACCACGGGCGCGGCGCAGCTCGTCGAAATCCGGAGCGAGTGCAGGAGATCGTGGTCCCTACCTATGTGACGCAGGCGCACGTGGAGGCCACGCAAGGAAGCCCCTGTTTGCGCACGTGCCGGACGAGCTGAGCTGCTCGCTTACGGCGTGCCCGTCCGAGTGGCTCGCCGACGTGCGACAGGCCACCGAGGACACGGTGCTCGTCGCTGGCGGACCACCTTCCGGCGGAGGCCGCCGAGGCGCTGCTCGAGCTGGCAACCGGAGGCGCACCTCAAAAAGCCAGGGCCCGCCGCACCAGCCGGCGACCCCTTCGAGCATCCCGACGCTCAGCGGCGCGTTCCGGGTGGTGACCGACGTGGACGAGCTCGCGCGGGCGCTCGAATACCCGTGGGAGCGCTGGACGGTCTTCCTCCATCCGGCGCAGCGCCAGCTGGTCGAGCGGCGCTTCGGCGGGCCGGCGCGCATCGCCGGCTCGGCCGGCACCGGAAAGACCATCGTTGCGCTCCACCGCGCCGCGCACCTCGCCCGCGCGAACCCGGATGCACGTGTCCTGCTCACGACCTTTTCGGATGCGCTGGCGAGCGCCCTACGGATGAAGCTCGCGCGGCTGATCGGCACTGAGCCGAGGGTTCGCGAGCGCATCGACGTGGAGGCGCTGGATGTCGTCGCCCGCCGGCTTCACGATCGCCTTCTCGGCCGCGCGGAAATCGCCTCGCGCGAGACGGTCCGCCAGATCGTGCTCGAGGCTGCACGAGGTGATGTCGATCCGAAGGTCTCACCTTCATTCCTGCTGTCAGAATGGACCGAGGTCGTCGATGCATGGCAGCTCGATTCCTGGGAGGCGTACCGTGCTGTGGCCCGTCTCGGTCGGAAGACGACGGCTACCGGAGAAGCAGCGGCAGGCGCTTTGGGCCATATTCGAGCGCGTCCGGGGCGCTCTGAAGGAGCGGAGGCTCGTCACGCGTGGCGGAGCTCTACGGTCGGCTTGCCGCCCGCTTCACGAAGGGAGAGAGGTCGCCCTACGACTTCGTGGTGGTCGACGAGGCGCAGGACGTGAGCGTGGCGCAGCTTCGCTTCGTCGCCGTCCTCAGGCAGCGACAGGCCCGAGGCCCTGTTCTTCGCCGGCGATCTGGGGCAGCGGATCTTCCAGGTGCCGTTCTCCTGGCGAGTCGCTCGGCGTCGACATCCGTGGCCGATCAGCGCACGCTGCGCATCAACTATCGGACTTCTCACCAGATCAGGGCTCAGGCAGATCGCCTCCTCGGGAAGCAAATCACCGACGTTGACGGCAACATCGGAGGACCGCCGCGCCACCATCTCGGTCTTCAACGGTCCCGCCCCCTGCTCCGCGTGGTCGGTACTGCCGCCGAAGAGTCGGGATTCGTGGGCCGCTGGCTGGCAGAGAGGGCGGCCGAGGGTGTAGCACCAGGCGAAATGAGCGGTCTTCGTCCGTTCTGCTGAAGAGGTTCCACGGGCTCGTGCGGCGGTCGAGGCGGCCAACCTCCTGCCACGCGTGCTCGACGATGGCGTGAAAACGGTGCGCGATCGTGTCTCTGTCGGCACGATGCATCTGAGCAAGGGGCTGGAGTTTCGAGCGGTGGCGGTCATGGCGTGCGATGACGAGATTGTTCCGCTGCAGTCGCGCATCGAGACGGTCACGGATGACGGGGATCTCGAGGAGGTGTACGACACCGAGCGTCACCTGCTGTACGTCGCCTGCACTCGTGCCCGCGATCACCTGCTCGTAACGGGTGTCTCTCCTGCATCGGAGTTCCTGAAGGATCTGGTTGCATAATCATCGTCACTCCGCGGCGACGGCCGCCACCACGCGCTCGTCCGCCCCGTCCTTGGGGCCCGCCCGTTCCACCCGCGTGCGGTGCATGAAGAAGATGAGCAAGACGAGGCCCGCGTACATTACGGCGAGGAGGCGGAAGTCGTCCATGAACGCGAGGACCTGAGCCTGGGCCTGCGTCTCGCGATACAGCATGGCCACGGCCTGCTGGCCCGCGGTGATCGGTGTCCGCCCCGTGCGTCCTGGAAGTGCTGCGTCCACAGGCGGAGGCGCTCCGTCGTCTCCGGATCCCACACGTGCACGTTGGCCACGAGGGCCGACTGGTGGAGCTGGGCGCGCCGGGTCAGGAGGGTGGTCGAGATGGCCACCCCGGCGCTGCCCCCGATATTGCGGACCACGCTGAAGAGCGCGGTGGCGTTGGGGAGGTGCCGGATGGGCACCGAGGCGAAGGCCAGCATCTGGAGCGGCACGAAGATGCAGCCCATGCCCACGCCCTGGATGAGGCGCGGAGAGGCGAGCGACCAGAAGTCGACGGCTGAGGGTGACGTTCGACATCAGGTAGGTGGCCAGTCCGTTCATGAGCACGCCGAACGAGAGCACGATACGCTGGTCGCAGCGGCTCACGAGATAGCCCGACGAAGACGAGCATCACCGCCTGTCCGATGCCGCTGGGGGCCAAGCACCAGGCCCGAGGTCCACGCGTCGTAGCCCATGAGCTTCTGCGTGTAGAGCGCGAGCAGGAGCATGCTCGCGTAGAAGCCGAAGCCGGCCATGGACCATGACCAGCGAGCCCACGGTGAAGTTCCGGTCGGCGAGCATGCTCAGATCGAGCAAGGGCTCGTCGGCGGTCAGCTCGCGGATGACGAAGGCGGTGAGGGCGGCCACGGCGAGGATGGCCAGCGCCGTGATCGTCCCCGAGTCGAACCAGTCCTCCCGCTCGCCCCGGTCGAGGAAGAGCTGAAGACCGCCGAAGCCCACGATCATCAGCACCATGCCCGAGCAGATCGGCGCGGCCGGCGAGGCTTGGCGTGCGGAGAGTCGAAGAGGAGCGACGCTCGCCATGAAGAAGCCGACGATGCCGATGGGCAGGTTGATGTAGAAGATCCAGCGCCACGACCAGTTGTCGGCGATCCACCCGCCCACCGTCGGCCCGAAGGTCGGGGCGAGCACGATGCCCATCCCCCACACCGCCATGGCCATGCCCCGCTGACGCGAGGGGAAGATCTCCCACAGCACGGCCTGTGCGATGGGAATGATCGGCCCGCCTCCCAGTCCCTGGAGAACGCGGGCGGCGATGAGGAGCTCCACCGAGGGCGCGATGGCGGACAGGAAGGAGCTCACGGTGAAGAGCAGCGTGCAGAGGAGAAAGAAGCGCCGCCGTCCCAGGCGCGCGGTGAGCCAGCCCGTGGCGGGCAGGATGATGGCGTTGGCGGCCAGGTACGAGGTGAGCACCCACGAGACTTCGTCGAGGCCGGCGGACAGCGCGCCCTGGATGTGGGGAGGGCGACGTTGGTGATGCTGGTGTCGAGGATCTGGAGCACCGACACGAGCATCACGGTGGCGGTGATGGCCCAGCGACGGGCATTGCCCAGCGCGGGTCCGCTGACTACCTCGTCGGTCGGCGTCATTGCCGGCGCGTCCCCGCCGTCAGCGCGTCTCGGTCGGCATGGGCTGCGATGATAGCGCATCGCGGCCCGACGTGACGATGACGGCGAGCCCGAGCATGACGAGGGCCATGCCGGCGAGGCGAAGCACGCCGAAGCGCTCGCCGAACACGAGCGAGGATGCGTAGGCAGCCACGAAGGGGGCGAGGAGCGCGAAGGGAGTCACGCTGGCCACGGCATAGCGGCGGAGGAGCCATCCCCAGATCGCGTAGGCGAGCACGGTGGCCACCACGCCCAGGTACAGGATCGACCCGAGCTGTAGCCATGACGCCGCGGCGAGCGCCGTCACCAGCGCACGCGGTCCGTCGACGCAGGCCGACAGGGCGAGCGACGGCACGGGCGGCACGAGGCTGAGCCAGATCACCAGATGGAGCGCGTCGACCGGAGGCAGGCGCTTGACGAGGACATTGCCGATGCCGAAGCTCACCGCGGCGAGGCCGGTGAGCGAGAAGCCGATGGCCGTCAGATCGTGACCGACAGTGGCGGCGATGAAGGCGAGCCCCGCGAAGGCCACCGCCGTCCCCGTCCACTGACGGACGGAGGGCCGCTCCCCAGGATGAGCGCGGAGAAGACGATGGTGAAGAGGGCCTGGGTCTGGATCATGACCGAGGCGAGGCCGGGCGGCATGCCCAGCGTGATGCCGAAGAACTGGAGAAGGAACTGGCCCGCGAAGAGAAAGAGGCCGGCCACGGTGAGGGCGCCCCACGCTACGGGCGGCCGGGCCAGCCACAGGGCGGGGACGGCCGCGACGAGAAAGCGCAGCGCGGTGAGCTGGGGCGGCGAGACGACGTCGAGGGCGATCCGGGTGGCCACGAACGCGAGGCCCCAGATCACCGCCACGAGCAGCGCCAGCACGACGTGAAAGGGGGCCATGCCGCTCGACCATAGCATCAAGCCCCGGGCGATAGACAAGCTTCGCCCGGCCAGCGTAGACTCCGGAGAATTCTCTCACTCGGCATTCCCGGGAGGCGGCCCCTCATGGCACAGCAGAGTCTCAAGATCGACCACATCCTCTATCTCCTCACCCTCGATGGGGAGCGCCGCATCATCCAGGACGCCGCCGTGCTCGTGGAGAACGGGCGCATCCGCCGCGTGGGCAAGGCGGCGGAGCTCGCGGACGCGCGCGCCGATCGCGTGATCGACGGACGCGCCATGGTCGTCACGCCGGGCTTCTTCAACGGGCACATGCACATCAGCTACGCGCATCCGGTGCGCGGCATCTTTCCCGACGAGCAGGCGAGCCCCCTCGTGCACGTGTTCAACCTGCAATCGGCCATGACCGAGGACGAGGAGTACCACGCCACGCTCCTCGGCCTCATCGAGCTGGTCAAGAGCGGGACGGTGTGCTTTCTCGATCCGGGGAGCACCAAGTTTCCCGACGCGTGCCTGCAGGCCTATCAGGACGCGGGCATTCGCGTCATCCTCGGCGAGTGCGTGACCGACGAGGAGTCGCCGTGGGCGCTCCCGCGCTTCCCGCCCGCGGAGGCGGTGGCGCGCACCGAGTCGTTCATCTCCAAGTGGAACGGGAAGCTCGACGGGCGCATCCGCGCCTGGGCCATGCCGTTCTCCTACGAGACGTGCAGCACGGGGCTTCTCCAGGCCCTCAAGCGCGTGGCGGACGAGCACCGCACCGGGCTCACCCTCCATCACAACACCGGGCAGAAGGCGCGCCAGGATTCCGTGGTCCGCTACGGTCACACCCCCACCGCCTACCTGCAGTCCATCGGCGTGATCGGGCCGGGAGTGCTCCTCGCCCACTGCCTGGGCATCGACGAGGGCGAGGTCGACTGCATCGCGCGCACGGGCACCACGGTGGCCATGTGTCCGGTGACCGCGGCCAAGAGCGGCCGCGGCATCCCCGAGCACGGCCGCATGCCGGAGCTCCTCGCCCGCGGGGTGAAGATCGCGCTCGGCTGCGACTCGCCCAACAACTCGAATCATCTCGACATCGTGCGGGCCATGAACATGGCGGCCATCCAGTACAAGGACGCCCGCCAGGATCTGCGCCAGGTCCCGGCGGAGGCCGCCCTCGAGATGGCGACCCTGCACGGCGCGCAGGCCATGGGCCTCGGGGACGAGCTCGGCTCGATCGAGGCCGGCAAGAAGGCCGATCTGGTCTGCTTCGACACCCAGCGCCCGGAGTGGCAGGCCCTGTGGAATCCCGTCAACAACCTCGTGTACAACGCGGACGGCCGCAGCGTGCACACCGTGGTGATCGACGGCCGGGTGGTGGTGGACGCCTACCGCCAGACCTTCGCGGACGAGCCCCGCCTCTTCGCCAAGGTGCAAGAGATCGGGGAGCGGCTCCAGGCCCGCACCGGCATCACCTTCCCGCGCTCCAAGTGGCCGATGGGCTGAGCTCCACCATGGCGACAGCGGCGGCGCGAGCGTGCGCCGTCCGCACGCTTTTCCGCTTGACAGGTTTGCCGGGTGGGTCGGTCGCTGCGGTGGCGGCGCTGACGGAATCGCGCGTCCAGCAGCGCGCATAAGTCCACCGGATGCGTGGTCGGGCGCGGCCTGATCGAGAATCATTTCGCGTTGTGCGATCGCCCCGCCGAGCCACTCTACGTCCACCCGAAATCCTGGGTGTAGAGTCCTCCACGAGAAGGAGGGCTCGCCATGCGAGGTTCATTCGCCATCTGCCATTCAGCATTTCCCCGCAGAGCTGGACCAGCTCGGCGACGAGATCGCCGAGCTGTCCGCACATCTCGACGCCGCCACCGCGCGCCTCCTCACCCTGATCCGCGAGTTCGACGCCCGCGGCGGGTGGAACACGGGCTTCCGCTCCTGCGCCGCCTGGCTGAGCTGGCGGGTCGGGCTCGATCTGGGCGCCGCCCGTGAACGGGTGCGGGTCGCGCGCGCCCTCGGGTCGCTGCCGCTCCTCGCCGAGGCCCTCGCCCGCGGGCAGCTGTCCTACGCCAAGGTCCGCGCCCTCACCCGCGTGGCCACGCCGGAGACGGAAGCTCGCCTGCTCGCGGTGGGGCGCGCGGGCACGGCCGCCCACGTCGAGCGGATCGTGCGCGGCTGGCGGTCGGTCGACCGGCGGGCCGAGGCTCGGGAGACCGCGCGCCGGCATGCCAGCCGGGCCCTTCACGTCCGTACCGGACGAGGACGGCATGGTCGTCGTCAGCGGGCGGCTCGAGCCGGAGGTGGGAGCGCTGCTGACCCAGGCGCTGGCCGCGGCCCGCGAGACCCTGTACCAGCGGGCCCGGGCGCGGGACGAGGCGGCGGCGAACCCTGGAGACGTTTCCGCGGAAACGCCCTCGCTGGCCCAGCAGCAGGCCGATGCCCTGGCCCTGCTCGCGGAGTCGGCCCTGCACCACCTCGATCCCGGCGCCCCGGGCGAGCGCTACCAGGTGGTGGTCCACGTCGACGCCCAGGTGCTGGCCGATCCGGATCAGCCGGGGCAGTCCGTGCTCGATGGCGGCGCGCGCGTTTCCGCGGAAACGTCCCAGCGCCTGGCGTGCGACGCGAGCCGGGTGGTGATGCGCCACGATGACCACGGGCGCTTGGTGGAGATCGGGGCCCGGACGCGGACGATTCCGCCTGCCTTGCGGCGAGCGCTCCACCATCGGGACCGGAGTTGCCGCTTCCCCGGCTGCGGCGTTCGCTTCGGGCAAGGGCATCATCTCCGCCACTGGGCGCACGGCGGGCCGACCACGCTCTCGAACCTCGCGCTGCTCTGCCGCCGGCATCATCGGGCCGTGCACGAGGAGGGCTATCAGGTTGCGCGCGGGCCTGACGGGGCGCTGCGATTCCGGCGGCCGGATGGCCGGCCTTTGCCTGAGGTGCCGTCGCCTGCCCCGGTGCCGGACGAAGCCCGTCGAGGCTCTCCGAGTCGTCCATGAATCGCACGGCCTTCGTCTCGACGCTCGGACGGCGTGCGCGGGCTGGCTCGGGGAGCGCCTGGATGTGGGGTGGGCCATCGATGTCCTGCACCCGCGCGCCCGGAGACCCCAACTGCCCCGTCATATTGAACGGGGACGCCCCGAGTCCCCTCATTCTCGCGGGTAACGCTGGCGCTTCACGCAGTGGAAGCGGCCATCAGTACGAGGGGCCAGCGGCCCCGCGCCTCATCATGTGCCCAAGTTCACGGTGGCACCGTGCCACGTCCAGGCGCTTCGCGATAGTGCAATCCAGTCTCATTCACGATCATCAGGGCGGCTTCGACTGTGCGACGAGCCGGTGCCAGCCCGATCAGGCCCGCAGCACTTCGGCGCCGGGGGCGGCTTCTAGCTCGCAGGCGTTGACGGTCATGGCGAGCATGGCGTAGTAGCCGATGCTTCCCGTGAGCTCGAGGAGCTTCTTCTCGCCCAGGCGCTGGCGGAGGGCGGCGAAGGTGGCATCGTCCACTCGATGGTCGCGGAGAAGCCGTCGCGTGAAGTCGATGATCTGGGCGTCCTCCGCGGGGACGCCTCGCGAATGCTTCTCGCGGACGGCCGTGATGGTGGACTCCGGCACGCCCTGCTTCCGCGCATTACCCGTCTGGGCTCCCCACACGTAGACGGCATCGAGCTCGCGCGCTACGGTCAGGGCGGCGAGGACACGGATGCGCATGTCGAGCTCGCCCTCGAAGCGAACGTACGCGCCGAGGTGGGCCACCCGCCCCGCCATCTCCGGAGCGTGGAGGAACATCGTGAACGGCCCCTGCAGCGAGCCCCGGCTGCTGACGATGCTGTCGACGGCGGCATGCCCCTCGGGGGCAACCTGGCTCTTGCTCGTGATCTCGCTGAGTCTGGCCATGTCACGCTCCTCGCTGTCGTGAGAGTTCCCTTGTCTCGGCCTCGGTGCGCTGTCCCCAGTACCGCATGCGCATCTCGCCGAACATCTTCGCGGCGGTGCCCAGATGCTCGTGAGCCGGCGCTTCTTCGCCCGCGCGCCCGTAGAGCGTGCCCAGGCTCAGATGGCAGCGGGCGGCGGCCGGACGCATGCCGAGGGCGGCGCAGGCATCGAGCGCCTCGTGGGTCAGCCGCGCCGCCTCGCGGGGACCGTCACCGACGCAGGCGATGTCCGCGAGGACGGCGCGCGCCTGCGCCTCGTTGCCCTTTTCTCCCAGGCCCACCGCCAGTCTCGATGGCCCGGTGCGCGAGGCGACGCGCGTCGGCGACCTTCCCGGCGAGGAGAAGGCCTTCCGCCCAGCGCCAGTGGAACGTCGAGCGATGGCTCTCGATGCCGAACTGCTCGTAGAGCCCCGCTCCGCGCTCGAGCTCGGCGAGGGCCTCGCCGGCACGTCCCAGCCAGGCGAGGACCAGTCCGCGCAGGGAGAAGGACTGGGCGAGCCACACCGGAACATTCCGGGTGCGGCACAGCTCCACCGCCCGCTCGCTCAAGACGAGGGCCTGCGCGAACTCTCCCTTGATCACGTGCTGGCCGGGAAAGAAGCTCGCGAGCATGGCTTCGGCGATCGGATCCAGGTCGGGCCCCTTCAGGGTCGGATCGCCGTAGAAGGCCACGCGCTCGAAGTCGCCCGTGGTGGAGAGACAGAAAGCGAGCCAGGCGCAGCTTCCCCAGTACACGGGCACGTTCATGCCGGGAACCTCGTGGGCCACGGGGGCGTCCGGCCCGTCCACGATGTCCACGAAGGCCTCGATGGCCGGGCGATAGTCGCCGAGGGCCATGTGATTCATGCCCAGCGCGTACTTCGACGCGACCTGCAGGCGCACGTCGCCGATCTCCTCCGCGATGGTGAGCGCCCGCTCCGCCTGGACCACGCCGTCGCGGTAACGTCCGGGGAACCACCCATAGGCGGCCAGCCGCTGGGCGATCCAGCCCAGCGTCGGCTCGTCCCCAGCTCTCTGGCCAGCGGCTCCGCCTCGAGCTGCAGCTCCATGAGCCGCCTGATCTTTCCCATGAGGGACAGCGGCACGCTGAGGTCGAGCCTCACGTCGATGGCCCGCCGCAAGGCCTCGGGTCCCGGGTCGAGGTGCGGAAGCAGCGCGAGCGCCTGCTCGTACTTGCTTGCGCTCTCCGCGATGGCCCCACTCGCCATGGCCTGGCGGCCTCCCTGCCGGAGATAGCTCACCGCCTTGTCCCACACCCGTCCGTGCACGGCGTGATGGGCGAGCAGATCGACGTGGTGGGCGAGGAGATCCGGCTCGAGGCGCTCGACCGCCTCGACCACCGCGGCGTGGAGCGCGGTCTTGCGCTCGTCAGAGCACGCTGCCGTAGGCCACGTCGTGGGTCAGGGCGTGCTTGAAGGTGTATTCGAGGGAGGGAAACACGCGCGCCTCGTAGAGGAACTCCGCGCTCCGGAGACGGGTCAGAGCCTGGCGGAGCTCCTCGTCGGATATCTCGGCCACCGCCCGGAGGAGGGCGACGGGCACGTCCTTCCCCACCACGGACGCCGCCTGGAGCAATCGCTTGTCCTCGGGAAGGAGCCGGTCGATGCGGGCGGCGAGAATGGCCTGCACCGTGGGCGGCATCTGGATCGACTCGACGTCCTCCCCAGCCGATAGCTCCCCGCTCGCCGAGGAGGGCCCGGGTCTCCACGAGGGTGCGCACGCTCTCCTCGAGAAACAGCGGATTGCCTTCCGTCCGCTCGATCAAGACCCGCTTGAGAGGCTCGAGACCCGCCTCCGCTCCCAGGAGCTCGACGAGCAGGCTGCCCGCGCTCTCGAGTGGGAGCGGGTCGATGCGGAGCTGACGGTAGTAGGTCTTGCTCGTCCATCCATGCTGATACTCGGGGCGGTAGCTCGCGATGAGGAGCAGCGAGGAGGCGGGCAGGCTCTCCACGAGGCTGTCGAGCCACGCCTGCGTCTCCGTGTCGATCCAGTGGAGGTCCTCGAAGAGCAGCATGAGCGGCTGCTGCCTGGCTCTGCCGGAGGAGCAGATGCTTGACGCCGTCGAGGGTGCGCTGGCGGCGGCGGGGCGGATCGAGCCGCTCCCACGCCGCGTCGTCCACGGGCACGCCGAGCAGGGACAGCACGGCGGGGAGCACGGGCTCGAGCTGGCGGTCGAGGGCGAGGACCTTGGCGTGAACCTTCTTGCGCACCATCCACGTGTCGTCGCGCGGCTCGACGTCGAAGTATCGCTTGAGCAGATCGGTGACGGGCAGGTAGGCCGTGCCCTTGCCGTAGGAGGCCGAGCTGCCCTGGAGGAGCAGCCAGCGTTCCGCGCCGCGGGAATGAGTGAACTCCCAGCACAGGCGCGATTTGCCCACACCGGGCTCGCCCACCATGGCCACCACCTGCCCGTGCCCGGCCTTCGCCAGGTCGAGCGCCTGTTGGAGCTGATCCAGCTCGATGTCACGGCCCACGAAGGAGGTCAAGCCCCGCGAGGCCGCGGCGTGGAGCCGGGAGCGCACGGCGCCCGCCCCGAGGAGCTCGAATACTTCCACCGGATCCGTGAGTCCCTTGATGGGGAGGGGGCCGCGCGTCTGCACCTCGACGTATCCCTCGGCGAGCTGCCAGGTGCCCGGCGCGAGGAGAATCGTCCCCGGCTCGGCCATCTGCTCGAGGCGCGCGGCCAGATGCGTGGTCTGTCCCACCGCGGTGTAATCCATGCGCAGATCGCTGCCGATGGTCCGCACCACCACCTCGCCCGAGTTGAGCCCCACGCGGATCCGCGTCGGGACGTCGTCGGCGCTCATCACCTCGCGCGCGTAGCGTCTCAGCGCTTCCTGCATGCGGAGGGCGGCATAGCAGGCCCGCACCGCGTGATCCTCGTGGGCCACCGGCGCGCCGAAGAGAGCCATGATGCCGTCGCCCATCACCTGGTTGACCGTGCCCTCGTAGCGATGCACGGCTTCGATCATGAGCTCCAGCACCGGATCGAGGAGCCGTTGCGCCTCCTCGGGATCGCGGTCGGCGAGAGCTCCAGCGATCCCCGGAGGTCGGCGAAGAGCACGGTGACCTGCTTGCGCTCGCCTTCGAGGGCGCTCTTGGAGGTGAGGATCTTCTCCGCGAGATGCCTCGGCGTGTACGACTCGGGAGAGAGAAAGCGCTGGGGGCCGACGAGCGGGGTCGCGCACTGTCCGCAGAAGCGATGGTTGGGCGGATTGGCGGCGCCGCAGGTCGGGCACATGGCGGACACCGCCGTCCCGCACTGTCCGCAGAAGCGGGTGCCTGCGGGATTGTCGGCCTGGCACCGGGGACAGTTCATCCCGCGGTGTCCATCGCCGCGTGCGAAGGGCGCGAGGAAAAATCGCTCATGATGGACGGTACGAGCGTGACGATCCGTGACACCTCGGATTGATCCTGCCAGAGCATGGTGGACAGGTCAATCGAGGGAGGGCCCGGCGCAGGGTCCAGTGTATAGTGGGCGAGCGGGCGTGGCCCGTTTCAACCATATGAAAATCGGCCCGATCGAGATTCCCCAGCTCTGCCGCCTCGCCCCCATGGCCGCCATCTCCAATGCCGCCTTCCGGCTCGTGGCCAAGGAATGCGGGAGCGGGCTCACCACCACGGAGGAGATCGACGCCTTCGCCCTCCTCATGGACACGCCGCGGGCCGGCGACATGACGGCCTACTATCCGCAGGAGCGCCCGCTCGCCATGCAGCTCCTCGGTCGCGACCCACAGGCGCTGATCCGCGCCGCCTATCGCTGCGAGGAGCTGGGCGCCGACATCGTCGATCTCAACATGGGCTGCCCCATGCCCAAGATCACCGGTAAGGGCAAGGGCGCCGCCCTCATGCGCGACGTGCCCGCCACCGCGCGTCTCCTGCGCGCCATGCGCCAGAGCATCACCGTCCCCTTCACCATCAAGATCCGCGGCGGATGGGACGACGAGCACCTGAACGCGGTGGAGGTCGCGCGCATGGCCGAGTCCGAGGGCGTGGACGCGATCACCGTGCACCCGCGCACGCGCTCCAGCGCTTCACGGGCAAGGCCCCGTGGACGATCATCGCCGAGGTGGTCGACGCCGTGCGCATCCCCGTCACCGGCAACGGCGACGTGGACTCCACGTCCACCGCGCGGCGCATGGTGGCGGAGACGGGCTGCCAGTCGGTGATGGTGGGGCGGGGCGCCCTCGGCCGTCCGTGGATCTTCGACGACGGCTTCGACGCGCTACCGCCCGCCGCCCAGCGCGAGTACAAGGACCGGATCATCCGCCGCCACATGGAGCTGATCCAGGAGCACTGCTTCGACCGCTACGCGCTGTCCCAGATGAAGAAGCACCTTGCCTGGTACACGGACGGGCTGGCCCACGCCACCGACTGCCGCGCCCGCATCTTCCAGACCAAGAGCCCCGCGGAAGTCTGGGAGCTCTTCCTGGAGTACTGGGACGTCTCCGCCCACCACGCGGAGCCCGCCTCCGTCTGATCGCGGGCGCCCGAGCTATTCTTCGCTCGACGCCTTCAGGTTTCGCCGCCACCCTCCCGACAGAACGAAGCGGGAAACGTCACCCACTGCTCCACCACGAAGCGGCTGACGAAGTCGGCGGCGCCGTCGAACGGCACGGGCGCCTCGCTCTCGCCGCGGTGGCCTCGTCCCTGGATGACGAGCGCAGCCAGCATGCCGAGGACTCCCAGGCCCATGCCCACGCCAGAGCGCGCGATGGCCGTCCCCACCAGGACCACGCTGCCCACCTGGAAGAGGGCACGGCCACGATGTGGAGGAGCAGATTCGTCCGGCTCCGGTGCTTGGCCGAGTAGTCGCTCCACTGCCAGTCGAGCAGACGCTGCCGTATCATCGGTGGGCGTCCTTCAGCAGTGGCGGCAGGGCGGAAAGTCGCGCGAGTAGACCGGCTGCTTGAGAAACTCCTCCGGCGGGTATTTCCAGAACTGGCTCACCGCGGGATAGGTGAAGATTACCGTGTTCTGGAGCTTGCCATTCACCCGCTCGACTTTTCGGATGTAGATGTTCTGGGTGGGATTGCCGTAGGGATCCATCTTGACGGGGCCACGCGGCGCGTCGGCGATCTCCACCGCGCGGAGGGCGGCCATGAACGCGGCGCGGTCCTCCACCCGTCCCCCACCGCCTTGGCCGCCTCCGACACCGCGCGGGCGCCCGTGTAGCAGTTCTCCGAATAGAAGGACGGCAGGCGATTGTATTTCTTCTCGAAGGCCGCGCGGAACCGGCGGTTGGCCGGGGTGTCGAGGGCGGCCGAGTAGTGATGGGCGCTGATCACCCCGATCGACTCGTCGCCCAGCTCGGGGAGGACGTGCTCGTCCGTGTAGGTGCCGCCCGCGATGAGGGGCATCTTGTCCTTGAGCCCGCTCGCCGCCCATTGCTTGGCGAAGAGCAGCGTCCAGCGGCCGAGGGCGAGCACGAACACGGCGTCGGCGTCCTTCCGGATCTGCGAGAGGTAGGGCGCGTAATCCTGCACGTTGAGAGGGATCCAGAGCTTCTGGACGATCTGTCCGCCATTGTCCTCGAACGTCTGCTGGAAGCCGCCCACGATCTCCCAGCCGAAGGCGTAGTCGAGCGAGACCACCGCCACTTTCTTGTAGCCGAGCGTCTTCGCCGCGTATTCCCCGAAGGGTGCATGTTGCCGCCCGCCGAGAAGCCGGTGCGGATCAGCCACTTGGGCCGCTTGCGCTGGGTCAGGTCGTCGGCGGAGTTGATCGGGTAGATGGTGGGAATTCCTTGCGACTCGACGTAGGGCACGAGGGCGTAGGCGACGTTGGACAGGATCACTCCCGCGAGCATGTTGACCCGATCGGACTCCACGAGCTTCCGGGCCTTGGCGATGGTGGTGGCGGGCAGGCCTTCGTTGTCCTCCAGGATCACCTCGAGCTTGCGGCCGGCCATCTGCCAGCCGTTCTCCTCCCAGTAGAGCTCGCAGCCGCTGTACATGTCCTTGCCCGCCTGGGCGATGGCCCCGGACAGCGGCGCGAGGAAGCCGATCTTGATCGGAGCCTGGGCGGCCGCGGGGACGGACAGCCCGAGCGGAGGCGGCGAGAGCGAACGAGACCACCGCGATGGACATCCGCATGCGCATATCCTCCGTCAGCGAGAGGATCGGGAGCCGGCAACCTTGCCGGATGGCGGCGATCCTGCCAGATCGGTAGAGGCTGGTCAAACCGCGTTCGGCCGGGCGGGCCGACTGCCCACACCAGATGCGAGGCGGATATCCCTCGGAGGCTAGCGCTTCAGCGGGTCCTCTCGCCGCGAGGAAGGCGGTGGCTCTGCTCGGGCGCTCTGCGTTCCCGGCGCTCCTGTACGGCGCGCTTCATCTGGCCCCAGATGACTCCCGCCTCCATGACGCATTGAAGAGCATCCTCGAAGGCTCGGGGCTTCCTGCGAATGATGCGGAAGGCGCCGCGGGCGAAGAGGCGTGCCACATGGCGAAAGCGCCAGCGCGGCACTCCGGCGACGAGGGGGCCCCGGGGCGGATCGACGGCCGCGAGCGCCTGTCCTTCGCCCATGTCCCACATGACCCGGCGAAAGTACGCGCGCTTCAAGCGAGCGCGCGGGATCCGATGGAAGACGGTCAGCGCGGGATCGTACGCGACAGGCGCGGCCGGCGGCAAGCATCCGTCGCACGATGTCGCAATCCTCCTCGCAGAAGCGCCGGCCTCCTACCGGTCCCAGCGCGGGTATCAAAGCCACCCAGCGCCACGAGCGCGTCGCGACGGAACACCATGTTGGCTGCCCCACACCTGCGGGTATCGCCCCGGCGGGATGGGCAGCATGGCGGGCTGGTCGAAGTCCATGATGGCAAGATAGGCGAGCAGTCGCCGGTTGCCGAGCAACCAGGACGGCGGCTCGACTTCCCAACTGGGGAGGATACGTCCGCCCGCCCCGTCGACGGCCCGCGCTGTCCAGCACCGTGGCCGCCGTCGCCACCCAGTCCGACGGCGGGAGAGACATCGTCGTCGGTCAGCGCGATCACCGCTCCACGCGCCACCGCGATGCCGGCATTGAGCGCTCTGCTCTTGCCCACCCTCGGCTCGAACACGTAGCGCAGGCGACCGGGGGCCTCCATGGCCAGGGTGCGGAAGATCTCGAGCGTGCCGTCCGAGCATCCATTGTCCACGACGAGGATCTCCCACCCGAGACCCTCCGGGGTCTCCTGCGCAATCAGGGCTTCGAGCGTCTGGCGGAGCTGAGATGCCCGGTTGTGGGTGGCCACGATCACGCTGACGGCGACGCTCATCGCCTTTTCCTGGGGACGGTCGGGGCGAGGCGCCGTCCGCTCATATTCTCGAAGCTCGGGCCGTCGCTCGAGATCCTGCCGCGTCACCCGCCGGTGTATCGCCTCGACGATGAGGCTCGCCACTTTGCCTCCGCGCCGCCAGCCGAGCGTCTTGCGCGTCTTCCCGGCGATCCATTCCCCAGCCAGCCCCCGATGCCCGGTGAGCCAGCCGTAGTGATGGCCGATCCACCAATCGTCGGCGGGAATGTCCCAGTGCTCGCGAAAGCACCGGAGGCTGATCCGATTCCACGCGTCGCTCCAGCGGAGCAGGTAGAACGGCAGGTCCGACCACAGAAATGGCGGCGGCTGCTGATTCGCCACGATGGCCGCCGGCTCGATGTAGACGGGAAAGCCCGCCTCTCTCAGCCGAAGGCAGAGGTCGAGGCTCTCACAGCAGCTCAGGTACCGCTGATCTTGGAGACCGAACTTGTCGAAGAGCTCGGTGCGCAGCAGCTTGCAGTGGAACTCGACGAGCTCGGTCGGCTCGCGTCGCAGGTGGGACCGCACCTCGGTGATGAAGCGCCGGGGAAACCGGTGCTCCTCGAAGAACGACCGCCGCCCATCTTCCTCGACGACATGGGCCTGGCCTCCCGCCATGTGGATGCGCCCGAGCGCGGGATTCTCGTTGCAGTAGAGCGGCCCCACCGCCCAGCGCGTTGGTCTCGTCAGCGCAGCGAACGAGGCGGTCGAGCCAGCCCGGCGTGACGAGCACGTCATTGTCGATGAAGCAGACGTATTCCGTATCCACGTGCGGCAGGGCGAGGGCGCGCGCCTCCATGGGAGAGAGGTGATGCTCGGTGCGGAGGAGCCGGAAGCCGCGCTGGCGCGCGCGCAGCGTGAGATAGCGCCGCACGGGCGCGGGCGATCCGCCGTCGACGTAGACGAGGTTGTAGGGCACCTCGGTGTGGGCGAAAATGCTTTCAGGGGCAGCTCGCGTCCAGCCGAACTGCTCGCGCGGCGCCACCACCACCGTCGTACGGATCTCGGCCATCACTTCAGGAATTGCACCGCCCGTGCCACGGGCTACTCGTCGGCAAATCAGACACTTGCGCCCCGCTCTCCCCGTCCAGCCCCGCAAACTGTAAGGTTCCCCGCCATTTCTGGGGGCTTTGTCGCCTCCGTCTTTTCCGATAGAGTGAGCGCCGAGGAGGGCCAGGCTATGAGCGTGGCAACGTATACTCTCGCGCAGTACGTGGAAGACCTGCGGCACATCTCTCGCGACACGCGAGACCCGCGTGCCATCGTGGACCGCGTCCGTCCGCTCGCCCAGCGGCTGGCCCTCGATCGCAGCTGGCTCGAGCCGCGATTCTACGAGGGGACCCCGAGCAGAGCTTCGGCCTCTACCTGCTTCACGAGGAGCCGGATCACCAGCTCGCCGTCTTCGCGGTGGCGTGGCTACCCGGTGGCGGCTCCGGGCCTCACGATCACCTGACATGGTCGGTGGTGGCGGGGGTGGACGGAGTCGAGACGAACACCTTCTGGCGGCGTCTGGATGACGGCTCCCGACCCGGCTACGCGGAGATCCAGCGAGACCGGCGAGAAGCGCTTTGGCCCGGGCGACGTGCTGGCCATGATGCCCGACGCCATTCACAGCGTAGTGAACCCCACGGACGCCGTCACCGTGTCTCTCCACACCTACGGCATGCATCTCAACTACACCGGGCGCTCCGAGTTCGATCCGGAGAAGAACACCGTGGGCCCCATCCAGCGAAGGGTCCGTCGCGCCGACTGAGCCCTACTTGTCGAGCCAGGTCTCCTGGTGCCGGCAGCAGTTATAGGTGACCTGGTTCAGGATGAGGTTCTTCACGTAGGGATAGTGCGCGAAGCGATCCACGCGCCAGCCCATGACGGGACGCGCCGCGTCCTCCTCGAGCTTCTTCTGGATCTGCCACACGAGGGCCAGGCGCTTCTGGGCATCGGTCTCCTGCGACTGCTGGTCGATGAGGCGCATCACCTCCTCGTTGCAGTAGTCGCCGTAGTTCCGGGAAGAGCCGCACGCGTAGTTCTCGTAGAAGTTGGCGTCGGGATCGTCCACCCCGAGGCCGGTGAGATTGGCCCCCACCTGGAATTCCCGGCGGGTGGCCAGGGATGCCACTGCGCGGTGTCGATCTGCTTGAGCGTGGCCTCCACCCCGCCTGCTTGAGCTCGCTGATCACGAAGGAGGCGAGAGTCGAGGTAGATGGCGATGGCGCGCGTGGCCATCTCGACCTTGAGCGGGTTGCCGGGTCCAAAGCCGGCCTCGGCGAGGAGCTTGCGGCGCGCACCTTGCCCTCTTCCCCTTGCCGTAGCCCGGCAGCTGCTGGGTGTCCTTCTCGGGCAGCCCCACGCGCCCCACGGCTTAGGGGCCATGGCCGCGCCCACCAGCGCGCTGCCGGAATGCACGGCCTTCACGTAGGCGCGGCGATCTATGGCCAGGCTGAGGGCGCGGCGCACCTTGACGTTGTCGAAGGGCGGCTGCTTCGTGTTCAGGAGGAGATTCTCGCTCACGTTGGTGGCCGTCTCCGTGAAGGACATCTGGGGCACCGCGCCCCGGAGCTGCTCGGCGATCGACACCGTGGTGTCGCCCGGATAGGCCACGTCCACCTGATTGGTCTGCAGCGCGGCCACCCGCGTCCCCCGCTCCACGATGACGATGTAGCGCAGGCCGTCGAGATAGGGCCGGCCCTTCATGAAGTAGTCGGGATTCCTCACCGAGGTCGACGGACTGGCCGCGCTTCCATTCCTTGAACTTGAAGGGGCCGGTGCCCACGCAGCGCGAGCGGTGCTCGGCGAGCGGCACGTGGGCGGGAATCACCGGCGAGTAGCCGGAGGCGAGGATGGCAATGAGCGACGGCTGCGGGCGCTTGAGCCGGAAGACCACCGTGTAGGGATCGGGCGCCTCCACCGCCTCGACGTTCGCAGTACCACTCCTTGCGCGGATTGAGGCGAAGCTTGGTGGGCGCGTCCTTGGCCTCGCGCACGAGATCGAAGGTGAACTTCACGTCCTTGGAGGTGAAGGGCTGCCCGTCGTGCCAGCGGACGTCCCGTCGCAGGAAGAACACGAGGTTCCGGTAGTTGTCCTGCCACGACCAGCGCTCGGCCAGCTCGGGAGCGATGGTGTCCAGGCGGCCCATGCGCTTGAGCTGATCGAAGATGACGAGGTTGCTGTAGCAGGGCATGGCCGGCCACGTGACGGAGTTGGTCGCCGACTCGTGAATGGCGAAGCCCTGGGGCAGGTCCTCGCGCAGCACGAGGCGAAGCACTCCGCCGGGCTTCCCTCTGCCGGGCCGGGCGCCGGGGCGGGTCGCTGGGCGAAGGCGGGCGCGGCCACGGCGAGGACGACAGCGAGGAGCGCGCCGAGCCCGAGCCTTACGCGCATCTCAGACCTCCGGCCCCGCGTCGAAGCGCAGGCCCATCTTGGTCTTGAAGACCTCGAGCGCCTGGGGATCCACGGCCTCGATCTGCTTGGCGATGGCGGGGGCAGGCCGATGTCGTTGCGGTCGTTGATGCCGCCCGTGATCACGGTGAGGAGCACGCTGTCCTTGGTGTCCACGTTCCGGAAGCCGCGGTTCACCCCGGGCGGGCAGGAGAAGGTGTCCCACTTGCCGAGGACGATCTTCTCGCCGCCGTCGTCATTGAGGAGAACTCGAGCTTGCCTTCCAGCACGATGAAGGTCTCGAAGGTCTTCACGTGGGCGTGCAGGCACGGCCCCTGCCCCGGGGGCATGATGGAGATGAACATGGTGAGGCCCGCGGCATTGTAGATGGGCGCGTCGTTGCCGAAGGCGGACTGGGTCCGCTCGAGCACCACCGGCATGAGCTTGCGCGCGAGGATGATGTCCTTGGCCGCCTGCGACACGGTGGTGTCGTTCTTCATGAACTCCATGGGCTGGAGGTGCTCGAAGCGGCCGGTACGGGCCGCGATGTCGTCGCGGGTCATCTGGATGGTTTGCACGATGGCTCTCCTTGGGTCGGGCGGTTTGTCGGAACGCCGGCGCGCGGCCCGATCACTCTATCACCTGGCCTGGCCTCAGGCCGGTCGCGAGGCTTGCCGGAGCACGTCGGGATTCATCACGTTGATGGGCTTGCCCGCGGCATAGGCCACCATCTGGTTGAAGATGGTGGTGAACATCTGCTCGAGGGCATCGCGCTCGACATAACCCAGGTGCGGCACGCATACCGCATTGTCGAGCGCGAGGAGCGGGTGCGCTCCGCCCAGTACCGGCTCTTCCTCGAACACGTCCACCGCGGCCATGCCCGGCCGCCCCGCCCGCAGGGCCGCCTCCAGCGCGCCGGGAGCGATGAGGCCGGCGCGGCTCGTGTTCACCATGACCGCGCTCGGCTTCATGAGGGCGAGATCGGCGGCGGTGACCATGCCGCGCGTCTCCGGCACCAGCCGCACGTGGAGGGAGACCACGTCCGATCCCGAGAAGAATGCCTCGCGGCTCTTGGCCAGGGTGTGACCGTCGGCGCGCGCCTTCTCCATGGTGGTCGGGCGTCCCCACACCACCACGTCCATGCCGAAGGCCTTGCCGTAGCCCGCGACTACCGCGCCGATCCTCCCGTAGCCGTAGATGCCCAGGGTCTTCCCGCGGAGACCGGTGCCGATGGGATAGGCCTGCCAGCGTCCGCCCCGGAGGGCGGCCATCTCCTGGGGATGCGGCGCACGGCGGCGATGATCATGCCCCACGTCAGCTCGGCCGTGGCGTAGGAGGGCTGGCCGGGCATCTGGCTCGCGCACAGGATGACGCCGCGCCGCGTGCAGACATCGACGTCGATGTGCGGATATACGCCGACCTGGCTGATGAGGCGGAGCTTGTCGAGGCGCTCGGAGGAGCGGGCCGCGGATGGGCGTGCGCTCCCGGATGAGGGCGAGCGCCTCGGTGTCACGGAGCCGCTCGGCGAGAACGTCGACGTCCTTGGTGTGATCGCGCCAGATCGTCACCTGGTGGCCCGCGACCTTGCTGAAGCAGGCGAGGGTGCGGATGGTGTCCTGATAGTCGTCGAGAATGGCGATGTTCATGCGGTTCGTGCCTCACCGTGCGTCACGGAAGGGGCGGTTAGGAGGCGGCGCCGGGGCGCGCCGTGGCGAGCGCCGGGGCAGCCGCGGGAGCACTTCGTCCCGCCCCGTGACGAGGCGGAGGAAGCCGGGGAGAGCCGCGGATCGAGGGTGTCACGGATGCCGTCGCCCAGGAGATTGAAGGCGAGAACCGTGACGGTGATGGCGAGCCCGGGAAGAGCACGAGCCACCACTGAGGTATGAGTCCCGTGATCGAGTCCGCGAGCATGTTGCCCCAGGTCGCGGTGGGCGGCGGCACGCCCACCCCGAGAAAGCCGAGGGCCGCCTCGATGACGATGGCCACCCCGAGATGCGTGGTGGCGAGGACGAGATAGGGAGCGACGCACTGGGGCAACACGTGAAGGCGCATGATGCGAAAGGCAGACGCTCCGCTCGCCCGCCCCGCCTCCACGTAGGACATCTCGCGCACGGAGATCGCCACCGAGCGGATCACGCGGCCGCCGAAGGGCAGGCGGGTGATGGCGATGGCGATGATCACCGCGGGGAGCCCGGTGCCGATGGCCACGGAGATGGCCATGGCGAGAATCAGATCGGGAAAGGCCTGCAGGATCTCCATCACGCGCTGGCTGGCGAGGTCGAAGCGGCCGCCGAGGTAGCCGCAGGCCACGCCCCACAGCGAGCCCACGGTGGTGCCGAGCAGCACGGCCGCGAAGGCGACGAAGAGGGACGTGCGGGCGCCGTAGATGACGCGGGAGAGGGTGTCGCGCCCGACTTGATCCGTCCCGAACAGTGACTGCGCGTCGGGCGGCTTGTTCATGTGGCGGAAATTGGTCTTGAGGGGGTCGTTGGGCGCCACCCAGGGCGCGGCGATGGCCATGGCGATGATGAGCAGGCCCACGACGCCGCCCACCGCCGACAGCGTGTTGCGCCGGGCGAAGGTGAGGAGCTCCCGAAGGACGGATCGATCGGCGGGAGGGAGCGCGGGCTCAGGCATAGCGGATGCGCGGATCGAGCCACGCATAGCTCAGGTCGACGAGAAAGTTCACGAGGACGAAGATGACGGCGTAGAGGAGCACGAGGTTCTGCACCACGATGATGTCGCGCTCGATCAGCGCGGTGACGAGCGAGCGGCCGAGGCCGGGGACGCCGAAGGCCTGCTCCACGGCCACCGAGCCGCCCAGCACGAAGCCCAGGAGCACGCCCGAGATGGTGATGACGGGAAGGAGCGCGTTGGGCAGGGCGTGGCCCAGCACCACGGTCCGCTCCTCCGCACCCTTGGCGCGGGCCGTGCGCACGTAGTCCTCGCCGATGACCTCGAGCAGGCACGAGCGGGACATCCGCGCGATGTAGGCGCCCTGGGCGAGGCCGAGAACGATGGCGGGCCCGATCACGATCTGGAGGTTCTGCCAGGGCGACTCCCAGAAGTGGACGATGATGATGGGCGCCTTGTAGCCGAACCAGAAGAGGAGGGCGAGCACGATGAGCATGCTGAGCCAGAAGCCGGGAATGGCGATGAACAGGATGGCCGCGGAGCGGGCCACGTTGTCGGCCCAGCTGTTGGGCTTGATCGCGCTCACGATGCCCACGGGGAGGCCGACGAGCCACGACACGATGAGAGCGAGGATGCCGATCTCCGCGCTGATCGGCCCGCGGTGCAGGATAAGCTCGGCCACGGTGTCGCCTCGGAAGAAGGACTTGCCCAGCTTCCCCGTGACGATGTCATGGAGCCAGTGGAGGTACTGCACGGGGAGAGGGTCGGACAGACCGAGGTCGTGCATGATGTGGACACGGTCCGCCGGAGTCATCTTCGCGATGCCCTCCACGCCGAGGATGGCCACGAGGGGATCGCCGGGGAGGATGCGCAGAACGACGAAGATGATGAGCGATACGCCGACGAGCGTCCCCAGGGCGAAGAGCATCCGCCGGACGAGATACTTGCGCATGGGTACGGGCCCTTACATCCGCACCTCGCCCGGCGGGCTCCGGCGGCTCCGGCTAGCTCTGCGCCAGCCAAACGTTGTCCCAGCGGACCACGTCGTAGATCCCGAAGAACGTCGACGGATTCTGCCCTTTCACCTTGTTGTAGTAGGCATCGTAGATCTGCTCGTACGAGATGGGAATGAGGGGCGGATCCTGCTCCATGATGTCCTCCGCCTTGCGCACCATGGCCCTACGCTTGGTGTCGTCGAGCTCGCGCTCGATCTGCTTGGCGAGAGCCTGGAACTGCTCGTTGTTCCACCCGGAGTAGTTCTGCGGGCCGTTGGCGCCGTACCAGGCGGTGAAGTAGTCGGAGGGATCCATGAGGCTCGACACGATGGCGCTGATGGCGAGGTCGAAGTTGCCCGCGGCCGCCTCGTCGAACCACACCGAGGTCTGGACCACCCGCAGGTTGGTCTCGATGTTGATGTGCTCCTTCAGCATGGCCTGGATGGCCACCGCCCACAGCTTGAACGTCGCGATGTCGCGGACCACGAAGTCGAGCCCCTTGAGGCCCTGCCCGTAGCCCGCCTCGTTCATGAGCTTGCGGGCCTCCTGCACGGCGGGCTTGATGTCCGTCTGATAGCCGAGGCGCTTGACCAGCTCGGCCTTGGGCGTCGACATCTCGTGGAACGGGTAGACGAAGCCGCCGATCTGCATGGGGGCGGTGTCCTTGACCACGTCGATGAGGGCGGGGCGGTCCATGGCGAGGTGAATGGCCCGGCGCACGCGCGGGTCCGCCGAGCGCCTTGTTCTTCTTCATGTTCATCCAGAACGCCTGGATGACGCTCTGGTTGAAGGCGGCCGCCGTCACGTTCGGCATCTCCTTGGCCTTGCGCCACGACACCGGGTCCAGGAGGCGCGCGTAGTCGAGCTTGCCGGACAGGAACGAGCCGCCGAGTTCCGGCGAGAACGGCATCATGTGGTAGACCTCGAGCTTGTCGAGGAGGGAAGCCCCTTGTTCCAGTAGTTGGGGTTCTTCTCCATGATCCAGATCTCTTTGTCCTTCCGGGACACGTGCTTGTAGGGCCCCGTGCCGGGATAGTTCATGACCTGCCGGAGATTGCCCTGGTTCTCCTCGAGGGTCTTCTTCCGCACGATGATGTTCCAGCCGCTCGCGAACGGAGCCCAGCATGAAGGCGCTTGGGGCGCGCCTCGGTGAGGCGGAACTCGATCTTGTGCGGATCGAGGACGACGATGTCGCTCACCGTGGTGAAGAGCGACGAGCGGGGAATCACCACGCCCTTGGGCGGCCGGACGATGCGCTCGTAGGTCGCCTTGACGTCGTCGGCCGTGAAGTCGGCTCCGTCGTGGAACTTCACGCCCTTCCGTAGATAGAACGTGTATTTCTTGCCGTCCGGCGAGATGTCCCATTTCCAGGCGAGATCGGGGATGATGGTCTGCCCATCTTTCGGGTCGCGCCGGATCAGGCAGTCGTACATGGGCGCCTGGGGGCCGATGTTGGCGACGGTGCCCGACTGGTGGACGTCGAAGTGCGCGGGGGCGTTGTGGACGCCGTAGCGAAGAGTGCCGCCACGCTTGGCCGCCGGGTCCGGGCGAACCGGCGATGGTGTCTCCTGGGCCTCGGCCCGCTTGCGGAGGACAGCCGGGCTGAGGGCGACAGCGCCCGTCGCACCTGCGGCCTGAAGGAAGGTACGACGGCTCAGGTGATCGCTGCCGGGGCCAGGTATGGGCTGATCGGACATGGGCACACCCCCTTGTGGGTTCGGCTCGCGCGTCGATGCGCGAGGTGGCGGCACGATACACGACTCGGCCCGCGGAGACAAGGCGCGATCCGCCATGACCGTCGGGATCGAGGACGCCCGGGCTTCTGGTATCATGCGCCCGACCCAGACCAAATCATGAGCATCTCCCCGGCTCCCCGCAGCTCGAACGCATCGGATCCAGCCTGCGGTATGCGGATGACAGCTCGCGCGTCACCCTCACCGTCTGCACGCCCCGCATCGTGCGCGTGGAGCTCGACGACGGAGGCGTGGCGGCCGGCCCAGGATACGTGGGCGAGCGGAGCTGGCCCCCCTCGCCCTTCGAGATCGCGGAGGGCGACCCGCCGGCGGCTGACCACCGGCCACCTCGGGGTGGAAATCTCCACGGCCCCGCTGCGCCTGGCTTTTCTCGATCCGGGCGGCCAGTGGCTCCTCCGGCAGCCCGAGCATGACGGAATGAGCAGCGAGCCGAGGGCCGGCGACCTCGTGCGCCGTCGCGTCCGCGTGGCGTTCGAATTTTCCGGTGAGCAGCATTTCTACGGCCTGGGCCAGGGCGGCTCCGGCTTCGACCGCCTGGGCGCCACCCGCCAGCTCTGGAACACCCACCTCGGTCACGGTCCCGGCTCGGACATGGGTGTGCCCTCCTCGTGTCGAACCGCGGCTATGCGCTCTTCTTCGACAACACCGCGGAGGCGGTGGTCACGGTCGGCCGATCCGATGGGGGCGTGCAGATCGTCTACGCGGCCGAGGCGGGAGGCTCGTCTGGTATTTTCTCCTCGGCCGCGACATGCGCGGCGTCATGGGCGAGGTGGCGGAGCTCCTCGGGCGGGCTCCCTGCCTCCCCGCTGGGCGCTGGGCTTTCTCCAGTCGACGCGTCACTTCGACGACACGGCGGAGCTGCGCCGGCTCCCGCACACCATCCGCGAGAAGCGGATCCCCTGCGACGGACTGATCTACCTCTCGACCTACGGCGAGGCACGCGGCTGGAACCGCGGGGTGGGACATCTGGGCTTTCAGCCCGAGCTGTGGCCGGATCCCCAGGCGCTCATCGACGAGGCGCGCGCCCTGCACTTCGAGGTCACCACCCACGAGTATCCCGTGCTGCACGAGGCGTCGCCGCTGTTCGAGGAGGCCGAGCTGCGGGGCTTCCTGCTTGCCGAGGGCTACGGCCGGCCGGCGGGCGCGGCCAGGCCAACTATCGCGAGGGACAGCGCTATCTCGACTTCACCAACCCGGCCGTGTGCGCGTGGTGGTGGGCGGCCCACCGCGAGCTCGGCGAAGCTCGGCGTGGCGGGCTGGTGGCTCGATGGCGGCGAAGGGCCGCCCGCGCGATCACGGCTTCACCTGGGCGATGGCGCGCTGCTCCACAATATCTACGATCGCTTTCGTCACCAGGCATTCGCGGAGGGCGAGGCGGCCGACCGGCCCGATCAGCGCGTCTTCCTCCTCTGCCGGTCCGGGGCGGCGGGCATGCAGCAATACGGGTCGACGTGCTGGTCGGGCGACATCAACAACGACTTCGCCACGCTGGACGCCCAGATCCCGCTCGGGCTCAGCACCGGCCTCTCGGGCATCCCGTACTGGGGCACCGACGTGGGGGCTTCTTTCATCCCGTTCCGGAGACGGCCGAGCTCTACACACGCTGGTTCCAGCTGGGCGCGTTCAGCCCCATCTTCCGCTCGCATGGCTGGGTGTGGCGCGAGCACGTGCCGTGGGCGCACGGCGCGGAGGTCGAGGCCATATGCCGTCGCTACGCCGAGCTGCGCTATCGCCTGCTCCCCTACACGTACACCCTGGCCTGGCAGGCCCATGCCGATGGCCTTCCTCTCATGCGCCCCCTCGTCCTGAACTACCCGGACGATCCGCGCGGTGTGGAGCCTGGGCCACGAGTTCCTGTGGGGTGACGATCTGCTCGTGGCGCCGGTGACCCGCGAGGGCGCCACGGCGTGGCCGGTCTATCTGCCCGCGGGCGCGCTGGTACGACTTCTGGACGGGCACGCGTTACGAGGGCCCGGCGGGCATCACCGTCGACGCTCCACTCGATCGGCTGCCCCTGCTCGTGCGGGCGGGCGCCATCGTGCCCATGGGGCCGGTGGTCCAGCACACCGGGAGCGGCCGCTCGACGAGGTCACCCTCCTCATCTATCCGGAGGGCGCATCGCGCTTCGAGCTCTACGAGGACGACGGCCGGAGCAATGCCTACCGGCTCCGCGGCGATTACGCGCTCACGCGCTTCGAGTGCGAGGCGGCGCCGGGCCGGGTGACCGTGCGCATCGGCGAGCCCGTGGGCGCCCGCTCGGTGATTCCGGCGGGCCGCCGCTACCTGATCCGGATCAGGATCGACGGGCCCCGATCGGTGGACGTGACGGGCCATGGACCCATCCACGACGGGACGGCCCGAGCGACGGACGCCGGCTGGTGGGAGGACGGAAGCGGATTCACCGTCATCCGCCTTCCCGGCCGGCCGGCCCTCACCGTCACCATCGCTAGGACTTGAAGTACCAGGTCTCCGTGTGAGCGATGTGCGGGTTGTCGCTGACCGCGCTGTTCCAGAGCCGCTCGGGAATATTGCCCATGTTCGTCTTGATGACGCGCACCCCCTGCGAAGCGGGTGAGTTCGACACGAGGGGATCATCCAGAGCTCGTCGAGGGCGATCTTCCACACGTCCTTGGCCATCCGCGTCCGCTCCTGGTCCTTCACGCCGAATGACCGGCGGTACTTGTCCATCAGCTCCCGCATCCGGGCCGGCGGCGTCTTGCCCTTGGTCCCCGTGCTGGAGTACCAGAGGCCATAGAGCGGCCCCATGGGGCTCCCCGCGTCGGCAGGAAAGACGAAGGAAAGTGGCCGTAGATGTTGTCGGCGCCCCACTGGGTCTCGAAGTAGATCTGATGCTCGTTGTTCTGCACCCGCGTGGTCGCCGCGCCACGCTCCATCTCCTGCACCTCGCCGCGTATACCGATCTTCTTCCACTGCTCGGCCATCATCTCGGCGATCTTCGTGAAGGGCAGGAACCCGAGGTAGGTGGTGAGGGCGAGGCGCAGCCGCCCCTTGCCGTCCGCGCGCAGGCGATACCCCTCGGCGTCCTTCTTGGTGAGCCCGAGCTTGTCGAGCATCTCGTTGGCCTTCTTGACGTCGTAGGCCGTGTGCAGCGTCTTGTATTCGGGCCCCGGGAAGTAGAGCGTCCGCTCACCCGGCGCGGCGGAGCCGGTCTGGCCGAGGCCGAGCAGGAATGTCTCGTTGATCTGCGCGCGGTCGATGCCATGGGACAGCGCGATGCGGAACTCGCGGGTGCCGAGCCACTTGGCGATCTCGGCGTCCTTCTCGTAGGTCTGGTTGCAGAAGAGCCCGACATCGGCGCCCTGATCCGAGGGATCGAGATGGACACGGTAGCCGCCCTTCTGCTGGTTCTCGAGCAGCACCGGGCAGCTTGCTGATGTCGATGTGCCGGGCCTGCGAGATCGAACTCGCCGGCGATGGCCCGCAGGTTGATGACTTCCAGGCTTCTCGCCCGAGCGTCATCCGGATCCGGTCGATATAGGGGAGCTGGTTGCCGTCGGTGTCGACCCACACGCTGTAGGGATTCCGCTCGAGCACCCAGGTCGGCGTGGTGATAGGGCGACGTCGTCTTCCACGGCGTCACCACGGGCAGGTCCGCGTTGCGGCAGGCGTCGTTGCGATTCTTGAACATGGTGACCCAGCCGTCGAAGTTCAGCTCGGCCGACCTTCTTCGTCGAGATCTTCCTTGGAGGCGTACTTCGGGTGGAACTGCTTGAGGTAGTGCGCCGGCGCGAAGCCGCCGAGGGCGGAGCGTCCCGAAGCGCGCATGGTGCCCGATGCCCCACACCGAGGCGAGCACGGTGGGCAGCGCGTAGTACGGCTCCGGCGAGACGAACCGGATGGTGGCCGCGTCGACCTTCTCGATGGCGATGGGCTTGCCGTTGATGGTCATCACGGTCAGCGGCGTGGGGATCAGGTCCTTGTTGTTGTAGCACGTCCTGGTACCAGAAGACGAAGTCGTCGGCGGTGAAGGGCTGGCCGTCGCTCCACTTCATCCCGCGGCGCAGCGAGAGCGTGGTGACCTTCCCGTCCGGGCTCACCTCCCATGCTCGCGCGATGTTCGGAACGAGCTTGGTGCCGGTGTAGTCGTAGTAGAGCAGCTTGTCGTTCTGGGCGACGCGGTGGCCGTTGAGGTGTCGAAGGGCCCGGTGAAGCCGCGGCGCCAGGTGCCGCCGTATTTGCCGATCTCGCGCAGGGGCTTGACGACGAGGGGATCCTGGCCGATGCGCTCCTGGACCGGCGGGAGCTTGCCCGCCTTGACCAGCTCGGCGAGCTGCGGGGCTTCCTTGAAGCTCTTGGGGATCAGGCGCGGGATCGGTGACGACCTCGGCTCCCTCCAGCTTGCCGATGAGCTGGGCGCCCAGCTTCGTGTCCTGGGCGGCGGCGGCGCGGACGCCTCCCAGGAGACCTGCGTCGCGGGGACGGCGAGCAGACCGAGCCGCAGCATGGTGCGGCGAGACAGTCGGGGACCTTTGGAACGCGGGACGTCCTTGTCATCGCTCATGGGATCTCCCTTTTCTCCGAGGCCATCGAAACGTGACCGGCCCGATCGGCGCCCGGCCGATAAGGGCTCACACCCTAGCGGGCAAGCATCTTCCCTGTCAATCGGCCCCCGAGCGTCATGGGCGCGCGGGAGCGCCACGCGCAGCGACGGGGCCCGACCGCGGGGATCGCCGAGGCGCTCCACCATCACCGGCGAAGGGCGCGCTCCGGTCGACCACCGCGCTTCCGACCGCCGCCGCGAGATCTTCACCCATGACCTCGACGCGCACGGGCGGCATCGCGCTCGGGCAGCTCCTGCGAGAGCAGCACGGGCATCCAGAAGCGACGGAAGAAGTCTCCCATCGGGGTGCCCGGCCCCGTGCGCGTCAGGAGCTCGTTGTCCTCGGCACTGAGCATGGTGCGGGCATTATACTGAAAACCCCACGAGCGGAGTCGCCGTCTAGAGCACGGCTCGCAGCGCGAGCTTCGCCCCTTCGATCATGAGATCGATCTCGGCCCGCGTGACGTTCAGGGCGGGCATGAAGCGCACGCGCGTCGGGCCGCGAGGGCGTTCAGGAGGAGACCCGTGTTCTCCCATCCTTGGATGCTTCTCGAGCTGGTCCCGCGCATAGGCCGTCGCAGGGCCCGCGCCCGGTGCGCCCAGATCGAGCGCGCGCAGGAGACCCCAGCCCCGCTCGTGGGAGAGGCCGAATTCACCGACCAGCTCCTGCAGCCGCTCGCTCAGATACACGCCGGTGGCGGCGACCTGCGGCAGGAACCCCGGGGCCACCATGGCCTCCATCACCGCGCAGCCCACCGCGGTCATGAGCGGACTGCCGTTGAAGGTGCCGCCCTGCTCGCCGTGCTCGAACACCGAGACGGATTCCTTGGCGCAGAGGGCGGCCAGGGGCACCCCGCCCCCAGGCCCTTGCCGAGGGTCATGATGTCCGGGCCTCGTCGGCGCTCCGCGCAAAATGCTCGTAGGCGAAGAGCTTGCCCGTGCGCCCCATGCCGGTCTGGATCTCGTCGGCGATGAGCAGGCAGTTGTGCCGCGTGGTGAGGGCGCGGAGCTCGCGCAAGAACTCCACGCGGGCCGGGAGCACGCCTGCCTCGCCCTGCACGGGCTCCAGCATCACCGCCGCCGTCCGGTCCGTGATGAGCGCCTCCACGGAGGCGAGATCGTTCAGCGTCGCCTTGGGAAAGCCGTCCACCTGGGGAGCGAACATGGTGTCCCAGCCCGGCTTGCCGCTCGCCGACATGGTGGCCAGGGTGCGCCCGTGAAAGCCGTGGTCGAAGGTGATGATCTCGAAGGCCCCGCCCTTCACGCGCCGGCCCCACTTGCGCGCGAGCTTGATGGCCCCTTCGTTGGCCTCCGCTCCCGAGTTGGTGAAGAAGAACCGGGAGAAGCACGAGTGCCGGGCGAGGAGGCGGCCAGCCGCAGCGACGGCTCGTTGTAGAAGGCCGGGCTCGGGGTGATGAGCTGACCAGCCTGCGCGGCCAGCGCTTCCGTCACCACGCGCGGGCAATGGCCGAGGCACGTCACCGCCCAGCCCTGGACGAAGTCGAGATAACGCTTGCCGCGATGATCGACGAGCCAGGAGCCGTGGCCCCTGACGAACACGATCTCGGGCCGCTCCGTGATGTCCATCAAGTTGCCGAAGGCGAACTCCTGCTCAGCCACGGTAGGGGTCACGGTCGACGACCTCCATCAAGCGTTCGGGGTGAGAGGCGGGGCCGAATCCGAACTTCCGGTACAGGCCCTGGGCGTCCCGGGTGAAGAGCGTCCAGCGCCGCAGTCCCTGGAGCTCCGGGTGGGCCATGATGGCGGCCATGAGGCTCTTGCCCACTCCGCCGCCCCGGTGCGACTCGAGGGCGAACACGTCGCAGATATAGGCGAAGGTGGCGCGGTCGCTGATGACCCGGGCGAAGCCGACCTGCCGGCCCTCGTCGAAGGCGCCGAAGCAGAGCGAGTGCTCCATGGACCGGGCCACCGTCTCGCGCGGAATTCCCCGCGCCCAGTACGAGCGTGGTGAGGAAGCCGTGGATCACGTCGAGATCGAGTCGCGAGCGATCCGTGGTGACGACGATGTTCCGCGCGCTCGTCTCCGTTCATCACCCGGCTCCTCCCGCCCGCCGCTCGAGGAGGCGGTGAGGCGCCGGGCCAGCGCGCGCGCCGCCCGCTCGCCCGGCGTGGCCACGAAGACGGTGTCGTCGCCCGCGATGGTGCCCGCCACTCCGGCCAGCGCCGCCTCGTCGAGCGCGCGGGCGACGGGTGGGCGGCGGCCGGCGGCGTCCTGATCACCACCAGGAGCCCGCGGGCACCACGGAGAGGGCGAAGCCGCGGAGGGCGCGCCGGAGCTTTTCCTCCCGCATGACGGACGGCGCGAACTGCCTGTCCGCGGTGGGCGGGACGAGATAGCCGCGGGGGTCTTGGCGAGGCCGAGCTCGCGCAGATCCCTTGACAGAGTGGGCTGGGCCACCACGATGCCGCGCTTTCGCAGGAGCTGCTGGAACTGCGCCTGGGAGCGCACCGTCCCCGACCGGACGAGATCCACGATGGCCTCCTGCCGCCGGACCGAGCCTTTGTCTGGATGTTCATTCATAGTTGGTAATAATTATTCATTAGGCCACGCTTGTCAAGCCATGATGCGCGGTGCTAGGGTGAGCGCCCATGAGCCCTCATCGACCAGCCCGCTGCCCGCCCGCGAGACCCTGTCCTTCATCCAGCGCCGCTGGACGGAGGACGTCCTCCCCGCCCTCACCCGCTACATCGAGATCCCGGCCAAGTCGCCCTCCTTCGACCGCGAGTGGGCGGCCCACGGCCATCTCGACCGCGCGGCCGCGCTCATCGAGGAGTGGAGCCGCCGTCGTCCCATCGAAGGTCTCACCGTGGAGACGGTGCGGCTCCCCGGACGGACTCCCGTGATCCTCATGGAGGTGCCGGGGACGTCGCCGGAGACCGTCCTGCTCTACGGGCATTGCGACAAGCAGCCGGAGATGACGGGCTGGGCGGAGGGCCTCGGCCCGTGGATTCCCGTGCGCCGCGGCGATCGCCTCTACGGCCGCGGGGCCCAGGACGATGGATACGCCGCCTTCTGCGCCCTCACCGCCATCGAAGCGGTGCAGCAGGCGAGGGCGCCCCACGCGCGCCTCGTGGTGCTGATCGAGGCGAGCGAGGAGAGCGGGAGCCCCGACCTGCCCGCCTACATGGAGGCCTTCGCCGCCCGCATCGGCGAGCCCGACCTCGTCATCTGCCTCGACTCAGGCTGCGGCAACTACGAGCAGCTGTGGGGCACCACGTCTCTGCGCGGCGTGATCAACGGCGTCCTCACCGTGGAAGTGCTGAGCGAGGGCGTGCACTCGGGCGCGGCCAGCGGCATCGTGCCCTCGAGCTTCCGCATCGCGCGCCAGCTCCTCTCGCGTATCGAGGACGAGCGCACGGGCGCCCTCGTGCGCGACTTCCACGTGGAGGTGCCTCCCGCCCGCGCCGCGGAAGCGCGCGCGGTGGCCGGGGTGCTGACGGGCGAGGCGGCGGAGCGCTTCCCCGTGGTGAAGGGCATGAGCTATGCGCAGGACGATCCCGTCTCGCTGCTCCTCGCCAATACCTGGGAGCCCGCGCTCGGCCATCACGGGCGCCGCCGGCCTCCCCACGCCCGGAAGATGGCGGCAACGTGCTTCGCCCCTTCACGTCCCTCAAGCTCTCCCTCCGCATCCCGCCCACGCTCGACGCGGCCCGGGCGACGCGGAGGCTCAAGGAGCTGCTGGAAGCCGATCCGCCCTATGGGGCGCGCGTGCGCTACGAGAGCTCCCATCCCTCGCCGGGCTGGGACGCACCGGCCACCCAGCCGTGGCTGGTCGAAGCGGTGCAGTCCGCCTCCCAGCGTCATTTCGGCAAGCCCGCCATGTTCAAGGGACTGGGCGGCTCCATTCCCTTCATGGCCATGCTGGGCGAGCGATTCCCCAGGGCGCAGTTCTTCATCACGGGCACGGGCGGCCCCGGGTCGAATGCCCATGGCCCCAACGAGTTCCTGCACGTGCCGTACGCGGAGCGGCTGACCGGCTGCGTGGCCGACGTGATCGCCGCGCACTACCTCGCGCAGCCGCGCCCGCGCTAGGCGGTGGCGAGACCGGCGAGAGCGCGGACGCGCGGCTTCACCGCGAGCCACGCCCGCCCCAGATAGACGCAGAGGATGATGAGGGCGACGTTCGCGGCCCAGTAGAGCACCCAGTTGTTGAAGCGCAGCCCGAGCGTCCGGTGGATCAGCGTCTCCTCGATGAGCTGATGGATGAAGTAGAGAGGCAGCGCGGCCTGTCCGAGCGTCACCAGCCACGGAATCTCCCAGCCCCGCGCCTGCATGAGCCAGTAGGAGAAGGCGAGCGTCCACGACACGCCCCAGATGATGAGGAAGTTCGTCACCCCGCGCGGCGTCCAATAGTTGATTGAGGCCGAGGTCGCGGGCGAAGGCGAAGCGGGGCGTGGTGGGGATCCACCACTCCCAGAGGGCGTAGGCGGCGAGGAAGAGCAGGCCCAGCGAGGGCGACCCTCTCGAAATAGCGCGCCTCCTCGCGCGGGCCACGCGCGCGAGCCTCGAGCCACACCCAGCTCTGCACGAGCCCGATGAGAGCGGCGGCGACCCACGGCCAGGGCGGGAAGTCGCCGAAGAGCATCACGCCCAGCCTGGGATGCCCGGCGCACCAGCGCGACGAGCGCGGGATGCAGCCAGGCGAACGGAGAGTACAGGAGCACGGCGACGAGCCGTCAACGCCCAGCGCATGACGCGTCGGCGCACCGCCGGCACGAGCGGACCCAGGAGGATGATGCTGAGCCCGATGGTCTGGAGCACGCCGCCATGCCACACCCGCTCTTCGGGCGGCGACGGGACCCGCGCGGCAGCATGATCACGTTCAGAAAATAGCCCGCGGCGATGATGCCGATGCCGCGCCGGAAGTACTTGGCGAGCTCGTCGACGAAGGGCTCGGCGTGCCGGTGGCGGTGGAAGGAGATGGGCAGGCAGAAGCCGACGAGGAAGAGGAACATCGCGGCCGGGAGAAGCAGGCTGCCGTAAACCAGATGGTAGCGTGCCCACCCCATGCCGACGTCCATCCAGTCGCGCGAGGTGTGGTTGATGACCATCAGGATGAGCGCGATGCCGCGCATCCCGTCGACGAACTGGAGCCGCCCTGCTCTCGGAAGGTCTTCGGTGGCTCGGCTGGAATTCAAGGCCGCCCGCGGCCCGCTACTGCGATCACGCCGCGCTGCTCGACCAGGCTATACGACCACACCGTCACCCGGTAGTGGTCGGCGGCGGCCATGCGGCTGATCTCGTAGTAGGTGCTGTTGAATCCCGGCACGCCTCCGGGCACGCGCTCCACCCGCTGGCTCACCACGTTCCCGGAAGCGTCGAGGGACTGCCCGAGGAGCTGGAAGGGCTCCGCGTGCTGGCCGTAGTGGCTGGTCACTCGTCCGAAGATGAAGCTGGGAGCCGTCCCGGGCCGGCGTGACTTTCCAGTCGACGGAGAACTTGGACTCCCAGCCCGGGCATCAAGCGTGGTGAAGGAGGCGGACGGGGCGAGCCCGTCGCCCCCGTCGCGCAGGCCGTGACGGCGAGGGCGATCAATCCGAACCGGGCGAGGGCGGCCACCGATCGCGACAGGAATCTCATGGCGCCCCTCCTGCCCGTGGCTACTGCGAGCGGCCGCGGCCGGCCACGTCCCAGATCGCTTCCACCTTCTGCCCGCGCATGGCGTAGATGCGATCGTACAGATTGATGGTCGGATCGCAGTGGGGCGGGAAGAACTCGATGAGCTGGCCGAGCGCGGGCAGCCGGCCGTCCTCGGTCACCATGAGCCGGCCATGCTCGTCGCCCGCCCACGAATAGGTCACGCCCGGGCACTCGACCGCCTCGGGAACGAAGGGCTTGTCCGTGGAGAAGGCCTTGAGGCCGCCGTCCGACCATGGCCATCTCGCGGGTGGGCACGCTGATGACCGTGGTCAGCACGGTGAGGGCCATCTCGAAGTCGTCGTAGTCGCCCCCGCCCTTGCCGCCGATGCGCCGGTAGTCGAGGTCCATCACGCAGTACGATCCGCTCTGGAGCTCGGTCAGGCCCTTGAGGTCCGAGTCGATATTGAAGGTGCCGGAGGAGCCGCCGCTCACGATCTCCACGGGCAGGCCGTTCTTCTCGAAGAGATCGCGCGTCTTCATGAGCTTGTTCATCCAGCGATGCGACGTCTTGCGCCGGTTCGCGTAGCCCGGCACGTGGGCGCAGTGTCCCGGCATAGCCCTGGAGGCCGCGCAGGTTGAGGCGAGCTCTCCAGCGTGACCATGCGCCCGACATGGACGGCGGCCTCGCCCGGCTGCGCGCCCGTCCGCCGCCCGCCCACGTCCACGTCCACGAGGACGTTGAGCACCTTGCCCGCGGCGGCCATGGCCTGGCCGAGCTCGCGGACGTTGTCCGGATTGTCCACCACCACCAGCGTCTCCGCCGCCTGCTCGAGCACGCCCATCAGCCGGCCGATCTTCTCGGGCCCCACCACCTCCGTGGTGATGAGCATGTTGCGGATGCCCGCCGCCGCCATCACCTCGGCCTCGCCCACCTTGGCGCAGCAGATGCCCACCGCGCCCGCGGCGATCTGGCGGCGCGCGATCTCCGGGCACTTGTGGGTCTTGGAGTGCGGCCGGATCTTCTTCCCCGCCGTCTTCACATAGCGCGGCCATCTTGGCGATGTTGCGCTCGAAGCGGTCCAGGTCGAGGAGGAGGGCGGGGGTGGGGATCTCGTTCCGGTTCATGGCGTGGCGAGCATACCACGGCTCGTTGTATCATCGCCGCCATGACCACACCTACCCTCGTGCATCCCGGTGAAGTGGATTGGTCCGGGGAAAACCCCGGCATGTATCTGAAGGAGACGCCGGACGGTCCCTTCGTGACCCTCGTCTCGTTCTTTCGCGTCGTCGCCTCGCCCTACGGACGCGGCCACGCGCTCATTCTCCTCGAGGCGCCCCTGCTCCACCGGAGCCTGCCCGAGGCCCTCAACGTCTGCGTCACGGACAACGATCCCCTCGCCCGCTATCTCGTGAGCGACTTCGCCGCGCACTTCGGCGCCTTCAAGAACGCGGCGGCGCTCCAGTACATGGACTACGTGCCCCTCGAAGGCGTGACCGCCTCCGGCGACACGCGCTCCACCTACATGGAATGGATCAAGGGGCCCGGCGTGGAAGCGACGCTCTGTCGTGGGAGGAGCTCGGCGAGCCGTTCATGATCAGCCTTCCCAAGGAGAAGTCGGCGACGGGGAAGCACGCGCTCCACAGCCTCTTCGTGGACGCCCGCCGCGTGACCACCACCGTCAACGGCCGCTCCCTCAAGGGCCAGCCCGTGGCGCGCGAGTTCGCGGGGCGCCAGAGCAGCACGGCCTTCCTCGCGTACTCCGAGACGTGGATCAAGGTCTAGGATGGCCACCGCCACTCCTCGGCTGATGGGCGCGGAAGTCAAGCGCAAGGAAGACCCGCGGCTGGTCACGGGCACGTCGACCTACGTGGGCGACATCAACATCCGGGACTGCACTACGTCGCGTTCGTGCGCAGCCCGCACGCCCACGCCAGGGTGGGCGCGATCGACACCTCGGCGGCCATGAAGCGGCCGGGCGTGTTCAAGGTGGTGACGGGCGAGGATCTGCGCGCGCACTGCCAGCCCATTCCGCCGGTGGGCCGAGCGCGGAGGCGGGCGGCGGAGCGGCCACGAGTCGTCGGCCGGCGGCACTATCCGCTGTCGATCGGCCACGTGCGCTATGTCGGCGAGCCGGTAGCGGCGGTGATCGCCACCTCCGAGTCGGCGGCCGTGGACGGAGCGGCCGACGTGATGGTCGCGTGGGAGCCCTTGCCCGCGGTGGCTGATCAGTTCGCGGCGATGGAGACCGGCGCTCCCCAGCTCTTCGACGATGCGCCGAAGAACATCGAGCACGAGACGCCCATCAAGGCGGGCGAGCCCGACGCCGCCTTCGCCAAGGCGCACACAGGTGGTGAAGCAGCGCATGGTGAGCCAGCGGCTGTGCGGCGTGCCCATGGAGCCGCGGGCCGCGCTCGCCATGCCGGATCCCGCCTCGGGCGGCCTCACCCTCTGGTCGACCACCCAGGCGCCGCATGTGCTGCGCAACGACATCGCCACCTGCCTCGGCCTCGAGCAAAACCTGGTGCGGGTGATCGCGCCGGAGGTGGGCGGAGGCTTCGGCGTCAAGTTCGGCATCTACGCCGAGGACGCGACCCTCGCCGCGGTGGCCCGGCTCTTCCGCGTGCCCGTGCGCTGGACGGAGACGCGCGTCGAGCACATGACGTCGACCACGCACGGCCGCGCGCGCAGGTCACGGACCTCGAGGCCGCGGTGGAGGCCGACGGCACCATCACCGCCCTTCGCATGCACGTCACCGCCGACATCGGCGCGTATCCGATCTTCACCTTCATCCCCGATCTCACGCTCCTCATGGGCGTGGGCGTCTACAAGGTGACGAACGTCGATCTCAAGTCGACCTGCGTGTTCACCAACTCCACGCCGGTGGCCGCCTATCGCGGCGCGGGGCGGCCGGAGGCGGCCTACTATCTGGAGCGGCTGATCGACGTGATCGCCGCCGAGCTGGGCAAGCCGCCGGAGGAGATCCGGCGGAAGAACTTCATCGCGCCCGCCGCCTTCCCTACACCACCCCCACCGGCCAGAAGTACGACAGCGGCGAGTACGACCGCGCCCTCAGGAAAGCGCTGGAGATCGCGGGCTATCAGAAGCTGCGGGCGGAGCAGGCGGAGCGGGTGAAGAACGGCCACCGAAGCTCCTCGGCATCGGCATGGCCGTCTACGTCGAGATGTGCGGCTTCGGTCCCTTCGAGAGCGCGGTGGTGCGGGTGGAGCCGGGAGGCACGGTGACCGCCTTCACGGGCACCTCGTCGCACGGCCAGGGGCACGAGACGACCTTTGCGCAGATCATCGCCGATCACCTTGGAGTCGATTTCGACAAGGTCGTCATCCGTCACGGCGACACCCTGAACACGCCGATGGGCAATGGCACGGGGGCAGCCGGAGTCTCGCCGTGGGCGGCTCCGCCATCATCGGAGCCTCCGTCAAGGTGCAGGAGAAGGCGCGCCGGATCGCCGCCCACATGCTCGAGGCGGCCGCGGACGACGTGGTCTTCGAGGCGGGACGCTACCAGGTCAGGGGTGCCCGCCAAGGCGCTCACCCTCGAGCAGATCGCGCCCAAGGCCTATGCGGATGGCTTGCCCGACGGCATCGAGTCCGGCCTGAGGCGACCGACTTCTTCCGCCCGCCGCAGCTCGTCTATCCGTTCGGCGCCCACGTCGCGGTGGTGGAGGTGGATCGCGACACCGGCCACGTGAGCGTGCGCGACTTCATCTCCGTGGACGACTGCGGCGTGCGCATCAGCCCGCTCCTCGTGGCCGGCCAGGTGCACGGCGGTCTCGCCCAGGGCATCGCGCAGGCGTTGGTCGAGGAGATCGTCTACGGGGCCGACGGCCAGCTCGTGACCGGCTCGCTCATGGACTACGCGGTGCCTCACGCAGAGGATCTGCCTCTCTTCACCACCGACCAGACCGTCACTCCCACGCCGTTCAATCCGATGGGCGCCAGGGCATCGGCGAAGCCGCTACCATCGGCTCCACCCCCGCCACCGTGAACGCGGTGGTGGATGCGCTCAAGCACCTGGGCGTGCGTCACCTCGACATGCCGCTGCGCGCGGAGCGCGTGTGGCGCGCGCTCAATCCGGGCAAAGCCTAGCGCCTGCTTCCTCCGCTGCGCGCGTGGAAGCCCGACCTCACCCCGTCCGGCGACGCCGGCCGGTGCCTCGACGCGCCCTCGTGGCGGCAGCCCGCCGGGCCGCCTGCGAGCGCGCGGCTTTCGGGCGTCTCGCCGCCGCCCCTCTGGCCTGACGTGACAGCGCTTCCCTCGAGCCGGCGCTCCGGCCTTCCTCGACAGCGCACGAAGCGTCGCCCGGGATCGCGTGGACGAGGGCCGGCGCGAGCCGGCGCGGCCGCGCCGGGTGTCGCGGGCGGCCTGGCGCCGCGTGGCCGCCGACGTCGTGCCCCGGCGCGGAGCCTTGAGGTTGACCCCGGCTCGCCGGGCCTTGGACAGCCCGATGGCGATGGCCTGCTTGGTGGACCGGGCGCCGTGCTTCCCTTCGCGCACGTGCTCGATCTCCTCGCGAACGAACTCGCCCGCCTGGGTACTCGCCGATTTCCCTGCGCCTTGTCGCGACGTGCGCGTTCTAGCGTCTTCTTTTCCGGCATGGCGACCTCCCTGGAAGAATGGATCCTGCGTCTCGATGAAGATTCAGCAAGAGACGTGCCGCGGCCTTTCGCGGTGACAGGTTCGTAATTTCCTCGGAGGGAGGCGCAGAACTACCCGGTCGGAACGTCAGACGTGCGTCGAACGATCCGTCGCCTCTTTGATCGACACGCGCCAGTGGATGCGATCCTCCTCGGGAGGGTAGTCGCCGGCCGCCTTGTGATAGGAGCAGCGATTGTCCCAGATGACGATGTCGCCCGTGCGCCAGCGGTGGCGATACTCGCCCTCGGGCTGGATCATGAGCCCGGTCAGCTCGTCGATCAGCGCGTCGCTCTCCTTCTCCTCGAGGCCCTCGATGCGGAGGATCTTGCCCGGATCGAAGTACAGCCCCTTGCGCCCGGTCTCCGGATGGATGCGGATGATGGGATGGAAGACGGGCGTCCAGTCGCGGTCCTCCTCGTTGAGGAGGGCCGTCGCCTTCCTGCGTCCGCCATAGGTGAAGGCGCCCCTTCCGTCCCTCGAGGCGCGTCTTGATCCGGGGCGGCAGGGCCTCGTAGGCCGCGTACATGCTGGCGAAGAACGTGTCGCCGCCTCGGCTGGGGACGGCGAGGGCATAGAGCTGGGTCGCCTTGAACGGCTCCTCGTCGTAGGCGCCGTCCGTGTGCCATCCCTTCCGCGCCGCGCCGGTAGATGGCCATGTCGAGCTGGCCGTCCGCGCCGAACTTGTTGACGCCGAGCAGGGTGATCTCGGGATGCTCGGGGTGGCGCGTGGACTTCGACGGATGCGGAACGACGAGGCCGAAGCGGCGGCTGTAGCGCAGGAAGTCCTCGATCTGGAGCTCCTGCTCCGGCACCACCACCACGTTGTGGGCGAGCCACGCGCGATAGATCGCGTCGAACCCCGCGGCGTCGAGCGCCTTGACGTCGACTCCGCGGATCTCCGCGCCGATTGCGGCCCGAGCCTTCGCACCTCTATCGAGCTCGACACGGCGACATCCTAGCCCCGGCGGCGCGCGAGGTCAAAGGCGGGACCGGTCGAGGTCAGCGCGGCTTCCGGAAGCGCTCGATCACGTTGCGCAGGATGCGCGAGACGTTGTTGTCGTAGCGGTTGTGCGACAGGCTGCCGCAGAAGGTGATGGACCCCACCGCGAAGATCGCGCCGCCGCCCGGCAGCTCGGCATACGTCATGTCGGCGCGCATCAGTCCGCGAGGGCCGCTCGCCGGTGGCCGACGCGAGGTGGCTGAGCAGGTCCTCGAACACCACGACGAAGCTCGGGCCGTGCCCCTCCGAGGAAGCCACCACGATGGCGCCGGCCGGCGTGCCGAGCGCGGCATCGGCGCGGTCGACCTCGAAGCCCGCCGCCCCGCCGCCGGACAGACCGAAGTCGCCGATCACCGTCGTCGTCGACCCCGGCGAGTATCCACGCCGCGCGCGGATCGTCGGCCCCGGGCTGGCGTCGGTAGTACGAGCCCTCGAAGAGCCCCTGCCCGGAGAAACCCACGCCGACGAGCTGCTGGGGCGGTCGCCCGTTGCGCCGCCACAGGCCGCCGTACGCGCCGTCGAGGGCGTGGTAGTACTCGCCGACCTCGCGCCTCCCACGCGCGGATGCCGCCTCTCGGCGCGGCGGACCTCGATGACGCCGGGCACGACCGGGCTGGTCGCGATGCGCCAGTAGAAGCCGTTGCCGCCCAGATAGACGAGCCGCCCGCCGCCCTCGAGATAGCCCGCGTGCGCGTCGTAGCGTGCGCACGGTGTGGTACTCGGGATGCGAGCCGGTGAGCACGACTCGCGTAGGGAGCGAGGAGGGCCGCGCCCTCGGCGTCCACGTCCTCGTCGGTGACCACGTCGAAGGCGATGCCCTGCGCCTCCAGCCAGTCGAGGAGATGGGTGTCGGCCGGATAGTGGCGCAGCCCCGAGCCGCGCGCGTCGAGGAAGGTGAGATAGCGCGGCCGCAAGCGTGAGCACGGGACGCAGGCGCGAGGAGTAGCAGATGCCGCTGCCGTCGCGATGCCGGTTGTAGGTGGAGCGGCCGTACTCGGGATGATCGTCCGGATTGTGCGGATAGGCGCCCCACGCCGCCACGCCGCTCGCGAAACGCCGCGTCGGCTGTTGCCGCGGGCATGGTTGGCGTAGGCCTGATAGGTGTAGGTCGACGCGATGAAGAGCACGTCCGCTTCCCGCCGGCCCCGCGACGGCCTCACGTAGAAGGGCAGCTCCTCCACGTGGCCGTCCGCGGCCAGACGCATCAGGTAGGCGCCGCTCGGCATGTCGTCGGGCACCGTGAACTCGAAGTCCGTGGCCCAGCCCGCATCGTAGATGTCGTCGTCGTGGAAGTGAATGGCCGCGTACTCGCGGGGCGCGTGACGCCAGCACATCTCGCTTCCCGACCAGCGGGCTCCTGTGACGGCGCGCGTGGGCAGGTTCACCAGCCGCCCTCCGAGCCGGTGCGGGCCGATGTCGACCACGTCGAGGCCTTCGATGCCCCGGGAGAAGTCCCAGCCTGCCACGAGACCGGCGGGAGGAAGCAGCGGATCGAGCGCCAGCGTCTCCGGGGCGCGGGCGGCGACTCCGAGGATGAGGGGTCCTCGATCTTGCCGTTCCAGTGCTCGCGTGGCTCGGGAGCGAGGCGCGCGCCGATGAGGATCGGCGCCGGCGCGTCGCTCCGCGCCTCCGAGGGAGGGGCGCCGTCGTCTCGTGAGGCTGGGTGCGCGTCCCCGCTCAGCGCGACGTGGCCCACGCGCAGCGTCTTCGCGGCCGGATCGGCCACGAGCCACACGCGATACCATCGCCGGAGCTCGAGAGACACGCCGCCGGCGAGGGTGATCGGCGCGAGGCCGGGCATGCTCAGCCGTGCCCTGACACCGCCCGGGCCCACCGACAAGGCCCAGCCGGCGCCGGCGCGCTCGTCCCACCGCGACATCACGCATTGCTCGGACGCGCCGGCGAGGGTCGGCCACACGATGGCGGAGACGGTGAGCGGCCCGCGCAGGGAAGACCGGCCGCCGCGTCGACGCGCGCATGGGATCCGAGGGCCAGCGGCTGCGCCCGCGATGGCCGCTCGATCGAGAAGCGATGGGCGAGGTCCTCGATCTTGACGCCGGGGCCCGCCGGATTCGGATCGGCGTGCACGACACGGGCGAGGCTCGCGCGGTACGGGCCCGCCGGCCGTGCTCGAGACCTTGAAAGCGATACGCTCGCCGGGGGCGGCGGAGAGGCGGTCGGTGTAGCCGGTGAGCGGAATCACGCGGCCCCGCTCGTCCGGCGCGTGGAGAGGGCGCGACGGCCGCCCGGCGCGGCGTGTCCCCGAGCCGACGGCTCACCGGCCGAGGCTCACATCGTCGGACAGCTCGTTCCGGTCGTCGGGCCGGCGCGGGAAGTGGCGGCCCAATGTGCTCCCCAGCTCGGTGATGGCGTGGATGAGCCCCTCGCGCGAGCGCTGCTGCCCGCATGCGCTCCCTCACCGCGTCGACGAGCCCGCGCCAGTACGCCTCGCCCACGCGCTCGTGAATGCCCGTATCGCCGATCACCGCGAGCTTGTGATCCTGCACCGAGATGTAGATGAGGACGCCGTTGCGCTGGGCCGTCCGGTGCATGCCGAGCCGCTCGAAGATCCTGATGGCCCGCGGCAGGGCGTCCTCGTTGCACGTGTGGTCGAGGTGCACGCGGATCTCCGCCGACGTCTTCGCCTCCGCCTGCCGCACCGCGGAGGCGAGAGACTCGAGGTCGGCCTCCGAGAGAAATTCCGTCACCCAATCCGGATGTCGGGCCATTACCAGTCTCCGCTCGCCCCGCCGCCGCCGAAGCCGCCACCGCCCCCACCGAAGTCTCCGCCCCCGCCTCCTCCACCACCACCGCCCCCGCTCCACCCGCCGGGAAAGATGATCGGCCCGCCCCAGCCCCGCGAGCCACCCGTCCATCCCTGCCGTCTCCCCTGCAAATGCGAGTTACGCAGCCCGGAGATGACGATGGACAAGATGCCGACCACCACGATGACGAGCAGGGCGATGGGGAGGAGGCCAACCCCGCCGCCGCGCGCTCGACCGGCCTGCTCCGAAGCGAAGCGCCTTGTATGTTCCTGCGATGACCTGCTCGATGGCATCGAGGCCGGCCGCGATACCGTCGCCGATCTTCCCTTCGCGGAAGCGCGGGCGACCACCTGGCGGAGAATCTGGCTCGACAGGGCGTCGGTCAGCTTGGGCTCGAGGCCGTAGCCGACCTCGAGACGCATCTTCCGGTCATCCACGAAGACGAGGAAGATGACACCGTTGTCGAGACCCTTCTGGCCGATGCGCCAGGCCTGGGCGAGGCGGATCGAGTAGTCTTCCAGATTCTCGCCGTCGAGAGAGCGGAAGATGGCCACCACGATCTGGTTGCTGCTCTCGCGCTCCCAGGATCTGAGCTTCTCCTCGAGCCGCTCGCGCTCGGCGGCGGGGAGCACGCCGGCGAAGTCGTTGATGCGGTGATCGGGCGGCGGCGGGATGGGCAGCGCCGCCGCCGCCGCGCCGACCAGCGCGGCGAGGAAGGCGAGGGCGAGCAGCCGTCGGCTCGTGCGCATGCGGCCGGCCCTGTGGTCTTCCCGGGCCTTTCTAGAACTTCACTTTCGGAACGTTCTCGCTCCCCGGCGCCGACTCGAAGAACGGCTTCTCCTTGAAGCCGCGCAGGGCCGCGATGAAGCTGGCCGGGAACAGCGCGCACGCGGAGGTTGTAGTCGCGCACCGCCTCGTTGAAGCGCTGGCGCTCCACGGTGATGCGGTTCTCCGTGCCCTCGAGCTGGCTCTGCAGAGCGAGGAAATTCTGGTTGCTCTTGAGCTCCGGATAGCGCTCCACGGTGACGAGGAGGCGCGAGAGGGCGCCCCGAGCTGGTTCTGGGCATCCTGGAACTTCTTGAAAGCGGCCGGGTCGTTGAGGAGCTCCGGGGTGGCCTTGATGCTGCCGGCGCTGGCGCGGGCCTGGGTCACTTCCTCGAGAACGGTCCGCTCCTGGGTCGCGAAGCCCTTGACCGTCTCCACCAGGTTGGGGATGAGGTCGGCGCGGCGCTGGTAGACGTTCTGGACCTGGGCCCACTTCTCGTTCACCGCCACGTCGGCGGTGACGATCTTGTTGTTGACCCCCACCCCCACGCGAAGGCGATCACCACGATGAGGACGAGCACTCCCACCACCACCAGCGCTGTTTTCATGGGCCGAGTATACCTCCCCATGCCCCTACAGGTCGTTGCCGGAGTAGGACTGGTTGAAGGACTTGTTGCAGAGCGGGAAGTCGGGAACGATGTTCTTGAGGAGAGCATAGGAGAGCGGCCGCCAGTTGAGGAAGGACGGATCCATGATCTTGACCCGGTACAGTGCCCCGACCCCGTCCGCCATGACCCAGTGAATGATCGCGCCCCGCCACCCCTCGACCATACCCCAGGCGGGCGTGAAGGCGGGAATCGGCGCCAGGGCACGTGCAGTGGGCCCGCGGGCATGTGCTCGACCGCCTGCCGGATCAGCCGGACGGACTCGCGCGCCTCCTCGACCCTGACCATGGTCCGTGCCTTGACATCGCCGGCGGTGAAGACGGGCACGCGGAAGGAGAGATCACCGTAGGCCGCGAAGGGATGATCGCGCCGCACGTCGGCGTCGATCCCCGAAGCGCGCGCCACGTAGCCCAGCACGCCGTGGTCGCGCGCCGTGCGGGTGGTGAGCATGCCCGTCCCCTCCAGACGATCCTGGACCAGGCTTGAAGCGAGGGCGAGAGCCACGATCTCCTCGAAGTCGCGCGAGGGCCGCCGCCACCTCGACGGCCAGGTCGAGTCCGGAGGGGAGATCGTGCCCGACGCCTCCGGGCACGAGGCCGCCGCGCAGGAGACGGTTGCCGGTGAGCCGCTTGTTCAGCCGGAGGAGGCGCTCGCGAATGCGGAAGCAGTGTGCGTGCGCCACGGCGAACCCGGTGTCGTTGGCGATCATGCCGAAGTCCGCCACGTGGTTGTAGAGGCGCTCCATCTCGAGGAGCACCACGCGGAGATAACGTGCGCGCTCGGGTACGGTGGCCCCGGCGGCCGCCTCGAGGGCCTGACAGTAGGCCATGCTGTGGCCGATGGTGGTGTCGCCTGACACGCGCTCGGCCAGCTCCACGCCCGCGGCGGGGACCCGCCCTCGAAGAGCCGCTCCGTGCCCTTGTGCGTGTAGTAGAGGCGCGCGCGCATGTTGATGATGGTCTCGCCCACCACCGAGAAGCGGAAGTGGCCCGGCTCGATCACGCCCGCGTGCACCGGCCCGACGGGGATCTCGTAGACGCCTTCGCCCCCACTTCCACGAAGGGAAAGGGCCGCCCGTCGTCCGCGAAGTCCCCGCCCGCGCGTCCTTTCGCAGGGGAAAGAAGTCGGCGGGCCAGAAGCCGTGCCGCACGAGCGGCCGCGGATCCGGGTGATTGGTGGGAGTGATGCCGAAGAGGTCGTACATCTCCTGCTCGAAGAGCGATGCGGGATGGTGAAAGATGCCGAGCGAGGCGACGGTGGGCGCCTCCGCGGCGAGAATCTTCCGGGCGTGGAGAAACCAGTGCTCCGTCGGATGCGCGAAGAGATAGTAGACCTCGAACGCGCCGATGTCACCGCGCACGGTCATTGCCGACCATGAGACGGAGCTCGGCCCCGAAGTCCGCGCGGAGCGCCTGGGCGAGCCGGAGCGCGCCGCCCGCCTTCACCGAGCCGTGGATCTCCCGGTCGCGCACGATGCGCGCCTCGGAGAGGTGGCCACGCAGGGCCTCGATGACGCTCGGGAGATCCCTCATCGGCCGGCGATCTCGACGATCCGGTGAAGGAGCGCGGTCATCGGTGCGGGCACGGCCACGCCGAGGATGACGAGGAGGGCCACGCTCCCGACCAGCGGCAACACGGCCCAGCCACTACCTCGCCCAATCGCACCTCGGCCGGCGCGGCGCCGTAGAGCATGCGATTCAGATGCCCGAGGAGCGAGACGAAGGCTACGGCGAGGAAGACGAGCACCACCGCCATCAGCCAGCCCTGCCCGTCGGCGAAGCCGGCGCGGAGCAGGGTGAACTCCGGAGAGGAACATCCCGAAGGGCGGCAGCCCGAGGAGGGCGAGCATGCCGGCGGCGAAGAGGCCTCCCGTCCACGGCATCACGCGCAGGAGCCCGGACACGCTCGCGATCTCCGGCGTGCCGTAGCGGTCGAGGATACGCCCGGAGAGAAAGAACATCATGGACTTGGCCACGGTGTGATTGACCAGGTGGAGCATGGAGGCAAACACGCCGAGCGGCCCCAGGGCGAGCCCCATGCACATGAGCCCCGTGTGCTCGATGCTCGAGTAGGCGAGCAGCCGCTTGTACTGACGCTGGATGACCAGCGAGAGCGCGGCGACGGCGAGCGAGAGCAGGCCCAGGCCCACGAGGAGTCGGTTGGGGAACACCGGCCCCACCACGGAGGCGACGACCGCCTTCCAGCGCACGATGGCGTAGAGGGCCACCGCGAGGAGCACGCCGGACATCATGGCCGAGAGCGCCGACGGCGCCTCCGAGTGCGCGTCGGGGAGCCAGGTGTGCATGGGGGCGAGCCCGGCCTTGGTGCCGTAACCGATCAGAATGAACACGAAGGCGAGCTCGATGACCGGCGGGTGCAGCACCCGCGCATTGGCGAGGAGCACCGTCCAGTTGAGGGCGGACTCGCGCTGGCCCACGAGAGTGACGAAGTCGAAATAGCCCAGCACCGTGCCCACGAAGGCGAGCGCGATACCCACCGAGCCGATCAGGATGTACTTCCAGGAGGCTTCCACCGAGGCCTTGCTCACGGTGAGGGGCACGATGACGGCGGAGACGATGGTGGTCGCCTCGATGGCGATCCACATCACGCCCACGTTGTTGGCGGTCACGGCCACCAGCATGGTGAAGGCGAAGAGCGAGGCGAAGACACGGAAGCGCCGGATCTGCGCCGGCGTGTAGTGCTGCTCACGCCCGGGGCCGGGACCGAGGAGCGCCGACAAGGGTGGTGACGAAGGCAATGCAGACGGCGAGGAGGGCGGAGAGCGCGTCCACGCGGAAGAGATCGGTCGGTCCCCACGTGGGCGTCGCCCCGTCGAGGACGAGGTGGACCAGCCCGAGGGCGGCCCCGAGCGACACGAGGGCGAGCACGGCGTGGAGCCGCCCCGAGAGAAGCCGGCGCGGCGGCAGCACGAGGGCGAGCAGCGCCGCCCGGAGCGGAGGGAGGAGCAGGGTGAGGAAGGGCGCGCTCGTGGCCGTCACTCCCGGAGCCGGTTGAGCTGCTCGACGTCGATGCTCTCGAAGGTCTCGTGGATCTGATAGACGAAGACCTGCATGACGATGAAGCCCAGGGCCACGTCGAGGAACACGCCGATCTCCACGATGATAGGGATGCCGTGGGTACCCAGCACGGCGAGAAGCGCGATGCCGTTCTCCAGCATGAGAAAGCCCAGGACCTGGGTGAGCGCCTTCTTCCGGCTGATGATGATGAACAGGCTCACGAAGACCAGCCCGATGGCGAGCGGCATGCCCGTGCGCGTGGGCAGCCGGCTCACCGACACGAGCGGCGCGGTGACGATGTAGGCGAGCAGCACGAGGAGCCCGCCGATGAGGAGCGAGGTCGCGGTGTTCACATAGGGCTCGAGCTCGCGCTCCGAGCCGAAGCGCCGCTCCATGCGCTCGAGGAGGAGCGGAATGCCGATGCCCTTGACGAGGAGGAGGGCGGCGGCCACCGCCCACAGCTGCCAGTCGCCCGCGAACCAGCCGACCATGGCCATGGTGGCGGCGAGGGCGACGGACTGGAAGGTGAACGCGCCGATGTGCGCGGCCACTCCACGCCGCCAGAGCATCATGAGCCCGCCCAGGAGCACGAGGGTCGAGCCACCCACGGACAGCTGCGGAGACGATCTCGGGGCTCATCGCAGGAGGAACGACGCGGTGACGGCGAGGAGGGCGAGGATGAAGGACGCGCTCAGGAGCTCGGGCACGCGGAAGAGCCGGAGCTTGGCGATGTGCGTCTCGACGAGCGCGATCACGCCGCCCAGCGCGAGCAGCTTGAGGGCCAGGGTCACGGCGGCCCACAGCAGGGCGCCCGGGGTGATCACGGAGGCGACGCCCCACGGCGCGAAGAGGTTGCCGAGCAGGAGAAGAAGACGAGGAGCTTGAGGGCGGCCGCCCACTCGATGAGGGCGAGGTAGCGTCCGGAGTACTCCAGGATCATGGCCTCGTGGATCATGGTGAGCTCGAGGTGGGTCGAGGGATTGTCCACGGGCAGCCGGCCGGTCTCGGCGAGCGTCACGAGGAAAATGGCGGCAAAGGCGAGCACGTGGCCCGGGGCCAGCGCCTCCGAGGGCATGGTCAGCGTGCGCGAGGCGATCTGGCCGAGATTGGTCGAGCCCGCGCCCCACGCGAGGGCGAAGATGGCGAGGGCCATGGTGGGCTCGGCGAGCGCCGCCACCGTCATCTCGCGGCTCGCCCCCATGCCGCCGAAGGGCGAGCCGGGATCGAGCCCGGCCGAGGGCGAGGAAGAAGGTGCCGAGGAGGAGGAGGTAGACCACCACGAGGAGATCACCCGCTCCGCCGAGCGGCAGCGGAACGGCGAGGAGCGGCACGAGGAGCGTCACCGTCACCGTGCTTCCGAACACGATGAAGGGCGCGGCGCGGAAGAGCCAGGAGGCATTGCTCGAGACCACGACCTCCTTGGCGAAGAGCTTGCGGAGCTCCAGATACGGCTGCCACGGTGGCGAGCCCTCGCGGCTCTGCAGGCGCGCCTTCATCCAGCGGATGGCGCCGACCAGGCCGGGGGCGAGCATCAGCGCCACCGCCGCCTGCACGGGCGCGAGCAGCCAGGGACTCATCGCTGCCCCGTCACGACGAGCCAGCCCAGGAGGAGCACGAGGCGCGGCGACCAGGTAGGCGAGATAAGCATGCACCGAGCCCGACTGCAGGGCGAGCACGCGCTCCGACCAGAGCCGGATGCGCGCGATCACGGGCGCGTAGAGGTAGCGTTCGAACCACGGCAGGATGGCCGAGTCGATACGAGATGGACTGCACGAAGTAGCGCGAGTCCGGATGGAAGTCGATGCTCACGTCCTCGGTCGGCCGGTAGAACTCGGCGAAGATGCGGCGCAGCGGCTCGGCAAACGCCGTCGACGTGTACTCCATCCGCGGCGTCTGGACCACGCGCCCGCAGCCCCACGTCTCGCCCACCCGGAGCGGCCGGCGCGAGGCGAAGCGCTTCACGGCAACCCACGCCACGAGGACGACGAGGCCAAGGCCTGCCGCCACGATCGCCGGCGACATCTGGGCCAGACCGTCCGGAGTCTGGAGGGTGAGTCCGGCTCGGAGCACCGGCCCGGGCGCGGGCAGCCCGACGAGCGGCGCGGCCACTGCGGAAAGCCTGGGCAGGATCGCGAAGGATCGCCGCGGACAGGACCAGGCACGCCGCGGCGAGCATGATCATGCCCGTGCGCATGGACCACGCTGTCTCGTGCGCAGCCGCGGCCTCGGGCGAGCGCGGGATGGCGAGGAAGGTGATGCCGAAGGCCTTGACGAAGCACGCCGCGGCGAGCCCCGCGGTGAGCGCCAGCATGCCGAGGGCGAGCACCATCAGCACGGCCACCAGAGGAGAGGACGCGCCGATGCCGGGGAGGAGCGCCTGGAAGAGCAGCCACTCCGACACGAAGCCGTTGAGGGGCGGCAACCCGCGATGGCCACGGACGCCCAGGAGGAAGAGGGCGGCCGTCCACGGCATGCCGCGGATGAGGCCACCGAGGCGATTCATGTTGCGCGTGCCCGTCGCGTGAAGGACGGCGCCCGCGCCCATGAAGAGCAATCCCTTGAAGGCCGCGTGATTCACGGCATGGAAGAGCGCCGCGGCGAGGGCGAAGGCGGCCGCGGCAAGCATCTGGAGGCTCTGGAAGAGAAGGCCGCGCCGACGCCAAGCGCGATCACGCCGACGTTCTCGACGCTCGAGTACGCGAGGAGGCGCTTGAGGTCGTCCTCGGTCAGCGCATAGAGGACGCCGAGCACCGCCGACAGCGCGCCGAGCCCGATCACGAGGGCACCCCACCACGCGGGGCCACCTCCCAGCACGTCGAGACCGATGCGCAGGAGACCGTAGACGCCCATCTTGATCATCGCGCCGGACATGAGCGCCGAGACATGGCTGGGCGCCGCGGGATGCGCCCGCGGGAGCCAGACGTGGAGCGGGATGAGCCCGGCCTTGGCGCCGAAGCCGATCACCGCGAGCACGAAGACCAGATCGCGCGTTCCCGCGGGAAGCACGGCCCCGCGGCGCGGAGATGGGCGAAGGTTGTCGGGCCACCGGCCGGCAGGAGCAGGAACGCACCGAGGAGACAGGCGAAGCCCAGCTGGGTCATGCCGAGATACCACTGCCGCCGCTTCCGAGACCTCCGGGCGGTCGGCCTCGGTCATCACGAGGAAGTACGAGGCGAGCGACATCCCCTCCCAGAAGAGGAGGAAGGTCAGCGTCCCGTCGGCGAGCGGGACAAGGCTCATGCTGAGCAGGAACAGGTTGAGCATGAAGCCGGCCTGGCGGCGCGCGGGCCGTCCGTCCAGAGCGCGCGAGTAACCCACGCCGTAGAGGGCCGACGGCGCGGCGACCAGGCTGGTCAGGGCGAGGAAGACGGCGCCCAGCCCGTCGAGGCGGAAAGCGAGACCGCCCGCGGTGCCAGGAGATCCGGCGCGGCGAGGAGAAGCCGGTGCCCGCCATACAAACGCCGGCCGCGAGACCGAGCCCGGCCGCGGCGCCCACCACGGCGGCGCAGCGCGGAAGCCCAGCGCGCGAGCGGGCCCGTGCCGAGGCCGAGGGCGACGGCCGCGCCCGTGGCGTAGCCGGTCACCATGAGGAAGAACAGCGCGCGCACGGCCTAGGGCCGGCCGCTTCGGAGCGCGGTCAGTATGCCCTGGAGGATGTGCGCAGGCTCGGGCGGACAGCCGTCCACGAAGACGTCCACGGGGACGACGCGGTCCACACTGCCCACCACCGCGTAGCTGCCCGCGAAGACGCCGCAGCTACGGGCGCAGTCGCCCACCGCAACCACCAGCTTAGGCGCCGGGGTGGCCTCGTACGTCTTCCGGAGCGGCACCTCCATGTTGCGCGTGACCGGTCCGGTGACGAGAAGGAGGTCGGCGTGGCGCGGCGAGGCGACGAAATGGAAGCCGAAGCGCTCGCTGTCGTACACGGGACTCATGAGGCCGGTGATCTCGACTTCGCAGCCGTTGCAGGAGCCCGCGTCCACCTCGCGAATGCCGAGGGCGCGACCGAAGAGCCGGCGAGATTCCGCATCGACTTCGCGGACGAGGTGCACCACCTCGGAGTCGCCGGCGGGAAGGGGCTCGGTGACGATGCCCGTGTGGAGAATCTTGGAGAGGAGGCCCATCTAGCTCAGCGACGCCTCACGGCGATGCTCATTGACCACCACTATAGCGCCCGGGTCTCGGCCCGGGCGAACTCTGGGAAGGCGGCTGCTCAGGCCTTGCCGCGGCCGATGTAGCCGAGGAGACGATCGCGGAGGCGAAGGGCCCGGTCCCGCGCGCGCGCCGGCCCGTAGCCGCCGCCCCCGGGCGTGCTCACGAGCACGCTGGTCGCCCTTGCTCGAGCACGTGCTGGCGGCGATGGTCCATCTTCTTGCCGTTGATCCGCACGTCGCCCAGCCCGCCGTCGCCGCCGCCCGCGAAGCCGGGCGCGGAGAACTGCGTGCGCTCGGCCATGAAGCTCATGCACGATGGGCGCGCTCCGACTCGCTCTCGATGAGCATGTCCTGCCCGAGACCGCCCGCGGTAGCGGCCGGCGCCGCCGGAGCTGGCGCGCAGCCGCTTGTGGTGGAAGAAGAGCGGGCTGTTGCGCTCGGCCACCTCCACCGGCGTGATCGAGATGTTGCTCGGCCACGAGAGCACGTGCTCGCCGTCCTTGGCCGAGGTCGCGCCCATGCCGCCGTTGAAGAAGAGCACGTTGGTGTACGGCCGGCCGTCGTCGCGCGTCCCCGTACTGCGCGACCGCCCACAGGGGCGAGCCCGCGCCCGCCATCACGCTGGTCGGGAATGACCTGGTGGAGCGCGCCGAAGACGAGGAGCGGCACGTAGTGTCCGGTCTGGGCGCGGCTCACCACCGCCGCGGGGAAGCTGCGGGTTGAGCAGGCAGCCTTCGGGCGCCTCCACCTTGACCGGCCGGTACATGCCCTCGTTGTTGGGCGAGCCCGAGCAGCAGCGCGCAGCGCACGGCGTAGGCGGTCATGGCGTACGTGTAGGCGTAGCACGCAGTTGATGGCGCGCGGCTGGGCGGGCGAGGTGCCCGGCGTAGTCGGCGATGATCTCGTCGCCGCGCGACGGTGAGCGCGATCTTGAACGTGATAGGGCTGCTCGAAGCCGTCGGTGTCGAAGCGCGTAGCGATAGGTGCCGTCGGGCACCGCGCGGATGGCCTCGCGCATGGCGCGCTCGGAGCGGCCGAACAGCTCGTCGGCGAGGCCGTCGAGCGAGTCGAGCCGATAGTCCTCCATGAGGCGGCGCACGCGGTTCTCCATCAGCTCGTTGGCGCTCACCTGGGCCCAGATGTCGCCCATGGTCTGGTCGGGCGTCCGCACGTTGGCGCGCAGGAGGCTGGATCAGCGTCTCGTCGCGCTGCCCGTCGCGGATGATGCGGCTCAGCGGGATGTGGATGCCCTCCTCGAACACCTCGCGCGCCTCGATGGCCCGCACGCGCCCGCCGATGTCCGGGCATGTGCGAGGTGGTGGCGGAGAACGCGACGAGGCCGTCCGCCGTGGAAGATCGGCTTCACCAGGCAGACGTCGCTCATGTGCCCGGTGCCCATGCCACGGGTCGTTGGTGATGAGGACGTCGCCCGGGCGGCATGCCGTCGCGCCCATGCGCGCGCAGGAAATGCCGCACCGTCGCGGGCAGGGTCGCCGATGAAGGACGGGATGCTGCCGGAGTTCTGGGCGAGGGCGAAGCCGCGCGCGTCGGTGAGCACGCAGGCGAAGTCGTTGGCCTCGTTGGACAGCGTGGAGAACGACGTGCGCACGATGGCCTTGGCCGCCTCGTCCACCACCGAGATGATGCGCGTCCACAGCACCTCGAGGGTGATGGCATCGAAGCGGGAGCTCATGGCTCACTCCTCACGCTGTCTTCACTCCCCTCACCCTGCCCTCTCCCCCTCCGGGGGCGAGGGGATCGATCTGAGGGGCGACGCTCACGATGATGTTGCCCGTCGGCGCGACGCTGGCTACCCAGCCCGGACCGACCACCAGCGTCGAGCCCTCCTCCTCCACCACCGCGGGCCCGGCCAGCTCGTCGCCCGACGCCGAGGCGCTGACGATCGTAGACCGTGGTGTCCACGAATCCCCGCGCCTCGTGGAAGTATGCGGGCCGGCGTTCCCTTGCGCGCGCGCGCGCCGCGCCGCGCCGCGCTGCCCTCGCAGCACCACCTCGCTGCCCGAGACGGGCGCGCGCACCGCCACGCGGATGTTCAGGAACTCCACGGGCACACCGGGCGGGGTGAGCGCGAACTTCTCGCGATACGCCGTCTCGAAGGCGCCGGCGAGCCGGCGGCGACTGTCCGCGCCGCGTCGTCGTACGGCCCGTCGGGGAGCGCCACCACCAGATCGAAGCCCTGGCCCATGAAGCGGCCGTCGGCGAGCCGCCGTATCAGCCGCGTTCTCGAGCTTGAGGCCGGTGTCGGCCATCACCGCCCGCGCCTCGTCCTCGAGCCGCGCGGAAGGCCGCCTCCAGCTCCGCCACGCTCGCCGCGATCGAGTCGAATGCCCACGGTGGCCACGCGATCGACCCGCGCCGGCGCCACGAGCAGGCCCAGCGCCGAGGCCACGCCCGCCGAGGGCGGACAGATCGACGCGCGAGACGCCGAGCTTGCGCGCGACCGACGCAGGCGTGCACCGGGCCCGCGCCGCCCGTGCAGAGGAGCGCGTAGTCGCGCGGATCGCGGCCGCGCTCGGCGATGTGCACGCGCGCCGCGCCCGCCATGTTCTCGTTGACGATGTCGTGGATGCCCCACGCCACCTTGACGGGATCGAGGCCGAGCCGCCGCGGCCAGCCGCTCGCACCGCGGCGCGGGCCGCGTGCATGTCGACCGTCACCTCGCCGCCCGCGAAGTAGTCCGGGTTGAGATAGCCGAGCAGGAAGTCGGCGTCGGTCACGCGTGGGCTCGGTGCCGCCCAGCCCGTACGACGGCGGGGCCGGGATGCGAGCCCGCGCTGCGCGGGCCGACCTTGAGCAGCCCGATCTCGTCCACGTCGGCGATGCTGCCGCCGCCCGCGCCGATCTCGATCAGCTCGATGGTCGAGATGCGGATGGGCAGGCCGCTGCCCTCGATGAAGCGCCGCTGCCGGGCCGCCTCGAAGCTGTACGCGGTCGAGCGGCTCGCCGCCGTCGACCAGGAGAGCTTGGCGGTGGTGCCGCCCATGTCGAAGGCGAGCACCCGGCGTGCCGCCGCTGTCGGTCGCGGCCGAAGAAGGCGGCGGCGATGGCGCCCGCGGCCGGGCCGGACTCGAGCATCTGCACCGGCGCGCGCTGGGCCTCGGCCACGTGGGTGAGGCCGCCGCTCGAGAGCATCAGCAGGAGCGGCGCGGGAATGCCGCAGCTCCGCCACGCGCCGGGCCATGAGCTCGAGATAGCGGTGGGCGAGCGGCTTGATGTAGGCGTTGGCCACCGCGGTGGAGGCGCGCTCGAACTCGCGGATCTCCGGCGCCACCTCGTGCGACGTGGTCACGGCGACCCCGCGGTGGCGCTTGGCGATGAGCCGCGCCGCCTCCCGCCTCGTGCGCGCGGATTGGCGTAGGCGTGGAGAAACACCACGGCGATGGAGGTGACCCCGGCCTTGACGAGGTCCCGCGCCCGTCGCCTCGAGCGCGCGCGCGTCGAGCCGTCGCCGCACGCTGCCGTCGGCCAGGGTGCGCTCGGGCACCTCGAGCCGGAGATTGCGCGGGACGAGCGGCTCCGGCTTGGTGATGGCGAGGTCGTACAGCTCGTACTTCCGCTCGCGCCCGATCTCCAGCGTGTCGGCGAAGCCCGCGGTGGTGATGAGCCCGGTGACCGCGCCCTTGCGCTCGATCAGGGCATTGGTGAAGAGGGTGGTGGCGTGCACCACGCGGCCGAACTCGTCCGGCGCGAAGCGTCCTTCGCGGAGGAGCGCGTCCACGCCCGCGGCCACCGCGCGCGCCGGGTCGTCGTGGGTGGTGAGCACCTTGCGGTTCACCTGGCGGCCCGAGTCGTGGTCGTAGACCACGATGTCGGTGAAGGTGCCGCCGATGTCGATGCCGAGCGAGTAGTGGGCCACGAGCGCGCCGCCCGCGCCTACTTGAGCCGCAGGTCTTCGAAGGGAGCCGAGTAGGAGAAGCCGGGAATCAGCCCGCCCCGCCCTCGCCCACCCGCGGTCCCACGCCCCAGATGAAGGCGAGGTCGTAGATGGGAATGGTGGTCACGTGATCGGCCAGCGTCTTCTGGATCTGATGCAGCATGGCTTCCCGCTTCTTGCCATCGAGCTCGCGCGCCTGTCTCGCGTAGAGGTCGTCGATCTCGGGGAGGCTGCCGTAGGCGTAGATGCCCCTCTTGGTGGCGTACGGCTCGAGGCGCGTGGCCGCGTTCCCGAAGGCGGCGGAGATCACGAGGATCACGCCGTGGAGCTTCTTCTCCTGCCACGCCGAGAAGTAGCTCGCGCGCTCCATCACGCGCATGCGCGTCCGGATGCCCACCGTCTGCAGATATCCCTGGATGGCCTCGCCCATGGTGTTGTAGGGCGGGAACGGATAGAAGTCGCCGCCGTCGAAGCCGCTGGGGTAGCCCGCCTCGGCGAGGAGCTTCTTGGCCCGCGCGGGATCGTAGGGGGCGGCTCGAGGGCGAGGCGCGTGCTGGAAGATCCGCGGAACGAAGTTGCCGGTGAGGCGCGAGAAGCCGAGGGTCTCCGCCTTGTTCAGCCCCTCGCGGTCGATGGCGCACGTTGGCGGCCATGCGCACGCGCTTGTCCGCCCACGGCGACTTGGGATCCCATTGCTCGGGCAGCTCGAGCCAGAACGCCCCGAGAGAAGAGGCGCCACCACCTTGTAGCCCGGCGTCTTCTGGATCGCCTCCGCCGTCGGGCCGGTGAGGAGGAACGCGATGTCCACCTCCCCGCCTTGAGGGCGGCCGCCCGCGTCGACTCGTCGGGCATCGAGCGCATCACGAGGCGCTTCACCGAGGGCGCCTTGCGCCAGTAGCCGTCGAAGGCCTCCAGCACCAGCTCCACGCCGGGCTTGAAGGACACCACGCGGTAGGGCCCCGCGCCGATGGGCGCGGCCTTGAAGCCGTCGTCGCCGACCTTCTCCACGTACTTCTTCGGGACGATCCACCCCGCTCCCGAGGCGGTGGTGCCGTAGAAGGTCATGAAGTCCGGCCACGGCTCCTTGAGCACGAAGCGCACGTGCCCTGGATCCACCACCTGCACCTCCTTGACCTTCTCCTTGAGGAGGGTGGCGCTCGCTCCCCGGTAGCGCTCGAAGGAGAACTTCACGTCCTCCGCGGTCACCGGCTCGCCGTTGTGAAAGCGCACGTTCTTCCGGAGGGTGAACGTGTAGGTCAGGTGATCCTTCGATTCCTGCCACGACTCGGCGAGGCTGGGCGTGTTGAGCCCCGCCGGCATCGGCTTCACCATGGCGTCGTGCACGCCGTACAGGACCATGAAGGGCGTGCTGAACGCCTCCGTATCGGCGGGATCGAGCCACTTGGCGGCGAGGGTCACGTGGAGCCCCACCGCATCTCTCCCTCGGCGGCGAGGGCGGGGCCGGCGAGAGTGCGAACATCCCGAGAAGAAGGGCCAGGGCGAGGCGACGCGAGTCGGTTGGTGTGGAGTCATGGCGGACACCGTAGGCCCGTGGGGTGGAAACGTCAAGCGCCGGCACACGAGGGCCCGGCGGTTGACCCTGCCGCGGGCCCCATGCTAGAACCGGATCACCTCGATGGCAGCATGAAGCCGCACGACGACGTCGAGGCTTTGGCCCCGCGTCGAGCCGAGTTCTGGCACAGGAGCCCAACTCATGGACCTGAACTACACTCCCGAAGACGTCGCGTTCCGCAAGCAGGTGCGCACGTGGCTCGAGCAGAACCTGCCCAAGGAAGTTCGCAACCTGGAGGAGCGCCGGGCGTGGCACCGCAAGCTCTACGACGCGGGCTATCTCGGCATGGGCTGGCCCAAGGAGTACGGAGGCGGCGGCGCGCGGCCCATGGAGCAGGCCATCGTGGCCGACGAGATGGCCAAGGCCAATGCGCCGGCGCCCACCAATAGCCTGGGGCTCGGCATCGTGGGGCCGACCATCGTCGTCCACGGCACGGACGCGCAGAAGACGCGCTATCTGCGAAAGATCCTCGCCGCGGAGGAGCTCTGGTGCCAGCTCTACTCCGAGCCCAATGCGGGATCCGACCTGGCCGCCCTCAAGACCTCCGCGGTGGACGCGGGCGATCACTTCGTGGTCAACGGGCAGAAGATCTGGACGAGCGGGGGCGCCATCGCCGACTGGGGTCTCCTCCTCGCGCGCACCGACACCAAGGTGGCCAAGCACAAGGGCATCTCCTGCTTCCTCATGAACATGCGCCAGCCCGGAGTGGACGTGCGCCCTCTCAAGCAGATCACCGGCTCCTCGGAGTTCTGCGAAGTGTTCATGACCAATGCCCGCGTGGAGAAGAGCGATCAGATGGGCAAGCTCGGCGAGGGCTGGGCGATCGCCCAGACCACCCTCGGCTACGAGCGGGGCGGCCGCGCCCTCGCCCGCATCACCAACTACTCCTCGCAGTTCACGCGGCTCGTGGAGGCGGCCAAGCGCCTCCGCCGTCACGGCCGGCCATTGATCGAGGACCCCGTGGTGCGCCAGAAGCTCGGGCGGATCTGGTCCGAGATCGAGGTGGAGCGCTACCAGGCGCTGCGCACCCTCACCTTCCTCGAGCGCGGCGAGCATCCGGGAGCCGCCGGCTCGCTGACCAAGCTCTCGTACTCCGAGTTCGAGAAGCGCTTCATGGAGCTCGCCCTCGAGATCCTCGGCCCCTACGGCCAGCTGACCCAGGGCGCGCCCGAGGATTTCAAGCTCCGAGATCGACACCGCGGTGGGCGACAACGGCAGCTGGGCCTACGCCTACCTGTGGTCGCGCGCCGGCACCATCTACGCCGGCTCCTCGGAGATCCAGAAGAACGTGATCGGCGAGCGCATCCTCGGCCTGCCCAAGGAGACCCGCGCGGACCGGGTGGGAGGCAAAGCGTGAACTTCTCGTTCAGCGACGATCAGATCCTCCTGAAGAACTCCGTGCGCTCCGCTCTCGACGAGCAGTGCAAGCCCGCGCACGTGCGCGCCATGTTCGACGACACGCGGGGCTACGGCGAGGCGCTGTGGAGCGAGATGGCCAAGCTGGGCTGGCTCGGCCTGCCCTTCCCCGAGGAGCAGGGCGGAGCGGGGCTGGGCCTGGTCGAGCTCGGCCTCGTGCTCGAGGAGATGGGGCGCGCGGCCTACCCCGGTCCCTTCTTCGCCACCGTCGTCCTCGGGGGCCTGGGCATACTGCTCGGCGGCAACGCCGCCCAGAAGGACAAGTGGCTCTCCGCCATCTCCGCGGGCAAGGCGCGGGCGACGGCCGCCCTCCTCGAGGAGCATCTCGACTGGGATCCCGCCTCCACCAGCGCCACCGCGGAGAAGAGCGGGAGCGGGTGGACGCTGTCCGGCCTCAAGCGCTTCGTGCCGTGGGCCCACGTGGCCGACGTCGTGCTCGTGCCCGCGCGCTCGCCCGAGGGCCTCTCGCTCTTCCTCGTGGATCCGAAGTCGGCGGGGGTCACCCTCTCGCCCATGGTCGGCATCGATCTCACCAACCGCTGGTCCGAGATGCGCCTCGACAAGGTGGCGGTGAGTGCCGACGCCGTCCTGGGCCAGCCGGGCTCGGCGGGCGCGCTCCTCGACTCGCTGCTCCGGCGCGCGGCGGTGATGTCGTCGGCGGAGATGCTGGGGGCGGCGCGCCGCTGCCTCGACATGAGCGTGGAGTACGTCAAGGTGCGCGAGCAGTTCGGGCAGCCCGTGGGCTCCTTCCAGGCCATCCGTCACCGCTGCGCAGAGATGCTGCTGGAGGCGGAGAACGCGCATGCCGCCGTCTACTACGCGGCGTGGGCTCTCACCGCGGGCGCGGAGGACGCGGCGGTGGCCGCCTCCATCTGCAAGGCCTATGTGAGCGAGGCCGCGCGCAAGGTCTGTGGCGACGCCATCCAGGTGCACGGCGGCATCGGCTTCACCTGGGAGTACGACCTGCATCTCTACATGAAGCGGGCCAAGGCCCTCGAGCCGCTCTTCGGCGATGCCCAGTTCCATCGGGAGCTGATCGTCCGTCACGTGACGTCCGCCCGCTGATGCCCGACGCGCGCGGAGCCCTCGACGGCATCACCGTGCTGGACTGCTCGTCGTATCTCGCGGGGCCCTACGGCGCCATGATGCTCGCCGACCTGGGAGCGAGCGTCATCAAGGTGGAGTCTCTGGAGGGCGACTCCTTCCGCGAGCTGCCCGGCTTCTACGGCTGGAATCGCGGCAAGCGCTCGGTCGCCGTCAATCTCAAGGAGCCGGCGGGACGCCGTAGTGCTGCAGCGTCTGGTCAAGACGGCCGACGTGCTGATCCAGAACATGCGCCCCGGCGTGGCCGAGCGCCTCGGCATGGACTCGGCGCGCCCTGCGCGCCCTCAATCCGCGCCTGATCTACTGCGCCATGACCGCCTTCGGTCCCGACGGGCCCTACCGCGATCGGCCGGGCTACGATCCGGTGCTCCAGGCCATGGGCGGCGTCCAGCATCTGCAGGGCTTCGGCGGTCCGCCCCAGTTCGTGCGGGTGGCCGTGACCGACTACTACACGCGCCGCCCTCGGCGCCCAGGCCGTGCTCGCCGCGCCTCTTCGTGCGGGAGCGCACGGGACGTGGCCAGCACGTCGAGACGTCCCTGCTCCAGGGCGTGCTCGCCCTGCAGTCCGGCAGCGTGGTGGACTATCCGGGCAAGCCGACCTTTCTCCGCGAGACGCCGACCTACCGGCTATACCAGGCCGGAGACGGCCAGTGGTTCTTCCTCGCCTGCGGCAATCAGGCCTTCTGGGCCAAGCTCTGCAAGGCCATCGGACGTCCCGAGATGATCGATGATCCGCGCTTCGGCTCCTGGCTCCTCCCGCGGCGACAATCGCGACGCCCTCATGCCGATCCTCGAAGCCGCCTTCGCGACCCGATCGAGAGACGAGTGGCTCACCGTCCTGAGCGGGCACGACATTCCCTGCGCGCCCGTCCAGTCGCTCCAGGAGTTCATGCGCGATCCCGGGGTCCAGCATCTCCAGATGACCGTGCAGTACGAGCATCCGGAGGTCGGCGCCCTGACCCTGATGGGGCAGCCCCTCCGCTTCTCCGAGACGCAGGCGCCCGACGCGGGACCTCCCCCGTCCTCGGCCAGCACACGCGCGCGGTCCTGCGCGAGGTGGGCTACACCGATGGCGACATCTCAGACCTCCATCGACGTGGCGTCATCGCCGGGAAGGATCTCTGACATGCCGGGGAGGACCATGACGGAAGAGCCCGTACGCTACGAGGCGAAGGACGGCATCGCCACCCTCACCCTCGATCGTCCCGACGTGCTCAACGCCATGAACAATCCCATGCGCGCCCAGCTCCTCGAGATCTTCACGCGCCTGCGCACCGATGACACGGTCAAGGCGGTGGTCGTCACGGGGGCGGGCGAGCGGGCTTTCTGCGCGGGGGCGGACATCCGCGAGTTCCTCGAGCCGCCCACCCCCACCCATTTCCGCGAAGCGCGCAAGCGCCTCGACTTTCGCGCGGAGATGGAGCGCTGTCCTCAGGCCATCATCGCGGCCATCCGAGGCTTCGCCCTGGGGGGCGGCCTCGAGTTCGCCCTCGCCTGCGATATCCGGATCGCCGCCGGAGGACGCGCAGCTCGGCCTGACCGAGATCAACCTCGCCATCATTCCGGGCGGCGGCGGAACGCAGCGCCTGCCGCGCCTCGTCGGCCGCGGCAAGGCGCTGGAGATGATCCTCACGGGCATGCGCGTGCCCGCCGCGGAGGCGCTGCGTATCGGGCTCGTGGAGCGCGTGGTGCCGGTGGCGGAGCTCATGTCCTCAGCGCAGGCGCTGGCGCGCCAGATCGCCGACAAGGCGCCGATCGCTCTCCGCTATGCCAAGGAATCAGTGGTGGGCGGCCTCGGCCTGCCCCTGGCCGACGGCGTCAGGCTGGAGAACGACCTGTCCGCGCTCCTCCGCACCACCGAGGACCGGGTGGAAGGCGCCAAGGCCTTCGTGGAGAAGCGCAAGCCGAAGTGGTCGGGAAAGTAGCGGCGCTCTGGCCGCCCTACGACGTCGGCGCCTTGGGCGCGACGGACACCCCGCGGGCATTGGTCTTCTCGATGGCCTTGGCCACCAGGCCGGAGGCTTTGGCCTCCTCGACGAAGCCGCGAAGGTAGCGGACGCCCGCGTCGCGACCGCTTGGGAACCGCCATGGACTGCTGCACCCCGAGGAACCGTCCCTCGAGCACGCGGGATCCCGGGAGCTTCCCACGAGCCCATGCAGCTGCTGAGACAGTCCGGCCAGCGTGTCGACCTTGCCCGAGACGAGAAGGTCGAAGGCGGCCCCCGCATCATCTCCCCGCACGAGCTGGGCGTGCTTCAGGCTGCGGGTGAGGAAGAGCTCGTAGTTGGCGCGGGCGGGCGCGGCCACCTTCACGCCGTCCCGGTCCACGTCGGCCACCGCCTGGAGACGTGAGCCGGCGGGGACGAGATAGGTCGCGTCGAGCTCCACGTAGGCCGAGGTGAACGTGATCTCGCCCTCGCGCGCGGGATCGCTGCCCATGAACGCGATGTCCCACGCGCCCGTCTTGGCCGCGTCGACCATGGCCCCCACGCTCTGAAACGGCACGATCTCGACCTGGACGTCCAGCCGTCGCGCCAGCTCTCCGCGTGAGATCGATGGCCACCCGCGCCACTCGCCGGTCGCGGGGTCCTTCTGGGCGAGAATCACGTTGCCGAGATTGATCCCCGCGCGAAGCTTTCCAGTGGGAGCGAGGCTGGCGCGGGCATCGGGGGAACCGGAGGGACGGTCGCTTGGGCTGTCATGGGCAGGAGAGTAGCATCATCGGTGACGTCGCGGCGAGAGGTCACGGCGACACGTCACGCCACGTCCGGTTGACCGTCGGGAGGGCGGCGGTAGCATCCGATCCGGATGCCCTTCGCCTACTTCGAGCGGCTCTCGCGTCGACAGCAGGGAATCTACCTTCGCAGCGACAAGATCACCGCCGTGCCCCTGCCCGGAGCGGACGCCCTGCGCCCGCTCGTGGTCGAGCTGGGGGCGGCGCTCGAGAGCGGCGACCGCGCGCTCACCGAGTCCGCCTGCCAGCTCCTCGCGAACGGGCTGGGGCGGGCTCTCGGGCTGCCTCCCGTGCGGGTGACCGTGCTCGCGGCGCGACCGCACGCCAAGTGGGGAGAGCTGCACGGCCTCTACGAGCACGGGCAAGCCCGGGACGCCGCCCACCATCACGCTGTGGATGCGCACGGCGAGGCAGAAACGGGTGGTCGCCTTCCGGACATTCTTGCGGACCCTCCTGCACGAGATGGGGCATCATCTCGACTACACCTTGCTGAAGCTGGGCGATTCCCTGCACACGCAGGGCTTCTACCAGCGCGAGTCGCATCTCTTCCACCAACTTGTCACGGACGGGGGACCCGGCATGGCCACGCTGGACGAGCAGCTCGCGCGCATGGAGCGGACGGTCAACGACTACGCCGCTGTCGTCAAGAACGTGTCGGATGCCCAGCTGACGAAGCGGCCGGACCCCAAGAACTGGTCGGCCAAGGAAGTGGTCTGCCACGTGCGCGACATCGAGGAATCGTTCATGATGCGCTTCCTCTCCATCATGGCCATGGACGACCCCAAGTTCCTCCCCGTGGAGCCGGACCGCTGGGCGGTGGAGCGCCAGTACCAGCGCAACGACGTCCGGGAGGCGCTCGCCGCCTTGAGAACGCGGCGCGAGGAGACGCTCCGGTTCTTGCGCGGGCTCAAGCCCGAGCAGTGGGAGCGCGGCGGCATCCACGCCACGCGCGGGCGGATGACCATCAAGGATTTCGTGGAGCTGATGGCGTGGCACGACGACAATCACCTCGACCAGCTCAAGCGCGCTCTCGACGGCAAGCCGTGACCGCGGCATAGGCAGCCGTCGACGGGCTGCCGCCGGAACGGGCAGACCGCCCGCCCCATCGCGCGAAACTACGCTAGAATCCCGCCGACTTCGCTCTCCGGTGTCCGGGCATGGCGTTTGTAAGGGTTCGACCCGCTCACCTCAAAGGAGACCTTTCATGACCAAGAAGCTTCGCACCCGCAAGGCCCTGACCGTGAGCCTTGCCGCTCTCGCCATGCTCCTCACGGCGGGACTCTACGCGGTGGCCCAGCAGACGATGACCGAGGCCACCCGCGACCGCGGGGCCTCGGTGACCGGCGGCACGTACTACATGCTGCCCGCCACCCTCGAAACTACTCAATGGGGCTGGCTCGATCCCAGCGAGCCGCCGAAGCTCGTCGTCAAGTCAGGCGACACGGTGGCCGTCGAGACCATGATGCACGCCCACAACAAGATCGTGCCGGGCACCACCATGGAGGAGATCGTCGCCCTCCGGAAGGCGAACCCGGGGGCGGGCCGCACTCCGTCACCGGCCCCATCTACGTGGAAGGCGCCGAGCCGGGCGACGTGATGGAAATCCGCATCGTCAAGATCACCCCAAGGCCTTCGGCACCAACTTCAGCCTGCCCGGCAAGGAGTTCCCCACCATCGGCGCGCTCGCCGCCGGAGATGCCCGACGGCTTTCTCAAGTATTTCTACCTCGACCTGGACAGGCGGCAAGCCGAGTTCAAGCCCGGCATCACCATAGACCTCCAGCCCTTTCCCGGCACGCTCGCCGTGGGCATCGATCCCCAGGATCCTTCGCCGCGCAAGGGCGGCGCCACCGATCCCATGGCGCCCGTGTCCACGCTCCGGCCGTGGAAGAACGGCTCGAACATGGACATCAACGAGATCCGGGAAGGCACCACCATCTTCGTCCCCATCTTCCTCAAGGGTGGCCTGGTCTGGACGGGGGACTCGCACTGCCGCCAGGGCAACGGCGAGGTGAACCTGACCGCGCTCGAGTGCTCGTATCGCGAGATCGTGATGCAGCTCATCGTGCGCAAGGACATGAAGCTCCAGTGGCCGCGCATCGAGACAAGACCCACTGGATCACCACGGGCATCGACGAGGATCTCAACAAGGCCATGGTCAACGCGGTGCGCGAGGCGGTGGACATGCTGGCCGCGCAGAAAGCGGTGCCCCTCACCCGCTACGAGGCCTACTCGCTCGTGTCCATGGTGGGCGACTGCCGCGTCAGCCAGGTGGTGGACGTCCGCAAGGGCGTGCACTGCATGATTCCGAAGTCGATCTTCACCGCCAAGAAGTAGCCCGCGTGCTCCGGGCGCTTCGGGGCGCCATCGCTCGTTCCTGCTCTGGGCCGCCGCTCCCGCGTGGGGCGGCGGTCCTCTGGCCGTGGTGGCCACCTCCACGGATCTCAAGTCGCTGGTGGAGGCGGTGGGCGGCGACCGGGTGACCGTGGAAGCGTTGGTGGCTCCCGGCCAGGACCCGCACACCGTCGAGGTCAAGCCGGGACAGATGGCGGCGCTGCGGCGCGCCGCTCTTCTCGTGCGGATAGGGCTCGATCACGAGCCGTGGCTCGCCCGCGCCCTCCGCACGGCGCGGGAGCCCGGGTCGATGCCGGCCGACCTCGACTGTTCCAGGGGCATCGCCCTCCTCCAGGCCGAGACGCGCGCGCGTGAGGTCCGAGCGGGGCGAGCACGTGCATGGCTTCGGCAACACGCACTACTGGCTCGATCCCGAGAACGCGCGGCCCATCACCGCGGGCATGCTCGAGGCGCTGGCGCGGCTGTCCCCACGGAGCGCGGGTACTTCACGCAGCGCCGGGCCGACTTCCTCACGCGCCTCGACGCGGGGCTCGCCCGCTGGCAGTCCCTCATGGCGCCCTATCGCGGCGCCAAGGTCGTGGTCGTGCACGAGAGCTGGCCGTACTTCGCCCAGCGCTTCGGCCTCGATATCGTGGCCGCCATCGAGCCCACGCCCGGCGTGCCTCCCTCGCCCGCCTATCTCGCCTCCCTCACCCGGCGGATGAAGGAGGCGCAGGTCGCGTGGTCATCGCCGAGCCCTATTCGAGCACCGCGGTGGTGGCCAGGTGGTGGCCCTCAGCGGCGCGCGCGAGGTCCGGCTCGCGTCGTCGGTGGGGGCGGAGCCGGAAGCCCGTGACTACATCGGGCTCTTCGACCTCGACATCGCGCGCCTCGCCGGCGCGCTCGGGCTCCGCTGATGCTCGATCTCCTCTGGATTCCCTTTCTCGCCTGTCTCGTGCTCACGGCCATCCACGTGTACCTGGGCCTCCACGTGCTCGCCCGCGGCGTCATCTTCGTGGATCTGGCGCTCGCCCAGGTCGCCGCCCTCGGCATCACCGTGGCGCTTTCTCGCGGGCCATCCCATCCAGAGCGACGCCGCGTACTGGTACGCGCTGGCCTTCGCGGTGGGAGGCGCCGCGCTCTTCTCGCTCACCCGCGTCCGGCACGCGCGATCCCCAGGAAGCCATCATCGGCATCGTCTACGTGGTCGTCGGCCGCCCTCACCGTGCTCGTGGTAGACCGCGCGCCCCAGGGCGCGGAGCACATCAAGCAGCTCCTCGTGGGCAGCCTCCTCACCGTCACGCCGGGCGAGCTGGCCAGGATCGCCGTCCTCTACGCGGTGATCGGCGTGGGCCACGCCCTCGTGCGGCGACCCCTCGTCGAGATCTCCTTCGATCCCGAGATGCGCCGCGGCGCGGGCCGGGCCATACGGTGGTGGGACTTCGCCTTCTACGTCACCTTCGGGGTGGTGGTGACGAGCTCGGTGCGCATCGCGGGCGTGCTGCTCGTCTTCTCCTACCTCATCGTGCCCGCGGCGGTGGGCGCGCTTCTGACCAGCTCGGTGCGCGGACGTCTGGCCATGGGCTGGGTGCTCGGCGCGGCGGTGAGCGCGGTGGGGCTGTGGGCCTCCTTCGCCTGGGATCTCCCGACGGGGGCGGCCATCGTCGCGAGCTTCGGCGTGCTCATGGCCGTGGTGGCGGCGGGGCTGGGCGCCCGCGCGCTTCTCCGCGGCGGGCGCGACGCGCTCTTCGGTGTGGGCATCGCGGCCGGCGCCGTCGGTCGCGGTGGCCGGACTCCTCCTCATTGCCTTCCCGCGCATGGATCATCACTGGCTCAACTGGCTCGAGGACGCCGCCCCCGCCATCGGAGCTCGTCTTCCTCTCACCGGCCGAGCGCCAGGCCTGGCGGGACAGTCGCGAGGCGCTCGCGCGCGGGCTGGCGGAGATGCGCCGGCTCGCCACGCTCAGGACGACGTGCGGTGGGGGCGCGCGACGCTCGGCGAGACCAGAAGGAGCGGCTACGCCAGTTCCTCGCGGCGCGGGGCGAGATCACCGCCGGCGACCGCTTCGTGCTCCGCACGCTTCGCGATCGCGCGCGCGAGCGCCAGCGCTACTGGCTCGGGGTGCCGATGCTCCTCGGAGGCGCCGCGGCCGCCCTCGCGCTACGGGCGTGCCGGGGCGGGGTGGGCGTCAGCCCAGCGACTCGACCTGGACGCGCCGCACGCCCGGCCGAGCCTCCAGAAGCTCGATGAGCTCTTCGTGGAGCAGGGTCACGTGGAGGTCCATGGGCCGCTACCCGTGGGCCACCGTCGCCTCGAGGGAGCGTCCACCACGTTCTGGTAGTTGGGATCGCGGCGAAGCCTCCAGATGAAGGCGTCCACGACGAAGTGATGGATGTTGATGATGGCCGTGACGAGGAGGCCACTCTGCATGATGGGGAAGCCGAGCAGCCAGTAGGCCTGCGGCCAGCGGAAGAAGAGGACCCAGCCGAGGACGAGGCACGTCAGGTAGAAGGTGGCGGTGTGGAAGAACCAGCCCCGCGCATGCGGGCGCGGCGCGTCTCGTCCTTCACGTGGAAGATGCTGACGATGGCCAGATACTGGAGGCCGTGGAACACCGTGGCCCACACGAACGCGTTGAAGTAGTTGAAGACCGACCACCAGATGGCGTTGGACACGATCACCACCAGGCTGATCAGAGGCAGGCTCTGCCCGCCGCGTGACCGGAGCCAGAGGACGAGCGCGACCGGCGTGGCCAGGGAGAGGACGGTGAGCGTCTGCATCAGCGCCACCCGGAGGGGAAGGCCGCGTAGAAGGACCGCGGCAGCACGAGGGCCAGTCCGCCGTTCGGATGGAGGAGCGTCCAGAAGAACGGCGGGAGGCAGACCCAGAGGAGCAGGCGCCGAGCCGTTGCGTCCAGCGAGCATCCCGAGCGATACGCGTACATCAGGCTGAGCCCATGGGCCTGCCTCGAATAGTGATAAGGCGACCACACGAGGTAGAGGGCGAAGAGGTAACGGCCGGCAAAATCTCCGAGGATGAGCACGCCCGTCACCGCCGCCACCGCCACCACCGGGAAGACCAGGGTGAGGATGGGCCAGTTCCGCACCGCTCCCGGTCGCGTGTAGAGCCGCACGGTGGACGCCGCGAAATGGGCCCAGTTCGACACGAGAATGGCCCACCACAGGTAGGGATCGTTGTCGGGAAAGTTGTAGCCGCCGAAGAAGAGGATGGCGCCCGCGATCCAGCTCAGCACGCCGCCGATGAGGAGGTAGTCGAAGACGGGGCCTACGAACATCGTGCCGGACGCCGCTTTCGCGCGTGCGGGGACGGTGTCCGCTACGGCGGCATCCATACTTCCACCGTAGCACGGAGGGTCAGAAAGCCGGGCCGACCTCGAGTGTGGGCAGATAGTGCGGTGCGTCGGGAAAGCCCATGGGGCGGATAGCAGGCAGGGTGACGCCGGCCTGGCGATAGGAGGCGACGAGACGCCCGAGGGCGGGAGCGTCGCCGACGGCGCCCAGCGCGTCGAGAAGGCGATCGGCCACCGTGGCGGGATCCGCGCGTGCGATCCCAGGCGGCCACTTCCGGCGCGAAGCCGCTCTTCTCGAGCATGGCCCGGTAGAACGGCAGGACGAGGTAGCGCGCCAGCTCGATCTTGAAGATTTCCCGGCCCGCCGCGCGATCGGTGGTCACCGCGGCGGGAACGGACACCACGATCTCGAAACCGTCCAGTGGCTTGCCCGCCCGCTCGCGCCCGCGCCGGATGGCGGGCAGCGCGTGCTCGCGCACGTAGGCGGGAGCGCACAGCCACAGCACCGCGCCGTCGGCGATCTCACCCGCGAGCTCGAGCATGGCCGTGCCGAGGCCGGCGAGGTAGATGGGGGCGGCGCGGGCAGGCGCGGCACGCCGCTCTGCCACGTCACCTGGTAGCGCGGCCCCGTGTGCTGGACGCGCCCGGTGAGCGCCTGGCGGAGCACCGCGACATACTCGCGAGCGACCTCGAGGGGCTTGCCCATCTCCAGTCCGAGGGCGCCTTCCATCACCGGGCGGTGGCTCACCCCGATGCCGAGACGGAGTCGCCCGCCGCTCACTTCCTGCAGGGTGAGCGCCTCCTGGGCGAGGAGCACGGGATGGCGCGGGTAGATGGGAAGAACGCCCGTGCCCAGCCCGACGCGGGGAGCCGCGTGCGCGTAGGCGGAGAGGACCTGCAGCCCGTCGCGCCCCACCCCGTGGGTGACCCACACGCTTTCATAGCCCGCGGCGTCGGCTCGCCGCGCGAGGTCCACGGCCGCCGCGAGATCGGCCCCGGGCGAGAGGAAGATGGCGGAGCGCGGCATGACGTCAGCGGGACGGCACGATCCCGAGCGCGGCCAGCTGCGCACGGAGGTCGTCGCCCTTGTCCACCGGAATAGCACGGCCTGCATACCCACCCCCGCGCGGCCTCTACGTTGGTGTCGAGATCGTCCACGAACACGCACTGGCCGGGCGGAAGCCCGAGCCGCTCGGCAGCCAGAAGTATAGATGCCGGGCTCGGGCTTGGCCATGCCCACCTCGGCGGAGCACACGATGTCGTCGAAGAGGGCATGGATGCCGATCTCTCCCTCGAGGCGCCCGCGCAGTGACACGTCGGCGTTGCTGAGGATGCCGAGCTTGTGGGAGCCGCGGAGATCACGGACGAGCTGGAGATTGGGCTCGATGGCGCGCTGGGACAGTCGCCACTCCTCGTGGAGCGGGGAGGGCCCGGCCCGCCCGCGCTTCGAGCGCGCGGTGGGCGGCCTCGAGCCAGGCCTGGCGATCGCCGCGACCGCGCTCGATGGCGCCCACGTCTCGTTGCGGTACAGCGTCTCGAACACGGAGGAGCGAGGCAGGCCGTGCGTCCGGTCGAGGTCACGCGCGACGTCCCAGCGCATGTCCCACAGCACGCCGCCGAAGTCGAAGATGACGCCGCGCAGACTAGTACTTGCCCTTGGTGGCGCCCTTGTCCTTCGTGGGGTCCGGAGCCTTGATGGGCGGCCCGATGTCTCCGCCGAGGGCGACCCAGCCGCGGTCCTTCATGCAGCTCTCGTCGAGGACCTTCGACTTCTTGTCGGTGCACGCGGTGCTGTCCCGCGCGAAGTCGGCGGCGGTGTAGTTCTCGTTCGGCTTGTACCACTGCTTGTCCGCCACGTTGTTGCACGCGGCGGCGAGGATCAGGGCGGCGATGGGGAGGAGGGCAATCAGTCGCGTCATGCCGGCCATGATATCATGCCCGGCAAAATGCTCGACACCACCATCGCCGGCAGCTTGCCGAAGCCCGCGTGGCTCGCCACGCCCCGGACGCTGTGGGCGCCCTGGCATCTCGAAGGCGCCGCCCTCGAGGAAGGCAAGCGCGATGCGGTGCGTCTGGCCCTCCGGGATCAGGAGGAAGCGGGCATCGACATCATCACCGACGGCGAGCAGACGCGCCGGCATTTCGTGTGGGGCTTCGTGGAGCGGCTGGACGGCGTCGACTTCTCGAAGATGATCACCATCGGCATCCGCGCCGATCGCTACAAGGCCGACGTGCCCACGGTGACGGCGCCGCTCCGACGCAAGGGCCCGATTCACAGCGACGAGGTGCGCTATCTCCGGGCGCAGACCCGGCAGCGCATCAAGTTCACCATGCCCGGGCCCATGACCATCGCCGACACGCATCCACGACGCCCACTACGGCAGCCGCGCGCAAGCTGGGCATGGCCCTCGCCGCCCTCCTCAACGAGGAGGCGCGCGAGCTGGCCGCCCTCGGCGTGGACGTGATCCAGCTCGACGAGCCCGCCTTCAACGTCTACATGGACGAGGTGCGCGACTGGGGCATCGAGGCGCTCGAACCGCGCCGTGGACGGGCTTCACTGCCGGACGGCGGTGCACATCTGCTACGGCTACGGCATCAAGGCCAACACCGACTGGAAGAAGACCCTGGGTGGCGAGTGGCGGCAGTACGAGCGGACCTTTCCTCTCCTCGCGACGAGCCGCATCGGCGGGGTGTCGCTCGAATGCGCCAACTGCCCGGGTACCGATGTCGCTGATCGGCCTCCTCGGGGACAAGGACATTCTCGTGGGTGCCGTCGACGTGGCGAACGACCGGGCGGAGACGCCGGAGGAAGTCGCGGCGGTGATCCGCGCCGCGATGCAACACGTGAAGCCTTCCCAGATCTACCCCTGCACCAACTGCGGCATGGTTCCGCTCGACCGCGAGCTCGCCCGCGCCAAGCTGCGGGCGCTGGGCGCAGGGGCGGCCCTAGTCCGCCGCGAACTCTCCTAGCTGCAGGCCGCTGAAAAGGGCCCATCTGCTTCGTTAGCGCCCTCGGCCGCACGCTCAACGTACAGAGAGTACGCCTCGCGTGCGACCTTCGGGCGCCGCCTCGCAGCTGGACCCTTTTCAGCGGCCTGCAAAGTCGTTGCTGGTCAGGTGAATCCTATCGAGTCTTGTAGCCTTTGGCTTCGGCGGTGATTTTGGCCGCGTCGAACTTGTTGATGTCGTCGATGAGCTCGTTGGTGATCAGGTCGCGCCAGTCGATCTTCTCTTTGATGATGCCCCACTTGAGCATGAAGTCCGTGTAGGCCGCGTAGTTCGCCTCGGAGCTCTCGCCCCATTTCTTCACCCCGGCCTTCTCCAGCCTCCAGTTGACGATGCGGGCCTCGCAGCACCTTGACGTCGTCGCGGATGGCCGTGGCCTCGTCCTTGCCGGTGGGCTTGGTCGCCGGGTACACCTCGTAGAGAATGCGCACGGCCGCCTCGGGATTGGCGATGGCGAACACCGTGCCCATGGCGTACCCTTGGCGAGGCGATCATCTCCTGCCGCTTGTTCTTGATTGTCTCCTCGGAGGCGAGGAAGCCGTTCGACGGGTAGCGATCGATGTCCTTGGTGTCGAGCATGCGCAGCTTGACTCCCGCGTTCTCCACCAGCGCGTACTGCGTGTCGTACTGGGACAGGGCGTCCACCTGCCTGGTCTTGAGGAGAGCCGCCGTCTGCGCGCCCTCGCCCGCCACCACCACGTTGATGTCCTTGTCCGGATTCATGCCGTTGGTCGAGGCGAGCGCCCGCGCGATGAGCACCCCGCTGACCCCATGGCGATGACGCCGATATTCTTGCCCTTGAGGTCCGAGAACCGCTGCACCGAACTGTCCGCGGGCACGGCGATGCCGTAGATATTGCCCTGGTAGGCGGTGTAGAAGATCTTGGCCTTGATTCCCTGCGGCCGGCCCACGGCGAGCGGCTCGACGCTGGGCAGAGCGGCCAGCGACCTCGCGGGTGGCCACGTTCTTGACGCAGTCGCCCGAGCCGGGCAGCGGCACCAGCTCGACCTCGATGCCCTCGGCCTTGTACCAGCCCATCTTGGTGGCGATGGCGAAGGGGGTGGTGGCGCTCGAGATGGTGCGCGAGCACCATCCCATCACGATCTTCGTCTGGGCGCGCGGCGGGATCAGCTGCTCCGGCTCCGACGCACGAGCAGGATGGCGATTGCCATGAGACCTCTCATGCCTCCGACCTTCTCTTTCTCGGACGGGTCCCAGAAGAGCGACCCGCTTCCGGATGAGCGAGATGCAGCGATTCAGGATCAAGCCGACCACGGACAGGATGAGCAGCACGGAGAACTGACCCGACACATCCATGGTGAAGTTCATGCTCTGGATGAGCATGCCCGAGACCGTGCTTGGCGCCCGACGAACTCTGCCACGATGGCCCCGATCAGGGCGAAGATCATGGCGACGTCGAGCCCCGCCATGACGAAGGGCAGCGCGTTGGGGAGGCGGAGCATCCAGAAGATCTGCTTCTCGCTCGCGGCGAGCGAGCGCATGAGGCTGACCCGCTCCTCGTCGGCGGAGCTGGAGCCCCACGATGGTGTTGACGAGCAGAGGGAAGAAGGCCACGAGGGCGGCATTGACGACCTTGGAGGACAGCCCCAGCCCGAACCAGATGACGATGAGGGGCGCGAGCGCGATCTTGGGCAGGGACTGGAACATCACGATGTAGGGGTAGAGGAAGAATTCGAACCTGCGCGACATCGCCACGCCGGTGCCCAGCCCGAAGCCGAGGGCGGAGCCGAGGATGAAGCCCAGCACGGTGGAGACGAGCGTGTAATAGAGGTGCTCGATGTAGATACCGCTCACGATTCCCCGCCACAGCGCTTCCGCCACCTTGGACGGCGCGGGCAGGATGAACTGCGGGACCTGGAGGATGCGCACCCCCGCCTCCCACACGCTCACGAGGGCGATGAAGAGGACCACGGACAGCGCGATGTTGCGGGACTGGCTCACGCGTCGATCCTCCCTTCACGTTGAAGTGGGCGCGGATGCGCCGCACGTGCTCGCCGAACTCGGGCGTGTTCATGATGTCGAGGCTTCGCGGTCGCGCGCTCTTCACCCGCACGTCCTCCAGGATCTTCCCCGGCCGCGAGGTCATGACGAGCACGCGATCGGCGAGAAACACCGCCTCGGGGATGGAGTGAGTGATGAAGAGCACCGTCTTCTTCTTTTCCATCCAGATACGCTGGAGCTCGACGTTCATGAGCTCCCGCGTCATGGCGTCGAGCGCGCCGAAGGGCTCGTCCATGAGGAGGAGGGCGGGATCGTGCACGAGGGCCCGCGTGATGGCCACGCGCTGCTGCATGCCTCCCGACAGCTCCCACGGATAGCGCCCCTCGAAGCCCTGCAGCCCCACGAGGTTGAGCAGATCCAGGGCGTCCTGCCGGTGGCCCTCGCGCCTCGAGGCCCTGCACGTCGATGGGGGAGCAGCACGTTGTCGAGCACGCTCCGCCACGGAAAGAGGACGGGGGCCTGGAAGACCACCCCGATGTCCTTGCGCGGCCCCGCGATGGCGGTGCCCCGCAACCTCGCCTCCCCGCGGTGGAGGGCAGGATACCGGCGAGAATCTTGAGCAGGGTGGACTTGCCGCAGCCCGAAGGGCCCACCACGGCCACGAATTCGCCCTCGCCCACGGAAAAGGAGATCTCTTCGAGCGCCGATACCGTCCCGGTGCGGGCGGCGTAGCGCTTGGTGAGAGCATTGACGGCGATGACAGAGGAGCTCACGGCGGGCCCCTATTGCTAACATATTTCCCCGCGGCGACACAAGGGAACGTTGACACGCCGCGCGCGATTCGCTAACGTGCCCGCGAGTGGACTTCCTCGTCTCCATCCTCACCGGCCACTACTCGCCTCGACTCGCTCATTCAATGGGGCGGCTATATCCTCCTCGTCGCCATTGTCTTCGCGGAGACGGGCCTCCTCATCGGCTGTTTTCTCCCCGGTGACTCGTTGCTCATCACCGCGGGGCTGCTCGCGGCGGCGGGCCATCTCAATATCTGGTGGATCAACCTCCTCCTCACTGGCCGCCGCCATCATCGGAGACAGCGTGGGCTACGCCATCGGGGCGCGCCTGGGCCCGCGCCTCTTCACCCGCGAGAAATCGCTGCTCTTCAATCCCAAGCACGTCCTGCGCACGCGGCACTTCTACGAGAAGTATGGGCCGAAGACCATCGTCATCGCGCGCTTCGTGCCCATCATCCGCACCTTTGCCCCGGTGCTGGCCGGGGTGGGCGAGATGGAGTACCGGCGCTTTCTCACCTACAACGTGGTGGGGGCATCGGCTGGGTCGCCTCCATGAGCTGGGGCCGGCTACCTCCTCGGCCGCGTGGTGCCCAATATCTCCAAGTACATGCACGTGGTGGTCATCGTCATCATCGTGCTGTCCTGCGTTCCCATCGCGGTGGAGATCTACCGCGAGCGCCGCAAGTCCGCTACGCGATCTTGATGATCCCCGGCTCGACCTGCTCGAAGCGCGTGGCCACCTCGGGGTCGTGACCCACCACCACGCGCTCCTTGGCCCCAGCCAGCGCGTCGATGGTCTCGAAGCCCGCGAGCATCTGCGGGAGGTTGGTGATGATCTGCACGGGATCGCGCCGCTCGATATTCCGGTAGAAGTGCGAGGCATCCGAGGTCAGCACCACTGTGCCCTTGGCCGTGGGCACGGACACCACCTGGAGCCCCGCGGTGTGACCGCCCACCCAGTGGACTTTGATGCCCGGTAGCACCTCGGCCTCGCCGGTGACGAGCTTGACTCGCCCGCTGTAGTTGAGGCGCACGAGCTGGGCAAGGGACTCGGGAGGCAAACGAGCGGTAGTTCTCGTGCTGGCCGGCGATGCCCGTCCAGAACTCGAGCTCTTCGCGCTGCCATCCAGAAAGTGCTGCCGGGGAAATACGGGTAGCCGCCCCAGTGATCCCAGTGCAGATGCGAGACGAGAGTCATGGGCACCTCGGCCGCCTTCACGCCCACGCGCGCGAGCATGTCGGCGGGATTCACGCAAGGCGCGCAGCTCCTGACCTCGGCGTCGGCCTCGCGTGCAGCCGGTGTCCACCACGATGGGGTGCGGGCCACCCAGGATGACCCACACGAAGAAGTGGAGGGTGAGCGGCTTCTGCGACGACTCGCGGAAGAAGAACTGACCTTCCTTGGTCTCCCGCTCGCCGTACTTGAGCGCGTAGATCTGATAAGTCGCGGCCACGGATTACCCCCTCACCCTAACCAAAGTTCAGTAGCCGATGGCGGCGCCGTCGCTCCGCGGGTCCGCGCCGCCGATCCGGGCGCCGGTGGCCGGATCGATGGTGATGCCGTGGGCGTGGCCCGCCCGCTCCGCCCAGTCCGGCCACCGGTGCACGGTATGGCCGCGCCGCTCGAGCTCGGCGAGGGTGGCCGCGGGAAAGCGGGCTTCCATGTTCAGGAGATCGCGCGGATCGCCGAGGGCGAAGCGGCCGGCGAGCCAGCGCGGCCCCGCCACCGCCTCCTGGACGTCGAGGCCGTAGTCGATCATCGCCGTATAGGCCTGCAGGTGGATCTGCGGCTGGCCGTCCGCGCCCATGCAGCCGAGGACCTGCCACAGCTGCTCGTCCTTGAAGGCGAGCGAGGCGATCAAGGTGTGCAGCGGAATCTTGCCCGGCTCGAGGCGGTTCGGATGCGCCGGGTCGAGGCTGAAGTAGGCGCTCCGATTCTGGAGCACGACTCCGGTCCGCCCCGCCACCACCCCCGCGCCCATAGACGCCGTACACGCTGTGAATGAGCGAGGCGGCGTTGCCGTCGGCGTCCACCGCGCACACCGCCACCGTGTCGCCCGCGAGGCTGCCGTACGAGGGCACGCGATCCCAGGGCAGCGCTGGTGCGGATCCAGGAGCGGCGGCGCTCGTCTGCGTATGCCTTCGAGAGCAGCCGCTCCACCGGCACCTTGAAGAAGTCTGGATCGGCGATGTAGCTGGTCGCGATCGTGGAAGGCGATCTGCTTCGCCTGGACGAGGAGGTGCACGGCGTCCGGGCCCAGCCGGTCGAGCCGCGCAAGGTCCACGGGCTCGATGAGGTTCAGCATCTGCAGCACGGAGAGCCCCTGGGTGGGCGGCGGCGTCTCGTAGATGGTCACGCCACGATAGGTCGTCGACACCGGCTCGCCCCAGCGCGCGCGCTGCTCGGCGAGATCGCGCTCGGTGAAGAAGCCGCCGTGCGCCCGGGAGAAGCGCGCCATCTCGCGCGCCGTCTCGCCCTTCGTAGAAGCCGCGGCGGCCGTGGCGCCGATGCGCTCGAGGGTACGGCGCGAGATCCGGATTGACCAGACGCTGCCCCGGCCTCGGCCTCTCCGCCCGGGAGGAAGATGGCCGCCGCGTCCGCGTGCTCAGCGAGCACCCCGCCGCGCGTCGACGTCCACGAGGCGAGCCGGTCGGTCACGGCAAAGCCGTCGCGCGCTAAGGCGATGGCGGGGGCGAGATCGCGCGCGAGCGGAAGCCGGCCGAGGGCGGCGTGGGCCTCGCACCATCCGTCCACCGCGCCGGGCGTGGTGAGGGTGGCGGGGAGAATGCCGCGCATGGGGATCTCGTCGATGCCGCGGCTGCCGAACCACTCGAGGGTGCCCGAGGCGGCCGCCCGGCCGCCCGCGTTGAGGAAGCGCACGGCGCGGCGGCGCGGCGTCCCAGATCAGCCAGAACTGATCGCCGCCGATGCTGGTCATGTGCGGGTAGACCACGGAGAGGACGGCGCTCGCGGCGATGGCGGCGTCCACCGCCGAGCCGCCGGCCTTGAGCATCTCGACGCCCGCCTCGGACGCCAGCGGCATGGGGACATGCGACCATGCCGTTCGCCGCTCTCGTCGCCGGCCGGCCCGTTTCCACGTGCGCCTCCTTGCGCGAGCGGCACCGCGCGTGATAAAAGCCGGGCAAGTGTAGCACGCGCTCACCCCGACCAAGCGAGGACCCCATGGCCACCGCGCGCGTCAACGGCGTCAGCCTCTACTACGAAGAGACAGGCAGCGGCTTTCCTCTCATCTGGTGCCACGAGTTCGGCGGCGACTATCGCTCGTGGGAGCCGCAGGTGCGCTACTTCTCGCGGCGCTATCGCGTCATCACCTGGAACTACCGCGGCTATCCTCCGTCCGAAGTCCCGGAGGACGCCGCGGCCTATCGGAACGACATCCTCGTGGAGGATCTGGCCGCGCTCATGCGCCATCTCGGCATCGAGCGCGCCCACGTGGGCGGACTCTCCATGGGCGGCAACGTGGCCCTCAACTTCGGCATCGCGCCATCCCGAGCATGTCGGAGAGCCTCATCATCTGCGGCTGCGGCAGCGGCACGGTGGGGCGGGAGACCTTTCTCGCCGAGGGCGAGAGCGCGCGCAGGAATTCCTCGCCGAGGGCATCGAGGCCAAGGTGCGCAACTTCGCCGGCCTCGCCTCGCGGCGCGGCTTCGCGGAGAAGGATCCGCGCGGCTGGGCGGAATTCCTCCAGCAGGTGCGCGACCACTCGCCGGTGGGCTCGGCGCCACATGCTGCGCGGCGTGCAGATGAAGCGGAAGACCATCTTCGAGCTGGAGCCGGAGCTCAGGCGGCTCGAGGTGCCCTCGCTGGTGGTGGTGGGCGATCAGGACGAGCCCTGCCTCGAGCCCAGCCTGTTCATGAAGCGCCACATCCCCCATGCGGGCCTCGTCATGCTGCCCATGACCGGGCACACCGCCAACATCGAGGAGCCCGCGCTCTTCAATCTGCACGTGAGCCGAGTTCCTCGCCGCCGTGGAGAACGGCCGCTGGGGCCCGTGGAAGGCGGAGAAGCCGGGCCGCCGCTAAGTTGCTGGTCAAAGGACGCGCTCCATCCAGATGTCGGCGCGGGGGTTGTCGTTGTAGCGCGGGATCTCCGTGAAGCCGTGGGCGCGGTAGAGGTGCACCGCCGCCTCGAGCTTGGTCTGCGAGTCCAGGCGCAGCGTCCGGCAGCCGAGGCGCTTCGCCTCGTCGAGGCAGACGTTCAGGAGGCGGCGGCCCAGTCCCCTGCCCTGGAGGGCCGGCCGGAGCCACATGCGCTTGAGCTCGCCGGTGCCCGGCGCGAGCAGTCGCACCGCCGCCGTGCCCACCACCTCGCCGCGCGGGATCCACCACGAGCAGGAGCACGCCCGTGGTCGCCGTCGTACTCCTCCTGCCAGTGGGCGATGTCGTGGTCGAGGCCGTCGGGGTCGAACGTGTCGCCGATGAAGGAGAGGTAGGCGGAGAGCTCGCGCGCCACGGCGGCGTGGTCGTCCCCGCGCGCGCGCCGGATGGTGAAGCCGGCCGTCATGCCCTCTTGCGCGCGTGGGAGGCGAGCCCGCGCTCCCAGAGATACTCCGTCTCGCCGCCCTTCTTGCCCACCCATCGCGAGAGCACGAAGAGCAGGTCGCTCAGCCGGTTCACGTAGGTGAGCGGCCACGGGCTCAGCGACTCCACGCGCGAGAGGGCGAGGATGCGCCGCTCGGCGCGGCGGCACACCGTGCGCGCCTGGTGGAGGAAGCCGCCCACGCGCCCGCCGCCCGGCAGCACGAAGGACTTGAGCGGCGCGAGGTCCTTCTGGCACTGGTCCATGAGCGCCTCGAGCGCCTTGACCTCCGCCTCGCCCACCCGGTGCATGCCCTCGTAGGCCGCATCGTCGGGCGTGGCCAGCTCGGAGCCCAGGTCGAACAGCTCGTTCTGGATCTGGCGCGAAGACGCCGTCGAGCCAGCGGGGGCCTTCCCCTTGCCGAGGCGCTCCGCGTTGAAGACGCGGGCGAGGCCGATGATGGAGTTGAGCTCGTCGATGGTGCCGTAGGCCTCGATGCGCGGCGAGTCCTTCGGCACGCGGGCGCCTCCCGACCAGCGCGGTCTCGCCGTGGTCACCGGTGCGCGTGTAGATGCGGGTGAGACGAATCGGCATGTGGGTCCCTCCTGCGCGAGAGGCTAGCACATTGATACACTGAGGGCATGAGCGACTGGCGGGAGCAACCTGGTCGATTCGGACGCCGAGCTGGCCGCCATCCTCGCGGAGACGAAGCGCATCGCGGTGCTCGGCATCAAGACGGAGGCCCAGGCGGGACAGCCGGCCTTCTACGTTCCCCACTACATGGCGGAGGCGGGCTACGAGATCGTGCCCGTGCCCGTCTACTACCCGGACGTCTTCGAGATCCTCGGGGAGCCGGTGTACCGGAAGCTCGCGGAGATCCCGGAGCCCGTGGACATGGTGAACGTCTTCCGCCGGCCGCGGGATATCCCCCGCACCTGCCGGACATCCTCGCCGCCCAGCCGCGCGTGGTGTGGATGCAGCTCGGCATCAGTCACGACGAGGTGGCGGAGGCGCTCGCCCGCGCCGGCATCAAGGTCGTCCAGGACCGCTGCCTCATGGTGGATCACCGCCGGCTTCGGCGGTAAGCGTACTTCATCACACCGTCGGCACCGTGCCGCCGTCTATGACATATTCCGTGCCCGTGATGGAAGCGGCTCGCGAAGATGCCAGGAAGGCGACGAGGTCCGCGACTTCTCTCGGTCGGGCGGGGCGTCCGATCGGAATGCCTCCGAGCGAGTCCATCAACCACTTGCGGCCTTCCTCGTAGTCGATGCCGCGCTTGGCCGCGAGTTCCTTCACCAGCCCCACGGCGGCTTCCGTCTCGACCCAGCCGGGCGACACTCGGATGACGCGGATCCCCTTCGGACTCACCTCCTTGGACAGCCCCTTGCTGTAGTTGGCCAGCGCGGCCTTCGCCGCCGCATAAGCCAAGGTGGCCTCGGGCAAGAGCAAGCGATCCCTGGATCGACGTGACGTGGATGATCACGCCCGAGCCCTGATCGAGCATTGTCGGTAAGAGGGCGCGGTCGAGCCGGACGGCCGGGAATAAATTCAGATCGAGGGCACGATGCCACTCACCATCGTCCAGCATCGCGTACCCTCCCGCCGGCGCCGACGAGCCACCGACAACATGGACGACGATGTCGATGCCGCCGAGACGATCATGAACGGCCTTCACCACCACCGCGCATCCCTCGGCGGAAGTGACGTCGGCGGCAACGAAAAGATCAGAGGCAACGTGGTCGCGGGTGCCGTGCGGGCGGTGACGAGGACTTTGGCACCGGCCTCAGACAGCCGCGCCGCTATCGCTTGGCCGATCCGCGGGTGCCACCGGTGACCAAGGCCCGCCGGCCTGTCAAATTCGAGGTTGTCGTCCATCATCGAGTCTCCTGATCTGATCGCTTCGCTGCGTTCCCGACGCGACCTCTTACAGCTGATGCTGCTTTCGCAGGACGTCCGCGGCGCGCTCGCCGATGACCACACAGGCCGCCATCGTGTTACCGGTCGTGACGCGGGGCATGATGGACGCATCGGCGATCCGCAGGTTGTCCAAGCCGTAGACCTTGAGCTGGTGATCGACCACCGACATCGAGTCGCGCCCCATCTTCGCCGTACAGCTCTGATGATGGATCGTCGTGATTCCGTTCCGAATGAAGTTCTCGAGCGCCCTGCCCTTTCAGTGGTCCGGGCATGACCTCGCGCTTCGCAAACGATCGAAGCGCCTCCGAATTGCCGATCTCGCGAGAGAGCTCAGACCGCCCTGACCAATGTCTTGAGATCAGCCGGATCGTCAAGCGTGTTCGCGTCAATCTGAACTGGATCAAGCGGATCGGGCCCGCTGAGCCGAATCTGTCCGTGGCTCCTCGGGCGAACCAGGCCCGCGCAGAGAGACCATGAGGCAGCCGGGGGTTCGTAGTGCGCGTTCTCCGGGCGTGACGAAGGGAAACTGAGCCTGGAGCAGCTGGACGTCGGGCGTGTCGAGGCTGGCGTCGCTTTTCCAGAACGCCGTCACCTCACCACCGTTGTTGTGCGGCGCGAGCGGCGCTTCCGCACTCCCAGATGCTGGCCACCAGGACGTGATCCTGAAAATTACTTCCCCACACCTGGGAGATGCTGAACGACCGGTATACCGAGCCGTGTGAGCTCCGCCTCGTCCCCGACGCCCGAATGCATGAGGAGCGCAGGCGTGTTGATTGCTCCCATCGAGAGGATCGTTTCCAGACCGGCGCGAATGCGACGGACCTCGCCGTCATGAAGGACCTCTACGCCCGCCACCCGCGTACCCTCGAACACCACGCGGAGAACACGCGCCCGCGATAGCACCGTCAGGTTCGGGCGGTCCATCACGGGGTAGGCGTACGCGCGAAACACGGGACAGCCGGCGGCCATCGCGAATCAGAAGATTGTGGAGGGCTGCTCCCCTCACCTTCCATCATGCCGCCGTTGGCATCGTCGAATCTACGGATGCCACACGAGTCGGCGGC
>ERZ1370068.6796-contig-5756_pt1 | contig 90066 bp, 119 predicted proteins | sample MGYA00561227_ERZ1370068 | MGnify/ENA primary metagenome ERZ1370068 (study PRJEB38410, sample SAMEA6850437) | metagenome | study: Metagenomic assessment of the ecological functions of the soil: analysis of the soil microbiota associated with the... | reverse complement strand
TGATCGAGCGATTGGTCACCGTGGGCCTGCGGCATCGAGTGTGGCATCCGCAGCTCACGCCATCGACCACACGGCGCTATCGCGCGTCGAGCGTCTCGATCTGGTCGAGACCGCGGCTCCGACTCCCACGGGCCGATGCAGGGGACCGATCTCGGTGATCTGACGTGCCATACGGCGCCTGCTCCGACTCAAGCAGCCGCGGGCGGCGTGGATGACCGCCGCGCGTTGACTGGCCTGGCGGCGGTCCCATGTTCGACCGCGTCGCATGCGCCCCCGGAACGTCGTGGGCCAGGGTCTTCATTCGCCTCGTGGAGATTCCCTGCGATCGCTTCTCGAACGGCTCTCACGGCGCTGGCGTACGCCGCGCTGCTGGTGGCGGTGGGGCTCACCGGCGCCTACGCGGAATCCATCCCCAACTCCGAATCGCTCTCCCTGGTAGCGCTTGCTCCGGCGTCCTCCTGGCCTGGGACGGCGCGTCATCGTGAGCTCACTCACGATGCTCCTCTCACACGCCGCTCAATCCCTACGGCCCCGCGCCGCCGCTGGTGATGATCGGCGCAGGTGGGTGGATGGATGGCGGGCGCCAGCGGCGCGCGTGGTTCGCGAGTCCGGCGGACCCGCGTGGGCCGGCGGCGCGCCGCGCCTTAGTGCTGGCGGCGTTCGCGATCGTGGTGACTGCCGCGTTCGATCTCGTGACCAACGTGGCGACCGACTCGTGTTCGGGAAGATGCGCTTCCTTGGCTGATCGCCGGGATTCCATTCTCGCTCTGGCACATCGGCTTCAACGTCGCGTTGTTCGCGGTGCTCGGCACGCCGCTCACCGCGGTGCTGGCGCGCTATTCCGCGCGGCTCTGAGCCTGCTGTCGCTCGCGTCGCTCGCCGCGCTGCCGTTGCGGGCGGGGGCAGCGAGCGCCGTCGGCGGATCGCGACGACCTGTTCATCAGCGGTGAGCCCGAGCGCCGTCGTGGTGGTCCGTGCCTGGCCGGCCGGGCTAGCGCCCGATATGGCGTGGGCATCGGCTACCCATGGACGCTCATGGACTACCGCGGCGCGTGGACGCTCGAGGATCCGCACCTGAGGAGACCGGGCCGTTGCCGGACCTGCGCGTGCCGACGCCGATCGGCTGGTCGGATTCGCTGGCGATCGAGACCGGCGGCAACGGCGGTGTCGGGCTTCGAGGGTCGCTGGCGACCCGCGCGATTGGTCCCGGTCCGTCTCACGCGCCGCGACGGATCGAAGGTCGCGCGATCGCCGATCACCGGTCTGACGAGCGGAAGCTCGGCCTACGACGGCAATGCGCTGTCGGTCGTTCGCGGCGACAGCGCCAACCGGTCCGCGCCGCGGCGACCAGCTGGACGCGGGGCTGCGCACGCCGGCACCGCGGGTCGCCACCACTCTGCCGTGGCGGACCGCTGGGCGAGTGGGCGCCACCATCTCCAGGCGGTGCTGAGCGAGACGGGCTGGGCGGACGGCATGGAAGGGGAGCGTGGAGGGAGAGCTCGGCCGGCGCGGGAGGCTCGCTCGGATATGGCGTCGACTTGAGCGGCGCGACCTTGAATGCCGCGTTCGCGCGCGGCTATGACCATCGCGAGACCTTCGGCGACTTCATCACCTACTGCGGCGCGACGCCCACCAGCGCCGGGTGATGTTCGAAGCCGAGGCGCCGACGCCAGACCTGCGGGCGCGCATGTCGAGGTGAGAGACGAGCAGTGAACCGCGTCGCCGAAGGCCTGCCTGAGGCGGACGCCGACGCCACTCTCGGTATGGGCGGCGGGACGGATCGCGAAACAGCGCGGACCGGCGCGGATCGAGGCGAGCCTGGGCGCGGGGCGCCACGGCGGGAGTCCGGCGCACCGAGCTCGCGCCCACGTTCGTCTTTCGGTTCGCCCAATCGGGATGGGTGAGCCGCACGTACGTGAGCGTGTGCTGGCGCCGGTGTCGGATCTCGCCTATCAGCAGTCGCCGTTCCTGCAGCAGACCTGGCTCGGCGGGTTCGATCTCGGCCAAGATCGGCACCACCACCCGCGCGCGGTTCGGCTGGATCGATGGGACGCACGCACGACCGCGCGTTGGTGGATCCGTATCCACTTCAAGACTTGTGGCTGAGATTCGATACCGCCGCGATCCGCAACGTACGACTTCGGGATGGCCACGGCGTCCGGGGATTGGGAGGAAGGCGGTGGGCCGCGCACGGCGAGCTCTACCAGCTGTTCCGCGACAGCCAGTCGGCAACCGAGACCTTCGATCCGCGCCGCGGCGGACGCTTCGAGCTCGAGACGCGCTTCCGGGCCTTCAGGGCGATCTCGGCGTGCGGTTGCGGGGAGAGATGGAGCTGTTCGGCGGTCGGCCCAACGCCATCGATCACTTCGTGTGGGTGCCGGGCGATGCCACCTACGGCGCGAGCGTGCTGCTCACCCTGCTCGACGCCAACGTCACGGTGCCGCTTCCAGAATCTGGAGAACAAGCGCCGGCCTTTGCCGTGGCAAGACCCGATCACGGGGCAGGAAGGCATGAGCGAGGGCTTCGGCTTCCGGCTCGCGCTCAACTGGCGCCTCTATAATTGATAGGGGCTGGCCAGCAGGCTAGGTGCTGGTTGCGACCCGGATGGTGTCAGCGACGCGGAGGACGGCGGGGGTCGGCAGCGTTGGATCGGATTGCCTCTCTGCTCCCTGACTCTCCTGGGCCCCTGGCTGTGCCGCGTCCAACCGTCACCGCATCCCGGCCCTCAACCGGGAACAACGCCTGACGCTTCGGAGCTCGGCGGCATGGCTCGGCTTCGAAACGCGACCCTCGGGCTCACGAAGGACAGCGCGGCGCGCACCCTCTCCTCGAGCGACGCATCCGGCATGGTCTCGCAGCGCTCAGCCCTCGCGCGCGCCTCGGACTGCGAGTATCCGAGCTGTCGGAGCCAGGGAATGACTTCCTCGACGCTTCTCCTGACCAACCGCCTTGGCGCGCGTTCTCCGACTCTCTTCGGCCGCGGCTCGGCGTGCCTCAGCCGCTTGATCACGCTTGCGCCTGCATGAATCTCGGCCCCTAAAGTCGCGCTCGGCTGGTACTGATTGTGCGCCCGACACAAGAAGTCGGGTGTTCTCCACAGTTGCGTGGCCGCCCCGCGCCACCGGTTCGACATGGTCGAACTCGAGATGATCGGTCGCGCGTGCATCGGTGGCCGCTGTCGCTCACGAACGTGCATTGGCCGTGATCCCGTTGCCAGACGGCGCGCTTGACGAGCGCGCGGGATGGTGCGCGTGGTCTTGAACGCGCTTGGCACGACCGGGGCGTGCGAGTCGCGGCGAACTTGCGCTTCTCGAGCCGTTCGATCAGAGCATCGAGCGCGCGATCGAGTAACGCCGGCGAGGGTCGCCGCTCGGGATCCGATGGCTGAGCAGCGCCTGGCGCCTTGCGCAGCTTGTCGCGAGTGGCTTGGCTGATGGTGAGCTGCAGCGCGAAGCGCTCGGGCGCCAACCGCGTCACTCTGGGTGGCAGGACACGGGCGGCGACCTCGACCTGCGTTGAGGCTCGTAGCTCGGTCGGCGTGGGCTCAACTATCCCCGGGAGAGTTGATCGGGAACCTCCACCAATGGTGGCGGGTGACGAAAACGCCTGGACTCGGGGCCGGCAGGTCCGAGGCGCGGGAAGCGCGTGGCGATGAGCCGCTCGATCTCGGACTTGCTCAGGCCTGCTACAGCCGACAGGAGCTCGTCCGCGATTCTGAGCCGTCAGGTACGGGGAGCAGCAGGACCACGGCGCTCAGATTCAAGCGGCCGTCGGTTACCGCAGCATAGATCGCCGGGAACTGCCGGGCGATGCGCGCCGCGCGGATCCGGTTGAAGGCGGCCCGCTCGGAAAGCCGCAGTTCATGCACACAGTAGGCATGACATCGACGGGAATCCCGCCGGCGCATAGAGCCGCCGTGCATCGACCTCGGCGATGTGCGCGAGTAGTTGGGCCGTGTTGGCACGGTCCCGAGCGACGAGGCCGCGAGGCCGCGCAGCAGAGTTCCGTCGCTCAAGTGGGTGAGCGAGTGGTGGTCATGACAATACCTCGACGGGGCGCGGGCGTCGAGCGCGGGGACTCGATCTCTTGTATCACGCCAGTTCTGGGCGCTCGCAAGGCCCGCGAGAGCTCATCGATCGGCGCCCTGCGAGAGCCTTTTCGTCCCTGATGATTCGAGTCGTTGTCAGCGGCGCTATGCAGCGCTGCCGCGCCTCTCCGTCAACCCTGTCGGGGGCATGCGAAGAGCGAGAGCGCGAGACCGTCAAGTCAATTCGAAATGGGGCAGGGGAGGTTGAAGCAATCACCCCAAACCATGGAATGACGACATGGGTATCAGTAGGTGGGTACCCGACAGCGGGCTAGTCTCGTGTACGAACGTAGTCGGAGCTTCGACCTGTCTCGAAGGAGATGCTCATGCAGAAGTATCCGTTGTTTCTGGCTGTCGCCTTGGCCGTCCTCTTCGCGGTCGCAACGACCGCGGAGCACCGCTGAGAACGTTCCAGAACTTCTGAAGCGGCAGACGCAGGAGCTGGTCGACGCGATCGGGACGGGCTCGCCGGGGGTCTGGGACCGATACCTGGACGAGGAGGTCCGCTACGTTGATGAGGGCGGAGCGGTGATGACGAAGAAACAGATGGTCGACGGCACGAAGCCCCTTCCCGAGGGCGTCAGCGGCACGATCCGGGTCATCAACTTCGACGCCGTGGTTCACGGAGACGTCGCCGTCGCGACTTATGTGGACGACGAGGACGAGACCTTCCATGGTCACAAGCTCCACTGCCAGTATCGGACGACCGACACCTGGTTGAAGACGGCGAAGGGTTGGCGCCTGATCGCCTCTCAGGCTCTCGCGCTGCGGACAGACCCGCCGCCGGTCGCGCTGGCGGACTCGCTTCGCGCCGCGTATTGCGGCCGGTACGCCCTGACGCCGTCGATCACCTATGAGATTCGGTGCAGCGGCGACTCGCTGCGTTGGCCAGCAGATCGGACGGAAGCAGGAGGAGCTGCGCATCGAGGCGCCGGACGTCCTCTTCGTGCCCGGACGGCCGCGTTACCGATACGTCTTCCTCCGGGAAGACAGCGGCAAAATCACCGGCTTCGCTCAGCGTCGCGAGGCGTGGGACCTCGTCTGGAAACGAATGCCGCCGTCACAAAGGCCCTGATCGGCCCGCCGCGCTCAACTGGCGCCTCTACAATTGATATAGTGGCGCGCCACGCCCCCGGGAGGCGACGTCGCTGCTCGAGATGGCTCACCCCGCGCGGAACGCCGGGGAGCGTCCGTCCTGGTCGTGATCCCTCCTCGCCGGGGCGCTTCACGACGTGTGGTCGATCTGGACCGACCGCCGCCTCTGACCGCCCGCGAGCGCCCGTGGCCGACACCCGGCGCAGGTCGCGGAGAAGCCTTCAGGCGTCTCGATCCACCGCCGACGCGACGAGCGATGTGTCGCGCCGCGGTGCTCTTCGTCGATCTCAACCGCGCCGGAGCGCAAGACCTCGAGAGCTTGCCCGGCATCGGCCCGGTGCTCCGCGCGCCGGATTCTCGAGCGCAACGCCAGCGCGTCGGCGCCTTCCACCGAGTGGAGGAGCTGCTCGCGGTGCGCGGCGTCGGGCCGCGACTGTCTCTCGCGGCTCAGAGCCCCTGATCAGCGATGTCCGCGGCGACGCCCGCGACCGGCGCAGGTCGATCCACCGCAGGTGGCATGCATTCCGCACCGTCACGCCCCCAACGGGCGTGCAGATTCAGCTTCCAGCCTCGCGAACCCTTTCCCGATAACCAGTAGGCAGAAACCAGGCTCGTTCGCATCCGGTCCTCGGCCTCGAGCGGCCGACGGCGGTCGCGTCCTTCTCGTTCACGCAGGGGCTCGCGCGCCCCGGGCGTTCCGCCCGCGGCCGCTGACGGGAGACGATGCAGGAAGACATATCGGACAGATGTTGCTGGAAGCCCAGCTCATCGATGCCACCGCGCTGCAGAAGGCTCAGCTCCAGGCCAAGAACTCGGTGGGAGCTCTCGGCCAACCTGGTGAAGACCGGGGCGATCACCGAGGAAGGGTTGCTGGAGTTTCCTCGCCGAGCTCTATCGCGCGCCTTCGATCGATCTGCGCAACTTCAAGCCCGACCTCCAGCTCACCCGCCTGATTCCCGGAGACGTCGCGACCAAGTTCATGGCGCTGCCGGTGTCGCGCAGCGGACGCCGGCTCGTGGTGGCGATGGCGAATCCCACCAACATCTTCGCGATCGACGACATCAAGTTCATCACCGGCTACGAGGTCGAGCCGCGCGTCGCGCATCCGAGGCGCGCGCTCAGAAGGCGCATCGACCGCGCCTACGACTCGGCCGGCACGATGGCCGACGTGATGAAGGGCATGGAGGAGGATCTCTCGGTCGTCGAGGAGGAGGAAGCACCGGCCGACGGACGACGGGCCGCGGCCGCCGACGAGGCGCCGATCGTCAAGCTGGTGAACTCGCTGATCGCCGACGCCGTGCGCAAGGGCGCGTCGGACATCCACATCGAGCCCTACGAGAAGATCGATGCGCGTGCGCTTCCGCATCGACGGCGTGCTGCAGGAGATGATGGCGCCGCCCGTTCAAGTTCAAGGCCGCGATCATCTCGCGCCTCAAGATCATGGCCGAGCTCGACATCGCGGAGCGCCGCGTGCCCGCAGGACGGCCGCATCAAGATCAAGGTGCTCGAACCGCACCATCGACCTGCGCGTCTCAGTCGCTGCCGACGATCTTCGGCGAGAAGATCGTGATGCGAATCCTCGACAAGACGCAACCTCAACATCGACCTCGCGAAGCTCGGGTTCGAGCCGCAGGCCATGCAAGGACTTCGCTCGGCGCGATCGCGAACCCCTACGGCATGGTGCTCGTCACCGGACCGACCGGCTCGGGCAAGACCACCTCGCTCTACTCGGCGCTGTCGCGGATCAACACGCCCGAAGTCAACGTGATGACCGCCGAGGACCCGGTCGAGTACAACCTCGACGGCATCAACCAGGTGCTGGTCAACGAGGACGTCGGCCTCACGCTTCGCCGCGGCGCTCAAGGCGTTCCTGCGCCAGGACCCCAACATCATCATGGTCGGCGAGATCCGCGACCTCGACACCGCCTCGATCGCCGTCAAGGCGGCGCTCACCGGCCACCTGGTGCTCTCCACGCTCCACACCAACGACGCGCCCGAGCGCGATCGGCCGACTGATCGACATGGGCATCGAGCCGTTCCTGGTGGCGTCGTCGGTGAACCTGGTGCTCGGCCCAGCGGCTGGTGCGCGCGGTCTGCGCGCACTGCCAGCAGCCGACCAAGCTCACCGACGAGATCCTGCGCGAGCTGCAGCTCGATCCCGAGGAGGCGGCGGACGCGAACGTTCGTCGAGGGCGCGGGCTGCGTGGATTGCAGCAACACCGGCTATCGCGGGCGCCAGGGCGTGTACGAGGTCATGGCGATGACGTCCGCGGATCCGCGACCTGATGCTGGAGCGCGGCCTCGGCGACACGAGATCAAGAAGGCCGCGATCAGGAGGGGATGCTCGACGCTCCGGCGCGACGGGCTGGAAGAAGCTCAAGCGCGGGATCACGACCGTGGAAGGAGATCCTCAAGGAAACGGCGGCGGACAAGCTGTAGGCGCGACCGCGAGGCCACCGGAAGGAGAGTCGATACGTGGTGACGCCTGCGACAGCTGCTCGAGGACATGGTCCAGAGAAGGCGCTTCGGATCTGCACATCTGACGGCCGGCGTGCCGCCCGAGTTCCGGATCGACGGCCTGCTCGTGCAGCCGAGCGAGCACGAGGTGCTGACGCCCGAGGTCGCACAGCGGCGCTCGCCTACAGCGTGCATGTCCGACGAGCAGCGCAAGCGCTTCGAGACCACGCACGGAGCTGGACTTCTCGTTCGGCATCAAGGAACTGTCGCGCTTCCGCGCCAACGTCTTCCTGCAGCGCGGCGTCGTCTCCATGGCGATCCGCCAGATCCCGTACGACATCATGCCGATGGAGAAGCTGGGACTGCCGCCGGTGGTGAACGAGTTCACCAACCGGCATCAAGGGTCTGGTGCTGGTGACCGGGTCCGACCGGCAGCGGCAAGAGCCACGACGCTGGCCTCGATGATCGACCGCATCAACGGCACGCGCCAGTGCCACATCATCACCATCGAGGATCCGATCGAGTACGTGCATCACCACAAGAAGGGCGATCGTCAACCAGCGCGAAATCGGCGCCGACACCAACACCTTCGCCGACCGCGCTCAAGTACGTGCTGCGGCAGGACCCCGACATCATCCTGATCGGCGAGATGCGCGACCTCGAGACCATCGAGGCGGCGATCACCATCGCCGAGACCGGCCACCTGGTGTTCGCCACGCTCCACACCAACTCGGCCTACGAGGCGGTCAACCGTATCGCGGACGCGTTCCCGTCGGATCAGCAGCTCGCATGATCTTCACCCAGCTCGCCTTCACGCTCGAAGGCGTGGTGACGCAGCAGCTCGTCGCCGCAGAGCCGCGGCACCGGACGGGTGATGCTGGCCGAGGTGCTGGTATGCACGCCCGCGGTCAAGGCCGTGATCCGGGATGGCAAGACTCACCAGATCTACAGCCTCATGCAGGCGGGGCAGAAGTTCGGCATGCAGACGATGAACCAGGCGCTGCTCCAGGCGGTGCTCGACAAGTCGCTGACCCCGGAGGACGCCATCGAACCACAGCACCGACCGGCTGGAGCTGGAAGGCATGCTCGCGAAGGTGCTGCGGGCGGCGGCCTAGGGAGGAACCCATGGCGACTTTCGTATGGAAGGGCCGCACGCTCGGCGGCGAGATGCAGGCGGGCGAGCTCGATGCGTCCCGGCAGGAGGAAGCGATCGAGCTGCTGCGCAAGCGCAAGATCCTGGTCACCTCGCTGCAGACCCAAGGGCGGTGGCTTCCAGCTGCCGCAAGTTCGGCGGCTCCGGCGTGAGCACCAAGGACCTGGCGATCTTCACCCGCCAGTTCGCGACCATGATCTCGGCCGGCCTTCCGCTGGTCCAGTGCCTCGACATCCTCGCCAAGCAGTCGAGCAAGCCGTCGTTCGGCCGCGTCATCGCCGAAGTCACGCGCGAGGTCGAAGCCGGCTCGACGCTCTCCGACGGCGCTCGGCAAGCACAAGAACGTCTTCGACGAGCTGTTCCGCAACATGGTTGCCGCCGGCGAGGCGGGCGGCGTGCTGGACGAGATCCTGATGCGTCTGGCGGCCTACATCGAAAAGGCCGATGCCCTGAAGCGCAAAGTGCAGAGCGCCATGGTCTATCCCGCCGTGGTGTTCAGCGTCGCGATGGGCGCCACGAGCTTCATGCTCATCTTCATCATCCCGACTTTCGCCAAGATGTTCTCGGACTTCGGCGGGAACTGCCGCTTCCCACCAAGATCGTGCTGGCGCTCTCGGGACTTGCTCAAGAGCTTCTGGTGGGTGGGCGTGGGTGGCGGGATCGCAGGCGGCATCTTCTTCCAGCGCTACTACGCGACCGACGATCGGCAAGCGGCGTGGTGGACGGCGCGATGATCAAGGTGCCGGTGCTGGGCGACGTGCTGCTCGAGGGCGCGGTGGCCCGCTTCACCCGCACGCTCGGCACGCTGATCGCCTCGGGTGTGCCCATTCTCTCCGGGCTCGAGATCACCGCCCGCACCGCCGGCAACAAGGTGGTGCGCGGAGGCGATCATGACCGCGCGCGCTTCGATCCGCGAGGGCGAGACGGTCGCGGCTCCGCTCAAGACGTCGGGCGTGTTCCCGCCGATGGTGGTGCAGATGATCTCGGTGGGCGAGCAGACCGGCGCGCTCGACGAGATGCTCACGAAGATCGCGGTGTTCTACGAGGCCGAGGTCGACACCGCCGTCGACACCATGACCTCGGTGCATCGAGCCGATCATGATCGTCCTGATGGGCGGCATCGTCGGCGGCATGGTGGTGGCGATGTATCTCCCGATGTTCAAGCTGATCAGCGTGGTGTCGGGTGGCGCTCACTAGCAAAAGCCTCATGACCTGGACCGACCGCGGCGACGCGGCGTCGCTCGAGGACCGCTGGAGCGGCCTCACGACGCTGATCTGGGCGCGGCTGCTGGTGGCGTCATTGGCGCTGCCCTTCGCGTTCCTGCTGCGGCCGGATCCACGCTGCGCGCCTGGCGCCTGATGGGGTTCACCCTCGGGCTGTTGGCGGTGCTGTCCGGGCTCTACTGGCTCGGCACGGTGTGGCGCCGCGGGCTGAAGGTCCAGAGTGGACTCCAGCTCGCGATCGATGTCGTGCTGGTCACCGGGCTCGCCGCCATCACCGGGGACGCCAGAGTCCGGTGGCGCTGGTGTACGTGCTGGTGGCGATCACCGGTGGACTGCAGGGCGGCTGGGTCGGCGGCCTCGCCACGGCGGCGGCCGCGAGCGTGGCGTTCCATCTCCTGAACCCGCGCGGCCCGGGACTCGTGAGCCCCGCGATCGCGAGCCTGCCGGCGCCCGGCATGTTCTCGGTGCTGCTGGTGGCACTGGCGGTGCTGTCGGCGATGCTGCGCCAGAAGGTGCGCGAGGCGCGCGACCGGCTCGCCCACGCCGCGCGCGAGCTCGATCGCGTGCGATTCGACAACGACGTGATCCTCCGACACCTCACCTCGGGCGTGATCACGCTCGACGGCGCCGGCACGGTGGCCTATCTCAATCCCGCCGCGGGAGGTGCTGGGACTCGGGCTCGAGGGACTGCGCGGTCGCTGGGTCCAGGAGGCGCTGCCGCCCCGGCTCCATCCCCTGCGCGACGCCCTGGGTGCGGTGCTCGAGAGCCACGTCACCCAGAGCCGCGGCGAGCTGCTGCTCGAGAGCGCCGTGGGTCAGCCGCTCCCGCTCGGCATCTCTACCAACCTGCTTACGCACGACGGGCGGGTCACCGGCGTGGTGGGGTCTTCCAGGACCTGACCGAAGTGCGCGAGATGGAGCAGCGCGCGCTCCGCAACCAGACGCTCGCCGAGGTCGGCGCAGCTCGCGGCCGGGATCGCCCACGAGTTGCGCAACGGCCTGAGCCCGATCAGCGGAGTCGGTCGAGATCCTGCAGCGTGAGCTCAAGCTCGAAGGCGAGAACCAGCAAGCTCATGGAGCTCATCGGACGCGAGTGCAACCGGCTCAATCGCTTCGTCACCGACCTGCTCGCCTACTCGCGCGAACGCCGTGCTGGTGCGCATGCCGGTCGACCTGGACGAGTGCTGTCCGAGCTGTGCGAGACGTTGCGCCGCGATCCGCGCCGAGCCGCGCGTGCGGATCGACCTATCGGCCGGGCGAGGGCACGGCCGAGATCCAGGCCGACCGCGAGCAGCTCCGTCAGGTGTGGCTCAACCTGGCGCGCAACGCGCTCGACGCCATGGAAGGCGCCGGCGAGTTCTCGGTGTCGTGGCGCGCCGAGCGTGCGAATCAAGTGGTCGTGGAGTTCGCGAGACACCGGTACCGGGATCCTTCCCGAGCACCTGGCTCGGATCGGACAGTTGTTCTTCACCACCAAGAAAGGTGGAACGGGTTTGGGCCTTCCGATCGCGCAGCGATCGTGGAGCGCCATGGCGGGAAGTTGACGCTGCTTCCGGCAGGAAGAACGAGGCACCATCGCCCGCATCACGTTGCCCGCGACCGCGGGCGTCGCAGCGCGCGCGCTTGACGCAGGCAACGCAGACGAGGTGATCCGATATGGCAGCTGAGAAAAGTCCTGGTGGTCGACGACGAGCAGAGCATGACCCAGTTCCTGGGCATCGTGCTCCGTAAGGAAGGCTACAGCGTCACGACGGTCAACAACGGTAAGGACGCCCTGGAACGCGCCCGCGCCGAGGAGTTCGACGTCGTGATCACCGACATCAAGATGCCCGGCATGGATGGCATCCAGCTGCTCCAGGGCCTGAAGAAACATCGATCCGTCGCTGCCGGTGGTCATCATGACCGCCTACGCCTCGCAGCAGTCGGCCATCGACGCGGTCAATCTCGGCGCCTACCAGTACCTGATCAAGAACGCGAAGAACGACGAGATCAAGCTGGTGGTGCGCAACGCCCTGGAGATGCGGCGCGTCCGCACCGAGAATCTCTACCTCAAGCGCGAGCTCAAGCGCGGGCACGAGGAGAAGACCATCATCGGCTCCTCCGAGGAGATGGTGCGGGTCTTCAAGATGGTCGACAAGGTCGCCGACAGCGACGCCACCATCATGATCCAGGGCGAGAGCGGCACCGGCAAGGAGCTGATCGCGAAGGAGATCCATTACCGCAGCCGGCGTGCTACGGGGCCGTTCGTGAGCATCAACTGCGGCGCCATCCCGCGCGACCTGCTCGAGAGCAACCTGTTCGGGCACGTGAAGGGCTCGTTCACCGGTGCGGTGCGCGACGCGGCGGGCCTGTTCCAGGTCGCCGAGGGCGGCACGTTCTTCCTCGACGAGGTCGGCGAAATGCCGCACGCCACACAGGTCAAGCTGCTGCGCGCGCTCCAGGAGCGCGAGATCATCCCGGTCGGCGGCACCCAGCCGATCAAGATCGACTGCCGGCTCGTGGCCGCCACCAACGCGGATCTCGAGAAGAGGTGGCCGAGGGCCGCTTCCGCGCCGACCTGTTCTACCGGCTCAACGTGATCCCCATCAAGCTGCCGCCACTCCGCCACCGCCGCGACGACATTCCGCTCCTGATCGACCACTTCCTCAAGCGTCACGATGGCAGCGCGCCCAAGCTGATCAGCAAGGAGGCGATGGAGCTGCTCATGAAGTACGACTGGCCGGGCAACGTGCGCGAGCTCGAGAACGTCATGGAGCGGGCGCTGGTCCTCGACGAGAGCGGCGTGATCGGGCCCGACGGACCTGCCCGGACAAGATCCGCTTCGGCGTGCAACAGCGCGGGACGCCTGGTGATCGATTCGCCGACCATGACGCTCGAGGAGCTGGAGAAGGAGTACATCCTCAAGGTGCTCAACCACACCCGCTGGCAGAAGAAGCGCGCCAGCGAGGTCCTCGGGATCAACGCCTCGACGCTCTATCGCAAGTTGATCGGCTACGGCTTCGAAAGGGCACGGCGGACGGCGTGGAGGGAAGAGCACGCGGCGTGATCGATGCGTTGTGCATGCGCCGATCAACTTCCATGCAGTTTGCGAGCGTCGAGTGCCGCGCCCAACGAGGACCGCGGCGTGGAGCGCACGATGATAAGACCAAGTCCCGCAGTACGTCAGCGCCAGGCAATGAGAGTCGCCGACGGGTGGCACATCGGTTGCGTTGACCATAGGTCAGGAAGGGTCAGCGATAACGAGCGGCCCCGGAACCAACAGAAGGAGCCCGAAAATGCTCAAGTCCCAGAAAGGCTTCACCCTGATCGAGCTGATGATCGTGGTCGTGATCATCGGCATTCTCGCCGCGATCGCGATTCCGAACTTCATCGCGATGCAGGACCGGGCCAAGGAAGGCAGCACCAAGGCGAACATGCACACCTTCCAGCTCGCGTCTGAGGACTACGGCGTTCAGCAGGACGGCGCGTACTCCGCCGACTGCTCGGCGCATCGCTCCGCTTCTGCCTCCGCGCGCGGCGCCACCTTCAGAACCCGTTCCAGAACTCGAGCGGCCGCGTACGTGGACGCCGGCGCATGCGGCCGTGCCGCTCGTGACCGGTTCGACGGTCAGCGGCATCACCGCGTATCAGGACTCCGTGCAGCAGAAGTACCAGATCTGCGGTCACGGCAAGAGCGGTGACCTCGCCCTGGTTCTGACCAGCGGCCAGTAATCGTAGCAGTAACCGACGAGGGGCGGGGGCGGGCAACCCTCGCCCTCGTTCGGTTGCAGAGCGCATCGTGGAACGGGAGGCTGGACGTGAAGTGCCGCGCGGTCGAGAGGATTCACCCTCATCGAGCTGATGGTGGTGGTGGTGATCATCGGCGTGCTCGCCGCGATCGCCATCCCCAACTTCATCGCGATGCAGGATCGAAGCCAGGAAGGCAGCACCAAGGCCAACATGCACACCTTCCAGCTCTCGGCCGAGGGCTACTCGATCCAGAACAACGGCAACCTACTCGGCCAACGCCGCGGCGATCGCGGCGCTGATTCCGCCGCCGGCATCACCTTCATCAATCCGTTCAACAAGACCGCGGCGGCGTGGGTGGATGCCGCGGCGTGAAGATGCCCCAGACCACCGGGTCCACGATCCAGGGCATCGTCGCCTATCGGGACTCGCTGCGGATGCGCTACCAGATCGCGGGGCGCGGCAAGACCACGGATCTGGGCATCACCCTCAGCAGCGGACAGTAGCCCTCGCGCGACGCGCGCGACCTCCACATCAAGCTCCACGGCACGGCCGTTGCACTCTGCACGCCCCGTCGACCACCGCGGCGCAAACGCCGCGAAAGACGCGTGGCGGTCGGTCCAGGAGGAGCGACCCCGATGCGGTCTTCGTCCACCGATCTCTCGATCCGGCCAAGGTCTGGACAGTCCTGGCCGCACGAGTCCGCGACGAATCCGCCATCCGCACGCGCGGGCTCACCAAGCTCTATCGCAATTCCTGGACGCTCAAGGTCACGCGTGGCATCGCCGATCTGGACCTCGAGGTGCGACGCGGTGAGGTGCTCGGTTACCTCGGCCCCAACGGCGCCGGGCAAGACCACCACGCTCAAGCTCCTGGTCGGGCTCCACAAGCCGACGCGCGGCCAGGCGTGGATCCTGGGCGACCCGATTGCCAGCACGAGAGCCGCCGGCGGCTGGGCTTCCTGCCGGAGCAACCCTACTTCTACGATTATCTGAGCGGGCTCGAATACCTCGAGCTCGGCGGGCCGGCTCTCCGGTCTCGGGCGCGCAGGACGCGCACCGCCGCGCGGGTCACTGGCTGGGTCGGGTGGGTCTCGGGGAGCGCCCCAGCTCCGACTGCGCAAGTACTCGAAGGGCATGCTCCAGCGCTTGGGGCTCGCCGCCGCGCTCATCCACGATCCCGGAGCTGCTCATTCTGGACGAGCCGATGAGCGGGCTCGATCCGTTCGGCCGCCGCGACGTGCGCGAGCTGATCCTCGAGCAGCGCGATCGCGGCACCACGGTGCTGTTCTCGTCGCACATCCTGCCCGGACGTCGAGATGCTGTGCGACCGGGTCGCAATCATCTCGAAGGGGCGCTGTCGCGCCTCGCCACCGTCGGCGAGCTGGTACAAGGCAGCCCGCAGCGGGTCGAGATCCGCTGCGCGGGCGCGACGCGCGCTCGCGCCGCCGCCGGGATTCGCGGGCGGTCCTCGAGCTGAGGCAGCGTCCGCACGAGACCGTGGTCTTGCTCGACGACGAGCCGCGACTCGCCGAGGTGCTCCAGTGGCTGATGCGGCTGAGGCGCCGAGGTGCGTGCGGTGACCCGCAGCGCGCCACGCTCGAAGGAGTTGTTCATGGCGACCGCTGCGGAAGTCGGCGCGCTCGACACCGGCGACCGGAGGTCGGCATGACCGCGGCCTGATCGCCGCAACACCTTCCGCGAGGCGACGCGCGACCGCGTGCTCGCGGGGATGGCCGTCGCCGGCCTCGTCTTCCAGCTCGCGGTCCAGGTGCTGACGCCCGCTCGCGCTCGGCGAGGAGAAGCGGCTGATCGTCGACCTGGGGCTCAGCTCGATCTCGTTCCTGGGGCTCCTGGTGGTGCTGATGGTGGGCACGCAGCTCGTGGCCAAGGAGATCGAGCGCCGCACCATCTTCAGCCTGCTGTCGCGCCCGATCGCGCGCCCCACGTACCTGATCGGGAAGTGGGCGGGACTGACCGCCGCGGTATGGACGATCGCGGCGCTGCTCGGCTTCGCGCTGTGGGTGGTGCATGGCGGCGCGCGGCTCGGCGTCGTACGGCCCGGCGATCGCGCAGGCCACCTATCTCGCCGCGCTCGAGCTGGGGGTGGTCACGGCGATCGCGGTGATGTTCTCGGCGCTCTCGACGCCGGTGCTGTCGTCGCTGTACACGCTCGGCCTGTTCTGCGTGGGCCAGTGGAGCGACGACCTGCGCATGTTCGCCAGGCATTTCCGCCGGGGCTGGCGCGCGTCACCGAGATGATCGCCAACCTGGTCCCGAACCTGCCGCTCTTCAACATGCGGGTGCTGGCGACCGAGGAGAGCTGACGTCGATCGGGCACCTCGCTGATCGCCACCGCCTACGCGCTGCTCTACTGCGCGCTGCGTGCTCGCGCTCGGTGCCGCGGCCTTCGAATCGCGGGACTTCAAGTGATCCAGGCGTTGCGGGAAGGCGGACCGCGCGGTGCGCATGGCGGCCGCCTGGGCGGTGGCGCCATGGTGCTCGGGGCGCTGACCATGACGCTCGCCGACTTCGCCTACCGGGTGCTGCCGCGGCCGCAGCCGCTCGAGGAGCTCTCCTACTACCCGTCGGGACAGAACCTGCGGCGCTCGTGACGCCTCGGTCACGCCGAGTCCGCCGCCGATCTCGCCTGGCTGCGCGCGGTGCAGTACTACGGCGAGCATCGCGTCACCGACATGCGCTTCACGCGCATGACCCGTGTTCGACATCCTCACCTCGCTGTCGCCCGGGTTCAAGGCGCCTTACGTGTTCGGAGCATTCGCGATGGCGCAAGAGGGCTTCGACTTCCACGAGGCCGAGACGGCTCATGCTCAAGGGCATCGAGAACAACCCTCGCAGCGGCGTGCTCGCGTTTGAGCTCGGCTTCCTACTACATCCGTCCCGGGGGACGCGACCTGCGCCACGCCGCCGAGTACTTCGAGCAGGCGGCGCGGCAGCCTGACGCGCCGCCGCAGTCGGCGCGCTTCGCCGCCTATTCGCGGCAGAACGCCGGGGATCTCACATCGCCTACGAACTGTGGCTCGAGGTCTCGCGCAGCTCGACCAACAAGTACATGCGCGACATGGCCGAGCGCGAGATGCGGAAGATCCGCGCGGCTCTGGCGACCGGGCAGACCGACATCGCGGTGAAGCGCCTCACCACGCCGCAAGTGCTCCTGCGCCGGTAACTGCCTGCGCCGTCTCGCCCCGGGACGAGTGTTGAAAAACGCCCTCAAGTGATCCGGATGCAACGCCGATCATTCTCAGCGCAGGCCCGCAGCCGTTTGCGGGCGACGCCAGGGGTTCCACGCCAACGGAACCGGCCCGGTCTGCCGGCCGCGACCGAACTGGATCAGGAGTGACCCATGCTCTTCGGCAGGAAGCAAGCGCTGGTGGGATTGGACATCGGCAGCCACTCGGTGAAGCTGGCCGAGATGGAGAGCCATGCGAACAAGAGCCACCGCCTCGTGAACTGGGGTGTCTCGCAGCCGCTCGCCGAAGCGATCGTGGACGGCGAGATCATGGACCGCCAGCTCGTGGTCGATGCGATCGGCAATCTGCTCGAATCGCGCGGCATCCAGGCACGCAACGTGGTGGCCGCGGTGAGCGGGCGGGCCGTGATCGTGAAGCGGATCACCATGAACAAGCTGTCGCAGGAAGACGCGCATCAGGCGGTGATCTGGGAAGCCGAGCAGCACGTTCCCTACGACATCAACGACGTGTCGCTCGACTTCGAGATCCTCGGCCCGTCGCCCAACGATCCCGAAGCAGATGCAGGTGCTGCTGGTCGCCGCCAAGAAGGACATGGTGATGTCCTTCAGCGACCTGATCCGTGAGGCGGGCCTGAACCCGCTGATCGTGGACGTGGACTCCTTCGCGGCGCAGAACGCGCTCGAGGCGAGCTACAGCTTCCATTCCGAGGAAGTGGTCGCCACGCTCAACGTGGGATCCGAGATCACGAATATCAACATCACGCAGGGCGGAGTGCCCTACTTCACCAAGGACATCCAGCTCGGCGGGCAGACGTTCATCGATTCCGCGCAGCGCAAGTTCAACTTGAGCTCGACCGAGGCGGCCGCCGCGGTGCGCGGCGAATCAACGCCGGGCTCGAGATCACGCCGGTGGTGGAGCAGGCCTGCGAGGGGCTGGCCACGGCCATCGAGCGTGCGCAGGCGTACCTGCGCACCGCGGGGAGGCCGGCGGCGCTGTCGCGCATCCTGCTGTGCGGCGGGGCCGCGCTGACGCCCGCGCTTCCGGAGTTCCTCGGGCGGCGCTTCGGCGTCTCCTGTGAGATCGCCAACCCGCTGACGCGCGTGAACTACGACCCCGGGCTGTTCGCGGGGCAGGACGTGATGAAAGTGGCGCCCATGCTCACCGTCGCGATCGGACTCGCGATGCGCCGTCTGGGAGACAAGAAATGATCCGCATCAATCTGCTCCCCAGGAGGAAAAGTCCCAGCGCCGGGTGACGGTGAACTTCCAGACCGGCGACCTGGTGCTCCCGGTGGCGATCCTGTCGGCGGCGAGTCTGATCATCCTCGGCACGGCGCTTTCGCAGAACGCGCGCATCACCTCGTTGAACAGCTCGATCGCGGACATCGACGCCCAGTCTCGGGCGCTGGCGCCGCAGATCGAGAAGGTGAAGCGCTTGGCGCAGGAGCGCGCCGAGCTCGACCTGAGACTCGGGATCATCAGCAAGCTGGAGAAAGGGCGCACGCAGAGCGTCCGGCTCATGGACGAGCTGGCGCGGTGTGTGCCGGACCACCTCTGGATGACGCAGGCCCAGCAGGATGCGAGCGGCCAGCTCACTCTGGAGGGTCACCTATTCGAACCTGGTGGTCTCCGACTTCATGTCGCGGCTCGAGCGCTCTCCGCTGTTCGCGGACATCGAGCTGGGCGTGGCCGAGAAGGGCCAGGTGGCTGCGAAGAACGTGGTGAAGTTCAAGATCACGTGCCGGGTCACTCCGGACGAGCGCGCGAACTAGGAGGACAAGGTGGCGGCTCTGGACTTCAAGAATCAGGCGAACGTTCGCGTCGTGCTGTGCGCGTTGGTGGTGGCCGTGGCGCTGGCATTGTTCTTCTTCACGCACTTCATCCCGTTCGGCTATCCGAACCGCTCCGAGAAGCTGCAGGTCCTGAAGGCGGGACTCGAGAAGAAATCCACCGAGCTGGCGCGCGCGCGCGCTCGGTCGCGGATCTGCCGCGCTTCGAAGCGGAATACGAGCAGCTCCACGAGCGCTGGTCCATGGCCGCCGAGCTGCTGCCTACCGACCGCCAGAGCTCGGGCCTGCTCCGCAAGATCACGCTGGCCGGCGAGCAGACCGGTGTCCAGTTCGTGATGTTCAAGCCCGGGCCGAACCGCTCGCAGACGTACTACACCGAGATGCCGGTCGACATCGTGGTGCAGGGCGGCTACCACCAGGTCGGCTCGTTCCTGGCCGAGCTGGCGAACATGCGGCGCATCGTGACGGTCTCCAACATGAAGCTGACCTCGGCGCCGAACAACGATTACCAGCAGACCACGCTGGCGGCGTTCTCGACCTCGGCCTACAGCCTCAACACCTCGCCGGGCCCCGCCGCTCCGGCGGCGAAGCCCGAGAATCCGAAGAAGGGAGAAGCCGGTGATGGCCACCAGGATTCGTAGCCCGCGCGCCGCACGGCTCGCGATCCGCTTCGGCTCGGTGTGGCTGCTGTCGCTCGTGCTCGCGCGCGGTGTGGGGGCGGGGCAGCCGCCAGCGCTCACCGACGACTCCTCGAGCCCGTCGACCACGACGCACGCGGCGGCCGACACCAGCAAGAAGGCTGCGACCAAGACGGCCACGACCGTGAAGAAGACGACGGCGAAGCCGGCGGGCAAACCGGCGGCACCGACGGCGACCAAGCCGGGAACCACTACGAGGACGGCGACCGCCACCACGCCGGCCAGCGCCTCGAAGACGCCGACCGTGGCGAAGACGCCGACCGTGGCGAAGACGCCGACCGTGGCGAAGGCGGCGGTCGCCCCCAGGACTACCGTCGCCTCCAAGACGCCGACCGTGACGACGACAGCCGCGTCCAAGCCGCCCGTGATGGCGACGGTCGCTCCGGCGAAGGGCGCGACACCCGTGTCCAAGCCGCCGGTGGCTGGCCCAGGCCAGGACCACGGCTCTCCAGAAAATGCCGCGCTGACGCCGACCATATCGCGGATGCCGACAGCAACGGCGCCCGCCGGTCCCAAGCTGGCGCAGACCGGCGGCACCGTGGTGCGCGGCCCGGTTTCGGGCTCGCCCGGCGCCAAGGACCTGACGATCGGTCCGCCGGCGCCCGTGAACGTCGGCGGCGCGCATCCCATCGGCAAGGGCGCGACCGCCGCCAACGCCTCGGCGACGACCAGGCTCAAGGTGACGACGCCCGCGCCTTCCCAGAGCGGCGTCTCCAAGACCGGCAGCCTCACGGCACCGGCGCGCTCGAGGAGCACGTGACCTATCAGTACAACGCGCTCGGCCGTCGTGACCCGTTCCAGTCGCTGATCGAAGGCGGGTGGGTCGGCAACGACGTGGGCGGCGATGCGCCTCCGGACGTCGGCGGGCTCAAGCTGGTCGGGATCGTGTGGGGCGCCAACGATAGGTTCGCGATGTGCGAGGACGTCCGTGGAAACAGTTACGTGCTGCGGCGCGGAGATCGGGTGATGAACGGCACCGTCGAGGGTCTGAAGCAGGACGCGATGATCGTCAGCATCACCGTCGACGGGCAGTCGGAGTCGGTGACGATTCCAATCACGCGGAAGGGAGAAAAGGCGAATGCGAACCGGTAGGGTCCTCTTGGGCCTGGTGCTGACGGCGCTGCTGGCGACGACGGCGCCTGCACAGCAGCACTCGTCGGCGATGAAGCAGGTCGGGTTGGAGCGCACCGGCTCGGGAACCTTCAACATCGACGTGGAAGGCGCCGACATCCGCACGGTACTAAAGGCGATCGCGGAGTTCAGCGGCCGCAACATCGTGGTGGGGCCCGGCGTCGAAGGCTCGGTGAAGGTCTCCCTTCACGACGTGGGCTGGCAGGAGGCGATGCGCACGGTGCTGCGGAGCAACGGCCTCGAGTACGTGGACGAGGGCGGCATCTTGCGCGCGTCGACACGGCCACGAAGCTCCAGCAGGAGGCGGTCGATCGTGAGAGTGCACGCGCCAAGCAGCTCGAGCTCGTCCCGCTCGAGACGCGACTCATCCGCCTCAATTACGCCAACGCGGCGGAGCTCCAGGGAGCGATGGCGGCGTCGCTGACGCGGCGCGGCAGCATCAGACCGACAAGCGCACCAACTCGCTGATCATCACCGACGTGTCGAGCACGCTCGACGCGATGGAGAAGATGGCGGACGCGCTCGACACCACCACGCCGCAGGTCGAGATCACCGCCAAGCTGGTGGACGTCGACGCCGAGGCGCTGCGTGACATCGGCATCGCCTGGAACGTCGGCGGCACCACCGCCGATCCGGACGGGATGGAATTCTTCGACGGCACGCCGGCCTATCCGCCGCACGCGCTGTCACCGGGCCAGGACAAGGACCAGGCGCTGGCGGGCAACCACCACACCACCATCGCCGATCCCGCGACCACCATCTCCTATGGAATCTTCAAGCAGTGGGGGTCGGTCGAGGCGCAGCTCCAGGTGCTCGAGCAGAACCGCAAGGCCAACATCATCTCGAACCCGCGGGTGGTCACGGTGGACAACCGCGAGGCGAAGATCATCGTCGGCCAGAAGATCCCGCTCATCGTCCAGGACGTGGCGGGCAATCCGCTCTCGCAGCTCCAGACCATCGGTATCCAGCTCAAGGTGACGCCGCACCTCACCGAGGACAAGAAGATCATCATGGATCTCCACCCCGAGGTGAGCGACCTCTCGACGCAGAGCACGGTCCAGGGCGGTGTGATCATCAACACCTCGGAGGCCGACACGCGGGTGATGGTCGAGGACGGCCAGACCGCCGTGATCGCCGGCCTGATCCGCACCAACGATTCCAAGGTGCGGCGCGGGATCCCGATCCTCAAGGACATCCCGCTGATCGGGATGCTGTTCCGCTCGAACAACACGGTTCGGCAAAATCGTGAGCTGATGATCTTCGTGACACCTCGGCTCCTGGAGTCGCTGGCGAGCAGCACCAAGAAATAACTTCCGTTCTCCGCACTCCCTTCCGACACGGGCCGCCGGCTTCCACCGGCGGCCCGAACGTCTTGGGAGCCGATCACGCTGTGCTACGCTCGCCGCATGAGCGACACGCGGACGATCGTGCTGATCGGGCTCTCGGGAGCGGGCAAGAGCACCGTGGCCCGGCTGCTGAGCGAGCGCCTCGGCGCGCGCGCGCTCGACCTCGACGCGGCGATCGAGGGCGATGCGCAGGCGAGGCGTGGCTCAGATCTTCGCGCGCGAGGGCGAAGCCGGGTTTCGCCGCCGTGAGGTCGAGCGGCTGTCGAGCGTGCTGCGTGACGCTCCCGCCGTGCTGGCGTGCGGGGAGGCGTGATCCTCGAGCCCGAAGCGCGCGCGCTCCTGAGCGCCGGTTGCCGCGTGGTGTGGCTCGAAGTGAGCCCGGTCGAGGCGGCCCGGCGTCTCGGCGACGGCTGGCCGTGCGTCCGCTGCTGGCCGGCGGCCCGCCCCAGCTCGAAGTCATGCTCGCGGAGCGGCGCGGCCTCTACGGCCAGATCGCCGAGGTGCGCGTCGCCACCGACGGCCGGACGCCCGAGCAGGTGGCAGACGAGGTGATCGCGAGTCTCGGCCCGCGGGGAGCACGTCATGAGCGCGCGCGCCGTGTCGCACGCGGGGGTGCGCTTGCTGGCGCCGGCGCTCGCGCTCTGCTGGCTCGCGGCCGCCCCTCGATTCCTGCGGGCCCAAGAGCATCACCCTCCAGAGCTCACGAGCGGCACGCGGATCGAGCGCTATCGCGCGCTGCTCGCGCAGCGCGAGGCGCGCAGCGCGGCGATGAGCGCCAGCTTGACCGTGTGGGCGGCACACGGTTCCGACCGCCTGCCGGGAGCGCAGGGCGATCTGCTGGTGGCCGGTCCGAATCGCATGCGGCTGCGCATCGCCTCGATGTTCGGCACCGCGCTCGATCTGGGACTCGCGGGCGACTCGCTGCGCGCCTACATCCCGGCGTGGAAGACCGGCCTGCGCCTGGATTCGGCCGCCGAGTCGCTGGGATTCGAGGCGCCCGGCGATCGAATGGTGAGCGCGTTGTGCGCCACCTGGCGTCCACCCGATTCGGCGTGGAAGTCGGCGTCCTGGCAGGACTCGCTGCTGCGGATCGCCTGGCTCGGAGCGGGGACTCGGTGGCGGTGACGATCGGATCCTCGGGACTGCCGGCGCAGGTCGAGCTGTTCCAGCCGCAGCGATTCTCCGCGCGCGCGCGTTATCGCGCGTGGGACCGCGCGTCAGGCACGCCGTGGCCGGCGCACATCGAGCTCGCCGACCCCGCGCACGACGTGGTGATGACCTGTCGCGCGAGCCAGCTGCGCTTCGGCGACGGGGTCGACCTGCAGCGACTCAAGGTCCACTGGCCGAACGGGCTCACGCCGCTCACGCTGGCCGAGCTGCGCGTCGCGCTCGATCGCCTGGGAGTGCTGTGATGCGCGCCATCATCCTGGTGGTGGCGCTGGCGCTGGCACAGGGCGCCGCCGCGGCCACGTCGCTGCAGGCGACCAAGCCGCTGGTCGATCGACTGTCGCGCTCGGGACGGGCCGAGACGCGCATCGGACAGACCATCAGCAGCGCCGGCGAGACTCTGCGTAGCGCGCACGGCCGGCTCACCCTCGAGCCTCCCGATCGACTGCGGATCGACTTCGACGGTGGCGAGCGCGTCACGATGCGCAAGAACGGCGGTGAATGGATCCAGCCCAGCGCCCAGCAGATGCTCGTGCTGAAGCCCGGGCAGGCACAGGCGGCAGTGTCGATCTGGAAGGCGTTCCTCGCGGGAGGAGGGCAGGCGTTCCGCGAGCGCGCGCTGGGCGCGGGACGCTATCAATTGGTGTCGCGCGACACGTCCGCGGGCCTGCCGGACAGCGTCCAGGTCGAGCAGGGCGCCGACGGGCTGCCGCAGCGGATCGAGCTGTGGGTCGGGGAGGAGCGCTGGTCGCTCCGTCTCAGACATTGGACGTTCGCCCGCGCGCGCGGGGACAGCGCGTTCAAGCTGCGCGCGCCCGCTGGCTATCAGGTGTTCGACTGGCCTTGAGGCAGAGGTTCAGATTGGCCGCGCAACTCGTTGCCGAACAATCGCTCCAGCGCCTCGATCCCTTGACACCCCAACGCCGCTGCGGCAGACTGCCGCGCTTTCGTGCGGGTGATCGCGGGCACGCTCGGCGGGCGGAGGATCGCCGCGCCGCGCGGACTCGGCACGCGACCCACGTCGGATCGCGTGCGCGAGGCGTTGTTCATGGCGCTCGAGCCGCTCGCGGATCTGTGTGTCGTGGACCTGTTCGCGGGCAGCGGCGCGCTCGGCATCGAGGCGCTCTCGCGTGGCGCGCGCCGGGTGGACTTCGTCGAGGCCGATGCACGGGCGCGGCGGGTGCTGGAGGGAGAACCTGGCAACCCTCGATCTCGAATCACGTTCACGGGTATGGCGGCAGCGGCTGCCGCGGGGATCGAGGCGCTGCACCCGACGCTCCGCGAAGCGGACCTGGTGCTCGCCGATCCGCCCTACGGCGGCCGCGAGGCGAATGGGCTGCTCGCGTCGCTCGGGGTCGCGGATCGGTTGCGCGCCCAGTCCCGGGTGGTGATCGAGCATCATGCGAAGGACGAGCTACCGGATCAGGTGGGAGTGCTCCATTGCGAGCGGCGGCGGCGCTACGGCGAGACCGTGGTGTCCCTGTATCGGGTGAGCGCCGGAGCGGAATCCGGCGATCAGGAGGAGCGATGAAAGGCGAGCGCGTCGCGCTGTTCCCCGGAACGTTCGATCCCTTTACCAATGGTCATCTCGATCTCACCCGCCGCGCCGCGCGCCTGTTCGACCGGGTGATCGTGGCGGTCGCGGTCAATCCTGGGAAGTCGGTGTTGTTCCCGGTCGAAGAGCGGGTGGCGATGATCCAGGCCGTCGTCAAATCCATGCGACAGGTCGAAGTCGTGCACTTCTCCGACCTGGTGGTGTCGATCGCGGAGCGCGTGGGCGCTCTGGTGATGATCCGCGGCTTGCGAGCGGTCAGCGATTTCGAGATTCAGATTCCAGATGGCGCTGATGAACCGGCGGTTGTCGCGCAAGCTGGAGATCGCGTTCCTGATGCCCGATCAGAAGTACACCTACCTCAATTCGACGCTCGTCAAGGAAGTGGCGCGCCACGGCGGCGCGATCGCAGGACTGGTGCCCCCGGTGGTGGAGCGGCGGCTGCGCGAGTCCCTGCGCGCGTCGCGACCGCGCGCTCGGACCGTCGCAAGCAATGACGCGGGTCATCGAGCGCATCCGCGCCGAGGCGCGTGCCCGGCCGCGGCGTCTCGTGCTGGTCGAGGGAGAAGACGAGCGGATCGTGGCGGGGGCGGCGCGCCTGGCCACGCTCGGGCTCGCGGACGTCACGCTCTCTCTCGAACCCACAGGCGGTCGCGGCGACCGCGGCGCGGGCCGGCGTGGATCTGGAGCGCGTGGCCGTCGAGGATCCGCAGCGACCCGAGAGCGTCGAGCAGACACGCGCGGCTTTGATCGCAGCACGCGGGGAGCGGCTCGCGAGCGTCGAGGCGCGCGATCTCGCCCGCGATCCGCTGTTCCAGGCGGCGACGCTGGTGCGGACGGCGCGCGCCGACTGTGTCGTGGCCGGTGCGGTGCGAACCACCGCCGACGTGGTGCGCTCCGCCTTGTGGCTGCTGGGGCGCGCGCCGGGCATCACGACGGTGTCCTCGTTCTTCCTCATGGTGATGGCTCCGCGTGACGGGGCGCCGGAGCGAGCAATGACCTTCGCCGATTGCGGCGTGGTGCCCGATCCGAGCCCCGAGCAGCTCGCCGAGATCGCCCTCCTCGCCGCCGACCGCCACGAGCGGCTCACCGGCGAAACGCCGCGCACCGCCTTCCTCTCGTTCTCGACCCATGGCAGCGCGGAGCATCCGCAGCGTCGACAAGGTGCGGCACGCCGTGTCGCAGGCGCGTGCGGCACGCGACCGGACCGAGCCTTCGACGGCGAGCTCCAGGTGGACGCGGCGCTCGATGCCGAGGTCGCCGGTCGCAAGGCGCCGGGCAGCGCGGTCGCGGGACGCGCGAACGTGCTGGTGTTCCCCGACCTCGACGCGGGCAACATCGGCTACAAGCTGGTGCAGCGCCTCGCGGGCGCCGCGGCCTACGGGCCAATTCTGCATGGGACTGGCGCGACAGGCCACCGACCTGTCACGCGGCTGCAGCACCGAGGACGTCGTCAACGTATCGACCATCGCCTGCGCGCTGTGCTCGCGCCGCGAGGTTCGAGCTAGACTTCGACCCGAGGAGACATCACGCATGCCGACCTATGAATACCGCTGCCGCAAGTGCGGCCATCGCTTCGAGCTGTTCCACAGCATCAAGGACGACACGATCAAGACGCTGCCCCGGTGCAAGGGGCGCGCGGACCGCCTGATCTCGGGTGGCGCCGGGTTCTTGTTCAAGGGGTCCGGTTTCTATGCCACCGACTACCGGAGCTCCCAATACCAGGAGAAGGCGAAGCAGGAGCGATCCGGCGAGAGCGGCGGGAGTGGAGAAAAGGGAGAGGGTGGCGCCGACAAGCCCGAGAAGCCCGCCACGCCCGCCAAGTCTGAAAAACCGAGCGAGCGGAAGGGCGGAACGGCGCGGCCGAAGCGCGGCACCGGCAAGCGCCCGGAGTCGGCGTGAGCGAATCGCTGGCCCTGAGCCTGCTCGAAGCGCACCGCGTCGCGGAGCGCGGCCGAGCCACCGCGCGGGACTCGCGGCTGCGCATCCGCCCCGATCACGTGGTGAGCGAGGGCGAGAGCGCGGCGCTGGTGCTGCGGCTGTTCGAGACGCTCGGGCGCGAGCGCACCTCCTGCGAGCTGGCGCTGGTGGCCGCCGAGTCCGACGCGCTGGGCATCGACCGGGCGGAAGCGTGGGAGCGCACGGAGGCCGCGGCCCGGCGCCGCGGCGTGCTGTGCTCCCGCCCCGGGAACGGCGCGGTGCAACAGGTGTATCTCGCGCGCTTCGCGGCGCCCGGACGCGTGGTGCTCGGGACCAGCGCGCGGCTCGCGGCGTGCGGAGCGCTCGGCTGTCTGGCGCTGCCCGCGAGCGCGGTCGAAGCGGCCGCGGCGCTGGCGGGGGCCGCCGTGGAGATCTCCCGGCCGGACCTCCTGCACGTGCGGCTGTTCGGCAAGCCCGCCGGATGGGTCGCGGGCGACGACGTGGCGCTCGAGTTGGAGCGGCGCCTGGCGTTCACGCCGGCGCGGGCCGGCATCGTCGAGTACCGGATGTTCGAGCCGGACGCGCTGCCCGTCGAAGATCGCATTGCGATCGCCGCGCGGGCGCCGTGGCTCGGCGCGCAGTCGAGCTTGTTCGATTCGGACCAGGCGACGCGCGCCTACCTCGCGTCGAACGGGCGTGAGGCCGACTGGCGAGCGCTCGCCGCGACCCTTTCCGAGCCCACCGAGCCCCTGCTCGATCTGGACTTTTCGACCCTCGAGCCGCTGGTGGCGGTGCCCGGCGCGGACGGCGTGCTGAGGCTGCGCGAGCTCGGCGACGCGCGCGTGTCGCTGGTGTGGATCGGGCCGGAGGCCTCACGACTCGACCTCGAGCGCTTCGCGCGGGCGCTCGAGGGGACTCGTCTGCCCGATGCCGTGCAGGGCTTCGTGTCCTTCGGCAACCGCCGCGATCACGAGACGGCGATTCGCTCGGGCGTGCTCGCGGCGCTGCGGGCGGTGGGCCTGCGCGTCGCGACCCGGCCGAACGCGCTGCCGCGCCGCGCGCGGGGAGATGGGAGTGGGCCTGGCCTGCGGCGCACCGGGCGCTCGCGATCTGGGATGGCACGAAGTGGGCGTGGCGGCGTGCGCGGCGGCAGCGCGCACCGCGGCGGTGACCGATCCGCGCCAGCTCGAGATCGCCGCGTCCGGCGGCGGCCGCGAGGGTTACGTGGTCGACGATCGCCTGATCGAGCGGCCGTCGGCGGACGCAGTCGGAAGCAGCGTGAGCGCGGACCCGGTCCCTCATGCCGGGATCACCGGACCGCTGCGCGGCGCGGTGCTCTCGGCACTCGGCGATCACGTCGGCGCGGATCGCATCCTGCCGTGGGGCGCGCGGGCACGGCCCGCCGCGCTCCATCCGGAGCGTCTCGCGCGGCTCGCCTTCGCCGGACAGGATCCCGAGTTCGCGAACCGCGCGCTGGCCGAGGGGCGGCTGGATCGTCGCCGGCCGCGGGTTCGGCGAGGGACCCGTGCGGGAGCAGGCGATCCTGGTGGTCGCGAGCCTCGGCGTGCGCGGCGTGCTCGCGCGCTCCTTCGATCCCGCCTTCCGCAAGCTGCTGCGCCAGCACGGCGTGCGCTGGCGCTGCGCTTCGCGGCGGAAGAGGACGGCTTAGAGGTGCAGCAGGGCGACGAGCTCGAGATCCCGGACCTTCCCGACGGCCTGGAGCCGGGCAAGCCCCTGGTCGTGAGGAACCTCACGCAGGAGCGCAGTACACGCTTCACCACGACCTCGACGCCGAGGGAGCGCGAGCGAAGTCCCGCGCCGGCGGACTGCTGGCGGCGGTGGAGCTCGACGAGGCGGCGCCGGCATGAGGCGCGCAAGCAGCAACCGCGTGCGCTCGGGAGCGCAAGGATGCTGATCGATCTCGCACGGATCCGCGTGCGCTCTGGGGAGCGGGGGCGACGGATGCGTGAGCTTCCGCCGCGAGAAGTACGTGCCCAAGGGCGGCCCCGACGGCGGCGATGGCGGCACGGGCGGAAGCGTGGTGCTGCGCGTGAATCCGGCGATCCGCACGCTCCTCGACTCGCGGGATCATCCGCACGTGCGCGCCCAGAACGGCCGCCCCGGCTCCGGGAACAATCGCACCGGACGGGATGGCGAAGACGTGGTGATCGACGTGCCGCCGGGAACGGTGGTGGAAAGACGCCGCGAGCGGGGAGGTGGTCGCGGACCCGGTCGAGCCACAGACGCGCTGGGAAGCGGCGCACGGCGGTAAAGGTGGGCGCGGGAACGCCCGCTTCGCGACCGCCACCCGCCAGGCGCCGCGTCACGCCGAGCCCGGATCGCCCGGCATCGAGCGGACGCTCGAGCTCGAGCTCAAGCTCATCGCCGACGTGGGTCTGGTCGGACCGCCGAATGCCGGCAAGTCGACGATGCTGTCGCGGATCTCCCGAGCGCGGCCGCGGATCGCCTCCTTACGCGTTCACCACCCTCGAGCCGAATCTGGGCATCGTCGATCTCGACGGCGAGCGGCGCTTCGTGGTCGCCGATCTCCCCGGATTGATCGAGGGCGCGCATGCGGGCAGGGGACTCGGACTCGAGTTCCTCAGGCACGTGGAGCGCACCCGGGTGCTGGCGTTCCTGGTCGAATCGGCCGCGGAGGACCCGGCTGCCCAGCTCGCCATGGTGGAACGAGAGCTAGGGGAGTACAGTACTAAGCTGCTGACCAAGCCCCGGATCGTCGTGCTGACCAAGGCCGATCTGCTTCCCCCGATCGGCGCGACCGAGGGGCCGGCGCTCTGGGAATGCCGGACGCGCGGCTCGTCAGCGCACAGTCCGGATTCGGAATCGACTCGCTGCTGGAATCCTTGTGGCAGATGGTGGCGCCGCAGGTGAACGTGGAAGGGAACAGCGCATGAGCGACGACAAACGCAGCCAGAAGCCCTTCGACGCGCGTGAACTCCCGGGGACTCACCGGGAAGCGCGAATACGTCCGTAGTCTCGAGCAGCGCAGCGACGCCGAAGCCCTGTCGTTGCTGGTCGAGTGTCTGAGCGACGAATCGTGGTTCCTGCGCGATCTGGCCGAAGAGGCGCTCCTGCGGATGGGCGAGCGCGGCGCCCCGGTGCTGGTGCCGCTCCTCGATCAGGGTCTGTGGTTCACGCGCGCGAGCGCCGCGCGCGTGCTGGGACGCAGCGCGCATCGCCCGCGCGGTGGGTCCGCTGCTGCGGCTCACCGATGACGCCAACGCCCTGGTGGCGCGGCCGCGGCGCGCGTGCGCTGATCGAGGTAGGCCGGGGTGGAGCGGCGCCGTGAGTATCGCGCGCGGCGCTGCACCGGCTCACGCCGGAGGTGCGGAGTCGTCGTCACCAGGAGCTCACCGCGCGTGATCGCCCTGCTGGACAGCGCATCGAGAACCTCCTGCGGCAGGACGAGCTCATGTCGAAGTGCACGACGAGGGCCTGAATGACGACAGCCCCATGTGCGCGCCACCGAGGAAGGCCTGGAATGGGAAGTCCTGACCGGGTCCGCCCCATCCGCACGTCATCGCGCCCCGGACGTGAGGGGCCGCGTGCGCGAGCCCCGCAGCCGCTCTGAAACTCGCTCGCTGGGTCGCGATCATTCCGCGCTACCCCGAGGGCTTTCGCGACGCCTGGACGACGCACCCGACGTCGCGTACGTGCGCGGCGGCGATCCGCCGCGCCGCTCGCGCGCGGTGGCGGTGGTCGGCGCGCGCGCGGCTTCGCCCCTACGGACAGGCGATGGCCGAGCGTCTGGCGCCGATCTCGCCCGGCTCGGCATTGTGGTGGTGAGCGGCCTGGCGCGCGGCATCGACGCGGCGGCCCATCGTGGCGCGCTGCCGAGGCTTCGGGCGAGACGGTGGCCGTGCTGCCCAGCGGGCTCGATCACGTCACGCCACGGCATCATGCGGAGCTGGCGGAGCGGATCGCCCGCCAGGGCGCGCTGATCTCTCGGAGCTCGCCGCCGGACCACCACGTTTCCGCGTGGAGAGTTCGTGCGGCGCAATCGCCTGATCGCGGCGATGGCGGCGGCGACCGTGGTGGTCGAGGCGAGCGAGCGGAGCGGAGCGCTCACCACCGCGTTCGCCGCACCGCGATCTCGGGCGCGCGGTGCTGGCCGTGCCCGGCGACGTCGACCGCGAGACCGCGCGCGGTTGTCACCGCCTCCTGCGGGAAGGCGCGGGGTTGTGCGAGAACGCCGGCGACGTGCTGCGTGTGTTGGAGCGCTGGAGCGCGACACACGCGTGGCGCCGCCAGCTGCCGCTGCGAGCGCCGCCGCGAGCGGAACACCCGAGTCACGATTGCTCGCGGCGCTGGCCGACGCTCCGCGCTCGATCGAGGCGCTCGCACAGGCGGCCGCGCGCTGCAGATTCCCGAAGGCGATGGCGGCGCCTGCTGGCGCTGGAGTGGGCGGGAGCGCCGCGCGCTTCCGGGACAGCGCTGGGTCAGAAACCCGTCGTGAAGGGCACGCACGCGCTCGAGTCCTGCGCTCGTCGGCGGCGTGGCGGTTGCCGGTCTCGAGGCGATGTCGTGGCCGCAGGCGCTGCGCGCCGGTGCGGCGCTCGGCGACGCGGCGCATCGACTGGGCCTGAGAAGGCGTGTGCGCGCGCGAGAATCTCACGATCGCGTTTCCCGGACCGAGCCGGACCCGGAGCGCGAGGCGATCCTGCGCGCGCACTATCGCGAGCTGGGTCGTGTGGCCGCCGAGTACCCGCGACTCGGCGCTGGTCCACGCCGAGCCCGGCGAGAGTGGTGGCCGAAGTCCACGGACTCGAGCACCTCGATCGGCCGCGGCGCCAGGTCACGGCGCTGATCCTGCTGACCGGTCACTTACGGCAACTTCGAGCTGCTCGGCGCGTGGCTCGGACAGCTGAACCCGGTCGACTTCGTGGTGAAGCCGCCTGTCGAACCCGAGCGTCGAGCGCCAGCTCGAGCGCTGGAGTGCGCGGCGGCGGGCGTGGGGAGCGATACCGATCGGCGGCGGGCGTGCGCCGCGTCTGCGGCGCGTTCGGCAGAAGCGCTGGGTGGCGATGCTCGCCGATCAGGATGCGCGACGGGCCGGATTGTTCGTGCCGTTCTTCGGTCGCGCGACCAGCACACCCGCGGGGCCGGCGGCCATCTCGCTGCGCAGCCGGCGCGCCGATCGTGATGGGTTTTCCGCGGCGCCGGCAGCCCGACGGCCGGCACGTGCTCGACATCCTGCCGCCGTTCCAGCCGAGCGGCCAGCGATTCTCGCGATGCCGTGCGGGACGCTCACCGCCCGCCACACCGCTTGCGCCTCGAGTCCTGGGTGCGCAAGCATCCGGCGCAATGGTTCTGGCTCCATCGCCGGTGGAAGACGGCGCCGCCGGCTACGAGCTCCGATGCGCCGGCGGTCGGGAGGCCATGATGCACCGACTACGTGATCCGCGGTTCGCTACGGCGACACCGATCAGATGGGATTCGCCTACTACGCGCACTACCTGCGCTGGTTCGAGATCGGCCGCGCCGAGATGCTGCGCTCGCTGGGCTGGAGTTACCGCGCGGTCGAGGAGGCCGGCATCCAGCTGCCGGTGCTCGAGGCGCGCTGCCGCTACCTGCAAGCCCGCGCGCTACGACGACGAGGTCGCGGATCGAGACCGGCGTGCGCGAGCTCAGGCGCGCTGCGGTGCGCTTCGGCTACCGCATCTTGCGGCATGCCGACGGCGAAATGCTCGCCCACGGCGAAACCGAGCATTGCTTCCTCGACCGCGCCGGCCGCCCGACCCGGCCTTCGCCCCCGTCTCGCCGAGCTCCTCGCGCAGGCGCCGCGCGCCGCGCCGGTGGAGGCGTGATTCAGCTCGGGTGAAGTCCGGCGCGGCGTCACGCAGGCCGAGCTCGCCGAGCAGGAACGCGTAGTCGATGGCCGTGTCGCGCAGGAAATCGTAGCGACCCGAAGCGCCGCCGTGCCCCGCCGCCATGTCGACCTTGAGCAACAGTGGGCGGCCGTCGCGCTTCAACGTGCGCAGCCGTGCCACGTACTTGGCCGGCTCCCACACCATCACCTGGCTGTCGTGGAGCGAGGTCTTCACCAGCATCGCGGGGTACTCGCCGGGCGCCAGGTTCGAATACGGGCAGTACGTCTTGAGCAGCTCGTACTCGTCGCGACGCGCCGGATCGCCCCACTCCTCGAACTCACCCACGGTGAGGGGCAGACTCGCGTCGCTCATGGTGTTGATCACGTCGACGAACGGGACCTGTGAGAGCACCACACGGAACAGGTGGGGCCGCAGATTCACGGCGGCGCCCACCGATGAGGCCCCCGGCGCTTCCGCCCTGGATCGCGAGGCGGTCGGGCCGCGTCCAGCCGGTGTCGATGAGGTGCTCGGCCACCGCGATGAAATCGGTGAACGTGTTTCGCTTGTGGCGCATCCGCCCCTGATCGTGCCAGGCCCTTGCCGAGCTCGCCACCCCGCGCACGTGCGCGATCGCGAACACCACGCCGCGATCCAGGAGACTGAAGCGGTTCGAGCTGAACGATGCCGAGAGCGGGACCCCGTAAGCGCCGTAGGCGTAGAGCAGCAGCGGTGCCGGGCGCGTGATCCCTTTCGGGTGGACGAGCGAGATCGGCACCGCAGCGCCATCGGGCGCCGATGGCGTGAAGCCTGAGGGTCTCGTAGCGCCCGCGGTCGTAGCCGCCCAGGACCTCGACGCGCTTGCGCAGCGTCGCGACGCGCGCGTCCAGGTCGTAGTCGTAGATCGACGGCGGCGTGGTGAACGACTGGTAGGCGTACCGGAGCGTTCTCGTGTCGAACGTGCGGTTCGTGCCGATCGAGGCGGTGTAGACCGGCTCGGGGATCTGATGCGATGCCAGCGTCCATCGCGCAGGTCGGTGACGCGCAGGCGCACCAGCCCGTCCTCACGCTCGGCGATCACGGCGTGCTCCTCGAAGCAATGAATCTCTTCCAGCATGACGTCGGCGCGATGCGGCAGCGTCTCCACCCAGTGGTCCTCGCCGGGGCGGTCGATCGGCGCCTCGACAAGACGGAAGTTGCGCCCGCGGTCGTTGGTGAGGATGTGGAAGCGCTCTCCGCGATGCTCGACGCGATACTCGTGGTCCTGGCGCCGCGGGGTCACGACGCGCCAGGGATCCTCGGGACGGTCGGCAGCCAGGAAGTGGACCTCGCGCGTGGTATGGCTGGCGCTGTTCAGGAACAGGTAGGCGCGGCTGCGCGAGCGATGGATGCCGATCTCGAAGCGCTCGTCGCTCTCCTCGTGGACGACTGGATCGACCGCCTCGCCGAGACGGTGCCGATAGAGCCGGTATTCGCGCTTGGCCGCATCCTTGATGGTGTAGAAGACGGTTCGGCCATCGGCCGCCCATGCCACCGCGCCCACGTCGTGGGCCTGGTCGGGCAGATCGGTTCCGGTCGTGAGGTCGCGAACGTGGAGATCGTAGATGCGGAAGCCGCGGTCATCGGTGGTGTAGGCGAGGAGTCGGCCGTCGTCGCTGATCGCGAAGGCGCCGAGGGCCATGAACGACTTGCCGGCGGCGAGCGCGTTGAGATCGAGGATCACCTGCTCGGGCGCCTCGGGCTCGAGCGACCGGCGGCAGTGAATCGGGTACTGCAGGCCTTCCGCGGTGCGCGAGTAGTACTCGTAGCGGCCTTCGCGATAGGGCACCGTGAGGTCGGTCTGCTGGATGCGGGCGAGCATCTCGTCGTAGAGCCGTGCCGCGAGGTCACGGTGCGGGGCCGTCAAGGCCTCGGTGTACGCGTTCTCGGCCTCGAGGTGGGCGATCACGCGCGGATCGTCCTGGCGCGCAGCCAGTGATAATCGTCGACGCGCCGCTCGCCGTGGAGCTCGGTGACGTGAGGGATGCGATCGGCGATCGGCGGCGCCGGCGCGGCGGTCTCGCGCGGAACCGTCATCCGGTGGCGACCGGCTGCGACGAGCGCGCCGCGGCGTGGCCGCGCCAGTCGTAGTCGGCGAACAGGGCATCGCGCTGCTCGCAGTCCGCGAGGAACGCGACGTCGGCTTCGCTCAGGGCCCCGGATCTCGGCGCGGCGCTCGGCCAGGGTCTGCGAGTCGCTCGAAGTCGGCGGAGTGCTCGGTGACGCGCAGCTCGGCGTAATCGAGCGCCGAGAGCGTGGTGATCAGGAACTGCCAGTCCGACGACTCGAGGAGCAGCAGCTCGCGTCCCGCCTGGCCGACGAGACGGTCGAGCAGCGGATCGCGGGGGCGCGTGGCGGCGTTCGCGCACCAGCCGCTCGAAGCGCGACTCGGCGCCGTGCACGCGTTCCCAGGTCCAGCGCGTGGCGTCGTTGAGCCAGACCTGATGTCCACCGCCGTCGCCCCAGGAGCCCTCGGGAAGCGCGATCGCCTGCGGCGGCGGAGCGGATCGCGCAGGTACGCGCTCGGCGACACGGGCTCGATCTCGGCGCGCTGCGCCGCGAGGTCGAACACGGCGCCCAGGAAGCGCGGACCTTCGAACCACCAGTGACCGAAGAGCTCGGTGTCGAACATCGCGCACGCAATCGGCGGCGTCCTGGCGCCCAGCGCCGGCATCGCTCAGCGTGCGAGTCGACGAGATCGAGGAAGTGACGCGCGTGCTCGGGCAGCCGGATCTCCGCCGCTTCCGGACGATAGATCTCCTTGTGCGCCAGGTCGGCCGTGGGGTGGGTCACGCGCCAGTAGCGGTGGCCGCCCGGGAAGCGCTTCTTGTGGAAGTCGAGGTAGATCGCCGTCGCCCGGATAGCCGTGCTCGCCGCTCCAGACCTGGAGCGCGGTGACGGGATCGCGTCCGAAGCACGACACGCTGCCGCGAGGAGCCGACTCGATAGGCCCGGTACGGGCGCTGGCCCGGCGGCCTCGATCGCGCGGCTCCGTCGCGCCAGGTGGCGCAGGGCCTCGAAGCGGTCGGCGTAGACGCCGAGCGGGCGTCCGCCGCTCAGGAGGTGGGTGTCGACGAAGAAGTATTCGAGACCGTGCGCCGCGAGCAGCGTCTCGATGGCCGAGCGCTCGCGCGGTGGAACGTCGAAGCCACCCGGCCGGCTGATCGCGCCGAAGGCCAGGGCCGGCGGGCCGGTAGCCGCACTCGGGAAGCCAGATGCCACGCGGCGCGCGTCCGAAGTGCCGGCGATGGCGTCGCGACCGCCACCCGCACCTGCTCGCGGCCGCGGCGTCGCTCGAGAGCAGCGGCAGGTAGCCGTGCGTGGCGCCGCAGGTGATGATCTCGATCACGCCGCGCTCCTCGAGGCGGCGAAACCGCGCCACCAGGTTGGGACCGTGGGGCCCGAGGAAGTCCTCGAGCGCGCCGCGATAGAACGACTCCCAGCGCTCGGCGAGCGCGGCCATCGCCATCTCGCCGGTGCGCGCGAGGAACGCGCGATCCTCGCGTGCCGCGGCGAGCTTCTGTTCTCGAGGTAGCGAGACGAACTCGCGGTGGAAGTCGGGATGCGCGAGCTGCTCGCACAGGACCGGCGTGAGCCCGAGCGTGATCGCGTGAATCGGCCGTCGCCGGCCCGGGCACGGAGCACCCGCCACAGCGGCAGGTAGGTCTCGGCCGGCTGGCTTCGTTCAGCCAGTCGACGCCGTGCGGCCAGCGTCCGTGGTGCAGCACCCAGGGCAGATGGCTGTGGAGGACCAGGGTGAAGCAGCGCCGGGGCACGGGACTAGGGCTTGAAGCCCAGCTCCTTGCCGTCCTTGGGTCTCCGGGGAGCTTGATCGCGCCGAACTGGTCTTCGTAGGTCTTGAGGTTCTGCTCCAGCGCGAGCAGCAGCGACTTCGCGTGCATCGGGGTCAGGATCACGCGCGCGTAGACCTTGGCCTTGGGCAGCCCGGGCAGCGCGCGAGCGAAGTCGAAGATCACCTCGGAGGCCGAATGCGCGATGAACACGAGGTTGGAATAGAGGCCCTCGGCTTCGCGCTCGCTGAGTTCGACCTCGATGGAATTTTGGGGTTTTTCCACGGACCAGCTCCTGATTCCCACCCAAGCGCGGGCGGACGAACGACGACTGGAAGCACGGCGGGCGGATGCGAGCCCGACGACGTTAGGAGGGGACGAAGCCTAGCGTCAAGGCCAAAGGCCACTTAAGGGGTTGGAGCGGAGCGGCGCCTTGGCCTGCGGCGCGCCGGAAGCCCTTGGCTTGAGTGGCATATCGCTTGCGGTCCAGAGGCACCGAACGAATCCGTCCGAGGTCGCTCGATGGCACCCATTGCGCCGCAACCACACCCTGACCGAGCGCTGCCGGAGCGCGTCGACGATCCTCTGGTCGAGCGCCGCGCTCCTGCCGTCGACGGCTCGGCTCGACGAGAGTGCGCTCGAGCGGATGATCCTGGCCGCCGCCACCCATCCGAGCGGACCGGGCTTCGTGCGGGCACACCTGCTGGCGTGGAATCAGGACCTCGGAAGCCTCGATGGGCGTCTGGTGTGGCGTGCCGGAGCCGCACGACCGCTCACCGCGACCTTGAGCACCGCGCGGCGGCAGGCGAGCGACGGCACCGATCCCGACGCGACCCGGCGGCTGCGCGCGCTCCGCCTGACACCCGGCGAGCTCTGGGCCCGCTGGCTCGCGCGTGGACGACGCGGCGCTGCGACGTCGGCGAGAGCGAGACCTGTCGAAGCCTGGGAGCGCGCCGCTGAACATCGGCGCTGCAACGCTGGTCAATGGGCGCGCGGCCGTACGCGCTGGTGGTGGTCGGAGAGTGGGAAGGCGAGGGCGATGATTCCGCACGACGCGCGGCGCTCGAGGCGTGGCGCGCGGTGGCCAACGCGGCGCTCGAGGCGCAGGCCGAGAACCAGCTCGCCCGCCGCCGCGCGCGACTCAGACGCGCGCGCTCGCCGCGATCGCGCGCGCGGTGTCGTCGTCGCTCAACCTCGCGGAGCTCGGCAATCTCCTGGTGCGGAGGATGTCGCAGGCCACCGCGGCGCGCGGCGCCGTGCTGTGGCGGCGCGACGACGATGGACGGCTCGACGTCTCGAGCAGCTATGGTCCAGCCGGCGCGCGCGACCGCCTCGGTCGCGGACTGACGCCGCTCGGGACACAGTGCATCACCGCGGGACGAGCCGTGATCCTGAGCGCGCCGTCGATTCGGAGGTTCTGGTGCCCGAGGTGGCCGCTCAGATCTCGAGGTGCGACGGTGGTGCCGTGTGCGCCTACGGGCGCATTCGGGGAGCGATCGCCGTGTACGACCGGCTGACTGCAACACCTGAGCGAGCGGATGTCGTTCGACGCCGAGGACCTGGCGTTGCTCACCGCCATCGCCGACCAGTGCGGCATTGCTCTCGAGCAGGCGAGCTGCGACGAAGCGCGGAAGCGGATGGAGCAGAATCGCCGCGACCTCTTGCGCCAGCTCGAGAAGAGCGAGCGCGGCGCCGCCCAGGGCGAGCTGTCGGTGCGGGTGGTGCAGCAAGCGCGCAACCCACTGGCGTCGGTCGCGGCCTTCGCTCGGCGCGTTCACCGCAACCTCGCCGAGGACGATCCCAATCGCGAATACCTCGAGGTCGTGATCCGCGAGGCCGAGCGCGTGGAGCAATCTCTGTCACGCGCGATCGAGCCGCCGCCGGATCCGCCGCAGTTCCGGATCGAGAGCATCAACGCGCTGCTCCAAGCCTCGCTGCAGCAGGTGAGCGAGCAGCTGGTGCGGCGGCGCGTGCGCTTGCTGAAGAAGCTCTCGCCCGACCTTCCGCCGTTGCTGCTCGACACCGAGCGCCTGCAGCGCGTGATCCAGAACGTGCTGGATCAGGCGCTGCAGCGCGTCCATCCCGGCGGCCGCGTGCGCGTCGAGTCGCGGCGGGTGCAGCAGTTCGTGCTGGTGGAGATCGGACACGACGGCCGCGCGGAAGCCGGCGAGATGCTGGGCGAGCTGTTCGTGCCGTTCGCGCTCCCCGGCGAGCAAGGCGCCGATCTCGGCCTGGCGGTGGCGCGCCAGGTGGTGTGGCAGCACGGCGGCGAGGTGCGGGTGCGGAGCGAAGGGGAGTGGAGCACGGTGTTCACGCTCACCCTGCCGATCCGGAGCAACGGGGATCGCTGCAAGCCCGGCACCGAGCGGCGCGTGACAAGGCACGACCGGCGTCAGCGCGCTCCGTCCGCCTGAGGGTGGAGGGGCGCCGGCGCGCGGAGCCGGCCGCAGGGATGAGAATCGGACGCCAGGTCGGCAGGGGCGCGCGGGCTCTATCATTTCCGCGCGGCTCGTCCCCTCAGGGGCGTCCGTTGGAGCCGCGCTTCCGTGCTTGCTCGACGCCCCGACCGGAGGGTCGTCATGAGAACGGCGCTTGATGCCATGCTCCGGCGCTCTGCCCGAGCGCCTCGAACCCATCGAACTGGTTTCTCGAAGAGATTCGCGGCCCAGTGCCTGGTTCTGTCCCTCGCGGCCCTGCTGGGACGAGACGAATCCGCATCTGCTCAAACCATCCGTCAGGATCTCCCTGGGTCGACGGTTGGTGTCGGACGGCGGCCACATCCGGAAATCTCTCTATATCGGGGGTGACTTCACGCATCTCGGGACCACGGACCGAGGGCGGAGATGCCGGATCGACGCGACATCGGGTCTGGTGCCGGAGCTTGTTCGCCAAGGTCGTTGGGTCGATCAATGCGGGTGGTGTCCGATGGTGCCGGGGGCTGGTTCATCGGTGGCTCCATTCACCTCGGTCGGCGGTGTGGCGAGGTCGAACCTTGCCCACATTCTTGCCGACAACACCGTCTCCGACTGGAACCCGGGGCCAGTTTTTGCCGTGTACGCGCTTAGCGCAGAGCGGTTCGACCCTGTACGTGGGAGGTGACTTGCAGCATCATCGCGGGGCAGCCCCGCTCCAGGATCGCGGCGCTGGATGCCACCACAGGCGAGCCACACCCTGGGATCCCAGTGCGAATCTCGCGGTCCAGACGCTGGCGGTGAGCGGCTCGGTGGTCTACGCGGGCGGGAACTTCAACACGATTGGCGGGCAGACCCGGGCGCGGCTCGCGGCCCTGGATGCGACGACGGGGCCGCGACGAGCTGGAATCCGAATCCAACCGGCGGCACGAGCGGCACGTATGCGTTCGCGATCGCCGTCAGCGGGCTCCACGGTCTACGTCGGTGGCGCGTTCTCGACGATCGGCTTTCAGTTCCGCAACAACATCGCGGCGTTGGACGCGACCACCGGGCGGCCACTGCCTGAATCCGAACGCGAGCGGCGTAACACATCCACTGTGTACGCGCTGGCGGTGAGCGGATCCGTGGTCTCATGCCGCTGGTGGCTTCGGCGCGATCGGCGGACAGCCGCGCGCCGGCGTCGCGGCCCCTCGATGCAACGACCGGGGCGCTACTCCCTGCCTGGAATCCGGCCGCCGGCACCGGCCCTTTCAGTTCTCTAGTACGCGCGATGGCCTTGAACGGCACGACACTGTACATCGGTGGGGATTTCACCAGTGTCGGCGCCCAAAACCGGAGATGCATCGCCGCTCTGGATGCGGCGACCGGTTACGCCACCGGCTGGGATCCGAACTGTGGAGGGCAGGTCCGGGCACTCGCGGCGAGTGGCTCGACGGTATTCGCGGGTGGCGGCTTCGTCAGCATCGGCGGGTGAACCGCAACCGGATCGCCGCCCTGGATCTGACCACGGGGATCCCCACCGCGTGGAACCCGAACGCCACCAACAACTCGGTAACGTGTCCGCGGTGAGCGGCTCGATCGTCTACGCAGGTGGCTCCTTCAGCCAGATCGGCGGGACAGAATCGTTCATGCATCGCGGCGCTCGACGCGGCCACGGGCACGCCACCGCGTGGAATCCGATCTCGCAGAGCGCCGTGAACGCTCTGGTGGTGAGCGGATCCACGGTGTGTATGGGGGGACAGTTCTTCGCCATCGGCGGGCAGCAACGCAATCGCATCGCGGCCTTGGACGCGACGACCGGAAACGCCACAGCCTGAACCCGAATGCGGGCTCCACCGTGAACGCGCTCGCTGTCAACGGCTCGACGGTGTACGCGGGCGCGCGTTCGCCGACCATCGGTGGACAGACACGCAATCCTCATCGCCGCCTTGACGCGTGCGGAACGCAACGGGCTTGAATCCGACTGCGGGCGGTGGGGTATCGGCCATTGCAGTGGATGGCTCCACGGTTTACGTGGGAGGTAGGTTCCCATTCGTAGGAGGGGCGGTTCGCAACAACATCGCTGCGCTGGATGCGGTCACCGGGAACGCGACTCCTGGGATCCCAACGCGAATGGCGCCGTCTCCGCCTTGTACGGTGGACGCTCCGTCATCTATGTGGAGGTGGCTCCAGATGCTGTGGCTCCTTCGATCAGATCGGCGGACAGCCACGGGATCGAATTGGCGGCCCTCGACGCGACGACCGGGCTCGCCTCTGGGCTGGAACCCAAGCGTTAACTCTTGTACGACGGTTTTCGGGCTCGCCATCAACGGCTCGAACCTGTACGCCGTTCGGAAGCTTCACGAGCGTCAATGGTCTGCCGATCCAGTACCTGGCCGGCATCAGTAAGGCGACTGTGGTCGGGGTCACGCCTAGGTTCACGACGTCCGCGCTCAGGATCGAGAGCCGCCCGAACCCGATTCGCGGCTCGGCCGGGATCCTGTTCTCGCTCCCACGCGATACGGACGTGACACTGTCGATCTGCGACGTCGCGGGCCGGGAGGTGACCAGGCTCGTCAACGGCAAGCGCTACGACGCCGGGTCGCACGAGGTTCGCTTCGACGGTCGCGGTCTGCCGAACGGACTCTACGTCTGTCTTCTGCGGGCCGGTGGGCTCACGGCGACGGGGCATCTGGCCCTGATCCGATGACGGGATGTGACGGCCTCGCATCCACGTTTAGAGCGGCCGCGTGTCTTCGAGCCAGGTCGCGGCGGCGAGCGCTACTTGCCGCGACGCAAGGACTCCCGGTAGGTGCGCGACGATCTGTCGAGAGCGCGCGATCGATCTCGTGTCTTGGGTGCGACCCTAGCTCAGTTGGTAGAGCACGTGACTGAAAATCACGGTGTCCCCAGTTCGATTCTGGGGGTCGCACCATCTTCATGATGTCGTAGCGGCTCAGCATCGAGCGCGGCTATTCGGGCAGGATCTTGGTGGGGACCGGGGTGGGCTCGGAAGGCAGACGTCCCCCAATCACCCAATAGTCGCCCGGTTCCAGGAGCTCCCGATTCGAGTTCCTCCCGTCCCATCGGAAGCTCTCCGAGTAGCATTGCCCGGCAGGCACGAGGGTGGAGGCCAGATCGGCAATGCAGGGGAACTGGGGCTGACCGACGCCCCGTTCGCATCCCGAACCCCCGAACGGTGGGCAAGCGTAAGGCAGGTGGATGGGTCGGGTCGTCGGGTTGCACACGACGATCACGACCTCGAGGGTGTCGCCCGGATGAGCTTCGGTCGGCCTTACGAGCATCGACACCTCGAGGTCAGCTGGATCGCCGAGCGTCGATGTCGAGGGAACGGTGACGAGATCGTGCTCTTTCCCCACAACTCACGAGGAGCAGGAGCGCCGTCGCAAGCGCGGCGCCGAGCCGCACACCACGCTGGAATCGCGTTCCCATAGGCAGAAGTCTATCGCCGCTGAGGCTGGCCGTCATCGTCGAAATGCGGCGACGGGCGCTCAATCGCATCGACAGCCGCCAGGAGTGCGCGGGGACAGGGGCTATGCCGTGAGTCTATGCCGTGACCAACGCGGATTGCCCCGACTATCGGTCATCTCCGCACGGGAACCTCTCGATCGATTCGCTGGGATTCCTTGAGTTTGTCTCCGTCGGGCCATCTGGTTGCGGCGCGGCCGGACGGCTGAAAATCACGGTGTCCCCAGTTCGATTCTGGGGGTCGCACCACTTCCTTCGCACCGCACGAGAGCCGGGACTCGGCTATAGTGCGCCCGTGACTCCCGCCGCGCCGTCGACCACCGGTCCGCAGCTCCAGATCGCCATGTTCATCGACTTCGAGAACATCGCGCTTGGACTGCGCGATGCCAGCGCCCGTTCGAGATCGCGCGAGTCCTCGACCGCCTGCTCGAGAAGGGCAAAGTGATCGCGAAGGTGGCTTACGCGGACTGGCACCGGTTCCGGGAGCACACGCAGAGCCTCCACGAGAACGGCATCGAGCTCATCGAGATCCCGCGCCGCGAGACGACCGGAAAGAACTCCGCTGACATCCGTCTGGTGGTGGACGCCATGGACCTGAGCTGGAGCAAAGGAGCACATCGACACGTTCGTGATCGTCTCCGGCGACAGCGATTTCTCCCGCTGGTCGCCAAGCTCAAGGAGAACGGCAAGCACGTGATCGGACTGGGCATGAAGAAGTCCACGTCGCCGCTGCTCGCCAACGCCTGCGACGAGTTCATCTACTACGAGGACCTCGAGCGTGGCTCCGAGCCCGCCGAGTCCGGGGAACGGCCGGCGCAGGGCAAGGACGCCGCGTTTCGCCTGCTGGCGGACACCGTGCGCGCGCTGCAGCGCGAGAACTTCGATGTGATCCAGGCCTCGCTCGTGAAGGACACCATGAAGCGCAAGCGCCCCGCGTTCTCCGAGGCGGCGCTGGGCTACGGCAGCTTCAGCGAGCTGCTCGAGGATGCTCAGGAGTCCGGAGTCGTCACGCTGCGGAGAGACGAGCGGAGCGGCACGTACGTCGTGACCGCGGTGGCCAGCGAAGCCGCCCTAGCCGCCGCTCCGGGCGCCGCCGGTCGAGAAGGCGCGTCCGCGACGGCCGGCTGAGTCGGACCCAAGTCGACGGCTTTTCCGGCACCTGGCAAGATGCTGAGGTTTCGCGCCCTTCGAGCGGTGCACCTCGCCTCGGAGGATCCCTTCCGTATTCGGAGCTGGTGTAGCTCAGCTGGTAGAGCACGTCACTCGTAATGACGGGGTCATCGGTTCGATTCCGATCACCAGCTCCATTTTCCGTAAAGGGTTACAGCGGACCCCTTCACCGATCAGCCTTCTCGTGTGCCAGTCTGTGTGCCAGTGAAGGTCCGCGATGGCTGGCAGGGACACTCGCATGCACCGCGCGGCGACAGAACTGGAGGCGCGATGGGCGACGACCGCGACCTGCCGGAAAAGGTCCGCAGGATCAGACCGCACGCGAACTTCTTCGACTGGCCGGTGAGGGAGACGAAGGAACTCGGCGTCGTCAAGACGCTGCTAGAGTCCGCGCACGGGGACGACCTCCTTGCCTCGATCCGCGAGGTCCGCCCCGGGAGACCTGACCCGCCCGACGCCATCGGTGCGCGCGGAGCGGGGGCGCGCTCGTCGCCATCGAAGTGACCGAACTCGTAGATCAAGATGTAACCGCGCACAACGTCCGCGTCGATCGGACGATGGCGGACAAGGACTGGATCGAGCGCGGGCAGCACCGGGTAATGCGCGTGTGGGACGAGGCGGCGCTCGTTGCGGCGGTGGACGCGCTGCTCAGGAGAAGGACGGCAAGACCCTGCACGGCGGACCCTTCGAGCGGTACGTCGTGGCGGTGCACACCGACGAGGACATGCTCGACCACCACGAAGCCGACCGGTGGCTTCAACGGCACTCGTTCGCGGGTCTGGCCAAGATCACGGGTGCGTACCTGCCATTTTCCTACAGCCCCGTCATCGAGGGATACCCCTGCATCCGTCTCAACGTCAGACAGGACCACACAGCCTAGCCGATCATGCGAACAAGCAGACTGGATTCCTAAGCGGAGGTGCCCAGGTCGTGTCCGCATCGGCACTCGAGTCAGGCCACAGGCTGCGGCAGCTTGCCCACGCGACCACGAGGATCAAGATCAGGGCGACGAACGCTCGATCGGAGGTTGGACGGTCGATTCGTTCGTCATTCATGTTCATCACCTCCGGCTAGGCCATCTCACCCTCTCGGCGCACTTCAAGAGCTGCCGCGCGGTGCTCGGGCCTGCGCGATCTCGGAGCGCCGCCGCTGCCTGAGCGCTGTGATTCGGGATCGCGCGGCGGGGTTCGCCCGGGCGCGAGTTCTTGCCAAGGCTCACGCGCACGGTCGCGTGCGCGTTGCGGGACGCACGAAGCGGTCGATCGAGCGTGCGGAACGCTGTCTGCTCGGTGCCGATTTTGGCTCGGCCCGCTCCTTTGCCCCGACTCGCGAAGTTCCTATAATCATCCGCGCGTGTTTCTTCTGCGCCCTCGCGAAGCTTCTCTTGAGGAGCGGACGCTCGTCCGGCGCCGGATTTGGCGATTACCTGCGTCGCGGCGTGACTCCGTTTCCGATCCCAAGGAGATTTGGATGCCCCGTTGCCGGCCACTCTTCGGCGCCGTGTCCCGAATGTTCCGCGTCACTTCGCTGATGGCCGTTGTCGGCTTCGTCCTGGTCGCCGCACCCTGGACCGCCCAGGGCAAGACGCTCCAGCGGGCGGTGGCGTCGCGCAAGACCACCACGCAAGCGTCGCCGACACCGGCGCCCACACCGGTTCAGACACCGGCTCAGACACCGCCCCAGAAACCGGCGCCGGCATCGGTGCCGGCATCGGTGCAGTCATCGCCGGCGACAAACGAGGAGTTCACCGCAAAATCCTGACTCCGCGCCCGCGCACTGGCGAGATCAACCTCCATGGTGGTGGGTTCGTTCCGAATCATGCGAGCGCCACCAGCCCAACCCTCGGGATTCGCATGAGCCTGGACCTGGGCAGCCACGTGTTGCTCGGCATCCTGGGCGATTGGTCGTTCAACGCGAAGAGCCTGCTCGCACCGGTTGCCAACGCTCTGCCGGGCTTCGAGCCCAACATCGTGCTCGCGAAGGTCGACGCGCAGCTGATTCCCGCGATGGCGTTCCTTCAAGTCAAGCTAACGGACAAGCTTCCGGTGGTGCCGTACGCGGGCGTGGGAGCCGGCTACGAATGGCTCATCCTCAATGTCCACGACTACCGCACCTCCCAGGAAGCCCATGCCACCTATGAGAACTGGGCGTGGCAGAGCTTTGCCGGAATGGGGATGAGGCTCTCGAAGGGCGTGCGCCTGGACACCGAAGTGTTCTACAACGGGGCGTGCTCGGGCGGGATGTCACCGACGTGAATGGCGTGACGTGGCGCGAGACGGTGGATTGCAACGGTGTAGGTCTGCGCGCCGGGCTGAATCCTCGTCTACTGAGCGCTGTCGCGACTATCGCAGCAGCAGGAACCGTAGCTTCCCGCTCATCTAGCCCAGGGGAGGCGGTAGGGCGCTCCCTCCGCGAGAGCGCCCCAAACGATCCGACGGCTACCGCCTAACGCTGCTGCGTGCTGGTGTGTTCCCCGCTCGGATGATGCTCGTAATGACGGGGTCATCGGTTCGATTCCGATCACCAGCTCCATTCTTCTCAAGGCGTCAGGTTTGCCCGCGGCCATCACTGGGCATTCCGACGTATGTCGGTCTGCGTGTCGGTCAGGGGCGCGCCAAGCCCAGAGACCCCGCTCGCACTCTGCCAACACGAATAGTTCGGCGTTTCGTAGGCTGACTACCAGAGGATCCAGTGAACGGGGAGATTGGAGCGCTAGTCAACGGAGTGAATCCCCAGGGAAAGGAAGCCAGGTTGAGAGCACCATGACCCAGGGATCGAGGTCCCATATGGAGTTCTCGCGAGCGCTAATAGGTCTCATGCTTTCACTCGCGGGACTCGGCCTATCGCGGCTGGCGGTGGCGACGACCAGCGACTCGAGCTACACTGAGTCCGGACCCGCAGGCATCCACGGGCGCGTCTTGGGGCCCGGCCAAGCCCGTACCCGCAGCAGGGGCTGGGAAACCGCCTTGCGGCTGCCCAGGGCGCATCGTATCGCTTCCGCTTGTGGCGATGGGATACGTGGTGGAGCGCTCCGTGATCTACCTCGAGGAGACGGGTGTCCGGGACAAGGCGCTCACCGTGAGCGAACAGTCCAGGCAATTCGGGATCGTGGCGTTGCCGGCCACGCTTGGCGATCACACCGGGGTGGAGGCGAGGTTCGCTGGTCGCCGCACCCACTCCAACACAGGCTGCGCATCGATGTGAACGCGACCACGAGCCAATACAACCGGGAGCGCGTCACCGGGTTCCTGGGCCCCTTCAGCGCGGTCTACGTGTCCGAGTGGCGCCCGCGCGAGACTCTACTTCGGTCCGGGGCCAGCGCGCCGCGCTCTGGCGAGTCGGCCTACGGCGAGCGCACACAGGCCGCAAGGCTCCTGTTCTCGTGGGGATGGCAGAGGTTTGATTCGACGCGGGCCCTACAGTCCGAGCCGCTGATGTTCCGCGACCGAGTCCGCCTTCGCGGTCGCATGCATCGCACCTGGGTGAGCGCGTGGGCGGGGCCGCGCGAGGAGAAGATCACCCGTGGTCGGGATCCGGACAGCCCTTCATTCGAAGTCCTACATCCGGTCGAGGCTGCCGGATCCCCTGAATCACGGCGTCGAGTACTTCTCCTATGGCTTCGGGCTCTCCGACGACGCGCGTTGGGGACAACCGCACTGGTCGAGGGGCTGGCGTGCCTCCTTCGAAGCCGAGCGCTACGACAAGTCGATCCCGGCCCTGGCGTTCAATGATGCGCACACCGACGCGCGCTCCTTCACGCGGCTGATTTATCACGCCCGAAACCGGCATGTCGTTCGGACGTGATCCTCGCACGCTGCGTCTCGAGCTCACGGCGATGGATCAGCACCTCGACGCGGCGGGCGGCACTCTTCCTGATCGGTGACCTGCGGACACTGGGCAGCGGCGCGGGCCTCGCGGGTTTCGAGTACGCCCGTTTTCGCGACCTCGACCTCGTGCTCGCGAGACTCACGTACCTCTTCCCGCTGGTCAAGAACTTCGCGTTCGAGCTGCACACGGAATCCGGCGGGGTCTACCCGGATCTCAGCGCGCGACAATCGCAACGTTCAGGAGCACGCTCGGGGCCGCCCTGCGCCTCCGAACCGAAAGAGCGACGCTGGCTGCGCTGGGCTGCGATTGAGCCCGAACAGGCACGAGTCTGGTTCGGGTTGGGAGGATTCGAGTGAGCGGCGTGCGAGGGCGGATGTTCGCGCTGGCGCTGGCGCTTGCGCTCGCACTGTTCCTGCCGCGGGTCGGGACAGCCGTCGAGAGTCGCCCCGACTCCACTGGCTAATCCCGCCCGAGGCGCCACCTCGTATTACTACGATGCGTTCGAGCAGAGTCTCGTCCGCCCGCTCACCCGGGTCTTCGACCTGTCGCTCCTGGTGCGCAGGCTGGGCGTCGGCAGGCGCGAGGCCACCGATCTCGATGGTCAGGATCGCGTGCGGCTGCCGAAGCAGTTGGTGGCAGCCGCGAATCGGGTTCAGCCGGTCAGCGTGGAAGACATGCTCGCCGGAGCGGGCCTGGAACCGGCCCCGCGCCCGGACCATGGACCGTTGTCGCGGCAAAAGCCGAGGGCGTATCGAAGGGCTTTACGGTCAAAGATAGCGCGGGCGTTCGCTTCGCGATCAAGTTCGATGCCACGAATTGGTCCGAGCTCGCCACCGGCGCCGACGTCGTGGCCTCCAAGCTCTATTGGGCGGCGGGCTACAACGTGCCGGACAACACGATCGTCTCTTCCGGCGTCAGGATCTCGAGATCGCGTCCGACGCGACCCACAAGGTCGGCGGGAAGAAACTCCCGATCACTCCTGCGTTCATCGATGAGCTGTTGCGCGATGTGCCGCGACAGCCGGACGGTAGCTATCGGGTCGTGGCGAGCCGTTTCTTGGCGGGCAAGCCGCTGGGCGAGTGGCGCTACGAAGGCCGGCGCAAAGGCGATCAGGGAAGACCTCATCCCGCACGAGCTGCGGCGCGAGATTCGCGGACTGTGGGCGATCGACGCCTGGATCAACCACACCGATTGCAGTGCCCGCAACACCCTCGACATGTACGTCACCGACGGCGGGCGATCGTTTGTACGGCACCATCTGATCGATTTCAGCGGCTGTCTCGGATCGGCGTCCATCGCGGCGCAGCCACTGCGCAGCGGCCACGAGTACTGGGTGGATTTCAGACGATCGAGGGATCGCTCCTCACGCTCGCGGTGCCGCCGTTCACCTGGGAGCGCTCGACCGCGCCCGACTTGCAGGGCCTGGGATTCATCGATTCCGAGACCTTCGACCCCGGGGCATGGCGCCCCTACCTCCCCAATCCGGCGTTCGACCAACGCACCAAGCGTGATATCCAATGGGGCGCCCGGATCGTGGCCGCCTTCACGAACGAACACATCCGCGCCGCGGTGGAGCAGGGCCGGTATTCCGACCCGCGCACCACCGAATACCTGGTCCGTATCCTCGAAGAGCGGCGCGACAAGATCGTCCGGCGCTGGCTCAACGGAGAGGACGTGGACGCGGTCCGGCGCTCGGACCCTCCGTAGCGGGATCATGGCCGCTGGCAACCGCGATTCCCGATCGGCGCGGATAATTGGGGACGCCGGTTCAGTGGCTGCATTACAGTACCGGCGAGGGCTGGCCCTCACTTCGTCCATTCGACCGGGAGCTCCCAGGTTGGTACAGAGATGGAGGCTTCCCATGCTGATGTCTGGTTTCATTCCTCCTGCCCGCCACGAAAACAACCCTCCGTGGCTTCTGCGCAGACTCCTTCCAACACTCGCGTTGGCCGTCGCAGCAGCGACGGCGGCTCCTCCGGCGGGCGCAGACCCGCTCTTCGGACCGGGGTTCGGCTCCTTCCCAGTCGGGCGCAATCCCATCTCCGTCGCCGTCGGTGATCTCAACGGGGATGGCACAGCGGATCTGGCGGTCGCGAACTTCAGCTCCAGCACGGTGTCGGTGTTGCTCGGAAACGGGGACGGGACGTTCGGTGCGAAAACGGACTTCGCGACAGGGCCGAATGCCTCGTCGGTGGCGATCGGGGATCTCAACGGAGACGGCAAGTCGGATCTGGCGGCGGCGGACTATGGCTCCGGCAAGGTGTCGGTGCTGCTCGGGAACGGTGACGGAACCTTCGGGCCGAAGACGGATTACACGGTGCGCAGCAATCCTCGTCGGGGATCAGCCCCGTCTCGGTGGCGATCGGGGACCTCAACGGGGACGGTCATCCAGACTTGGCGGTTGCGAACATCGGTTCCAGCACGGTGTCGGTGCTGCTCGGCATCGGGGGCGGAGGCTTCAGCCTTCGGGCCGAGTTCCCGGCCGGGAGCAACCCCAACTCCGTGGCGATCGGGGATCTCAACGGAGACGGTCATCCGGATCTCGCGGTCGCCAACCTCAACTCCGAGCACCCCGGCCGTGCTGCTCTGGGGTGGGGACGCCCCGCCGGATCTAGGAACTGAAAGCCCCAGCGGCGGAACGGTGTCGGTGCTACTCGGGAATGGGGATGGAGCCTTCGGTTCGGCGGCGGGATTCGCCACGGGGGCTTTTGCCTCGTCCGTGGCGATAGGGGATCTCAACCGGGACGGCAAGCCGGATCTCTCGGTCGCGAACTCCGGCGCTAACTCGGTGTCGGCGCTGCTCGGAAACGGCGACGGAACCTTCGAGGTGGCGTCCGAGTTTGCCGCCGGGAGCAACCCCATCTCCGTGGCGGTCGGGGACCTCGACGGAGACGGCAAGGCGGATCTGGTGGCCGCGAACTACAGCTCCGGCACGGCGTCGGTGTTGCTCGGGAACGGCGACGGAACCTTCGGAGCGAAAACGGACTTCGAAACGGGGCCCAACGGCTCGTCCGTGGCGATCGGGGATCTCGACGGGGACGGCAACTCGGATCTGGTTGTCGCGAGCTATAGCTCAATACGGTGTCGGTGCTGATCAACACCACGGTGGCCGTGCCGATGACCGTCACCCTCGATCCCCAGACCCTCAACCTGCATGCGCTCGGGCACTGGGTGACCGCGTACCTCGAGCCGCCGGCGCCGTTCACCGCGAGCCAGATCGACGTGAGCTCGATCCTCCTCAACGGGCAGGTGGCAGTGGACCCGACCGCGCCAACCGCGATCGGCGATCACGACGGCAACGGCATCCCCGACCTGATGGTGAAGTTCGACCGAACAGAGGTGGAGCTGATCCTGGGTGAGGGCACGGCCATCCCGGTCACGTTGACCGGCACAGTGGACGGCCATCCGTTCAGCGGCACGACCACGATCCGGGTGATGCACGGCACGGTGAGCGCGCCCGCGGCGGGCAGTACGGTGTCGGCCGGGGCGGCGACTCCCGTGCAATGGGAGACGCCGAGTGGCGTGGAGTGTCCAATCGGTGGCGGTCCTGTCCTCGCTCGACGACGGAGCGAGCTGGACGCTGGTGGCGCGCGACCTCACCAACACGGGGAGCTACGAATGGACGGCGCCCAACGTCAACACCGGGCGGGCCAGACTGGCCGTGGTCCTGGTCGAAGCGTCCGATCCATCCGGGTACCTGGTCGAGGGCTTGCTCTGTACGAGCGGCAGCTTCTCGATCTCGGGGACCACCGGCGTGGGCGCGGATGGGAAGATGGAGTTCGCGTTGCGAGGCGTCGCGCCCAACCCGGCGCAGCGGGCACTGCACGTGAGCTTCAGTCTGCCGGACACGCGGTCGGCCAGACTGGGGCTCTACGACGTGAGCGGGCGGCGCGTGGTGGAGCGTGAGGTTGGAAGCCTCGGTCCCGGGCTCTGCAGGGTCACCCTCGACGGGCCAGCGACGCTGCCTGCCGGGGTCTATGTGATCCGGCTGACTCAGGGCGGACGCAGCTTGGCCACGCGCGTCGCCATCACTCGATAACGCAGATCGTCGAAGCCGGGGCCCCAGGCACCCCTGACAGCGGGAGGCTCGGCGCGGGCGGCGGTGCATCGGGGGCGCATGACTTTGTGCCTCCGATGCCGGTCGCGTAACCTGCTCGCCCCATGACCTCACCGTTGATGATCAGCGTCGCCGGCGTGCGCGGCATCGTCGGGGACTCGCTCACGCCGCCCGTTCTGAGCCGCTTTGCGCCGCCGCCTTCGCGGCGGAGATGGCGCCGGGCGAGATCGTGGTGGGGCGCGACGCGCGTCGCTCGGGACCGATGGTCTACCGTGCGGTGGCGGCCGGCCTCACTGCCGCCGGGCGCGACGTCGCCGATCTGGGGCTCGCCACCACGCCGGCCACCGAGATCGCGGTCGAGACGCTCGGCGCCGCGGGCAGGATCATCCTGACCGCGAGCCACAATCCGGCGGAGTGGAACGCGCTCAAGTTCGTCGACGGGCGCGGCGAGTTCATCGATGCCGAGCGTGGCGCGGCGGTGCGCGCGCGCTACGAATCCGAGGATCGGGTCTGGGCGCCTTTCGACCGCCTCGGGGAGCGCCACGAGTCGCGCGCCGCGGAGTGGCACGTCGAGCGGGTCATGGCGCTCGAGTATCTCGACCTCAAGCGATCCGCGCCCGGAAGCTGCGGATCGCGGTCGACGGGTGCGCGAGCGTCGGCGGCGTCACCGCGCCGCGACTGCTGCGCGAGCTGGGCGCGCAGCCGATCGAGCTCGACTGCGAGCCGACCGGCGCTTTCACCCGCGAGCTGGAGCCGTTGCCCGAACACCTTGGTCGTCTGAGCGAGGCGGTGCGCGGGAGCGGCGCGGACTTCGGCGTCGCGTTCGATCCGGACGCCGATCGCGCCGCGTTCGTCGACCACGAAGGCGTGCCGCTCGGCGAGGAATTCAGTCTGGCGCTCGCCGCCGAGGTGGTGCTCGCGCGACGCAGCGGCCCGGTGGTGACAAACCTGTCGACGTCTCGTATGATCGAGGCGGTTTGTGCTCGCGCTGGGGTGACTCTCCACCGCACACCGGTGGGCGAGGCGCATGTGGTGGCCGCCATGCGTGCCCGAGGCGCGATCCTGGGTGGGGAAGGGAACGGCGGGGTCATTCTTCCGGCGGCTCACTACGGTCGTGATGGTCTCGTCGCGGTCGCGCTATTCTGTCAGGCGGTGAGTGGAGGCGAGACCCTGCGAGCCCTGGCCGACCGGCTCCCTCGCCTGGTGATGCTCAAGGAGAAGGCCGGACGATCGGGCGAGCCCTGGGAACGAGCGGCCGAGCGACTGCGGGCGAGGTTTCCGGGTTTCGATGCCGATACTCGTGATGGACTCAGGCTGTCGCGTGGCGACGAATGGGTGCACGTGCGGCCTTCAGGAACCGAGCCGGTGGTGCGGGTGATCGCCGAGTCTCCGGGCGAGGGCGCACGCGCGAACTGATCGGCTCCGCGCGGAGCGCGCTGGCCGGAAGCTCGTAAGCGGGAGGAACGATGTGCGGCATCGTCGGCTATGTGGGGCATCGGCAGTGCCTCCCCATCCTCATGGAAGGGCTCAAGCGCCTCGAGTACCGCGGCTACGACTCCGCGGGGATCGCGATCCAGCGCGACGGCCGCGTGTACATGGAGAAGGCCGCCGGCAAGATCCGCGTGCTCGAAAGCCGTCTCAACGGCCACGAGCCGCAGGGCACCACCGGTATCGCGCACACCCGCTGGGCGACGCACGGCGAGGCCCAACGACATCAACGCCCATCCTCACACCGACTGTCACGGGCGACTCGCGCTGGTGCACAACGGCATCATCGAGAACTACATGGTTCTGAAGCGCGCGCTCAACGCCGCCGGCCATCGGTTCACCACCGATACCGACACCGAGGTGCTGGTCCATCTGATCGAGGAGCACCTGAAGCGCGGCCTCAAGCTCGAGAAGGCGGTGGGCGCGGCGCTGCGGATGGTCGAAGGCACTACGGCATCGCAGTGGTCTCGGCCGACGAGCCGGGCGTGATCGTCGGGGCCCGCAACGGCAGTCCGCTGGTGGTCGGAGTCTCCGACGGCGAGTACTACCTCGCCTCCGACGTGGCGCCGATCGTCGAGCACACGCGCCAGGTCGTCTATCTCGACGACGGCGAGATGGTGGTGCTTTCGCCCGACGGGATCCACACCGCCACCATCGCGCACGAGCGCGTGGACAAGCCGGTGCATGAAGTCGAATGGGACCTCGCCCAGATCGAGAAGGGCGGGTTCGAGCACTTCATGCTCAAGGAGATCCACGAGCAGCCCGAGTCCGTGCGCAACGCGATGCGCGGTCGCCTGCTACTCGACGACGGCACGGCGCGTCTCTCGGGCTCAAGCTCGAGCCCAAGGAGATGCGGGAGATCAAGCGCATCATCATTCTCGCCTGCGGCACACTCGTGGCATGCCGGTCTGATCGGCGAGTACATGCTCGAGGAGCACGCGCGCATCCCGGTCGAGGTCGAGTACGCCTCGGGTTCCGTTACCGCAATCCGATCGTCGACGAGGGCACCGCGACGCTGGTGATCTCCCAGTCGGGGAGACCGCCGACACGCTGGCGGCGATGCGCGAAGCGCAGCGCAGGGGCGCGCGCCTTCGGCATCGTCAACGTGGTCGGGTCGACCATCGCGCGCGAGTCGAACGCGGGCGTCTACATCCACGCCGGTCCCGAGATCGGCGTGGCTTCGACAAGGCCTTCACCAGCCAGGTCACGGTGCTGGCGCTGGTGACTCTGGCGCTCGGACGGCAGCGCGAGATGTCGCTCGAGACCGGCATCGAGATCACCCGCGAGCTCGAGATGATCCCGGGCAAGATCGAGAAGATCCTCGCGCAGAGCGATGCGGTGCACCGCATCGCCGAGCGGCACCAGCGCGACAACAACTTCCTCTACCTCGGGCGCGGGGTGAATTTCCCGGTGGCGCTCGAGGGCGCGCTCAAGCTCAAGGAGATCTCGTACATCCACGCCGAGGGTTATCCGGCCGCCGAGATGAAGCACGGTCCGATCGCCTTGATCGACGCCAACATGCCGGTCGTGTTCATCTGCACGCGGGACGCCGCCTACGAAAAGGTCATGAACAACATGATGGAAGTGCGCGCGCGACGTGGGCGGATCATCGCGGTCGCGACCGAAGGCGACACCGACGTGCAGGGCCTGGCGGATCACGTGATCTATGTGCCGCCCACGGTGGCGAGCCTGCAGCCGCTCCTGTCGGTGATCCCGCTGCAGCTCCTCGCCTATCACATGGCGGTGCTGCGCGGGTGCGACGTGGATCAGCCGCGCAACCTCGCCAAAGAGCGTCACCGTCGAATGAGCGGGCCGCGCGCGGTGCAGGTGGAGGGCGCGCCCCGGGCGATCGGTCCGTACAGTCAGGCGCAGGTGATCGAGCTGCCGGGGGCGGCCGTCTCGTGTACACCGCCGGCCAGGTCGCCCTCGATCCCGTGAGGGGCGAGCTGGTGGCGGGCGGAATCAGGCCGAGACGGAGCGCGTGCTGCAGAACCTCGGTGCGGTGCTGGCCGGGGCAGGCTGCGCCATGAAGGACGTGGTCAAGACCACGGTGTACCTCGCGGACATGGCGGACTTCCAGGCCATGAACGAGGTCTACGGCCGGCAGCTCCCGTCGTCGCCGCCGGCGCGCACCGCGATCGCGGCGGCGGGACTGCCACGCGAGGCGCGCGTGGAGATCGAGGTCGTCGCCTTCGCGACCGGATAGCCGGAGGTTGCACTGCCGAAGCAACGTGCTCACGACCAGCGCCGTGCCATCGAGGTGCGGCTCACCGCCCCGTGGCCTGCGCCGGTTGAGCGTCAAAGCTGGGTCAGGGAGACCTGCGCACGGCACTGAAGGGGCTGACCCGGGCAAACGCGATCGTCGCGTGCTGGTCGATCACACCACGCTCGACGACGCCGGCGTGTTCCTGTACGGACGCGGCGAAGCCCTGGTGCAGACGGTCGACTTCTTCACGCCGGTGGTGGACGACCCCTACGACTTCCGGGCAGATCGCGGCCGCCAGTTCGCTGTCCGACGTCTACGCCATGGGCGCCACGCCCCTCACTGCGCTCGCCGTGCTGTGCTACCCGGATGCCGAGCTTCCGCCCGAGGCGCTGCGGGATGTCCTGCGTGGCGGAGAGGAGAAGATGCGCGAGGCGGGGGCGAGCATTCTGGGCGGTCATTCGGTGCGCGACCCCGAGCTCAAGTTCGGTTACAGCGTGACCGGCGTGGTGCAGCGCCGCCGACTGCTCACCAACGCGGGGGTGCGCCGCGGCGATCGCCTGGTGCTGACCAAACCGCTCGGCACCGGCATCCTCACCACGGCGCTCAAGCACGGGCGTCTGGAGCCGCCGCTGCTGCGCCGCCTCACGCGCCAGATGGCCACGCTCAACCGGCGCGCGGCCGAGGCCGCGGTCGAGTTCGGCGCCCACGCCGCCACCGACATCACCGGCTTTGGATTGCTCGGACACGCGGCGCAGGTGGCGCAGGCGAGCGGGGTCACGCTGCGACTGCATCCCTCTGGTCGCTGGCTGCTGCCGCGCGTCCTCGAGCTCGCGAGCGCGGGGAGATCGCCGGCGGGCTGGAGAAGAACCGCGCCTTCTACGGCGACCAGGTCGACGAAGGCGAGACGCCGGAGGACATGAAGCGCGCGCTCTACGATCCGCAGACCTCGGGCGGACTCCTGATCGCGCTCGCGCCGCGCCGCGCCGCGGAGATGCTGGCCGCGTTGCGCCGCCGCCGCGTGTGGGCCGTGGAGATCGGCGAGGCCGTCGGGCAGGAGCGAAGGCGGTCGTCCTCGTGTGACCGGTGGCGGTCGTCGAGGCCCCTCTGGTTAACGCCGCAGTAAGGCGAACTTGGTCAGAAGCTGACGTCGGTAACCGGTCAGCTCAGCGAAGTAGACGCCAGAGGGCGCCGGTCTTCCGTTCTCGTCGCTCCCGTCCCACCATGTAATGCCAGGAGATTTTCCTGGGGGAGAAGGGAGCGTACCCGCCTCCCGGATACGTCGTGAATTCGAGATGACCGGCGATGCAGACTCCCCCGGCTCGACACGCCAGTAGAGAGCGACCGGAGCGTTCGTGGGATTGCTCCTGGTCGCGATCGCGGCGCCATCCTCGTATTCGAGCCGGTTCGGGATCTCTTCTGACGCTATCAGTGCTTTGAGGATGTCTAGGCGCCCGGTGCCATACCCAGTCGATCCGGGGTCTTGTGCCGCGGAGATGTCATCGGCAGATTCCTGGAGCAGCAATCGCATCTGATTCGAGGTAAACGGATGCTTTCCCTTCATCAGACGGTAGGATTGAACGAGTGCTGCCGCACCGAGACCATGGGGGCGGCGAAAGATGTCCCATAGGCGCCGCTGACATAACCGCATTGCCGTAAGCCCAGGCTGTCGGTACCGGTGCGAGCCACCGCGGTGGTGGTGATTTCCTCGCCTGGGGCCGCGAGATCGACGTAGTCGCCGTGGTTGGACCAAGGCTGGACGAAGTCGCTCCGATCCGTGGCCCCAACTGTGATCACCTCGTCTCGCTGGCCGATGTAATTGGGTGTTCCGTTGTTGCCGGCTGCGACGACAATGACCACCCCAGCCTTGATGGCCGCATCGAGTGCATCTTTCAGCTCCGGCGTTTCGACAGAGGAAAACGACATGTTGATGATGGATGCCCCCATCCTGGTTGCATACCTGATCGCCTGAGCGGCGTAGGAAAGATCCACCACACCCCGGACGTCGCGCTTTGATAGCCGACGCGTAGGGGCATCATTCTTACCTTCCATGCAGTGCCTGTGATCCCGGTGCCGTTGTCGCTCAATGCGCCGATGACACCGGCGACCTCCGTTCCATGGCCCGAGAAGTCGTTGGGGTCGTTGTCTTCGTCACGCCAGTCCTCGCCGGGGGTCACGTAATAGGCACCAGGGAGGTCGACGAAGTCCCATCCGCCGACATCGTCGATGTAACCGTTCCCGTCGTCGTCGACTCCTGGGACACCGGACGCCTCCGCCCAGTTGGCCCACATCTGCCCACGGCCTCCGAGGGTCGTACCGCCCAAGTCTGGATGATAGGGAACGACGCCAGTATCGAGCACGGCGACCACGATCGAGGTGTCGCCGACCGTGAGATCCCAAGCCTCTGGAGCATGGAGATCCAAACGGGAGGGCTGGTAGTAGTAGTAGGTGTCACTCCACAGCGAGTCATCCGGCACTGAACACAGCGGAACAATGGGCACCGGGCTGACGCTGGCGACCTCTGGCAAACCAGCGAAGCGAGCCATGATCTCGTCGAGATTCAGGTCGCCCCCAATCGCACGACGTAGTATGCGGTGAAATCCGCATCGAGTGTGCCCTCCCGGGTCGCGGCTCACCTCGAAACTCCGGCTCGAATCCCACCACATCGACCATCCGGACCAATCGATCGATGGCGGGGACCCCGAGCGACGAGAGGATGGGCCTGGACCCGCCCGCGAGGCGTTCCGCGCTGCTCATTCGGGATGCACCTGCCGTGAGTCGAATAGTGAACCTGTCGGGCCGCAGACTGGGTGCCTGCAGAGTCGTGTTTGGTCTCGGGACGAGGTTGTCGCGTCGAGCCTGGGCTCTAAGCGGAGCCACAATGCCTACGAGGAGCAGAGTCGTTGGAACCACAGAACGAATGAAGCCTTTGACGAAGTGGATCCCTGGACCCATGGCACAGGTATCCGGCTCACCGGATTGCGTTTTGAATGAACAAGCCGAATCCGAGGAGATTGCCGGTAGTGGCTCGTCGTCGTAAGCGTGTGCTACTACTCGATGCCGTGAGTCTTTGGGAGCGAATGCGGTCTGGTGGCCGCCGGGGACTTCAAATCCCTCGGTCGGGCGCCTCAGGCGTCCGAGGTGGGTTCGATTCCCACGCGTTCCCGCCACTGTGGGGCCTCGTGACTCTCTTGGTCGCCTTGGGTTTGGGAGAACCACTTCATGCACAGGTTCCGGTGCCGGTGCCGGCGCCGGACAGCTCGAGCCATGCTCCGGCTTCCGTCGCGCCTCCCGAGAGTCTCGCGACCCATGCCCCTCGCGACAGCGCCCGTGTCAGAGCCACGCCCAGCTTTCGTGACACCGCGGCCTCGCGGATCGAGGTCGTGGGACCCGAGGATCTCGGGCTCGAGTCCGAGCAGTTCCTGGAAGAGGCGGCCGCGCACCGCGCGGGAGGTCGGCTCGCCACCAAACCGGAGGGGCGCTGGGACGCGCCGCGCTGGGTCATGATGCGCTCCGCGGTCCTGCCGGGGTGGGGCCAATTCCACAATCACGCCTGGATCAAGGGACTCGCGGTCGCGGCCGGCGAAGTCGCGCTGATCCTGGGCATCGCCGACGACAATCGCGAGCTCGACCACCTTTCGGCCGCCGCGGATTCGGCCTATGCGCACGGCGACGAGATCGCCTACAGCGCCGCGATCAACTCCTACAACAACACCCTGGCGCAGAGCACGAGCCGCAAGTGGTGGCTGGGCGGCGTGCTCGCCTACGCGCTGGCGGATGCCTACGTCGATGCCCATTTCGCGCGCTTCAACGTCGAGTTCGACACCGGGCGTGACAAGAACACCAAGAAGGTCACCAACCGCCTGCGCGTGGGATGGTCGTTTTGAGCGATCCGCGCCTCTCCAGGATCCGCAACTTCTGCATCGTCGCCCATATCGATCACGGCAAGAGCACGCTGGCGGATCGGCTCCTCGAGATCACGCACACCCTCGCACCCCAGCAGATGCGCGAGCAGGTGCTCGACGACATGGACCTCGAGCGCGAGAAGGGCATCACCATCAAGTCGCACGCGATCGCCATGGAGTTCCGCTCGCGGGATGGTGAGACCTACCAGCTCAACCTGATCGACACGCCGGGCCACGTGGACTTCACCTACGAGGTGTCGCGCAGCCTGGCGGCGTGCGAGGGAGCCGTCCTGGTGGTCGACGCCGCCGCAGGGTATCGAGGCGCAGACGCTCTCCAACTTCTTCCTGGCCCGCGACCAGGGACTCGCCGTCGTGGGCGCCGTGAACAAGGTCGACATGCCCGCGGCGCGTCCCGAAGAGGTCGCGCTCGAGATGGAGGCACGTCACCGGAATCCCGGCGGAGCAGGTGACGCGCATCAGCGCCAAGACCGGCCTTCACGTCGAGGAGTTGCTCGAGAAAGTGATCGAAGACGTGCCGCCCCCGACGGCGATCCAGACGGCGCGCTCCGCGCACTGATCTTCGACTCCAAGTTCGATCAGTATCGCGGCGTGGTGGCGCTGGTACGGGTGGTCGACGGCTCGGTCCGCGCCGGAGATCGCGTGCGCTTCCATTCGACCGCCAAGATCTACGACGTGGAGGAAGTCGGCCGGCTCAGGCTGCGGCTCGAGCCCAGCGACGCGCTGCATGCCGGCCAGGTCGGTTACGTCGTGGCCGGCGTCAAGACCGTGGCGGAGGCGCGGGTGGGCGACACGCTGTGCCCGGCGACCGGATCGGTCGAGCCGCTGCCCGGCTTCCGCGATGTGAAGTCGATGGTGTTCTCCGGGCTCTACCCCATCGACTCCGAGCAGTACGAGTCGTTGAAGGAGGCGCTCGCCAAGCTCACGCTCAACGACGCGTCGCTCACCTCGGAGCCGGAGACGTCGGTGGCGCTGGGCTTCGGCTTCCGCTGCGGCTTCCTGGGACTGCTCCACATGGAGATCGTTCAGGAACGGCTGCGGCGCGAGTACGGCATCGACCTGATCGCCACCACGCCGAGCGTGGAGTTCCACGTGCTGCTCGAGAGCGGCGAGCTCAAGGTGGTGGACAATCCGAGCCAGATGCCGCCCGAGAACCAGATCGGCGCCATCGAGGAGCCTTACGTGCTCGCCCACGTGCTGACCCCTTCCGAGTACCTCGGCGGCGTCATGAAGCTCTGCCAGGATCGGCGCGGCATGTTCGTGAGCCTCGATTACGTCGAGGAGAAGCGTGCGCGGCTCGCGTATCGTCTCCCGCTCGGCGAGATCGTCCTCGACTTCTACGACCGGCTGAAGTCCGTATCACGCGGCTACGCGTCGCTCGACTACGAGTTCGACGGGTATCGAGAAGGCGACATGGTGAAGCTCGACCTCCTGCTGAACGGCGAGTCGGTCGACGCGCTCTCGGCGATCGTTCACCGCGACAAGGCCTATGAATGGGGTCGCGATCTGTGCGCGAAGCTCAAGGAGCTGATCCCACGGCAGATGTTCCAGGTGGCCATTCAGGCGGCGATCGGCGCCAAGGTGATCGCGCGCGAGACCATCGGCGCGATGCGCAAGAACGTCACCGCGAAGTGCTACGGCGGCGACATCACCCGCAAGCGCAAGCTGCTCGAGAAACAGAAGGAAGGAAAACGCCGTATGAAGCAGATCGGAACCGTCGAGATTCCCCAGGAAGCCTTCCTGGCGGTTCTCAAGGTGGAGCGGTAGAGTCCACGGAATGAGGCGTCCCATCCCATGAGTCAGAGCCTGAGTCGCAGCGGAAGCTCGAGCGCCGGCCAGAAGTCCGTTCCATCGTCCGCGAATACGTCGAGGCCGCCCTGTGGGCGCTGGCGTTGACCATGTTCCTGCGGGCATTCGTGATCCAGGCGTTCCGCATCCCGTCGGAATCGATGCGCGACACCCTGCTGGTCGGGGACTTCCTGTTCGTCAACAAGTTCGAGTACGGCCCCAAGATCCCCTTCACCCACATTCGTCTGCCGGGCCTCCGCAATCCCAGGACCCGGCGACGTCATCGTGTTCCAGTTCCCTCAGGATCCCGAGCAAGGACTTCATCAAGCGCTGCATCGCCACGGGCGGCCAGACGCTCGAGGTCCGCAACAAGCTGGTGATCCTGAACGGCAGAAGCTGCGCCGAGCCGTACGCGATTCATACCGATCCTACCGTCCGGCCGGGCGGCTACGAGAACGCGCGACAACTTCGGCCCGATCACGGTCAAGCCCGGCGAGCTGTTCATGATGGGGGACAATCGCGACAACTCGAACGACAGCCGCTACTGGGGACACGCTGGACATGGATCTGGTCAAGGGGCGCGCCATGTTCCTCTACTGGTCCTGGGACGGCGAGAAGAGCTGGCCGCGGTGGAACCGCATCTTCCAACCCATCCATTGAGCGCGCGCCCGCCACGAGCGGGCGCGGCGCCGACGACGGGGCGCGGCGCGAGGCGCTGCGAGCGGCTGTACGTCCACGTGCCGTTTTGCGCGCGGCGCTGCCACTACTGCGACTTCGCCACCGGTGCGATCTCCTCCGGCGCGGTCGAGCGCTACCTCTCGAGCGTCGAGCGTGAGGCCGCGCGCTGCGCGCCCCGGCGGCGCGGGACGCGACGTTCACCTCGGTGTTCTTCGGCGGCGGCACGCCGTCGATGCTCGGCGGCGCGTCACTTCGCGCGCCTCATGCGCGCCGTGCGCGACCACTTCGCGATCGCGGCCAGCGCGGAGATCACGCTCGAGGCCAATCCCGAGTCGGTGCGGCCGGCGCTGCTCGACGCCTGGATGGCGGGCGGAGTGAACCGGCTTTCGATGGGCGCTCAGAGCTTCGACACGGAGGAGCTGGTGCGATTGGGTCGGATCCACGGGCCCGAGCGCCCCGCCGCGGCCATGGCGCTGGCGCGGCGGCACGGCTTCCGCCGTCTGTCGCTGGACTTGATGTTCGGCTTTCCCGGGCACGAGCTGGAACGCTGGCTCGCGACGCTCGCGACGGCGATCGCGCTCGAGCCCGAGCACGCTGTCCGCCTACTGCTTCATCCCGGAAGGCGACACGCCGCTGGGAGCGGCCGTGCTCGGCGGACGGGAGACCGCAGTCGATCCGGACCGGCAGGCGGATCTCTACCAGGTCCTGATCGAGCGCACGGCGCGCGCCGGCTTCGCTTGCTACGAGACGTCCAACTTCGCGCGCCCCGGCGGGGTGCCGGCACAACCTCGTGTACTGGTTGCGCCGCGACTATCTCGCGCTCGGTCCTTCGGCCCACGGGCTGTGGCAGGGCCAGCGCTACGCCAACCATCGGGATCTCGGGGCATGGGCGAGACACCTTGGAGCGCGGACTTCCCTGTGCGACCGCCGAAGTCGGAGTGCGGTCTCGCGCGCGGACGAGATCGTCATGCTCGGCCTGAGGCTCGGCGCCGGTGTGCGTCGCGCGGACCACACACGCGACGCGTGGAGCGCCGTGATGGCGCGCTATGGTGCGGCGCTGGTGCGGGCGGCGCGCACGGGCCGGCTGATCGTCTCGGACTCGGGCTTCCGGATCGCGGCGCGGCACCGGTTCGTGGCGGACGACGTGATCGCCTGGCTGATGGCCGCGGCGGAAAACGATGCGCGGGCGCTGGCCTCTGCCCATGGTGGGACGGCTGTGCCCTGCGGGTCCGCCATCCCGATCTCTTGATGCCTTCAAGCTCACGCTCGCGGCGACCCTCGAGGGACAGCGGCGCACCTGGCCGCTCGAGGCCGATGTGGTCCAGATCGGTCGCTCCTCACGCTGCCCGGTGCACCTGCCCGACGCCACCGTGTCCAAGACGCACGCCGAGATCGTGCGCGCCGGCGACGGGTGGCTGATCCGCGATCTTGGCAGTCGCAACGGAACGCGCGTCAACGGGGTCGACGCCGTCAGAGCCCACCGCGATCCCGCGACGGCGACCTGCTGGAGATCGGCAAGGTGATGGTGCGGGTCGGACCCGACCTGTACCCCGACACCACGGGCTTCGCCGCCCGCGACCTCAGCTCCTCGTTCCGGCGCAGCGCCCAGGACCTGCTCACCCGGCCGACCGCGGGCACCGGATCGGCGCGCACGATGAAGCTGCTGGCCGAGGCCGGTCAGCTCTTGGTGCTGCCCCGCCCGCTGCGCGAGACCTGCGAGGAGATCCTCGGCTTCCTGGAGCGCGCGCTTCCCGCGCAACGTCTCCGTGCTGCTGCTGCGCGAGCAGCCCGGACGCGGAGCCCACGCCGATCGCCTCGCGGGTGCGCGGAGGTCGGCCGGGCGAGCCGCTCGCGATCTCGCAGTCCATCCTGCGGGTGGTGCTCGACGAATGCACGTCGGTGGCGACCAACGACGCCGCACGCGACTCCCGCTTCGAGGGACAGAAGAGCATCGTGTCGCAGGGCGTGCACCTCGGCCATGGCGGCGCCGCTGTTCGACAACCAGAAGGTGCTCGGGGCGATCTACGCCGACAGCCGCCTTCCCGGATTCGCCTTCGACGAGGAGCAGCTGCAGCTCTTCACGATCCTCGCCAACATGGCGGCCGTGAAGATCACCAACGCGCGCCTGCTCGAGGCCGAGCAAGGACGGCTGCGCATGGCACAGGAGCTCGCCACCGCCACGCGTATCCAACGCGCGTTGCTGCCGCGGCCGCCCGAGGACGTGACGGGATGGCAGTTCCACGCGCGGCTCGAGACCTGTTACGAGGTGGGGGGCGATCTCTACGATTTCCACCGCCGTTCCGACGGACAGCTGGTGCTGATGGTCGGCGACGTGTCGGGCAAGGGCCTGGGTGCCGCGCTGCTCATGTCCTCGGTGCTGTCGTCGGCGCGCGTCCTTTACGACCTCGCCGAGGAGCCCGCTGCCGCTCGCGATCCGGCTCAACGAGATGGTGGGCCGCGCCGCCGCGCCGGGCATTTCGTGACGCTGTTCCTGGCGTTCATCGATCCCGCGAGCGGCGGGGTGCGCTTCGTGAACGCCGGTCACAACCCTCCCGTGGTGGTCTCGCGCGGGGCGTTGTCCTTCCTCGAGGAAGGCGGAGTGCCGATGGGGGTCCTGCCGACGTTTCCCTTCACCGAAGGCGAGGCCACGCTCGAGCACGGCGACCTGCTCGCCGCGTTCAGCGACGGCATTCCGGAAGCCACTCGCGAGGGCGAGTTCTTCGACGACGCCCGCCTGCGCGAGGCGCTGATCGAGATGGCGACGAACCCCGAACTGGATCGTGTCGGAGACGGCATCGTCGCGCGCGTGGAGAAATTCTCGCCGGCGCGCCGCGGAGCGACGACGTCACCCTGGTGCTGGTGCGGAGAACGTGAAGGCGCGCGGGTTGACAGGGCTTCACTCCGCTTCCTAACCTCGTTCCTCATGACCGAAATCGCCTTCCCTGGGGGCGTCCGCGACGACGATCCCGACCTCACCGAGCGCCAGCGCCTGGTGTTCCTGGCGCTGGTGAGCCTTTACCGGCGCCACCCGCACCCGGTCAGCTCCGATGCGCTGAGCCGGATCCCCGGAATCCGCTGGTCCCCGGCCGGCATCCGAAGCACGCTCGTGGAGCTCGAGACCTTGGGACTGATCCAGCGCTTCCATGCCCTGGCGGGGCGCTTTCCGACGGCGGCGGGATACACCTTCCATATCCGTCACGCCTTGACGCCCGAAGTGCTCCCAGAATCGGTGCTGCGCGAAGTGGACCTGCGCCTGCGGCAGGTGCGTGGCGACGTGGAAGCCCTGCTCGCGGAGGCGAGCCGGGTGCTCTCCAGCCTCAGCCGGCAGCTCGGCCTGGCCGTGGCGACCGCGTTCGATCGCGAGGAGCTCGCGGATCTGGAGCTGTCACCGCTGGGGCCGCGGCGGAGTTTGATGATCCTCAAGCTGGGGAGCGGCGCGACAACACGCTGGTGCTCGAGCTCCTGAGCTCGCTGAAGCCGGACGATCTCGGCGAGGCCGAAGGCGTGCTGAAGTCGCGGCTCAGGGGATTCACGCTCGGCGAGGTGCGCGAACGCCTCGCCACCGATCCCGAGCTGGTCGAGGACGCCACGGTGCGGATCGTTGCGAGCGCGGCCCGCGCGAGCTGGGACGAGCCGGGCACGACCTTGTTCAGCTCGGGAGCGGGGAGTTCGCCACTCAGCCGGAGTTCGCGGACCGCGAGAAGCTCGCGTCGCTGCTCCACGTGCTCGAGACCGGACCGCCACTCGACCGCATCATGATGGGCGCGGCCGAGGTCAGCCGGCCGTCCAGGTGGCGCTGGATCAGAACGAAGCGCTGGAAGGTTTGAGCCTGGTGAGCTTCTCGCTCCCGGGCCGGCGCCGGAGCGCGGTCGGCGTGCTGGGACCTCTGCGCATGGACTACGCGCGCTGTGTCGCGGTGGTGGAGGCGGTGGGCGCGCGTGTGGCGGACTACCTGTGGTGAAGAGGCGACCAACGACATGGCGGAAGACGTGAAGCGGAGTGACGACGAGGTCGAGATCGACGCGGGGATACGGGTGCGGCCGCGAGGCCTGGAAGCGGCGGCGGCCAAGGGGAGTGCGAGCTCCTCACCGGTGTCCGAGGTCGACTACAAGGATCGCTGGCTGCGCGCCGAAGCCGAGCTACAGAACGTGCGCGCGCGCGCGCGGCGCGACGTGGACGATGCACGCCGCTCCGCCGAGGAGGCCGTGCTCCTGGACCTGGTGAGCTGGCTGGATGATCTCGAGCGGGCGGTGGATGCGGCGCGCTCCTCGGGCGCCGCGGTGTCGTGGGTCGAGGGCGTCGCCCTGGTCCTGCAGAAAGGGCCGGGAATACCTGAGCGCATGAGCGTGACCGCGTCAGTCGATCCGAGCGGGCTGCCGTTCGACCCGGCCTTGCACGAGGCCGTCCTCGAAGTCGATCCACCCGAGAACGTCGCGGGCGGCACGGTGGCAGGTGATCGCCCAGGGTTATCGCTGCGCGAGCACGCGGTCGCTGCGCGCGGCCCGCGTGGTGGTGGCGCGCGAGTCGGGCGGCGCCTGATGGCCAAGCGCGACTACTACGAAGTCGCTGGGGGTGCCAGCGCGACGCGGACGAAGGCGCCGTCAAGAAGGCGTATCGCAAGCTCGCGTTCGACAACCATCCCGATCGCAATCCCGGCAACGCCGAAGCCGAGCAGCAGCTTCAAGAGAGGCCACCGAAGCGTACGAGGTGCTGCGCGATCCCGAGCAGCGAGCGCGCTACGACCGCTTCGGGGCACGCCGGCGTGGGTCAGGGGATGCCGGCACGCGGGCGCCGACTTCAGTGCTTCGATCTCGCGGACGCGCTGCGCGACGTTCATGCGCGACTTCGGCGGCGACATGGGCGGCTTCGAGGATTCTTCGGCGGCGGCGGTCGCAGCGTCGGACCGCCGCGGCGACGATCTCCAGGTGAGGCTCGTGCTCTCGCTCGAGGAGATCGCGACCGGAATCGAGAAGAACATTCGCGTCAAGCACGAACGTGCCTGCACGACCTGCCAGGGTCGCGGCGGCTCGGGCGAGACCACGTGTCCGCAGTGCTCCGGACGCGGCCAGATCCGCCGCGTCCAGCAATCGTTCTTCGGGCAGTTCGTGAACGTGGCGACCTGCCCGCGCTGCGAAGGTGCGGGAAGGTCTTCCGCGATCCGTGCAAGGCCTGCGGCGGGGACGGCCGGCGCTCCGAGAACGCGAGACCGTCGCGGTGCGGGTCCCGCCCGGAGTCTCCACCGGCAACTTCATCCGGATGTCGGGGAATGGGCGACGTCGGGTACCGGGGTGCTGTGGCGGGTGATCTGATCGCGCTCATCGAAGAGAAGCCGCACTTCGGTGTTCCGTCGCGAAGGCGACGATCTGCACGTCGAGTGCCGACCAGCTTCGTCACGCTGGCCCTGGGAGGCCGAATCGACGTGCCGACGCTCGACGGCGCCACCGCGGGCGTGGACGTGCCGGCGGGCAGCGCGAGCGGCCGCGTCATGCGGGTGCGGGATCGTGGACTTCCCGGACTGCGCGGCGGGCACGGCGACCTGCTGGCGCGCCTCGTGGTGCACGTGCCCGGACGCGTGAGCGCTGCGGAGCGCAAGCTGCTCGAGGAGCTAGGGCGTCTCGACGGACTGAAGCCGCCCCGTCGTTCCAGCAAGGGCTTTCACTCGCGGGCGAAGGACGCCTTTGCCTGGAGGCGGCGCCGCGTTTCGTGTGGGCGGAGGAGCTGGCGAGACCCGGCGCCACGCTGACGCTGGCCGACACCGAATCGCGGTACGTGGCGCGTGTGTGTCGCGCCCAACCGGGAGACTCCATCTCGCTCACCGACGGCCGCGGAGGCTGGGCCGCGGGGCACGTGGAGACGCTGCGCCCACGTGTCGTGATCGCCATCGAGCGGATCGAGCAGCCTCGCCCGCCGGCGGCGCGCGATCCTCCTGTGCGGAGCGCCCGAGGGCCAGCGATTCGATTGGGTGATCGAGAAGCTGGCCGAGCTCGGCGTCGCGGTGATCAGACCGGTGCACTGCCGGCGCGCGGCGTGGACCGAGAGCGCGGTCCGTCTCGAGCGCTGGGCGAGGCTGGCGCGCAGCGCGCTCCAGCAGTCGCTCGGGCGCTTCGAGCTCGTGATCGAGCCGCCGCTGGCTCTCGAAGCGGCCGTCGACGCCCTCGTCCGCGGCTTCGATGGGCGTGCTGGCCGAGCCCGGCGGACAGCCGGCGGGAGATGTTCATGCTCCGCAATCAACCGGGGATCTGATCGGCTTGGTGGGGCCCGCCGATGGCCTCACCGACGAAGAGAAGCGCTTGGTGACGGCCCGGGGGTTTCATCCAATATCGTTGTCGGAGAATCGCTTGAGAACCGAGACTGCGGCCGTCGCGTGGGGGCCTGGTGGGCCGCCGCCGACATTTCATCAGAAGCTGGAAATCCTGTGGCGCGCGGTCTTGACGCCCGTGGGACCCAGCCATAGACTACATGTGCCGTTTCTGCGTTCTAGCGTATTGAGGCTGTTCCTCAAGATAAACAACGCGATCCCATCCGATTGATTCGAGGGGGTGGAGCTTTTTGCCCGGCATCAGGGTGAAGGAAGGCGAGTCCTCCGAAAGTGCCCTGCGTCGATTCAAGAAGAAGTGTGAGAAGGCTGGAACTACTGTCCGACTTGCGACGGCACCAACCACTTCGAAAAACCCAGCGAGCGACGCAAAAGGAAGTTGAACGCCGCCAGACGGAAGCAGTTGGCGCGGCGTCAGCAGGGAAGAACATCTAGTCGATCAGCATCCGGGATGAGGGTTGGACCTGGGCAGACTGGGAGTCCTCGTCTGGGTCCTGTTTTTCCCTTTACGGTTTCCTGCGCGGCGCGGTGGCGCAAGTCATCGGGTTGCTGGGATGGGTCGCCGGCCTTTGGTTGAGCCTCTGGGTAGCGCACGGGCTGAGTGCCCATTGGCACGCGGCGAATCCAGCGCTGATGTATCGGGTGCTGCGTTGGATCGTGGCGGTGCTCGCCGGACTGGTCGTGGTTTCTCTCTTCCAATGGCTGGGGAAACCCTGGGTCGCGTGACGCGCTCGGGTCCAGCGGGATGGGTGGATCGCGGCGGCGGGTTGGCCGTGGGGGCCTTGCTGGGTGTGATCACGGTGGCGCTCGTCCTCGCTGACGAGCCTGCTGGGTCCGGTACCGCGCAAGATCACGCGATCCGTGGCGGACGCGCACGTGACCGAGCCTCTCATGGCTACGGGTTCGCAGGCGTGCTCGCTGTCGGCGGCATGGATGCCAGGAGGAGAGCTGGCTCGCCCACGAGTTCCACAAGGCCCATCGCCGGACGCTCGTCCTGAGGGCAGGCGACTCGAAGACGAAGTCGTAGAAAACGTGGGCGCCGTCGCGCTCGCAGCGACTCCCAGACGAGAGAACTCTTGGACGAACGCTCGCTCGAGCTGATCGAGTATCCCGAGATCACCGCTGCGATTGCCGCGCACGCCGTCTCCGAACGCGCGCGCGCGTCGCTGCGCGAATGGCGCCCGATCGCGGATTCCGCCGAGCGCGGGCGCGAGGTTGAGCGACGGTGAGCGAGGCGATCCGCCGGGCCACCGAGCCCGGCGCGTGGGTGAGCGTGGGCCCTTCGGACCTGGCGCTGACACTCGATCAGCTCGGCCGCCTGGGGCCCGAGGGCGCGGCGGCTCCACTCGAGGTGCTCGGCTGGCTCGAGGCCGGAGCGCAGACGCTCGGGCAGTGGTCCGACGCGGAGCAGCGTGCACGCTTCCCGCGTCTCGAGGCGCTGCTCCCGGACATGGAGCCGATCGAAGGCCTGCGCGGCCGGCTCGCCACGGCGCTCGACGGTGACCGGCGCAGTGCGGGACGAGGCTTCCCGGTGCTCAAGCGGCTTCGCGCGAGTCGCCACGGGTGAGCGCCGTCTCGGCGATCACCTGGAGCGCTGGACGCGGAGCTTCGGTCCTGACGCCTACGTCACGCGCCACGGCGAGCGCTTCGTGGCCATGGTCCCGGCCGCCGGGTTCCCGCGCCGCCGGGGGATCATCCGCGACGTGTCGGGAAGCGGGCAGTCGCTGCTGGTGGAGCCGCTCGAGTGGTGCGGCGAGAACAATCGCATGATCGAGGCCCGCCGCGCGCGCGCGCACGAAGAGCGCCGCATCCTCGAGGCGCTGGGGGCCGGATCGAGCAGCATCGCGACGCGATCTCCGCCATGGAGGAGCGGCTGGTGCGACTCGATGCGCTGGCGGCGCGAGCCCGCTGGGCGTCGGCATTCGGGGCGATCGCGCTGTTGCCCGGCGGCGACACGCTCGCTCTGCGCGGCGCGCCACCCGCTGCTCGCCATGGCGGTCAGCCAGGAGCGAGCCGCGGTCGTGCCGCTCGACCTCGAGCCCGCACCGAGCGCGTGGCCGGGCGGGTGCTGCTGGTGAGCGGACCCAACATGGGTGGCAAGACGGTTCTGCTTAAGACCGTCGGCCTCGTCGTGGCCATGGCGCATGGCGCGCTGCCCGTGCCGGTCGCGGAAGGCAGTCGAGTGCCGGAGCTGGATCAGCTGCTCGCGGACATCGGCGACGACCAGTCGATCGCCCAGGGGCTCTCCACCTTCGCCGCGCACCTGCGTGCGCTGTCACGCACGGTCGACGCCGCTGGTCCGCGGCGCTCCTGCTCGCCGACGTAGCTCGGTGCGGGAACCGACCCGGAGGACGGCGCCGCGTTGGCGCGCGCGCTGATCGAGCACATGGCCGGCGCGCGGGGCGTGGGCGGTGGTGACCACGCACCTGGAAGCCTCAAGCACCTCGCGGGCGAGATCGCCGGGGTCGAGAATGGCTCGCTCGAGTTCGATGTCGAGGCGCTGGCGCCGCGCTACCGATTCCTGCCGGGTGTCCCGGGAGCCAGCCATGCGCTCGAGGTGGCCGAGCGGCTCGGCGTTCCTGGAGTGGTGCTCGAGCGCGCGTCGTCTGCGCCCGGACGGCGCCGCAGAGGCCGAGCGGCTGATGGCGGCGCTCGCGGATGCCACGCGCGACGCCCGCGCCGAGGCGGAGCGGCTGACCGCGGCGCGCGAGCAGGCCGAGGCCGCGGCGGCGAGAGCATCACGCGGCGACCGAGTCGCTGCGCCAGGAAGAGGCGGCGCTGCGCCACCGTCTCACCCGTGAGAGCGAGGCGGTGCTGGCGCGCGCGCGCGAGATCTGGCAGCGCGTGGCGGCCGAGTCACGCAAGGCGGAGAAGCAGCGCGTGACGGCGGAGTCGCTGCGGCGCGATCTGGCCGATGTGGAGCACGCCGTCGAGTCGCTCGCCGGGCCCGAGCGCGCGGCCGCGGAAGCGTCGCTCGCGCCGAGCGCGATCGTGCCTGGCATGCGGGTGCGGGTGACGGATCTCGGGTCGAGGCCGAGGTAGCGCGCGGCGCCGGATCGCGAGGGCCGCGTTCAGCTCAGGCGCGGAAGCTGGAGCATCCAGAGTCACGTCGGGCGTCTCGTGCCCGCCGCCACGGTGAGCGCCGCACCGCGACCGGTGGCGGCAACATGGAGCGCACCGGAGGGAGCACCGATCGAGGTGGACCTGCGCGGCATGGACGTGCCCGACGCGCTCGCGGCGCTGGATCGTGGCGTCGATCATGCGGTGCTGGCGGGATTCGGCGAGTGCGGGTCATCCACGGCGTGGGCCGGGGCGTGCTGCGCGGCGCGGTGGAGCGTCACCTGCGCGAGCACCCGCAGGTCTCCGGGCAGCGACCCGGGGATGTGGGGAAGGCGGGCGCGGCGTGACCGTGGCGAGGCTGCGATGATGGCGCGCGCGATGGAGCCTCGGGGATGCATGCGGGCGACGACTGGATCGAGCGCGTACGCGAGGCCAGCGATCTGCTCGAGGTGGTGCGCCAGACGGTGCAGCTGCGCCGCGTCGGCAGGAACTGGGTCGGTCTCTGTCCGTTCCATTCGGAGAAGACACCGTCGTTCTCGGTGAGCGCGGAGCGAGGGCTCTATCACTGTTTCAGCTGCAAGGCCGGCGGCGACGTGTTCAAGTTCGTGCAGGAGACCGAGAAGATCGGCTTTCGCGAAGCCGCCGAGCTGCTGAGTCGCCGGGCAGGAATCCCGATTCCGGAGCGAGTGGGAGAGCGCGGCAACGTGCGAAGCGCGCTGCTCGAGGCGCTCGAGCTGGCCGCCGCGAGCTACGAGCAGTGGCTTCGCGATCCGGGCCGCGGAGCCGGGGCGCGCGCCTATCTCGAAGGACGCGGCCTCACTGTCGAGACGGTGAGGCGATTCCGCCTCGGGCTCGCGCCCGAGGGCTGGCAGAACCTGGTCGATCGACTGCGGGCCCGGGTCGGAGAGGACATGCTGGTCCAGGCCGGGCTGGCGGCACGCCGCGAAGGCGAGGCCGGGCGTCTACGACCGCTTCCGCCACCGGCTGATGGTTCCGCTGATCGGCCAGGGAGGCGTGGTGGTGGGATTCGCGGCGCGAGCGCTGGGCGACGACCACCCGAAGTACCTGAACTCGCCGGAGAGCGCCGTGTTCAGGAAGAGCTCCTTCGTGTTCGCGCTCGATCAGGCGCGGCGCGCGCTGAGCCAGTCGGGCGAGCTGGTGGTGGTCGAAGGCCAGTTCGACGCCATCGCCCTCCATCAGGCCGGGATCACCCACGTGGTGGCGACATCCGGCACGGCGCTGACCGCGGAGCACGCGCGCACGTTTCAGCGGCTGGTGCCGCGGGTCGCGCTGACCTTCGACGGAGACGCCGCCGGGCGGGACGCCACCATGCGCTCGATCGGGGTCCTGCTGGCCGCCGAGCTCGAGGTGTCGGTGGTGGACCTCCCGCCCGGGAGGATCCGGACACGCTGGTGCGGAGCCGCGGGGTAGAAGGGTGGAACGAACGGCGGGCGGCGGCGTACGACCCTGTGGAGTTCGTTCACAGGCACGTACCGCGCGGCGAGCGCCGGGGGCTCGGCGCCCGGAGACGCCCAGGAACGCGCGCTCCAGGCGGTGGTCGTGCTGGCGGCTGCCGTCGCTGATCCGGTGAGGGTCAAGCTTTTGTTGGAGCGGGCCGCCGAGGTGTTCGGGATTCCGGAAGGGGTCCTGGCTCGAGGCGTCACGCTACGCCGGCAGGGACAGCGCATCGAAACCCTGTACGGGCCGCCGTGCGGGAGCAACGGCGAGGGGAGGCGAGCCTCGAGAAGGTGTGCTGCGGTCACTGCTCCGCGCACCCGAGGCGCTCGACCGCGTGCGGACTCGGATCAGCCCAGAGGACTTCGGTGACCCGGTCACGCGCTCGCTGGCGGGATGGGTGTGGGAGGGAAGACGGGGACTGGCCCGGGGACGACCCGGCGTCGGTCCTCGGACGGGAGCTGGAGCGCTCGGGACCCGAGACGATGGACTGGCATGCGGAAGCGGTAGGGGTGCGCAGCGGATGGTGGTGCGGCGCGCTCAAGCATCAGCAGCGAGAACGAATGAACCAACTCAAGATTGCGGCGGCGCAGGACGAGCAGACGCGCTTCATGCACGAGATCGACGATATCGCACGGCAGCTCCACGAGCTCACCAAGTAGCGGGGAAAGGGGATCCATGGCGACCGCCACGACCCGGGAGAAGGAGAAGAAGAACGCGAAGGAGGCGCGGCAGCGCGAGAAAGCCCAGCAGCAGAAGCGGCTGGACGAGATCAAGACGCTGGCGCTGCGGCAGGGCTACGTCACCGAGGACCAGGTGGTGTGGTTGCTGGGCGATGACGACGATCCGGAAACCCAGGTGGATCAGATGGAGCAGATCCACACCATGCTCAACGGGATGCACATCGAGGTGTTCTCCTCCGAGGAGGAGGCCCAGGAGCACCTGAAGAAGCTGCGCAAGCTGGAAGAGCGCAAGCCCACGCCCGCCGGCAAGGCCGCGCCCCAGCAGCCGGTTCGCTACGACGACCCCGGTGCGCATGTACCTGCGCGAGATGGGACGCGTCCCGCTCCTCACCCGCGAAGGCGAGGTCGAGATCGCGCGGCGCATCGAGGCCGGCGAGCGCCAGGTGCTGTCGGCGCTGTTCCGCGCCGAGCCGTCACTCAAGGAGATCCGCGCGCTGGCCAAGCGTCTCAAGGAAGGCCAGCTCAAGATCGAGGACTTCATCAAGGTCGACGAGAACGCCATCAACGAGCTGGCTGCTCAGAAGGAGCGCCAGCGCGCGGTGCGCATCCTCGAGCGCGTCTTCGTGCTGCAGAAGCGCTACAACGATCTGCTCGAGCGCCAGGGCGCGCGCATGCCGGAGCGGCAGCGCGGGAGTGTGCAGGCCAACTGGGCGAAGGTCGAGGCCGAGCTCACCCAGGAGATGCACAAGCTGTCGATGAATCCGCGCATGGTCGAGGGTCTCGCGTATCCGGTGAAGGAGCTGGCCGAGAACGCGCTGCAGGTCGACGACCGGATCTCCGGTCTCGAGCGCCGCTACGGCGTGGGCGTCGACGACGTGAACTCGTTCTCGCGGCGCCTGAAGCGGGGACCGCGCGAGCTCCGCGCGGTGCGGCGCGAGTCGGGACTCCAGCCGGCGCAGATCGTCGAGTTCCAGAACGAGTACAAGACGATCCGCAAGGACCTCAAGAAGCTCGAGGACGACGCCAAGATCACCAAGGAGCACCTGATCGAGCTCTATCGCCAGATCCGGGACGGCGAGCGCGGCACCGCGCAGGCCAAGAAGGAGATGATCGAGGCCAACGTGCGACTGGTGATCTCGATCGCCAAGCGCTACACGAACCGCGGCCTCGAGTTCCTGGATCTGATCCAGGAGGGCAACTCCGGCCTGATGCGCGCGGTCGACAAGTTCGACTACACGAAGGGCTACAAGTTCTCGACCTACGCGACCTGGTGGATCCGCCAGGCCATCACCCGCGCGATCGCCGACCAGGCGCGCACCATCCGCGTCCCGGTGCACATGATCGAGCACATCAACCGCGTGGTGCGCGTGTCGCGCAAGCTGGTCCAGGAGCTGGGCCGCGAGCCGACGCCGGAGGAGATTGCCGAGCGGCTCGAGCTGCCGGTCGACAAGGTGAAGAGCATCATCAAGGCGGCGCAGGAGCCGATCTCGCTCGATCGTCCGATCGGCGAGGACGACGACAGCGAACCTCGGCGACTTCATCGAGGACACGAGCGTGGTGAGTCCCGCGCACTCGGCGGCCTCGGCGATGCTGCGCGACGAGGTGAACGACGTGCTCAAGACGCTCACGCCGCGCGAGGCCAAGGTGATCCGCCTGCGCTTCGGACTGACGGATGACGGCGCGCAGCGCACGCTCGAGGAAGTGGGCGCGTTCTTCAACGTCACCCGCGAGCGCATCCGCCAGATCGAGGCCAAGGCGCTGCGCAAGCTCCGGCATCCGACCCGGAGCCGCAGGCTCAAGGCCTATACCGAGCTCTTGTGAACGAAGGCGCCGCGCGAACGCTTGACGCCCGTCCGCGTGCCTGATAGAAACCTTCGGCTTTCGTCGCGTGGCGCGATCGCGCTGGGCCCATAGCTCAGCGGTCCAGAGCGACCGGCTCATAACCGGTAAGACCCTGGTTCGAATCCAGGTGGGCCCATCCGCAGCCGGTCGGGCCTCGCGCAGCCGACATCGTTTCGGGCGGGTAGCTCAGCTGGCAGAGCACCTGGATCACAACCAGGGGTCACAGGTTCAAGTCCTGTTCCGCCCACCATGACCATGACCATGACCATCGGTCTGCGGCATCGAGAGCTCGAGAATCCGACATGAAGAACCACACGGCCTACCTCGACGACCCTTCGTCCGCCGCCGACCGCGAGCGGCGGTGGGGGCCGAGTGCGGCTCTCGACCGCAACCGGGGATGTCACTCCGACATCCCCGGTTTTTTGTTGGCGGCCGGCATGACCGAAGAGCTGCAGATCCTCTGGTCGCTACGCGGCCTCGACGAGCAGCTGGTCACGCTCCACGGGGCGCTCGCGCGCTATCCCGCCGATCGCAAGACCCTCGAAGTGCGGATGGCCGCGGAGCGCGCGCGACTCGAAGAGCTCAAGAAGGCGATCGGCGAGGTGCAGCTCAAGCACCGGCAGATCGAGAAGGACATCGAGGCGCTTCAGCAGGAGGAACGGAAGTTCCAGAGCCAGCTGCCGATGGTGAAGAAGAACGAGGAGTACTCGGCGCTGCTGCACGAGATCGCGGATCGCAAGGGCAAGCGCTCGGAACGCGAGACCGATCTCCTGATGCTGATGGACGAGGAACAGCGGCTCCATCAGGAGCGCCCGGCGCACGAGCGATCCCTCAAGAAAGTCGAGGACGAGACCGCGGCGCCGTCTCGCCACGATCGCCGACGAGGAGCGCAGGGAGCGCGATCGGGTCGCGGCCCTGGAGGCCGAGCGCCAGAGCCTGATGAGCCGTGCTGGCGCCGGGGATCCGCTCGCGCTACGAGCGCATCCACGGCTCACGCGAAGGCCGAGCGGTGGTGCCGATCGTCAAAGGCTCGTGCGGCGGCTGCTTTCGCGGCCAGCCGCCCCAGACGTTGCAAGAGGCGCGGCGTGGAGACCGCCTGATCACCTGCGACGGCTGCGGACGCCTGCTGATCTGGCCCCCGAGGCCGCCTGATCCGGCGATCGCGAGCGACGCTTCGTGTCGTCGATCCCAGGGAATCAGCAGCTCCCGTTTCGCCGGGTCGCGGTGGTGCTGGCCGGCGGCGGAGCGTTCGGCGCCTACGAGGCGGGCGCGCTCAAGGCCCTCGAGAAAGCCGGCCTCAAGCCCGCGATGCTCGCCGGCGTGTCGTCGGGAGCCATCAACGCCGTGGTCTGGCTGGCGCACGAGTTCCGGTCGGATGTCGTGGTGCGCGCCTGGCGAGAGATCCGGCCGGCGACCATCGGCCTGCGGTGGACGACCATCGGCTTGCGCGCCGCCGGCGGTCTGCTGCTGGCGCTCGGGCTGCTTCAGGCCGGGCTGGCCCTGCTCGGCTCCTCGAGCCTGCTGGTCTCACGGGGTCTCGGTGACAGCGGCGTGCCCGGACCCGAGATGGTGCCGGGCATCTTCGATGCGGTGGCGTGGGCGATCATCGCCACGATCGGCGCGCTCATGGCCGGGCTCTCGCGCCGCGCGGAGAACTGGCTGTCCACATGGGAAGGGCCGCGGCATGCGGCCGGGCTGTCGCGCTGGCTGGGTCGGGGTCTGCTCCTGGGTCTTGCGAGTCCATCTGATCACCTGGGCCCTCGACCTTCCGTGGCCCCGGAGTTTCAGCGCCAGCTTGCTCGTGGCCGGAGGTCTGGTCTACCTCATGATCCTTCCAGGGCCGACGGCCGATCGGGCGCGCGCCATGGTGTTTCGCCTGATCCCCGAGGCACGCGGCTCAGGTCTGTGGGGTCCGAGCACACGCCGAAAGCTCGTGATGCGCCTGGTCGGCGCCGAGGGCATGCGCCAGCTCGCCGGGGGCGACACGCTGCTCGTGATCACGGCCCTGGCGCTCGATGACGGAAGGATCACCCACTTCGTCAGCGGTCCTTCGCCGGGCGACACGTTTCGCCAGCGGGTCGAGCGTGGGCTGGGCCGGGTGGTGGAGGTCGAGCGACCCATGGAGATGGTCGACGCGGCCGTGGCGTCATCGGCAATTCCGTTGCTGTTCGAGCCGGTGCGCATTCGCGGCCACGACTACGTGGATGCCGGACAGTTCTCCAATCAGCCCCTGGCCGCGGCGCTCGCCGCCGAGGCGGACGCGGTGGTGGTGGTGCTCCTGGTTCCCCCGGCCGCGCTGGGACCGCGATCGCCGGGTGAGGATCTCGTGAGCCTGGGATCGCGCCTGGTCGAGATCGCCAACTGGCGCTCGCTCCAGATCGAGCTCGCCGCGCTACCGAAGGGATGGACCGAGGGGGCCCTGGGTCGCCGCGACGGGCGGTGCTGGTGGCGCCGACCGCCGCGTTGCCGGGCGGGCTCCTGGGCTTCGATCCAGTGCTGGCCGAGCAGATGATCGCGCCTCGGCGAGGCGGACACGTGGCGCGCCTTGGGCGAATCGGGCTGGATCGCGAACCCATCTGGGGTCGGCCCTTGAGTCGAGTGATTCAAGTTCCCTAGACTTGTGACGTGCTCCGTCCCCCCAGGATCGCGTTCGCCCGCCTGCGCGCATCCTCGAGCCGCATCCTCGGCCTGCTCTTGCTGATCCTGCTGGTCCTTCGCTGGGGACCGGTCCCGGCCGCGCTTGCGCCGGCGGCGACCTCTTCCGCTGGGCCCATACTCGAACCCCATGCCGATGCATTCGATGAGCGACGCCGACATGGCACGTTGGGTCGAGGATTGGTACGCGGCTCACCCCGCCCGCGGCCAGCGGTCGGCCGACGTCGCGGCGGATACGTTCCTCGTCTCGAACTATCACTTCGACAGCGACGGGGACCCCAGCGGAACCCCCGTCGACACGGTGAGGATCGACGTCGGTCAGACCGTGATGTGGAAGTGGGTGCAGGGCAACCACACGACTACCAACGGCACGTTCGGCGATCCCAGTCTCGGCTTGCTGTGGGACCAGCCCATGGACGCCGCACACCTCGAGTTCAGCTTTCGGTTCGACTCCACCGGGGTCTACAACTTCATCTGCCGCCCCCACGCCTTCCAGGGCATGACCGGCGTCGTGGTCGTCAGTGGAGCGGGCGGGGTCGACGTCAACCCGCCCCAGGTCACCGTGTACACGCCCAACGGGTTCGATCAGCTCCCCGCACAACAACCGACCGACATCTCCTGGCTCGCCATCGACGACGTGGGCGTCACGTCGGTCGATCTCTTCTATCGTGACGCCGACGGAGCGCCATGGGTGACCCTCGCCCGGGATCTGCCCAACAGCGGCCACTTCACCTGGAACGTCCCCAACGTTCCGACCACGCAGGCGCGCGTGCGGGTGGTGGCGCGCGATGCCGCGGGCAACGTCGGGGCCGACTCGAGCGACGATGTGTTCGAGATCCAGCGTGTGGCCGGAGGGCGGGTGGCGACGACTGCGCGACTTCGAGCAGCCCGGCACACAGCCCTTGGACGGCGGCACGTTCTTCGGCAGCGATGCGTGCTTCACCTGCCACGGGGGCTACAAGCCCGACGCCGAGCCGGGCGCGTGGAAGGGCACGATGATGAGTCAGGCCGGACGCGATCCGCTGTTCTACGCCTGCCTCGCCGTGGCCGAGCAGGACGCCCCCAGCTCGGGAGACCTGTGCATCCGCTGTCACTCGCCGGTGGGATGGCTCTCGGGCCATAGCCAACCGACTGACGGCAGCGCGCTCACCCAGCTCGATCGCGACGGCGTGGCCTGTCAGTTCTGCCATCGTCTCGTGGATCCGATTCCCTCCAGCTCGAATCCGCCCGCGGATCAGGCGATCCTCGGTGCGCTCGCCCCGGCCCACCGGGCCGACCGGCTACGCCAACGGACAGTATGTCGTCGATCCGACGCTGCAGATGCGGCGCGGTCCCTACGCCTCCACCGTGGCGCCGCATCCGTTCATGGAATCCGACTTCCATCGGCGCGGCGATCTGTGCGGCACCTGCCACGACGTGTCGAATCCGGTGTTCACGCATGTGACCGGAGCCACCTACGCGCCCGGGCCGCTCGACCAGCGCGCCGACTCGATCGGGGTCGCGTGGCTCATGCCGATCGAGCGCACGTTCAGCGAATGGCGGGCGAGCGCGTATCCGGGCGGCGTGCAGGCGCCCCAGTTCACCGGCGGGTGGGCGACGGCCCCGTCTCGGCCTGTCAGAGCTGTCACGAGCCGGCCGTGATCGGCCAGGGCTGCAACCCTGACAGCTTCCCGAGCGCGCCGGTGCGGGACGATCTCCCGTTCCACGACATGGCCGGTGGGAACGCGTGGATGCCGAAGGCGCTCCTCGCCCTCTCCGGGCTCTACCCCGGCGAGATCGATCCTGCGGCGCAGGCGCGGGTCGCCGCGCGCGCGACCGCGATGCTGCGGAAAGGCCGCCACGCTCGAGGTGAGCGTGCAGGCGCAGGGCGACAGCTCGGTGGCGGTGGTGAAGGTGACGAATCAGTCGGGGCACAAGCTGCCGACCGGATACCCGGAAGGCCGCCGCATGTGGCTCGAGGTGCGGGCGCGCGACGCGCAGGGCACCTCGTGTATCGGTCCGGCGCCTACGATGGCGCCACCGGCACGCTCCTGCCCGACCCGGATCAGGTGGTCTACGAGGCGCACCTCGGTCTTTCGAGCCGCTGGTCGGCGCAGCTCGGATTGCCGATGGGGCCGACCTTCCATTTCGTGCTCAACGATTCGGTGTACAAGGACAACCGGATTCCGCCGCGCGGTTTCACGCAGGCGGCGTTCGGGGTCTTCGGCGGGGCTCCCGTGGACGACTCGCGTCCCGCGCCGCGCTACCCTGATGGCCAGAACTGGGATATATCGGAGTTCGCGCTGCCGCCGGCACGCGCTCGGTGGCGGTGGCGCTCCGTTACCAGAGCACGTCGCGCGAGTACGTGGAGTTCCTGCGCGACGAGAATCACACCAACGGCGCAGGGCAGCAGCTCTACGACGTGTGGGCCGCGAACGGCATGAGCGAGCCGGTGGTGATGGCCTATGACTCCGTGACGTTCGCGCCGCCGCCGCCCTCGCCGAGCCGCACCACGCTGCGCGCCGTCACGAATCCCTTCCACGACGCGCTGCATCTCGACCTAGAGCTGGCGCGCACGGCGGCCGTGACGCTGGACGTCTACGACCTGCTCGGTCGCCGGGTGTGGTCGCACGCCTACGGCACGCTCGGGCCGGGCCCGCACACGCTCACTGGGACGGCACCAACCAGCGCGGCAGCTCACGCCGGCACCGGACCGTTCCTGATCCGGTGCGCGCGCCGGCGACGAGCACGCTCGGTCAGAAGGTAGTGCGAATCCGATAGCGGCGGCGCGCGTCGCGGAGGCGCCGATGGGCTGGCGCGGCGCGGGCGCATCGACTATCGTCCGGAAATGTCCGAGCACGCGTCGGGGGAGTGGACGTTGCGTTGCGACGGCGGAGCACGGGGCAATCCGGGTCCGGGCGCCCTGGCTTATGTGCTGTTCGACCCGGCCGGGCTCGAGGTCGAGGCGCGGGGCGCCTATCTCGGCTCGGTCACAAACAATACCGCCGAGTACCGCGGGCTGATTGCCGGCCTCGAGGCGGCGAAGCGGCGCGGCGTCGAGCGCCTGCGGGTGTGTCTGGATTCGGAGCTGGTGGTGCGGCAGATGACCGGCGAGTACCGCGTGAAGCACGCCGGGACTCAAGCCGCTCCACGCCGAGGCGCGCGCGGTGGTTCAGGCGCCTCATGGCCGTGCGCTTCTGGCAGTGCCGCGCGAAGAGAATGCGCGCGCGGATCGGTTGGTGAACGAGACGCTGGATGAGGTGCTGGGAACCGAGTCTCCCAGGTGATCGCGCCACGGCGGAAGTCGTGGTGAGGAAAGTCCGAACTCCATAGGGCAAGGTGCTGGGTAACCCCCAGGGGGCGTGAGCCCACGGAAAGTGCAACAGAGAGCAGACCGCCAGCGGGCGGCCGGTTCGCCGGCCGTTGCGGGCAAGGGTGAAACGGTGCGGTAAGAGCGCACCAGCGGTTCCGGAGACGGGGCCGGCTCGGTAAACCCCACCTGGAGCAAGACCGCATAGAGGGGGAGGAGTGTGTCCCGCTCCGTCATCACCCCAGGGTCGGTCGCATCGAGGCGCTCCGGCAACGGGCGCCCCAGACAAATGATCACCACGGAGCAATCCGACAGAATTCGGCTTACGGGAGACTCGGACCGGCTCGTTCGCACCGGAACCACGCATGATCGTCAAACCCACCGCGCTGGGGAGCTGCATCCTCGGCATCATCCGGAGGCGGCGGCGCAGCTCGCGCGCGAGCTCGGCGCTCCCTGTCGCATTCGGACAGGTGCCGCTCAATCGCGCGGCATCCTGGATCTCCGATAGGCCCACCGCTTCCTCAATCCCCGGCTCGATCACCTCCACGATCCCTTTCGTATGAAGGGCATGGAGGCGGCGGTCGCGCAGATCCGCGAGGCCATCGACCGGCGCGAGCGCATCCTGGTCCACGGCGACTACGACGTGGACGGAGTCACCACGACCGTGCTGGTACGCTGCTGCGCTGCGCTCGGCGCCGAGGTGCGCACCACATCCGCACCGCACCAAGGAAGGGTACGGGCTCTCGGTGGGCTCGGTGGAAGCGGCGGCACGCGCGGAGTGGGCCTGATCGTCACGGTCGTACTGCGGGATCGGCGCGCTCGATGCGCACGCGCCACGCGCGCCAAGCCGGTCTCGGCGTGGTGGTCACCGATCACCACGAGCTGAGGCTGCTATGCCCCCGAGGCGACCGCGGTGATCAATCCGCATCAGCCGGGCTGCACCTACCCGTTCCCGTTGCTGTCCGGCGCGGGTGTGGCGTTCAAGCTGGCGCGCAAGCGCTCACGCAAGACCACGGCGGGCCTCGCCCGCGTGGAGCGCTTCCTCGAGGTGGTGGCGCTCGGCACCATCGCCGACGCGGTGGCCCTCGTCGGCAAGAGTCGCGTGATCGCCCGTCTGGGCCTCGAGCGCCTGAGCCGCACCGGACAACGTCGGGCTCTGAGCGCTGATCGAGGTGGTGGGACTCGAGGGCGCGCCATCCACGCGGACAGGTGGCGTTCCAGCTCGCGCCGCGCATCAACGCGGCCGGGCGCATGGGCAGCGCTCAATCAGGCGCTCCAGCTCCTCATGGCGCGTGACCGCGACGAGGCGCGCGCGTTCGCCGTGAGCCTCGACGAGGACAACACCCGACGCCGCGCGCTCGACGAAGCCGTGGAGCGCGAAGCGGCGGAGCGGGTCGAGCGCGATCTCGGCTGGCCGGAATGCGCGTCGATCGTGTTGTGGTCGGAGCACTGGCATCCGGGTGTGCTGGGATCGTGGCGTCGCGGATGGTCGAGCGCGCTTCCAGCGGCCCACGGTGCTCGCGGCGATCGACGGTGCCTCGGGCGCGCGGCTCAGGGCGCAGCGTGGCGGGCCTCGACCTCACCCGCATCCTCACCCAATGCGACCGACCTGCTCGAGGCCTACGGCGGGCACGCGTACGCCGCCGGACTGACCGCGGCGCGCGAGCGACTCCGGAGCTCCAGCAGCGCATCGAGACCCTGGTGCGGGTTTCACGCTCGATCTCGAACGCTGCGTGCCCCGCGTCACCCATCGACGCGGACGTGTCCTCTTGCGTCGTGCGATCTCCGAGCTGATCGGCTGGCTCGATCGTCTGCCGCCCCACGGCCTGGAGAATCCGGAGCGGTCTTCCGCGCCGAACCGGCGCGCGAGTCGCGGCACGTTGACCCGGGTCGGCGAGGTCACCTAAAACTCTGGCGCGCCGCGCTGACTGACCTTTGGCGATGGCCGAAACGATCGCCTTTAGCGCCAGCGTGAGTGCGGTTGCCAAAGTCCCTCATTTGCCGATTGCTTTCACATCACCTGAAATCCGCTCAGGTACATCTCGTGGACAGGCGACAGGAAGCCGACACTGAAGCGAACGCGCCCGCTCTCGGGTCGCGAGCTTGCCGGGCGACGGTCAGGCTGTGGCGCTGACGGGTGAATGGACGCACGCTGCGCCCTCGCGCAGCGTGCCTCGAGCCTCCATCGGGAGCTCATGCGCCACGCTGCCCAGCCACGGGTCTCATGGGACCTGTCAAGGGTCGAAATGCTCGACGGCACCGGGCGCTGCTGCTGTGGCGAGCCTGGGGTCGATCGTTCCCGGGCAGCTCCGTGATCCCGATGGCACTGAAGGAGTCCTTCGCCCGCTTGCCGAATGGAGGCAGCGGATGGCGCAGAGCCAATCGCACGCCGTCGCGATCTGGCGCGACCGGTGGTGCAGCTCGAGAAGGCTTGTTGAATTTCATCGAACAGCTGCGCGACATGGTTTGGCTGTTCGGGCGCCTGCCTGCTGGATCTTCGTGGATCTGGCCAAGCATCCGAAGCGCTGGCCTCGGCGGAGATCTCCCGCCGGAATCTATCGCACTGGCGCCCAGGCCATGGGCATCCTGGCCCTGGTCGGATTTCTGATCGGTGTGGTTTTGAGCTACCTGTCCGGCGACCAGCTGCGCAGGTTTCGGCGCCGAGATGTATGTGGTCGAATCTGCTCGGCATCGCGTGCGTGCGCGAGCTCGGACCGCTGCTGGCTGCAATCCTGGTGGCCGGGCGCTCCGGCTCGTCCATCACGGCGCAGCTCGGCGTCATGCGCTTGAACGAAGAGCTCGATGCGTTGACCACGATCGGTGATCCCGTACACGCAGCGGCTGATCCTTCCCAAGGTGGTTGCGCTCGCCATCTCTCAGCCCTTGGTTGGACTTATGGACCAGCGCCATCGCGCTTGCTCGGCGGCATGGTCGCAGCGCATCTGTCGCTCGACGTGGGTTACTACTACTTCCTCGACGCAGCTGCCCAGAGTCGTGCCGATTGCGAACTACTGGATCGGTCTGGGCAAAGGCGTGGTATTCGGGGTGATCATCGCGCTGGTCGCCTGTCACTTCGGGCTGCGCGTGAAGCCCAACACCGAGAGCCTGGGCGCGGGTACCACCAGCCTCGGTTGTCGTCGCGATCAGCAGCGTGCTGGTCGCCGATGCCATGTTCGCGCGTGCTGTTCGTCGCACGTAGGCATGTGACCGTGCATCCCGCGCCGCCGGCTGTCATCAGGCTGACCGGGATAACCACTCGGTTCGGGCAGCACGTCGTGCACCGCGAATCTCGAGCTGTCGGTCGTTGCAAGGGGAAATCTTGTGCATCGTCGGCGGCTCCGGTTCGGGCAAGACCACGCTTCTGCGCGAGATGCTGGGACTGGATCGGCCCACCGAGGGCAGGATCGAGGTTCTGGGCACGGCGCTTTCAGAGCTCGGGTCGGAGGAGCTGATCGCGCTCCGAGCGCCACTCGGGGGTCTTGTTCCAGCGCGGCGCCCTGTTTTCCGCGTTGACCGTCGCCGAGAACGTCGCCCTGCCGCTGCGGGAGCTGCGCACCTTCGATGAAGGACCTGATCCGCGAGACGGCGCTGCTGCGGCTGGAGATGGTGGGCCTGAGCCGAAGCCGACGCGAAGCAAGATGCCGCCGAGCTCTCCGGTGGAATGATCAAGCGAGCGGCGTCTGGCGCGGGCGCTGGCGCTCGGAGCCCGCATCGTCTTTCTCGACGAGCCTACGGCAGGGCTGGACCCGGAGAGCAGCGAGACCTTTGTCGAGCTGATCCGGGAGCTGCATCGAGAGCTGCAGCTCGACCGTAGTCATGGTCACTCACGATCTCGACACGCTCGTCGCGCTCGTCCGACCGCATCGCCGTCCTGGCCGATCAGCGGGTGATCGTCGCGGCTCCGATACGGAAGTCGTCGAGGTTGCGCACCCGTTTATCCAAACGTACTTCCTGGCAGGGCGGGGCGGCGCGCGCTGAGCGCGTTGAGCACCGCCGGCGGCTGCAGTCGCAAATTGCTGAGGAGACCAGACATGGAAAGCCAGTCGCATGCCTTCATCGCCGGGCTTGTTCGTGATTCTTCTCGAGGCTGGGCGGGATCGCCGGAGCCGTCTGGCTCGGACCCGACAAGGGGCCGATGCGGTTGCCCATCGATCTGCTCTCCACCCACAGCGTCACCGGATTGAAGGTCGACGCACCCGTGCGCTTCCGCGGGGTCGACGTGGGTCGCGTCGATTCGATCAGCTTCGATCCACACCAGGCCGGCGCAGATCCGTGTACGCATCTCGGTGGATCCTGCGGCCCCGATTACCCGATCCACGTACGCCAAGTTGAGCTATCAGGGGATCACCGGTGTGGCGTTCATTCAGCTGGACGACGAGAAGAGGACAAAGCAGCGAGCCGCTGCCGCTGTCCAGAGAGAAGGTCGCGCAGATGGAACTGCAGGCATCCGTGCTCGAGCGCGCAGAGACCGACATCCGCGACGTGCTGCTGAAAGCGGCGCGCGTCGCGGACCGTCTCGACGAGCTGCTCAACGAACAGAACCAGAAGCGGGTAATGGCGCTGGTGGACTCCATCGAGCAGCACCTCCGAGCGCTACGGAGCGCTCGCGCGAGACTTGGAGCCCAGTGCGAAAGCGCTGCCGGGCTTGCTGCAAAAGCGACGCGAACCGTCGAGAAGGCGCAAGGCGCAGTGGACAACGTGGCGAAGCTTGCCGGCGACGCCGACCGCAAGCTGGTCGTGCTGGACACGGTAGGCGGCGGCGGCCAAGCAGGTCGGGCGAGCGGCGGACGACTTGCACAAAGACACCCTGCCGCGCGTGAATGCGCTGGTCGACCAAGTGTCCATCGACGCCCGCCAGCTCAAGCGAACGCTGCACCAGGCCAACGCGCGGCCGCAGGAGCTTGATCTTCGGCCTGCAGCCGCCGCCACCCGGACCCGGGGAGCGCGGGTTCGTCGCAACCAAGGGAGTCAGCAAATGAGACTACTTGCCGCTGTGATTCTGCTGTTTGCATGTGCCGGGTGCAGCCTCATGGCATCGAAGGAGCCGGCCAAGGCCGACTTCGATTTCGGTCCGCTCGCGGCCGCGCAGCGCTCCGGACGTCGTCGCAGTCTGCGCAAGCCAACATCGTCGTATACGACATCACCGCGCCGGCCTGGATGGATCATTCGCCGATGTACTACCGGCTCGGCTTACCAGAACGCGGCGAATCCCATGCCCTACGCTCAGAGCCAATGGGTCATGTCCCCGGCCGCGTTGTTGACTGCAGCGACTGAGATCAAGGTTTGCCGCCTCCAGCCCCGGCGAGATCCGCGCGGTCAGCACGGACGATCCAGCGAGCTACGCGCTGCGTGCCGGAGCTCTTTGAGTTCGAGCAGGTGCTTCGATCGGCCCGACCGCAGCCGCGGCGTGCTGCGCCTGCGAGCCACTCTCGAAGGCAAAGGCGTTTGGGCGCAACGGACCTTTGCGATCGAAAAGCCAGCGCCGACGGCCCGATGCGGCCGGCGGGGTGAGCGCGCTGACCCAATGCTCCGGTGAACTCGCGGCCCTGATCGTTGAGTGGGTCGCTGGCGAGCCAGGCGAGCGCGCGGAAGAAGCGGCGCACACAGACGCTCGCTGGACGAGCCCGGCGCTACAAGCACCCAGTAGAACGTAAGGCTGTCGCCCGCGGCGCGAGTCGCGCCGCCGCGATTGCGAGCCGCGTCACCATGCAGCGGAGGCCACCGAAGCTGGCAAATTAATAAAGGACCGCTGTTTCGACGCATCATCAAAGATATGAGTATTGCGAAACTTCGTAACTCATCGATGCTTGCCAAGCTGCTCGCGGTCATGGTGAGCTGCCTGACTTCCGTTTGACGCAGGCATTACCAGGTCTTTCGATGCTGTTTCTTCCAACGGGTGTTGAAACATGACCCTTCGCAGCCCGCGAGTTTGCGCTCGGTTCTTACTTCCGATCGTGCTTACCTTGTCGGCGCCCATCGGCCATCCGTTGGCGGCGAGACCGCAAGCGGAGACGCGGGAGATCGCGGTCGGGCCTCAATACGACAGCACGCACGTTTACCTAAAGGCGGCCGATTTCGACGCCTTCGTCAACAGCGTGCTGGCAACGCTCGGGGGCAAGGCTTCCGGCTCGGATCCCCGCCACCGTGACACCCACTCCCCAGCAAGGCCCAGTTTCAATATGTCTTGACCCCACTTCGGAACGCTATCAATCTTTGCATATGAAACGCCCATCCCATATCCCGTTCGGTCTGGAGCGAATTGGATGGCTCGTCAGCGATATCAACCTGGCACTAAAGGCTGCAAGAGACAACGGTGCGGAGGTACGTCGCCGACAAATGGCGTGATCCCATCGGCTACGATGCGATCATTCAGTGGCCCGGCGGCGTCAAAATGCAGCTGTATGTTCACTTTACGCCCCCAGGTACGAACCTCTCAATGCTGTTCCAGAGACTCGCGTGACGTCCCGCGCGAGACAGCCGATGCGTTCGTGCACGGGATCATTGGCTTCTCACAAGGGAAGTGGTTTCCGACGACCTGCACGCCGATGCGGCAGAGCTCGGGAAATCAGGCGAGCGTTTCGGCGCATCCGCTTGGATTCGCACTTCGGAAAGCTGCAGGTGAATGTCACTGACGGTCACCTCCCGTACCCGTTCGGGTACGAGATCACGGGATACGAAGTCAGGGATCTGGACGCGACCCTCGAAAAATGCAAGCAAAACGGCGTCACCGTTCTCTCGACTCGCTTTGACGGTGCAGATCGCAGCAGCGTCGTTGTACAGTTCCGGGCGGATACATCGCAGAACTGCATCAACTCCGCTGACATTGACATCGTAGCCGTCGCCACCCCGAAGGCAAAGGACGCGAGTCCGGATGCTCGCTCGCGGCGATCGACGGGTTTTCCCGTGTGCGCCCACCACACTCTCGACTTGCGGAATTCAAACCAGAGGTACCAAGTCCTGGTCCGGCTCCGCATGGTCTAGGTTCGAGCTAACACGACCTAAGGAGAAACATGATGACTGAAGTGCAGGCTTCCAAATCAACGCGCGCATCCGCTGGTAAGACCGCGGGTGGCCGACTGTTCGTTCTCGACCTGAGCGGCGGGCGGGTCCTCGCGGTCAATCCCGACGGCTCGGACAAGAAGGTGCTCGTCACCGGCTGCCGGCTACCCGATGGTCTGGTGGTCGATCGCGAGGCGGGTCAGATCTACTGGACCAACATGGGTGTTCCCGAATCTGAACGATGGTTCCATCGAGCGCGTGGACCTGGACGGTGGCAATCGCACGGATCATCGTTCCCGAGGGCGGCACGCACACGCCGAAGCAGCTGCATCTCGACAAACGAAACGGCAAGCTGTACTGGTCGGACCGGCGAAGGCATGCGCGTCATGCGCGCAAACCTCGACGGCACGCAGCTCGAGACGCTCGTCGACACCAGCAAAGGCGAAGCCGCGTCCTGGGCGCGACGCGACCAAGTGGTGCGTCGGAATCACCGTCGACCCCGAGCGCGGCCAAATTTACTGGACGCAAAAGGGCCGGACGATGCCGGTTTAGGCCGCATCTTCCGCGCAAGCATCGACATGCCGAAGGGTGAGAGCGCTGCCCGCCGCACCGACATCGAGGTGCTGTTCGACCGTCTCCCGGAACCGATCGATCTCGAGCTCGATCTCGAACACCGCGTCCTGTACTGGACGGACCGCGGCGATCCCCGCGGGGCAATACCGTGAATCGCGCCTCGATCGATGCGACAGCGCGCAGCGCCGGAGATCGTCATCACCCACTTGATGGAGGGCATCGGGATCGCGCTCGATGTCCACGGCGAGCGGATGTTCGTGACCGACCTCGGCGGCTCGATCTATTCCGCCAGGCTCGATGGATCGGACAAACAAACGCTGCTCTTCGCCCAGGGCAACCTCACCGGCATCGCGTACGCTGACACGCTTGCGCGCTGACGAAATAGTCAAGGAGAACCAGATGTCATACGACAAACCCATCCGCCGGATCGCCATCGTCGGCACCGGCGTCATCGGCGCGAGCTGGGCCGCCCAGTACCTTGCGCGCGGATTCGACGTGGTCGCCACCGATCCCGCTCCGGATGCGGAAGCGAAGCTACGCAAGTACATCGACGACGCCTGGAGCGCGCTGACGGCTATCGGCCTTGCGCCGGCGCTTCGCGCGACGCGCCTCAGCTTCACGACCGAAATGAAGCAGGCGCTGTCGCAGGCCGATCTCGTCCAGGAGAACGGACCGGAGCGCCCGGATTTCAAGGTGAAGCTGTTCGCCGACATGGACGCGGCGACGCCGCCCGACTCACTCATCGCTTCGAGCTCCTCGGGCATCACGCCGAGCGTGATGCAATCGAACTGCAAACGTCCCGAGCGCGTCCTGGTCGGACACCCGTTCAATCCGCCGCACATCATTCCGCTCGTCGAAGTTGTGGGCGGTGCGAAGACTCTCCCGACGCCATCCGGCAGGCGATGGCGTTCTACGCGTCGATCGGAAAGAAGCCCATCCATCTGCGGAAGGAACTTCCCGGCCATGTCGCGAACCGGCTTCAGGCCGCGCTCTACCGGGAGGTCATGTACCTGATCCAGCAGGGCGTGCTGAGCGTCGCCGACGCGGACGACGCGGTGAGCTATGGGCCGGGACTTCGCTGGGGCGTCATGGGGCCGAGCTTGCAGTGGCACCTTGGCGGCGGCGCTGGCGGGATCAAGCATTTCATGGAGCACCTCATGGACCCACTGGCGGGCATGATGAAGGTGCTCGGACGCCCGACATCACCCGGAGCTCAAGCGGACGATCATCGACGGAGTCCTGCAGGAGGCTGGTGATCATTCCGTGGAGCAGCTCGCCGCCGAAGAACAAGCTGCTCGTCGGGCTTCCTGGCCTGCGGGAGCAGCGCGTGAGCGTGCCGCGCGTGGTGATCGTGGGCGTCGGGTTTGGCGGCCCGGTACTCATCGGCGTACACGTCGCCATAAGCGGCAACCACAAGCTGTTCGAAATGGTCCACGCGGACAGCTTCCACTGAGCGATCCACGACTGAGCCGGGCTCGGCCCTGACGATGCCTGTCGATAACGACGCCCCCTTTGGCTTCCACTGACAGCGAGGAAGATCATCGATGGCGTTGGAGTATCTGCACGGACTGCCGCGCCATCATCACGGGCGGCGCGTCGGCCATCGGAGTCGAGAACCGCGCAAGCGTCGGCTGGCGCCGGGGCTCCGTCGTGCTGGCGGTTCCGGCGTCCCGATGCGGGCGCGCCGCTGGCCGAAGCGTTGCGCGAATCGACAGGCAACCTCGGCAGGATCGCGGTCGCGGTTAGCCTCGATCTCCGCGACCTGCACTCAGTGAATGCGTTCGCCTGTACCCGGCGCGTGACCGCTGGTATTCGTCAGCGAACGACGCGGGCATCGCGGCCGTACCGCAGCGCGAGAAGAGAGTGCCCGAGCGCAGCGAGCCGCAGTTCGCCACCAACTTCCTCGCCGGCGCTTTGCGCGCGACGGTCTGCGGCTTCACCCTGCGCGCGGCCGCCGAAGGGCGTG
>ERZ1370068.7191-contig-6122_pt1:10000-90085 | contig 90085 bp, 142 predicted proteins | sample MGYA00561227_ERZ1370068 | MGnify/ENA primary metagenome ERZ1370068 (study PRJEB38410, sample SAMEA6850437) | metagenome | study: Metagenomic assessment of the ecological functions of the soil: analysis of the soil microbiota associated with the... | reverse complement strand
CAGTTACGTATTGCTGGTCAGCAACAAGACATCTTTGATTTGTTGTTAGCTACGGACGTAATCGCCGAAGGCATGAATCTTCAGCAATGCCGGAATGTCATCAATTTTGACTTACCTTGGAATCCGATGCGATTGGTCCAACGGCACGGGCGTATAGACCAGATCGGGAGCCCGCATGAAGAAGTGTATCTCCGCACTTTTTTCCTGATCAGCAGTTGGACACATTGCTCAATCTAGAGAGTCGGGTTCGCAGAAAACTAGCCCAAGCGGCGGCGTCAGTTGGGGTTGAGTCACGCCTATTGTGCGAGGTTCAGAAGGTCATCAATCGTTTAGCGAAACGCGCGAGGAGATTGAACGCCTTCATAGAAATGATCCAACGATATACGAGCGTGGTGGCACAGAATCAGCGGCTCAAACTGGCGAGGAGTATCGCCGAGCTCCGAAAGGCACTTGCTCGACGAGGAGATGAGATCACCGTTCACTTCCGTGGAAAGCCGGAAGCGTATTGGCGAAAGGCCCTCGACGAGGACATTTCTTCTGTGCCACTGTCGGCAAGCGAATTTATCTCCGCTTTGTTCAGCGGCCGGCGGAGACGTTATTAGCGAACTCGGAACGTGTCTGCGGATGATCGAGTGGCCGAGAAGAGAAATCCCGTATTTGAAACTTGGCGGGGCTCTTCGATTTCGGCCATCGGCCCTTGAAGCCTGGGTGAAAGCCCGGGAACACAACGTGAGCGGGGCAGACCGATGAGCTACGTGGCGCAGTTCCAGGAAGCCATCATCCGAAATGCCGGGCTCTGAACCGCCAGATGCGATAGAAGCAGACGGCAAGATGCATCGCTTTTTCGACCAGCGGGCACCGAGGCGATGACGCGCGGGATGGTACGTTTGCTGCGGCGACGGGATCCCGGGCTGGTGCGTTCCGGAGATTGGCGGACCAGACCGGTGTCGAGAAGAAGTGGCGCGCGGAGATTGGCCGCCCCTTGACCGAGACTGAAGTAATCGCACAACACGCAACGGTCTATGCGATACGACGGCCGCGCGCAATGGAGGAAGACAGGCGCCGGGCTGAAGCAGCGACCAAAGGCGGCATTGATCTGGCGCGGCGCAGCCAGCGCCCAATAATTATCCCTACCTCGTCCGCGAAGCAACCGTCAAGGCGCACGGCGCCTCGCATTCACAAGGGCATTCTGGTGATCCCCATGCGCACCTCCGGTGAATTGCACTCTTTTACAATTCATCGACGAGACGGGTGAAAAGCGATTTCTTACCGGCGGGCGTGTGCACGGATCTTATTTTGCGATCGGACAGCCAACAGGCTCTGCCAAGCAATGTGTACGTCGCCGAAGGGTTCGCAACCGGTGCGACGGTCCACGAAGCAACGGGCTGCTATCCTGTAGCTGTCGCTTTCAACGCCGGGAATCTTGAGTCAGCTGCACAGCCGCGCTGCACGAGGAATTTCCCCAACACTCCAGTTCATCGTTTGCGCGGATGATGACGCGGGTACTCCGGGAAATCCAGGATTAACGAAAGCAAGCGAAGCGGCGAGGACGTGATCGGTGGCAACCCGGCCATTCCCGATTTCGGATCCAAATCGACCGGAAGGGGCGACCGATTTTCAATGACTTGGCGAAGTTCTTCGGTATGGACGCCGTAAAAAAGGCAATTCTGGCGACGAGGGCGGTTTTAACGCAAGCGGATGTCCTGAGGAAAACAACAAAGCGAGGAGTCGTGTCCCTTTATCACTGTCCGAATCTCCGAAGTTCAGCGCGAAGAAGTGAATTGGCACTGGCATCATCGAATCCCGCGCGGAAAGTTGACGATCATCGAGGGTGACCCGGGCGTTGGGAAAAGCTTTCTATCTCAAGCGATCGCGGCGGCGACCAACTGTCGGCGAGGGACTTCCATGTGAAGCGCCGAGGACACCTGAGGCCGTCGTTCTGATGACTGCCGAGGATGGGCTTGGTGACACGCTCCGGCCACGTTTCGAGACGGATGGGTGCGGATCTTAGCCGAGTGTTCGCCCTCCGAGGAATTGATGGACGACGACGGCAAAGAGCGACCGCTGACGCTTGCCGATCTCGATGTCATCGAAAATGCGATAGTGAAGCATCGGCCGGCGTCGGTGGTCGTTGATCCCATCATCGCCTACGTCGGCGACAAGGACACGCACAAGGCCGCCCAAGTACGCTCACTCACTTCTTGCTCCTTTGGCCGCGTTGGCGGAGAAACACAAAATCGCGATCCTTGCTATTCGCCATCTCAACAAAGGCACGGGCAAGGCCGCATATCGTGGGCAGGGTAGTGTTGATTTCCTGGCGGCTTGCCGCTCCGCATTTCTTGCCGGCGAGGATCCCGGATAATCCCGACGAAAAGGTTCTCTGTCACATCAAATCGAATCTAGGGCCTAAAACCCCTTCGCTCACGTACACGATCAATGGCAAGGCCTTTTTCTTTGGGGAGAAGAAACCTCGCTAACGGCTGACCAAATCCTCGCCGCGCCAGTTGAGTCAGGTAGTCGCAAGAAATTTGGACGAGGCCACTTAACATTTCTTGAAAACGAGCTTTGCGGCGCACCCATCGCTTCTGACGGTCGTTGAAAAGCAAGCAAGAAGCTGGCCATTCTTTGGCAACGCTCAAGCGATGCAAGGGCGGCGCTCCGCGTAAAATCCACAAAAAGCCAGTTTTGGTGGCGGTTGGCTATGGGCCTTGCCAGACCGAAGGCGCTCATCGAACACCGAAGGGGCTCACGTTAATGGGGTGAGCGCCTTCGGGGAAAATGAGCTTCTTCGCGACGAAGCCGGCTGGAGGACCTGCGTTGAACCCGGGGATCGAAATCCGAAGGACCCCCAACGGGCGAATCCAGGCGCGACGGTTGACGGCAGGCCCTTATCGCCCGAGGATCGAGAAGAAGCCCAACGAATGGTCATTCGCGAAGAACTACCGCCAATGGCACGGGCGGTGGAAGAAGTCGGCGTCTGCGGAATATTGAAGGCCGTTAAAGCACACTCGGCGCTGTTGAAAGATCATTTTTGGCTTTGTGCTGGATAAATCCTTCAAGCCGAAGGACGGACTGGCAATCTACTACCGGGAAGAGTTGGCCGAGCTCCGCCGCAAGTCATCGGAACAGCTACGAGAGATTCACAAGGTCAAAATAATATTTCCTGGCGCGAGAGTAATTCAGTAAGGAGCGGAATCATGAACGAGCCGAACCTTGCGGAAGCTCTCACCGCCATCATCAAGCCGATAGTCAAAGACATCCAACCAGTACAGAGGTCAAGGTCGCCTTCCGCGCGGCAAGATGACTAGAAGATGACCCCAAGGGCGGAGGGCTGACAAATGGAACTGGGGGAAATCCTGTCACGCCTGGAAAAGTTGGAAGATGCTTTCTCAACGGAATTCCAGGAAGTCCGTTGTATTCGCGCTCGAGATACAAAAGCGCGGTGAACAAAGCGACAATCTGGAACCCCTGCTAGAAGCAGAGCAAGTCGCGCAGATTTTGGGCGTCGACCTTGGCTATGTTTACAGCCAAGCGAGAGCTAAAAAATTCCATCAGTGAAGTTAGGAAAATATCGCAAGTTCTCACCACAGCAAATCAAGAAATGGCTCGACCGTAAAAATGGTCCTTGACATTTTCCTAGGCAAAAGAATACGCTGCGGATACCATGACGGGTCAGGAACTGAGGCAGGCAAGGCGAAGATTGGAACTGACGCAGCGTGAGCTCGGAGCCAAATTGGAGCTTCATAAGAACACCGTGGCGCGCATGGAGCGCGACGAGCTTCCAGTCGTCAAGACAACCGAACTTGCCGTTAGATTCCTGCTCGTCAAGAGAAAAGGAGGGGCAATGAAAAGGACTAGGGGAGCGGCGGCGTGTATCGCCGCACGGCGCCGTCTATTGGTGCAAGTATTACCTGAATGGGAAACCGCTCCGGGAAAACACGCACTGTAAACAAGAGGCCGACGCCAAGAAGTTTCTTAAACATCGGCTCGGCCAGATCGCGGTGGGAGATTCACGAGTCCACAAGTGGACAAGGTTACGGTGAACGATCTGGCGGCGGATATCCGCGACGACTATAAGGTCAACGGCAAGGCGAGCAGCGATGACTTGGAGTTTCGCTTGAATCATCTTTTGCCGGCGCTTGGACATATCAAAGCGCATGAGCTTGGGACGGATGTTATCAAGCAGTAGCATGTGCACGACGCCAAGCGGAGAAAGCCAGCAACGCGAGTATTAACCGTGAAATGGCGGCACTGAAGAGGATGTTTAACCTTGGTATTCAAGCGGAGAAGATTTATCGCAAGCCCTATGTGCCGATGTTAGCGGAAAACAACGTGCGGAAGGGATTCTTTGAACACGCGGAGTTCATGGCTTTCCGAGCTCGCTTTTCTGCTGAACTCAAGGGGTTTTGACGTTTGCCTATTACACGGGTTGGCGAAAAAGCGAGATTCTAACCTTGCTGTGGAAGCAGGTAGACTTGGAGAACCGGCTAGTCAGGCTTGATCCAGGCACTAACCAAAAGTCGCGAGGGTAGGACCGTCGTTCTTGAGGGAGAGTTGCTGGAACTTATCGAGCAGCAATAGGAGCGGCGCGCGGTCGCCGCGATTCCTAATCAGTCCCCGGCGCTACTCTGTGCGTATGTGTTTCACCGGCGCGGTAGGCCAATCAAAGACTTTAGCGATGCATGGGATAGAGCCTGCAAGGCGGTCGGGCTGGAGAAGGAAGAATCTTTACGACTTCCGGCGCACCGCGGTTAGGAACATGGTTCGGGCTGGCGTTCCTGAACGAGTAGCAATGATGATTTCAGGTCACAAAACGCGCAGCGTCTTCGACCGTTACAATATCGTGAGCGAAGACGATCTAAAGCAGGCCGCATTGAAAACTTGGGCACATATACAGGCACAGCCAACGATTAAAAAAGTGGTTTCAATTCCTAGGTCAGTCTAATGCGTTTGGGCACAGGACGGGCACAATTCAGGCACGAGGAAGAGCGAGGGTATGGCAGCCGCACCGATTAAGTTATTGATTTATTTGGTGCCGGAGGGGGGACTTGAACCTCCACAGGGTTACCCCTACCGGATTTTGAGTCCGGCGCGTCTGCCATTCCACCACTCCGGCACGAAAGCCGCTGACGCGGCCAATCGTCGCGTGGGATTCCGCAGAGCAATGGTGCGCTGGAGCCAAGCGCCGTGAGACGAGATGGTTCTTGCCGCTTATCACGTTCTTTAAAAGAGCAGTTTCCAGCATTCGCCGAGCGAGGCTGACGCCGGCGAGGCTGGGGTGCTTGATGTGTTTCAATTGCGCGACATTGCTCGACGGCAGGATGCAGCGCTCGAAGCCGAGCTTGCCGGCTTCTTTGACGCGCGGCTTCGGCTTGGGAAATGCCGCGAATCTCGCCGGCAAGGCCGACTTCGCCGAAGAAAACCGTTTTCGCGTCGACGACATCGTCCCGGCTGCTCGAGGCGATCGCCGCGATGATGCCGAGATCGACCGCGGGCTCGTCGACATGGACGCCGCCGGCGACGTTGACGAAAATATCCTGATCGAAAAGTTTAGCGCCCATTTTCTTTTCCAGCACGGCGACGAGCAACGCGACGCGGTTGTGATCGACGCCGATCGTGGTGCGCCGCGGCACGGCCAAGAAAGACCGGCTGACGAGCGCTTGCAGTTCGACTAAAATCGGCCGCGTGCCTTCCATGCTGCAGACCACGGCGGAGCCGGGCACCTGCGAGCGGCCGCTCCATCAGAAAAATTTCCGAAGGATTGGTGACTTCTTTCAAGCCGGCTTCTTTCATTTCGAAAACGCCGATCTCGTTGGTCGAGCCGAAGCGGTTTTTCACCGCGCGCAGAATGCGGAAACTGTGGCCGCGCTCGCCTTCGAAGTAAAGCACGGTGTCGACCATGTGCTCGAGCAAGCGCGGTCCGGCGATGGCGCCGTCTTTGGTCACGTGGCCGATCAGGAAAGTCGTCAAGCCGGTTTTTTCGTCAGCACGATGATCGCGCCGGATGCTTCTCTCACTTGGGCGATGCTGCCGGGCGCGGACGGGATCGCCGTCGAGAAAATCGTTTGCACCGAGTCGATCACCAGCAAGCCGGGCTTGATTTTCTTGACGTGATCGAGAATGCGTTCGAGCGAAGTCTCGCTCAGCACGAGCAGATTCGGCGCCGCGATGCCGAGCCGCTCGGCGCGCATTTTGATTTGCCGCGGCGATTCCTCGCCCGACACGTAGAGGCAGGTGATCCCGGTTTGGCTCACCGCGGCAAAAGCTTGAAGCAGCAACGTTGATTTGCCGATGCCCGGGATCGCCGCCGATGAGGATCACCGAGCCGGGCACGCAGGCCGCCGCCGAGGACGCGGTCGAACTCACCGATACCGCAGAGCACCCGGCCTTCTTCAGTCGTATCGATTTCATGAATCGGCGCCGGCTCGTCTTTCGTTGCCCAGGCTCAGTTCCCGCGCGGCGTCGTCGCTTTCTCGAAGCGTTCCTCGGCGAAGGTGTTCCACTGGTTGCAGTCGGGACATTTGCCGAGCCATTTGGACGACTGAAAGCCGCAGCTTTGGCAAGCGAAAATGGTTTTAGCTTTGGCCATGGGAGTTATCGCCGCCGCTCCTTCGAATTAGAAAAACGGCCTACGAATTCGCATCACTTTAACCAACTCTGATTCGAGCTGGCAAGCGCGATGGACGATTTCAGTGCAATTAAATTTTTTCACGCAATTTGACCTCGTTCTAGGCGTGCTTCGTCGAGAATGTTAATTTTGAATTGATGGCCACGAAAGAGAAACTATCGGCTGAACAATTTCTGCCAAAGCGGCGCACGCTCGAGAGCCTGCGCGCCGCTGCGCGCTCCTGCAAAGGCTGCGATCTTTACAAGAACGCGACCCAGACCGTTTTCGGCGAGGGCGCAAAAGACGCGAATCTCGTGCTGGTCGGCGAACAACCGGGCGACATGGAAGACCGCCAGGGCATCCTTTCGTTGGACCGGCGGGTCGAATGCTGGACAAAGCGCTCGGCGAAGCGCGTATACCCCGAGAGGACGTTTATATCACCAACGCCGTGAAACACTTCAGATGGATTCAGCGCGGCAAGCGGCGATTGCACCAAAACCGCTGGTCCGTCAGGTGATCGCTTGCAAGCCCTGGTTGCAGGCCGAGCTCGAAATAATCCAACCAAAGGTGATCGTCTGTCTCGGTGCCACGGCCGCGCAATCAGTTCTTGGCCGGCCTGTCCCTATCGCCCGAGAACGGGGAAAGTTTTTTGCTGGACAAAACGGCGAAGCGGTTTTCGTCACGATCCATCCTTCGTCGATCTTCCGGCGACGTGAAAAGCCGAGCGCGAAGAAGAATTCCGCCACTTCGTGAGCGAAATGAAACTCGTGCAGCGCAAGCTCCGCGGCATGGCAGCCGCTTGAGCGCAATTCACCACAATTAAAAATTGGATTGGGGAGTTGTGCTCTGCGAGGAGGCGATCGTGTTGCGATGCCGCTGGCCGTATATTATCTAAATCAAGCAATGACGACAGTTAGCATCCAAGACGAGCTGCAAGCGATCAAGAACGCGCGCGCTTTATCGCCGCTTGCGGCGCGTCGAGAACGATCAGGGTCCGACGTTGATCCTTGACGGCCACGAGGTCATCAACTTCTCGTCGAACAATTATCTCGGCATCGCCAATCATCCGGCGCTCGCCGAAGCGGCGAAAGAGAGCGATCGACCGTTACGGTTGCGGCGCCGGCGCCTCGCGCCTGATCTCCGGCAATATGGCGCTGCACGAAGAATTGGAAAACCGGCTCGCTAAATTCAAAGGAACGGAAGCCGCGCTAGTGTTCAATTCCGGCTTCCAGGCAAACACGGGTATTCTCTCGACGCTGACCGGCGAAACCGATGCGATTCTCAGCGACGCGCTGAATCACGCCAGCATCATCGACGGTTGCCGCCTGTCGCGCGCGAAAACATTCGTCTATCGCCCATGGCGATCTTGAACCGGGCTGGAAACCGGGCTCAAGCAAGCAGCCGGCGCGCGGCGCAAGCTGATCGTGACGGAGACCATTTTCAGCATGGATGGCGACGAGGCGCCGTTAACGGGAATCGTCGAGCTCGCGGAGAGATACGACGCCTGGGTGATGGTCGACGAGGCGCATGCGACCGGTATTTTCGGAGCGAGCGGCGCAGGCGTCGTCGCCAAGCTGGGACTGGGCGATCGCGTTCTCGTGCAAATGGGCACCCTCGGAAAGCGCTCGGCGGTTTCGGCGCTTACGTCGCCGGCAGTCGCGCGCTGCGCGAGCTGTTGATCAACCGCTGTCGCAGTTTCATATTTACCACGGCGCTGCCGCCGGCGATCATGGCCGACGGCTATAGCGGCGATCGATCTAGTGGAGCGCGAACCGGAGCGACGCGAGGCTCTGTGGGGCAACTGCCGCCAGCTTGTGGATGGACTGAGAAAATAGGTTTTTCGCTCGGTGAAAATCAGAGCCCGATATTGCCTCTGATCATCGGCGACGCGGAAGAATTGCATGCGGCTTTCCGAGCAACTGCTGGAGCGGGGAGTTTTCGCTCAGGGATTCGCCCGCCGACCGTGCCTGCCGGGAACCTCGCGCTTGCGCATCACTTTGATGGCGACGCACACGCGCGAGCACATTGAAAAAGCGCTCGAGGCTTTCGAGGACCTCGAAGAAACAGGCATGACCACTCGATCACGACAAACTGAAACAGCTCGACCATAGTTATCTTTGGCATCCGTTCACGCAGATGCAAGAATGGATGGGCGAAGAGCCGTGCATCATCAGCCGCGCGGACGGCAATTTCTTGATCGACGTTCAAGGCCGAAAGTATTTGGACGGGGTGTCTTCGCTCTGGTGCAACGTTCACGGCCATCGCAAAAAAGAGCTCGACGACGGCGATCCGCGCGCAGCTCGAGCGGACTTGCCCATTCGACGTTTCTCGGCTTGAGCCACGTGCCGGGAATTGAGCTCGCGGAAAATTCGATCGGCATCGCGCCGAAGCGGTTTGCAGCGAGTGTTTTACTCCGACAGCGGCGCCACCGCCGTCGAGATCGCGCTGAAGATGGCGGTGCAATATTGGCAACTCAAAGGGAAAAGCAGCGCACGCGAATCGCTTCGCTGGCGGAGTCTTATCACGGCGACACGGTGGGCTCGATGAGCCTCGGTTACTCGGAAACGTTTCACCGCTTTTACAAAGAGCTGCTCTTCTCCGGTGCTGCGCCTTACCCCGCCGCATGTGTTCCGTTATTACCAGCACATGAGCGTGGAGCCGCCGCTCTCGATGCTGCCGTCAACGAAGCGGAGGAGACGCTCACGGCAAATAAAGATACTTTGGCTGCGTTGATCATGGAGCCGCTCATGCAGGGCGCGGCGGGCATGTGGGCGCAGCCGGCCGGTTATGTTCAGGCATTGCATGACATCTGCCGGCGCCACGGCATTCTTTTCATTCTTGATGAAGTCGCCACGGGTTTCGGCCGGACCGGCAAGATGTTTGCCTGCGAGCACGCGAACGTAGCGCCGGACCTACTCTGCTTGGCGAAGGGCATCACCGGCGGTTATCTGCCTCTGGCGGCGACCTTGAGCACGGAGGAAATTTTTCGGCTTTTCTGGGCGAGTATAAAGAATTCAAAACTTTCTTCCACGGCCATACTTACACGGGCAATCCGCTCGGCTGCGCCGTCGCGAGCGCGAATTTGGCGTTGTTTGAACGAGAAAACACGATCGAAAACATGCAACCGAGGATCGAGTATTTGCGCACGCGGCTGCGCGAGGAGTTCCTTTCACTTGCCTCACGTCGGCGATGTGCGCCAATGGGGATACATGGTCGGCATCGAATTGGTGCAAGACAAAAAAGCCAGCGCTAAAAATTATCGGCCGGAAGAGAGAATCGGCTACAAGGTCATTCTTGAAGCGCGCAAACGCGGTGTCATGATCCGGCCGTTGGGCGACGTCATTATCTTGATGCCGCCCTTGTCGATTTCCGACGGCGAGCTCACGGCGCTGCTCGATGTCGTCCACGACTCGATTGGCGTCGTGACGGAAAACTAATGGGTCAGCGGGTTATTTATAACCGGCACCGACACCGGTGTCGGCAAAACTTTTGTCGCAGCCGGTCTAGCGATGTTGCTGCGCGATCTCGGCTACCGGGTCGGCGTGATGAAGCCGGCGGAAACCGGCTGCGGCGAACGAGACGGCCGATTGATTCGGCCGAAGACGCCGAGTTCGATTGAAAGCAGCGCATCCGGGCTGCGCCGCGGCCATTGAAAAATCTGCCCTTATCGATTGCCCGAGCCATTGGCACCGAGCATCGCAGCGGAAAGGGCAGGGGTGCGGATCGAGATCGATCATCTGCTCGCCGTTTTTGAAGAGATCAGCGCGCAGCACGACATTACCATCGTCGAGGGGCGGGCGGCTTGATGGTGCCGCTCCTGCCGAGCCTATACGTTCGCCGACTTCGCGCGTGTCTTGAAACTGCCGATCTTGGTCGTGGCTGCAGAATAAACTTGGCGTGATCAACCATTTGTTGCTCACTTTGGAACATGCAGGCTGCAAAGGTCTCACCGTGCTCGGTTACGTGCTCAATCGCGCTGCGCAGGAAAGCTCCCTTGCCGCCGACACCAATCGCGAGGTCTTGGCGAATCTGACGGGCGTTCCCGTCTCGGCGAGTTGCCGTTTGTTCCGGCGGCTGAAAGCCTAAATGGTTTCCTGATCGACTTGTTCGAGAGAGAATTTGCTCTCGGCTTAATTGAACCGGTTCTCTTGCGTCGAGGAGCGCCATAGTCGACCGACTTAACCAGATATCGAAGCGCCATGAAGATTCGCTGTTTGTTTGGAATGATCGTGATACTGGCGTGCTATTTGGCGCAAAGTCCGACTGATGCCGCCGACAAGGTTATTCTTTCTTACAGCAGCCGAAGCTACGCCTTCCTGCCGGCTCAAGTGGCGGTGGCACGGGGTTTCTTCAAGGACGAAAATCCGAACCCCTGCTGATCCAAATGCGCAGCCAAGTCACCGTGCCGGCGCTGATCAGCGGCGAAGTGAACTACACTTTGAGTTTCGGCAATATTATCGGCAGCGCGATGCAAGGCATGCCGTTCAAAATTCTGCGGTTTTGACAGACAAGCCGCTGCACAGCATCATCGCTCGTCCGGAAATTAAAACCATCAGTGACCTGCGTGGCAAGAAAATTGGCACGCAACGGATCGGCGGCCTCAGACCATCTCGCGGCCGAAGCCGATCCTTCAAGCCAAAGGGCTCGATCTTAAAGAGCGTTCAGTTTGTCACGCTGGGAGGCGACGAACCGGTGCGCGTGGAAATTTTGAAAAAGGACTCGTCGACGCGGTTTGTTCCAGCCGCCCGGCCCGGTCCGTCTGGCGCGCGAAGGATACAATATTCTCGGCGGACCGAAGGATTTGAAAATCGGCAATCCCTATCTCTGCCGTCGCAGCTACGGATACTCGCCCCAAGACCCATCGCGATGAGGCAAAAGAGGTTTTACGCGCGGTATTGCGCGGTCTGCGCTTCATGCACGAGCACAAAGAGGGAGACGGTCTCCAAATCATGAGCCGTTGGTTGAGCCAAACTACCGACGTCGCCCGAGATTCTTACGACTCGATTCTCCCGTCATTCAGATCTCGACGGCGGTACCGCCGATAAGACTTTCGAGTTCGCCATCGAGTCGCGCAAAGCGACAGTGTGAGGGTGGACAAGGCGATCCCACTGTCTCAGGTGCGGGATTTGTCGCTGTTGAGAGAGATCCAAAAGGAATCACGTTAAGCGCCTCAATCCGACTCATCCGTCCCTTGCCTCCTTAGTCATGCGCTACTCCGTGCCAAAGCGTCGTGATCCCGGCATCATCACCCAACATCCCAGCGGTCAGTAATCCGCCGAGGACGCAGCCGAAGAGGAGCGAGCCTGGCGCACCAAGGAGGGAAGCCATGAAGCCTATTTCGGCGGCTCCTACCGAGTTGGCACCCTGAGAAAACATATTGAAAACCGAGAAGGCGCGGCCGCGCACGTGATCGGGTGTTAATAGGTGAAAGCTCGTCTGCCGCATCCACGGCTTGCAAGTGAATTCGCCAAGCCCAAACTCCAAGAAGAAAAAGCGACAAGCTCATTTGCGGTCGATTGCGCGAAAACTCCTCAAAGCCAAGGCGTAAGCAAGAAATGACCAAAGAGCGAGCTGTTCCTTGCGCTTAATGTCGCCAAAGATAAGTATGATTACTGTGCCGAGGACCCCGCCGAATGGCGGGAGCGGACTGGCATTCCGTAACCGGCCGATCCCGACGTGAAGGATATCCTTGGCGAAGATCGTAAAAGCGGCCGATAGTAGCCGATCCCCACGATGGTGAAGTCGAGCAAAACCATGGCAAAACTATCGGTTCGGAAAAGAAATTTAACGCCGCCTAGGATACCCATCAGCGAGAATGGCTCACGGCCTTTGCGATCGACGGCGGGAGGATTTAGCCGAAAATAGCGAGCGCTGCCAGGACACGCGAAACAGCGCGTTGAGTAAATAGGCGTTGCCCGTGTTCATCCATGCCAGGCTCAGGCCCGCTGCCATCGGTCCGAAAAAAGAGCTCTGCGACACGCTCGAGTTCAACGAGACGGCATTGGTCAGATAGGAGCGCGGCACCAGATGGGAGATCAACGACATGCGCGCGGGGTTCAGCACGATATTGAGTGATGACGTAAGCGCGGTGCCGAGCAAGAATATGCCACACTTGAATGGCGCCGGTGAGAGTCAGCACGCCCTGCACGACCGCTACAAGACAATTGCCTAAAAATCGTGATGGCAGCAGGAGCTTTCGCCGATCGAGAAAATCCGCCAGAGTCCCGGCAAACAAGCCGAGCGCGAAAATCGGAATGCCCTGAGCGAGACCCGTGAGACCCAGTTGAAACGCGGAGCCGGAAAGCTCGTAGACTTGATACTAAGTTTTAGCGTCTGGACGCATCTGCTGCGCCGTGGTGGCGAACAAGGGACAGAAAAAAATCAGGCGAAAACCGGAATAATTGAGCGATGCCCAGGTCGACGCAGCGCAGAGCCTTCGGAGTCGTGCGGTTGATCATCGTCCATTTGTGAGAATTTTGCGTTCCTACTGATCGAGCCTCCGCATCACTTCATCGTAAATGCGCTTGAGCGGCAGCTTCTTGGCCGCCGCTAATCGTTTGAGTTCGTCGTATTCGGGTGTCATCCGTTTGCTCCGCGTCTGGTTGTTCAACGACCTTGACGGTTACTTCGCCGGAAACGGGTTTTCACTTTTTTCAACTCGCGCTTCAAGACCAGACGGCTTACTGGATAACAACGAACGCCGATGGTCGAAGTCTCCTGGAAAATGATCTCGGCGAGCTTTTCTCGATCGCGCAGCCCGGCGATAACGCTAAGCAGGGTCGCGGGGCGGTTTTTCTCATCTGGATCGGCGCGAGAAAAACGTCGCGCGCGCCAGCGGCGAATAAGCGATCCATCACGTGATCGTAGAACTGCGGGTTCATATCGTCGACGTTGGTTTCGATCACCAGCATCTCTTCAGTTTGCCCGAACGAATCAGGAGCGCCCGCAGCATCACGCGAAATAGATTTGGCTGGCCGGTGAACACTTTTGTCCGGCGCCGTAGCCGATCTTTTCGATTGTCATCGGCGGTTGAGCGCCAAACGTTTTCCCCAACGTGCGCATGAGCGCCGCGCCGGTGGGCGTGACCGTTTCGCCTTCCACGTCGATGCCCAACGACCGGTAAGCCTTTGAGAAGCTCCAGTGTCGCCGGCGCCGGCGCGGGCAGAGGCCCGTGCATGGAGCGGACGATGCCGCGGCCGAGCGGAATGCGCGAGAACGCGAAGCATTCGATGCCGAGTTCGTGAACGCCGATCGCCGCGGCCATCAATGTCGACGATCGAATCGGTCGCCCCGACTTCGTGGAAGTGGACGTCGTCGACGGCGCCGCCATGGATTTTGGCTTCGGCTTCAGCCAGGCGGGTGAAGATTGCAATACCCGTTGCTTTGACTTCGCATGTTGAGTTTGGCGCGTCTGATCAGGTCTCGGATCTGTTCCCACGAGCGCGGCGATTCCTTTTCCGGGCAAATGACCTTGAATTGCGTGGCGCGGATCGCGTGGACGGATTTTTTTGCCGAATGAAGCTCGAATTTGAGCGTCGGGATTTTTTCAATTCGGCTCTGAGCTTGTTCAGCGACAAACCGAGATCGAGCAATGCGGCGACGAACATGTCGCCGCTCACGCCGCCGATCAGGTCACCGTAGGCTATCCGCATCCCGGCTACCTGTCGCCTCGTGCTTGTGAAACGTGATCGTGTGAAGACGAACATGAGCCACGAACACGATCACGGCTCCTTACCATTCGCGATGCACTTCCTTGCCGCTGGTTTCAACGCGGACGATCTCTGACTTGAACGGTTTGCCGAGCAGGGTGTCGATGAGCCAGTTTACTACCAGCGAGCGCGAGCGTGGGTTGCGGATTGAATGGCGTTCGCCTTCGAAAACATAGAGCAGCTTCGGCGCGGGGATCTCGCCCATCAGCTCATAGACGAATTTCATATCGCAGTGCTCGTCGTCTTCGCCGGCGACGACCATGTAAGGGCAAGTGATTTTCGCGGTGACGCCGCGGAGCGACAGGGTTTTGGTGAATTCATCGAAAGCCGCTTCGTCGTCGTAGCCGGCCATGTACATATAATTGAGCTTGAAGGTCGGCGACGACATGTTGAAGATCGCATACTGGCCCGGTTCCATACAGACGCCGCTCACCGCGCACGCTTTGAAACGCTTTTCCTCGGCGACGACGTGCGGCGCCCAGTAGGAGCCCATGCTCGAACCCATGACGCCGAGGCGATCGGCATCGATCTCTGGCCGTTTGACCAAGTAGTCGCAGGCGAGCTTGCCCGCGTCGGCATAATTGGCCGCGTTGCACCTGATGCCGCCTTCACGAGTCTCGCCCTGTCCGGGTCCGTCGATGGCAAGCACGGCGAAGCCGCGTTCGAGGAACGGATCGCCGCTCGCCGGATTGTCTTCTTTGACGCCGTCCATGCCGGGGATGTACATGACGCAGGGAACTTTTTCGCCGGCTTTTCTGTCCGGCGGCAGATGCAAGATCGCTTGAATCTTTTTTCCTTCGTAGGGAAGCTCGACTCGCTCGATGGGACGGCCGGCGTATTGAATAAATTTATCATAGCAGGCGCGCTTTCGTTCCTGCCAGGAAACGCGCTCGGCATTGCCGTCTTCGTAAATCGCCCACATGGCATTGGTATAGAAACAGGCGGCGATGTAGTAATGTTCGCGCGCTTCGAGAAAGTGGCCGGCGGCTTCGGCGGCGCGTCCTTGTTCTTCGCGGCGCCCCGCGGCACGGCTAAACTCGCGCGGGATATCGACGAACTTTTGAATTCGCCGGCAAACTTCCTGGAGATCTCCTGCACGCCGGGCCCGCAGTTACGGAGAATTTTCCCAGTGCGGCCTTGATCCCAATCGATGCCGCGGGTTTGAATCACTTGGTCAAGGAGCCAACGTTGCTCGCGCCAGCGGCGCACTTTTCGTTCGGTCTCCAATCGCATGGTCATAGTTCAACCCCCGACTTACTGAGCTAATGTGCGTTGAAAAATAGATTGCTCGCCAAATCTTCTGAAGTCGGCCCGAACCAGAGTGCACCAATGCCAACCCAGATCGATTATAGCGCAAAAAATGCCCAACTTTGGCTTTGACAAGCATCGTGCTCCGATTTTGCTTGCGGTCATTCAAAATCGAGTGAGATGCCGGGCACGCCCGTGGAAAAGGGGCCTGGCGAATTGGCGACGACTTTAGTCAAAAAACCGCTTGATCGCAAACTTAGCGACGCTTGAGCGGCGCCAGCCGCGTTTGATTCTCAGTAGCTTTTGTGGTTATAAGAAATCGTAGCATCTTCCAGTGTAATTACGGAAACTTACGATGTTATTTGATTTTGCTAATGTCTTAGTGTTTACGGCATTAGGACTTGGGTTCGTCGGGGTCAATCTGCTGATCGGAAAACTGCTCCGCCCGTCGAATCCACAAGCCCGAAAATTGTCGACTTATGAGTGCGGCGAGCCGGCCATGGGCAGCGCATGGGTGAATTTTAACATCAGATTTTACATCGTCGCGTTAATTTTCATCATCTTCGAAGTGGAAATAGCCTTTATCTTTCCGGTCGCGACGGTTTTCCGTCGCTGGGTCGAGGGTGGGGCGGGTGTCTTCGCGCTGGTCGAGGTCCTGCTGTTCGTCGGCATTCTCTTTCTTGGCTTGGTTTACGCTTGGGTCAAAGGTGATCTAGAATGGGTAAAGAACATCAAGGCCTAATGCGGTTAGGAGAAGCGCGATGAAACCTCTAATAAATTCGTTACCGGAAACGGTTTTCACCACGAAAATAGACGACATTCTAAACTGGGGCCGTGCCTCGTCGCAGTGGTATATGCTTTTCGGCCTGGCCTGCTGCGCCATCGAACTGATGCAAACCGGTGGGCCGCGGGCCGACTTGGACCGCTTCGGCGCGGTGCCGCGGGCGACACCCCGGCAATCCGATCTGATGATCGTCGCTGGCACGCTTACCTACAAGATGGCGAAGCGGACCAAGCTGCTTTACGATCAGATGCCGGATCCGAAATACGTGATTTCGATGGGCAGCTGTTCGAATTGCGGCGGCCTTTTTCAACTTTGCCTATTCAGTCTGTAAAGGGTGTCGATAAAATCGTGCCCGTGGACGTTTATGTGCCTGGTTGCCCGCCGCGTCCTGAGGCGCTGACCGAAGGATTGCTCCGCATTCAAGACAAGATGATGCGCGAGCGCTGGCTGGTGAAGCCGTCGCGGCCGGCAGCGGATCAAACTGGGGCTTCGGAGTAATGAGATGGACGCAAATGAAATATACGCTTCCCTGGAGAAGTTATTCGCCGGTAAAGTCAGCGATTTGAAGGCGGAGGTTTTAGAGCCCTATCTGACCGTCGATAAGGACGCTATCGTCGAGATTTGCCGATTTCTGCACAGCGCGCCGGGGTTTAAATTCGAGGTTTTGTCCGATTTGACCGCGCTCGATTGGCCGAAAGAGGAAAAGATCCAGGTCGTTTACCACCTGTTTTCGTATTCTCATAACCACCAGATTGTCCTCAAAGTCGATTTGCCGCGGGACAATCCAAAGATCGCTACGTTGGAAAATGTCTGGAAGGTGGCGAACTGGTTCGAGCGCGAGGTTTACGATCTGTTCGGCGTCATCTTCGAGGGGCACAGCGATTTACGAAGAATCATGCTGCCGGAAGATTGGGTTGGGTATCCGCTGCGCAAGGACTACGTCGAGCAGGAAGAGTACGACGGCATCAGCACCCAGCGCGCGCCGTTGGTGGAAAAACTTTTGCGGTAAAAATATGAGCGAACCAGCACCAGCTGCGGGCGGCTTTTATACCGAAGACATGACCATCAGTGTGGGACCGCAACATCCCAGCACTCACGGCGTCTTGCGCTTCGTGGTCAAAACCGACGGCGAAGTCATCAGCGAAGCGATTCCTGATGTTGGTTATCTGCATCGGTCGATCGAAAAGATCGGCGAGAAGGTGACCTACCACGGTTACGTGCCTTATACCGATCGCGCCGACTATTTAGCCGCCATGTTCGCCAACCAGGCTTTTGCATGGCGGCGGAGAAGCTCGCAGGCACCGAAGTTACCCGTCGCGGAGAATTTTGCCGGGTGATCGCCTGCGAGCTCAATCGTATCGCCAGTCATCTGATTTCCGTCGGCACCTTTGGCCAGGACATCGGCGCGATGACGCCGTTTGTCCACGCGCTCAGGGAACGGGAAACCATCAACAATTTGATGGAGGAGATCTGTGGCGCACGGCTCACTTACAATTATATCCGCATCGGCGGCGTCGGCTACGATATTCTCCCCGAGACTTGCGCCAGGATCGGCGAATTTTTGCACCACTTCGAACCGATTGTCGACGAGTTCAACCGGCTATTGTCGGGAAATAAGATCTTCATCGAACGGCTTGCGGGCGTGGCGGTGGTCAGCAAAGAAGACGCTTTCTCGTACAACTTGGTGGGACCTAATTTGCGTGGCTCGGGTGTCAAATGGGACATCCGGCGCGATATCCCGTATTCCATTTATCCTGAATTGGAATTCGAAATCCCGGTCGGCACGGCGCAAGTGGGCGCGCTCGGCGATAGTTACGATCGTTACTGGGTGCGCATCCGAGAGATGCAGGAGAGCTGCGGCATTGTGCGCCAATGTTTGAAGATGATGCCTAAGGGGCCGGCCATTTCCAAAGTGCCGAAGAAGTTTCGCCCGCCGGTGGGCGAATGCTACGCCCGGGTCGAAGCGCCGCGCGGCGACATGGGTTTTACGTGGTCAGCGACGGCAGCGAGTATCCCTATCGGGTGCGAATCCGCACCGGTTCTTATACCGCCATGAGCATCATCGACAAGATCAGCAAGGGAATCATGCTCGCCGATTTGATCGCTTTGATCGGCAGCCTCGGACGTCGACGCGCCGGAGATCGATCGCTAGAGCGAGTTACGGGTTATCATGCAAGCTTACCTCGACCAAATGATACGAGACGGCGCTTTTGCCGGCGTGCCGAAAGAAGTCGTTTACGCCATCGCCATGGTTCTCGTGGCGCTCGTGGTGCTCTCGGCCTTTGTCGCGCCGCTCGCCGGTGTCACCAGCTGGCTCGAACGCCGGGTCTGGGCGCGCATGCAGTCGCGCGTCGGGCCCAACCGGGTTGGGCCCCAGGGAATTTTGCAGTGGCTCGCCGACGGCATCAAAAATTTGCTCAAAGAAGATTTGATCCCGACGGACGCAGACGCCAAGCTTTTTTCCTTTGCGCCCTATGTCGTTTTCATGGGCTTTCTTTGCACCTTTGTCGTCATTCCGTTCGGCGCCGATCTCATCGTTGCCGATCTCAATATCGGCATTCTCTATATTTTGGCGGTGACCTCGCTTGTCGTCGTCGGCATTCTTATGGCCGGCTGGGCCTCGAACAACAAATGGTCGCTTTTGGGCGGCATGCGCTCGGCGGCGCAGATCGTGAGCTATGAAATTCCCGCCGGCTTGGCGATTCTGACAATTGATATTTCTCGCCGGCACGATGAGCATGCAGGGCATCATCAAGGCTCAGGGATGGGGTCCCTGGGATTGGTTTCTGTTCCACAATCCATTCACGTTCGGAGCGTTCTTTCTCTACTTCACCGCCGCGCTCGCCGAAGGCAACCGCACCCTTTCGATATCCCCGAAGCGGAATCCGAGCTCGTCGCCGGCTATGTGACCGAATATAGCGGCATGCGCTTTTTATTTTTCTTCTTCGCCGAGTGGGGCAATCTCTACGTTATCGGCGCGGTCGCCACGACGCTATTCTTGGGCGGTTGGCAGGTTCCACCGCTGCCGATTTTCGAAAATTCTCCGGTGCTCTTGGGTGTGGCGCAATTCGTCACGTTCTTTTAAAAGCTTACATGTGGGTTTTCGTCGCCATGTGGGTGCGCGCCACCTTGCCGCGGGTGCGCGTCGATCAACTGATGGCGCTTTGCTGGAAGTACATGGTGCCGTTGTCTTTTATGTGTTTGCTGGGAACGATCGGTTTCATGTTTGTGCCGGCGGACGTGCAGCGCATCGTCAGCGCGATCACTTTGGGCTTTGCTCTCGCTACGGCGATTAATTTCTTTAGACGGGTGGTGTTTCAGGTGCGCAGCGCGAAGCCGGAGCTTTATTTTAAGCCGCAAATATAGCCGTTGGGGGTTTATGAACGTCGTAAGCTACGGAAAAGATATCTGGCAGGCAATCAGCTCGACTTTCGAGGGGATGTCGATCACATTTTCGCACCTGATGCGCCGGCCGATGACGATCCAATATCCGGACAAGATTCCGGTGCCGATCCAGGAAACTTTGCCGCGCCGCTACCGAGGCATCCTCGAAGTCGATATGGATATTTGCACGGGCTGCTTGGCTTGCGAAAGAGACTGCCCGATCACCTGCATTACGATCGGCATCGAGATGAACAAAGAGACCAAGGTACGTCAATTTACTCACTTTGATATCGACGTGTGCAAGTGCATGTACTGCGGGCTTTGCTCCGAGGCCTGCCCGACCGGAGCCATTCGCCATTCACAAGAATTCGAAGGGGCGAGCTACAATCCGGCGGGGCTGGTGCGACACTTCGCGCCACAGCCGCAAAATTTGTACAAGCCGAAAAAGGGCGGCGAAACCGATCCCAAGCTCGTGACCAAAGTCGATATCGGCATGAAATATCTTGATGAGTTCGCGACGCCAGACGGAGGGGGCGGCAGCAGACGAGGGTTAGGGGCCTGAAACGGGGCGGCGAGCTAGATCAAAGACCCAGCCTCTTGATCCAAATCGGATCTTCCGGTATTTGAGCCAGAACGTCTTCAACATTTTCTGAGATCCCAACAGTTCGCAAGTCTATGAGTGTATCGACGGCGGTTTTTTATCTAATCGCTCTCATTACGGTCGGTTCTGCCGCGATGGTGGCGTTTTCCAGAAACATCATCTATTCCGCGTTCTCGCTACTCGGGACGTTTATGGGCGTCGCCGGCATTTATATCTTCCTCGGCGCCGACTTTGTGGCGGCGGTACAGGTCTTGATTTACGTCGGCGGCATTCTCGTTTTGATTCTGTTTGCCGTCATGCTGACGCATCGCATTACCGATGTCGAAGTGACCAACCGCGCCGCCGGGAGAATTCCCGCGTTGATCATTATCGGCGTCCTCGTCTATCTCTTGATCGAGACCGTTAAGGTAACGCCGTGGGTTAAAGCCAAGGAAGTGGTTTATGCGCCGACGACGGCGACGATCGGCGATCTGTTTTTATATTCGTATCTGTTGCCCTTCGAACTCGCCTCGTTGGTCTTGCTTGGAGCCATGATCGGCGCGGTCGTGCTGTCACGCAAGGAGATCAAAGAGTAGCCATGTCGCCCAACGAGCTCTCTTCGTATCTCATCATCGGCGCGATTCTCTTTTCTCTGGGATTGTTCACGGTTTTGACTCGGCGTAACGCCATCAGCGTGCTCATGGGCGTCGAGCTGATTCTCAACAGCGCCAATATCAATTACGTGGCATTTTCACATTTCAGCAGCGGCAATGCGGACTGGTCAGATTTATGCGATTTTCGTGATCATGCTGGCCGCCGCGGAGGCGGCGGTCGGCTTGGCGATCGTGCTGGCGATCTTCCAACTCTTTCATACGATCGACGTCGAAGCGGCGGAGACGCTGAAAGACTAATTCATTCAACGGTTCAAGCGTTCAAAAGTTCAATGGTTGAGAGATTAGATGGACCATCCGATACAGACTGACTTCATTCGCTGGATCGTGTTTTTGCCTTTGCTCGGCGCGATCGTCAACGGCGTCTTGGGCGCGAAGATCCAGAAGAGCTTTGGCAAAGGCGCCATAGCGTTGCTCGCCTGCGCGCCGGTCGTCATCGCTTTCGGTTTGTCGTTATACGCTTTTTTGTTCTGAAAGCGCTCGAGCCGGAAAAGCGCTTTCTCATTGACAATCTCTATCGCTGGATTGACCTCGGTTCGCTTCAAGTCGACATGGCTTTTCTGATCGATCCGCTTTCGGCGGTGATGATCCTCATCGTCACCGGCATCGGCGGTCTCATCCACATCTACGCCACCGGCTACATGCACGACGACAATGCGTTTTGGCGCTTCTTTGCCTATCTCAACTTGTTCACCGCGGCGATGCTTACGCTGGTCCTAGGCGATAGTTTGCTGCTGCTCTTCGTCGGTTGGGAAGGCGTGGGCTTGTGTTCTTATGCGCTCATCGGCTTTTGGTACACCGATCACAACAACGCGCGCGCCGGCAACAAGGCTTTTATCGTCAACCGCGTCGGTGATTTCGGTTTTGTCCTCGGCATGTTTTTGCTTTTCTGGTCCCTCGATGCGCAGGGGCACGGCACTCTAACCGTTCGCGAGATGGTGCAGTGGGCGCCGACGATTAAAGATTCGCTGCTCTGGGGCTGGCCGGTTATCACGCTGGCGACGCTCTTTCTTTTTGTCGGCGCCACCGGTAAATCGGCGCAGATTCCGCTTTTCGTTTGGCTGCCGGACGCGATGGCTGGACCGACTCCGGTGAGCGCGTTGATTCACGCCGCGACGATGGTGACCGCCGGCGTCTACATGACGGCACGGATGAATGTTTTCTTTCCATGGCGCCGACGACCTTGCATGTGATCGCGGTGATCGGCGTCGCCACCGCTCTGGTCGCGGCGAGCATCGCCTTGACCCAATACGACATAAAAAGTCCTCGCCTATTCGACGGTCAGCCAACTGGGTTACATGTTTATCGGCATCGGCGTGGGCGGCTACGCGGCGGCAGTTTTCCATCTGATGACGCATGCGTTTTTCAAAGCCTGTCTCTTCCTCGGCGCGGGCAGCGTGATTCACGCCATGCACCATGAGCAAGACATGCGCAAGATGGGCGGACTCAAAGCCTGGATGCCGGTCACCTTCATAACGTTTTTTATTTCCGTGCTGGCGATTGCCGGCTTTCCGCCGTTCGCCGGGTTTTTCTCCAAGGATGAAATTCTCTGGCTGGCGGCTTCGAACGATCATTGGACGATCTGGTTTCTTCGCCGTGTGCGGCGCCGGCTTGTCGGCCTTCTACATGTTTCGCCAACTCTTCATGACTTTTTACGGCACGAGCCGAGCCGATCATCACACCCAGGAGCATTTGCACGAATCGCCGCAGGTGATGACCCTCCCTTTGGTCATTTTGGCCATCGGCGCGGTGTTCGCCGGCTTCGTCGGCCTGCCGGGGTATTGGGCGGCAGCCAATTCGCGCACTGGTTGGAGCCGGTCATCCACGCGCACGAAGAGGCGCATGCCTCCGGCGCGCTCGAGTGGGGTCTGATGGCGGTTTCTGTTTCGGTGGCGTCGTTGGGCGTTTTTCTCGCGTATCTGATGTATCGCCGGGAATCACTTTCGCCGGCGATCTTTGCAGATCTTGCCGGCGGATTGTTCTATCGTTTGTTCGACCGCAAATGGTATTTCGATGAAATTTATCAAGTCGTCTTCGTCAACGGTACTCTGTTGATCGCGCGCTTCGGTTCGCTGTTCGATCAATACATCATCGACGGCATCGTCAATGGCGCGGCGGCGTTGACCCGCTTTGTTTCCTGGCTCAACGGTTTGTTCGACCAGTACATCATCGACGGCATGGTCAACTTGATTGCGAACGTGACATTTGGCATCGGCAACAAGCTGCGCCGAGTCCAGACCGGCAACATTAACAGTTACCTTTATGGAATTTTGATCGCAGTGCTGCTGCTCATCATCGCCAAATTGCGTTACGCGAGCTGAGTTCTTAGGGAGAATCTAGCAGATGGAAAACGTGCTCACCTACATGACCTTTGTTCCCGTTGCCGGGGCGGCGATCGTGCTCGCGCTCCCCAATAACGCTAAGCTGATTCGTTGGGTTTCGGCAGCCGCGACCGTGCCGCCGCTGTTGATGGCGATTTGGCTGTTTAAAAATTTCGATCGCGCCAAAGCAGGTTTTCAGTTTATCGAAGATTATACTTGGATTCCCAGCTATAACATTAGTTACACCATGGGTATTGACGGCTTGAGCATCTCCATGGTGCTGTTGACCGCATTACTTAGTTTCCTGTGTATCTTTGCCTCATTTGGCATCGAAAAAGCCGTCAAGGGTTACTTCGCGCTTTTCCTTTTGCTCGACGCCGGCATGATGGGAGTTTTTTGCGCTCTCGATTTTTTCTCTTTTACGTTTTTGGGAAGTCATGCTGTTGCCGATGTATTTTCTGATCGGCATCTGGGGCGGGCCGCGCCGCGAATATGCTGCGATAAAATTTTTCTTGTACACGTTGTTTGGCAGCGTTCTCATGCTGCTCGCGATCCTCGCGCTTTACTTCAGCAGCGATCCGCACACCTTCGATATGCGATTGATTATGGCGCAAGGCAATAAGTTCAGCACCGAAGTGTTGCCGATATGGCCGTTCCACCAACTGCGGTGGGGTTTCCAGCATGTTGTTTGGATGGCGCTGTTCATCGGCTTCGCCATTAAAATCCCAGCGTTCCCGTTTCATACCTGGCTGCCGGACGCGCACGTCGAGGCGCCGACGGCAATTTCTGTCATTCTTGCCGGTGTGCTGCTGAAGATGGGCACCTACGGGATTCTTCGCACCAACTTCCCGATGCTCCCGGCCGCCACCGCTGACATGGCTTATTGGCTACTCGGGCGCGCTCGGCGCCTGGAACATTATCTACGGGGCGTTTTGCGCCATGGCGCAAAAGGATCTCAAGAAGCTCGTCGCCTATTCGAGCGTGAGCCACATGGGTTACGTCATGCTTGGCATGGCGAGCTTTACGACCCAGGGGCTCAATGGCGCGGTGTTGCAGATGTTCAATCACGGCACGATCACCGGCATGCTCTTCCTTTTGGTCGGCGTCATCTACGATCGGGCACATCACCGCGACATCGAAGGCTTCGGCGGAATAGCCGCCATCATGCCTGTGTACACGGGAGTTACCGCTCTGGCATTTTTTGCGTCGATGGGATTGCCTGGGCTTTCAGGATTTATCTCGGAAGTTTTGGTCTTGCTCGGCACCTGGCAAAAATATCCGATACTGACGATCCTCGGCGCCAGCGGCGTAGTTCTCACCGCCGGTTATCTTCTCTGGACGATCCAACGCGTCTATCTCGGCCCGCCCAATGAAAAATATCTAAAAATGCCGGACATCAACGGCCGCGAAATGTTTACCCTAGTGCCGCTCGGTGCCATCGTGATCATCGTTGGCGTCTATCCGAGCGTCGTGTTGGATTTGTTGCGAGCGTCGCTGGATCAGATCAATCAAGTCATTATTCCGCATCTTTAAGCTCGATCATGGATCTTAAGAACGTCGCCAGCCTCAGTTTTTTACCCGGAGTTTATCCTCTCCACGACGATACTGGTGCTGATCATTCTCGATCTGATAGCGAGCCGGCGCCGCGGTCTTGCGCTGATCGCCTTGGTCGGTTGTGTGGCATCGTTGATCGCGACTCTGGACCTTTACAGCGCTCAGCCCGGTTACTTGTTTCACCGCATGATGATTCTGGACAACTTCAGTCTGTTCTTTAAGGTCATCGCGCTGGCGGCTGCGATCCTCTGTATCTGGATGTCGCTTAGCAGCAACGAAATCAAGCAAGTACATGAAGGCGAATATTACACGTTGCTGCTGACCTGTACCCTCGGCATGTTTTTCATGGCGTCATCGAGCAATTTGCTGATGGCTTATCTGTCCTTAGAGCTGGTCAGCTTGACTTCGTATGTTCTCACCGGCTTTTGCCGCACAACCGCCGCTCGAGCGAAGCGGCGCTGAAGTATTTGATCTACGGCGGTGTCGCGTCGGGCACGATGATCTACGGCATGAGCTGGATCTTCGGCATGACCGGAAGCTTGGATTACGCCGCGATTCAAACCGCGCTCGGCCAATCGGCGTTTAACAAAGCCGCCTTGTTCATGGCTTTTATTTTCATCTTGGCCGGTTTCGGTTACAAAATTGTTTTCGTGCCCTTTCACATGTGGTCGCCGGACGTGTATCAGGGCGCGCCGACACCGTTCACCGCGTTCTTGTCCGTGGCTTCCAACGCCGCCGGTATTGCCATCATGATTCGTTTCTTTTTCCCGGGGTCTCCGCGCTCATTGCCGAGCGGCGATTGGGCGTTTCTTTCAGGCGTCGAGTGGCCCCAGGTATTATTGTTTCTCAGCATGATCACCATGACCGTCGGCAATCTTTGCGCGCTTAACCAGCGCAACCTCAAACGCATGCTGGCATACTCCGGCATCGCCCACGCCGGCTACATGATGATGGGCCTGGCTGTATTGAATAATGACGGCCTGTCGGCGATTCTTTTTTACATCGTCGTCTATCTAATCATGAACGTCGGCGCTTTTCTCGTCGTTGCGATGATCGCCAACGTCACCGGCGATGAAGACATCGAGACCTACCGCGGCCTTGCCTGGCGCGGCGCGATCGTGCCGGCGGTCTGCATGGCGGTTTTTCTCTTTTCGCTGACCGGCCTGCCGCCGTTCGCCGGGTTTATCGGAAAATTTTTCTTGTTCTCAGCGGTGCTGAAGCAAGGCGGCGCATTCGGTGCGCTAGCCTTGGTAGCGGCGCTCAACAGCGTGATCTCGCTTTATTACTACGCGAAAATCGTCAAGACCATGTTTCTCGACATGCCCAACCCCGAGGACAAGCCAGTTGCAGTGGCGGTTAATGATTTCACCCTCTTGATCCCCTGACGGTGCTCACGATAGTGTTTGGTGTCTACTTTCGGTCCGCTCGTGCAGTACACCAGCCAGTCGTTGCGTTTCTTCGTAAAATAAGCTCTATTGCAATCCTGCGATCGAAAAAATCGGCATTGAACTTCGCTTCGCTGTGAGGTTCTATCCTATGCGGTTCTCAGGCTGTTTACAGAAACCCACCCGCTAGAGTTGATTTCGTTAGCAGTACGAAAAAGTCAGCATTCAGGGGACACATGTCAGATGATGTCGAACACTTTTAGCCTGAATTCTGTACATGGCAGGTGATGTCAAACATTGCTTTTTCGGTGACTAAAATGAGTAGCCGCTCCACTATGCCGAGCCGTTTTACGACGGTACAGCTTGATTTCAGTGCTAACGCGATCATGTCCAACTCTCGAAATGCTTTGTGTTCACTGACATTCACGTTCGGCATCATATGGCACTTCAGGTGTTCGACATCAGGTGGCAGCTATCCGATTCAGGACTAACTGTTGCGGAATGCTTGCAAGAATGCTGACAATGATCGGAAACAATAACATTCGTCAATTCCAGGTTTTATCAAGTTACGTGGGGACTACTTGAAAGTGTCAGTTGATCTTACAGTTTTATCTGTTATAGCGAAAAGTTTTTGTTTTGAATCTCGCAATCTTACAAATCGGCATTACTCTTGCGTTAGCGCTCCGATGTAACCACGAAGTAAAGACAATTCGATTTGGTCCATAGTTAATTCAACGAGACTTACATCGGTCCAAAATGGCGCCGGGCTTAATGCCCGGCGTTTTTTTGGTCTCGTCATCCGTCAGGCAATAGTTGAATGCTGGTGGCAAAGGAACTATTTTTTCGCAAATTTCTGTAAGATTTATCCCAAGACCACCGATTGCTCTGCGCTCTGGCCGCCTTTCGTACTAAGGATCTCGAAGTCACCCCGACCCCACTCATCGCCTTGACAAGTTGGCTTCCGCCAAATAACTAGAAACCGGGGCTTGCAGCGACTGTTATCAATCTGCGGTTAAATGGCAGCTTCGATGATCGGGGGCAAAAGTTAAAAACGGCATTAACTAGGCCCGTAGACGAGATGTTCTCGGCGTTCAAAAAGGTTTGCGACGTGTAACGAGGTCTCATGAATCTCGGCAAGCTCGCGCTCAAGTCCGTATATGCCAACGCAAGCCTCACTACCCGGTTTGCTATCCACAGTCTTATTTGCGTTAGCATCATGACGATTGCCCTGTGGTTTATCGTCTCCAATTATCTGATCAGTCAGATCCTCGATCGGGAATGGCGCACGACAGCGCAAATCGTGCGGGCGGATGTAGAAAATTTCTCGTGGAATATGACTTCAAGGCCCAGGACCGAAAATCGGTCGGCCCTAAATTCGCGGCGTTGCTCGATCATATGCGGCTTGCGCCGGAGATTATCCGATTTCGCGTCTACAATCCCAAGGCGATCGTCATTTGGTCGGACAATAAACAACTCGTCGGTAAATATTTTGGCGACAATCCCCAATTGCAGAAAGCGCTGCGCGGCAACGTGATCGCCGACATGGGCGCCCGGCAACAGAGCGACAACGCCATGGACGGAAAAGCCACGTCACCGGTGGTTGAAGTCTATGTGCCGATCTATGGCGAAAACGGTAAAGAATTACTTGGCGTCTTTGAAACCTACCGGCGTCCGGACGCGATCTTCCGAGCTGTCCATGAGGCGAGATTGGTGGTTCTCCTGGGCGCTGTGGGGTGGCGGTTTGCTGCTGTATGTTTCACTCTTCGCGATCATGCGCCGAGCCGCGCGGAAAATCGCCGAGCAACAAGAGCACCTGCTCAAGATGCAAGCCGAGCTTGCCGCCTCGCAGCGCATGGCGCTGGTCGGTGAAATGGCGGCCGCCGTGGCTCACGGTATCGGTAACCCGCTGTCGTCGATCCGCGCCGCAGCTCAGGTCGCTTTGCTCGACGCTGAGGGCGCTGACGGATCTGAACAAAACGGCAAGACGAGAGAAAATTTGCAGGGCATCATGCAGCAAGTCGACCGGGTGCAAAAGCGCATGCAGGGTTTGTTAAATTTTGCCAAACCTCTCGAGCCGCGCCCGAGTCGGGTCGAAGTGAACTCGGTGGTGCGCGAGGTGATGGAGACCATGGGCGCGCGCTTCAGTGACGCGAAAGTCACGCTCGACCTGGATTTAGATGCCGCTTCGCCCAGCGTCAGCTCGGACGTGAATCAATTGGAACAAGCTTTGATGGTGCTGATCACGAATGCGCTCGAGGCTACTCCGAAGGGCGGAAGCGTGACGATCCGGAACTAAATCGTCGGACCATAACGGCGCCGGCGCCGTAGTGCAGCTCTCGATCGAAGACACCGGCGAAGGCATCCCTGCGGAGAATCGCGAACGGGTCTTCGAGCCGTTCTTTACCACCAAGCCCCATGGCACCGGGATCGGTTTGCCCCTGGCAAAAAAATTCGTCGAGCGAAACGGCGGCACGATCGCGATTGCTAACGGCGTAAACGCCGGCACGAAGGTTGAAGTCACATTACCGCGCGCAGCTTGACATTGCGTGACACCGTCCCAGAACAGGGTCTTTGAGCGCCGGATTTTCATGAGTTGCTGACGGCTCAGTGCCGCTGGCGCGCGGAATAAATCTCAAGTGACCGGTATCATGATGTGAGTCTGGTAAGGCTTTCGCTGTTTTAGGCGCTCGTACCAGTTGTTGAGATTGGGCTGTGATGGGCGCTGGATCGGCAAATTAAACCAGCGGTAAGCCCAGACCCCGAGCGGAATGTCGCCTGGCGAAAATTCCTCCCCCGCCAAGAAAGTGGCTTTTCGCCAAGTGATCTTCGACTACTTGCCAGGCTTTGATCGTCTTGTCCAATGCCGCCTCGACGGCTTTGGGATCGCGTTTGTCGGCTGGAGTTCGGACCAGGTTCCAAAACAGCGGCACAATCGTCGCATTGAAAGCCGATAACTGCCAATCCATCCACCGGTTGGCGTTGGCCATGCCTTCCGGCTTGGCGGGAAGAAGCTTTCCGCCGCCGTATTTGACGTTCAGATAGCGCATGATGCTGTTCGATTCCCACAGGATAAAGTCACCGTCTTTAAGCGTCGGCACAAGCCCATTGGGATTCATTTCACGATAAGCCTTGTCGTTGTTGCCGCCGAATTTTCCACCCCAGTCGAGCCGTTCGAAATCGATGCCGAGCTCAGCGCAGCACCACAGCACTTTTGCACGTTGGAGGAATCTGTCCTGCCCCATATTTTGATCATGTGCGTCCCCGTGATGTGAAATTTTACGGCTAGTTCTTATCACCCTTTTCGCTCCATGAATAGCCGAAATTTTCCCTTGCTGCATGCCCAGGCGCTCTGTTGCTTCGCGAAAATATCTGCTAGGAAATGTAAATAAAAATTTCATGGAAGGCGATTGGACTATGAACAAAGCATTTTTCTGGTTGGCGCTGATCGTTCTGGCGGAACTCGCCGTGGCGCCGGCCAGCCAAGCGCAAAATCCAGCCGAAGGCAAAAAACTATATTCTACTTATTGCTCGACCTGCCATGGTGAGACAGGGCAAAGGCGATGGCGCGGCGGCGGCGTCGCTGCCGGTCAAACCGGCTGACCATACCAACGGGGCTGCGATGAATCAGCTCAGTGACAAATTTCTCATCGATATTATTTCAAAGGGCGGGAGCGCGGTGGGTAAGTCGACTTTTATGCCTTCTTGGGGCGCCGCGCTCAACGATCGGCAGGTTCGCGACGTCGTCGCCTATATCCGGAGCATCGCGGTGCCGCCCTACAAGCCGTGAAACGCGTTTTGGACAAAAATTTCTAATTTTCTAGTCAGAACCCCTTGACGATCGACAATCGAAGATTAAATTGGGCGCATCCAACCTGTTCTGCAGGAATCTAAATTTACGTTTTATTTCAGGAGGGTGTTATGGCGACAAAGATACGTCCCCTACACGATAGGGTGATTGTGAAACGCATCGAGGAGGACGAAAAACCAAAGGGGGCATTATCATCCCTGATACGGCCAAGGAAAAGCCGCAAGAAGGTAAGGTCGTTGCGGTAGGTCCCGGGCAAATACGAAGATGGCAAGCTAGTGCCTCTCGGGGTGAAGTCGGGGGACAAGATTCTCTTCGGCAAATACTCAGGTAGTGAAATCAAACTGGATGGCGAGGAACATCTGATTATGCGCGAAGATGATATCCTCGGAGTCATCGAATAAGGAGGAGAAAGGCACATGGCTGCAAAAGATATTCGCTTTAGTGAAGAGGCGCGCAACAGAGTTCTGCGCGGTGTGAATTTATTGGCTGACGCGGTAACGGTCACTTTGGGACCCAAGGGCCGCAACGTTATTCTCGAGAAGTCCTGGGGGTCACCGACCATAACCAAAGACGGGGTTTCGGTCGCAAAAGAAATTCAGCTCGAAGATAAATTCGAAAACATGGGCGCTCAGATGGTGAAAGAAGTCGCGAGCAAGACTTCTGATGTGGCCGGCGATGGCACGACCACAGCGACGGTTCTGTCCCGGGCGATTTTTAGCGAGGGAATAAAATTGGTTGCTGCCGGGCACGATCCCATGAGCATCAAGCGCGGCATCGATAAAGCGGTCGCGAAGGTGGTCGATGAGCTCAAGGCGATCTCTAAGCCGACTCGCGACAGAGACGAAATTGCCCAAGTTGGCACCATTTCCGCCAACAACGATAAAACCATAGGAGATATCTTGGCCGAGGCGATGGATAAGGTAGGAAAAGAGGGCGTCATTACCGTCGAGGAAGCCAAAGGGTTGGAAACAACTCTGGACTTGGTCGAAGGCATGAGATTTGATCGTGGCTACCTCTCCCCTTACTTTGTGACCGATCCGGAACGGATGGAGTGCGTTTACGAAGATTGCTATCTGCTGATCCACGAGAAGAAGATTTCCAGCATGAAGGATCTTCTCCCGGTGCTTGAAGCCGCTGCGAAGACCGGCAAACCGTTGCTCATCATCGCCGAAGAGGTCGAAGGCGAAGCTTTGGCAACCTTGGTGGTAAACAAGATCCGCGGCACGCTGAAAGTCGTCGCCGTCAAGGCCCCTGGATTTGGCGATCGCCGCAAAGCGATGCTGGAAGATATCGCAATCCTCACCGATGGCAAGATGATCGCCGAAGAGTTGGGCATCAAGCTGGAAAACGTAACGCTCAAAGATCTCGGCCGCGCCAAACGCGTGATCATCGACAAAGACAATACCACGGTCGTCGAAGGTGCCGGCAAGAAATCTGCCATCGAAGGGCGTATCACGCAGATCCGGGCGCAGATCGAAGAAACGACTTCGGACTACGACCGCGAGAAACTGCAAGAACGTTTGGCTAAGCTCGCCGGTGGCGTCGCCGTCGTCAAGGTTGGCGCGGCTACTGAAGTCGAAATGAAAGAAAAAAGGCGCGTGTCGAAGACGCGCTGCATGCGACTCGCGCGGCGGTTGAAGAAGGCATCGTGCCGGGTGGCGGCGTCGCGCCTGATTCGCGCTTCAGCGAATCTCTGGCAATATGCGGGTTTCAGATGATGAAAAGGTCGGAGTCCGCATTATTCAGAAGGCGCTCGAAGAACCGCTTCGTTGGATTGCTCAAAACGCAGGGCTAGAAGGTTCGGTGGTATTAGACAAGGTAAAGACCGGCAGAGGGGCGGCGTTTGGTTTCAACGCGGCGACGGAAGAATACGAAGATCTCGTCAAAGCGGGCATCGTCGATCCCACTAAAGTCGTGCGTACCGCGCTGCAGAACGCCGCATCGGTTGCTGGCATGATGATTACGACCGAAGCGATGATCGCCGATAAACCGGAGAAAAAGAAAGACGCTCCGGCGATGCCACACGATCACGACGACTATTAATCAACTCGGCTAGCCGCAGGAAACAACAAAGGCGTCTGAGCGATCAGGCGCCTTTTTTCTTTGGGAGACCCAGTGCTTGGGCTGAAAATGCGAAGAGGGAAGCCTATAGGCGTTCACTCTTCGAAACTAAGAATCTTTCGAAGGGTTAGTTGATCGTGATGGCAATCTGGCTTCGGCTTTCGCCTCCTCCGCTTTCGGCACGTGTATTTCCAAGATGCCGTCTCGATACGTCGCCTTAATCGCATCGCTTTTCACGGTCCGGCAGAGAAAAAGGAGCGCGTGAACTTGCCTGCCACACGTTCAACGCGAGAATATTCGACGCCATTGACCGCTCTTCAAATTTTCTTTCGCCACTCAGCGTTAGGGAGCCATCGGGCACTTCGACGTTGAAATCCTCTTTTTCATGTGCGGCAACTCGGCGCGAATGAGGTGCTAATCTTTGCTCTACAGACGCGGGCTCACCCAAGTTCTGCGAGGGTAGTTTGGTTTCCTCCGGTTGACGCGCTTGCCGAGAGTGCTTTTGGCAAGACACTTGGGAGGTGATATAAGAATTGCGCATTTGCCGGTACGGCTAGGCAATATTGCTGCATGGGTTTCGCTCGAAGGAGCATTCAAGTGTCAGACGGAAAAATTAACTCATCGAGTCGCTACATTCGGGTTGGACTACCTAGTGTGGCATGCTTGCTCGCAGTTGTATTTGCGAGACAAACTTGGCTTGGTAGCGCTTCGTTGAATGATCCGCGCGCGACGCCGCGCACGGTCACTGCGCGGGGCGAGCTTTTTCCGACGAGCGATCCACGATCAATCTATTCCGACAAGCCTCGCCTGCAGTCGTCAACATCACAGCGATCGGCGTGGAGCGGGATCTATTCACGCTGAACCTATACCAGATTCCCCAAGGCACAGGGTCTGGTTTCGTCTGGGATACCAACGGCGACATCATCACCAATTTTCACGTGATTCAAAACGCCGACTCCGCGCAGGTGACTTTGGCCGACCAATCGAATTGGAAGGCGCGGGTAGTGGGCGTGGCGCCTGACAAAGATCTCGCCGTCCTGCGCATCGACGCGCCGGCCAACCGGCTCCGTCCGATCCCGATCGGCACTTCTAAAGATTTACAGGTCGGGCAAAGCGTCTATGCGATCGGCAATCCCTTTGGCTTGGATCAAACTCTGACGACCGGCGTTATTTCCGCGCTCAACCGCGAAATTGAATCCGTCACGCGCCGCCCAATCCAGGGCGTGATCCAATCCGATGCCGCGATCAACCCGGGGAACTCGGGAGGCCCGTTGCTCGATAGCGCCGGGCGCTTGATCGGCGTCAATACCGCGATCTACAGCCCGTCCGGGGCATCGGCCGGTATTGGTTTCGCTATCCCCGTGGACACCGTCAATCGCATTGTCCCGGAGTTGATTCGCAGCGGAAAAATCATCCGTCCGGGCTTGGGAATTCAAATTGCCGATGATCAAATTGCTCAGCGGCTCGGCGTCACGGGCATCCTCTGGTGGTCGATGTCGCTCGAGGCAGTGCGGCGGCGAAGGCGGGAATCCAACCGACCCGGCGCGATGCCGAAGGCCGGTTTGCGCTTGGGCGATATCATCACTGCCCTCGATGGTAAAAAAGTTGAATCGCCGAACGATCTCTACTTGCTGCTGGAAAAATACAAAATTGGCGACGCCGTCAATATCTCGATTTTGCGCAACGGAAAGACCGTGGAGACGAAAGTAGCGTTGGAAGCCGGTTCAGTAAACTTCTGTTGGCGAGCGATTCGCCGGCGTGGGTCCGTCTGCGTATGACGCGCAGCGATCAGCTTTTCTCGAGTGTGTCCCTCGCGCTCGGTTGGTTTTCATCGCGCTCGTACGCCGAAATGATCTCCTGAACCAGGTGATGGCGTGCCACGTCCTTTTCCGTGAAAGTGACAAAGCGGATGCCGTGTACGCCCTTGAGAATGCGCGACGCTTCTTTAGCCCGACAGCTTTCCCGCGGGTAGATCGATTTGCGTGGCGTCGCCGGTAATCACCGCTTTTGACCCGTAGCCGAGCCGCGTTAAGAACATTTTCATCTGCTCCGGCGTGGTATTCTGCGCCTCGTCGAGAATCACAAAGGAATCGTTCAATGTTCGGCCGCGCATAAACGCCAACGGCGCGACTTCGATGGTGCCGCGCTCGACCATCTTGCGTGCGCGATCGAAATCGACCATGTCGTGCAGCGCGTCGTAGAGCGGGCGCAAATACGGATTGACTTTTTCAGCCAGGTCGCCGGGCAAAAGCCGAGCTTTTCACCCGCTTCGACCGCGGGACGGGTGAGGATAATGCGCACATAATTATTCTTCATCAACTCGGCGACCGCCATCGCCATTGCCAGGTAAGTCTTGCCAGTGCCCGCCGGTCCGATGCCGAAGACGATGTCGTAACGCCGGATTGCGTCGATGTAAGCTTTTTGCGCGATGCTCTTCGGCGTAATCGTGCGTTTATGCGCCGAAATATAAATCGTATCGAGGAAAATATCTTGCAAGCGAGCACGCGAATCGCCGCTTAGAATGCGGATGGCGTAGTCGACATCGCTGGCATAGACCGGATACCCCTTCTCTAAAAGTCCGTAGAGCTGGCGCAGAATCTGGCTCGCCAGCTCCACTTGAATTGGATCGCCTTCAATCTCCAATGCCGCGCCGCGCACATGAATCTTTAGTTGCAGCGTAGTCTGAAGAATTTTTATATGCTGGTCATGTTGTCCCAACAGGTCGCGGAACAGGCGCGGATCATGGAAATCGAGAACGTTAACGCCGACCTCGGTCACCATGCTGGCGAGTTGTTTTCTTTCGTCTTTCACTCGTTTTCTCCTATGAGCTGGACGATGATTTCGCGCGTGCGCGAACGATTGTCAAAATCGATCAAGATGACCTGCTGCCAGGTGCCTAAACAAGGCTGCGCCGTTCTCAATCGGAATTGCGATCGATGGGCCGAACAGCGAGGCGCGCAGGTGGGAAAAACCATTATCGTCGCCCCAGCGATCATCGTGATGGTAGCGGCGATCGGACGGGATCAGTCGCTCGACGAATTCCTTCAGGTCCTGAATCAATCCCGATTCATGCTCGATCGTGGTAACGGCCGCGGTCGAGCCCGACACGAAGGCCGTGAGCAAACCTTTGTGGATGTTTTCTTTTGAATCTGCTCGCGAAGCTTAGGCGTGATGTCGATGATGTCGCAGAAGCCGGTAGTATGTTCGACGATTTTATTGGAGCGAATCTTTAACACGCTATTTCGCTGCTCTCAAAAACCCGTTCCCGAAAAACTTTGCGACAATCTGCTGAGTACCAACAAATAATTCGACTGCCGGAAAATCATTTGGCCTCACGAATCAGCTCTTCGGCGCGTTTTAGCGCGGCGGCAATCTTGGCCGGTTCTTTGCCACCGGCTTGAGCGAATTCCGGCCGTCCGCCGCCGCCGCCTCCGACTATCCCGGCGAGCTCTTTGATGATGTTGCCGGCATGATAGCGCTGGGTCAATTCCTTGCTGACCGAAGCGACCAGATTTACGTTTGCTTCGCCGGCGCTTGCGAGTACAACGACTCCGGAGCCAATTTTTCTTTGAGCTGGTCGGCAATATCCCGCAGTTGCTTGGCGTCGACGCCGTCGACCTGGCTGATCAAAAACTTTGTTCCATTTACGGAACTTTGCTTCGCCAGCAATTCAGGGATCTGGTCTTTTTCAAATTGGCCGCGCAGTTTTTCGATTTCCCTCTCCAGCTCTTTTGGCGTTCCAAAAGTTTCTTGACTTTGTCGACGGCGTCATCGGCGCTGCCGCGCACCAGGTTGCCGATCTCCTTGAGCCGCTGTTCATAGTTGTGAATCAAATCCAAGGCGCCTTGGCCGGTGAACGCCTCGACGCGCCGCACTCCCGCGGCGACGCCGCCTTCGGATTGGAGTTTGAATATTCCAATCTCTCCGGAAGCGCGCACGTGAGTGCCGCCGCAAAGCTCGGTGGAAAAATCACCTATTTGGACCACCCGCACACGGTCGCCATACTTGTCGCCAAAAAGGCGAGGGCACCGTGGCGGATCGCCTCGTCGTAACTGACTTCCTGAATGGAAACGCCGGCATCTTCGCGAATATGCTGATTGACCTTCGTCTCGATCAGCGCGAGCTGCTCATCGGCGATAGCGCCGCTGTGATTGAAGTCGAAGCGCAGTCGTTCCGGCGTAACCAACGAACCGGCTTGGCGAACATGCTGTCCTAATTCCCGGCGCAACACCGAATGCAGAATATGCGTGGCCGAATGATTGAGCTTGATCTTCTGACGATGCTTGGGATCGACTGCCAGCTGAACTTTGTCGCCGACCTGGACACGGCCTTTTTGACTCGTGACCGATGCGCTGTGAGTTGGGGCGTGGGATGGTGTGTGTCGAAGACTTCGATAATATCGCCGCGCGCGGTAGTGACCGTACCACGATCACCGATCTGGCCGCCCGATTCGCCGTAAAAAGGTGTCTCGGCGGTGAGCAGCTCGATCTCATCTCCCTCTACCGCTTCGGTCTAGACCGGCGCCGTTGCCATAAATAGCCAGCACGGAGGATTCTCCTGCGAGCCGATCATAGCCGATGAAACGGACTTGGCGGTCGAGTTGGATCTTGGATTCCATGCTGGTGGATTCGCGCGCTTCACGTCCGCGCGCGCGCTGCTTCTGCATGAGCTTCTCGAAGCCAGGCTGGTCGACGGCTATGGATTCACCGCGCAAAATATCTTCGGTCAAATCGAGCGGAAACCCAAAGGTATCGTAAAGACGGAAAGCGACGTCACCGGACAGCACTTGCCGGTTTTCTCTTTTGAGTTTTGCCGTGGCCTCCTCGAGCAGCGCGAGCCCTTCTCTAGAGTTTCTCCGAAGCGTTCTTCCTCGGTGCGAATGACTTCGCGAATGCGCTGCTCTTCGGCGCGCAGTTCGGGATAGGCATCACCCATCACCGCCGCAACAGTCTTGGCGACTTCATGCAAGAAGGGTTGTTCAAGGCCGATCAAGCGCCCATGGCGCGCGGCGCGCCGTAGCAGTCGGCGCAAGACATAGCCGCGCCCTCATTGCTCGGCATGACGCCGTCGGCGATCAAGAAACTAACCGCGCGCGCGTGATCGTCGATGACCCGGAACGAAATATCCGCCGTTGGATTGACGCCGTACTTTTTGCCGGTAAGTTGCTCGGTGGTGGCTGTGAGCGCACGCATATAATCGATGTCGTAATTCGACAACACGTTCTGCAGCACGGCGGTGATGCGCTCCAGCCCCATGCCGGTATCGACATGCTTCGACGGCAGCTCTTCCAGCTCACGATTTTCTTTGCGGTTGTACTGGATGAAAACCAGATTCCAGAGCTCGATGTAGCGCGCGCAGTCGCCGTTGACCCGGCATTCGTGTCCCGGCACATCTTGCCGGTCGCATGCCTCGGGCCCGCGATCCAGATGAATCTCGCTGCATGGACCGCAGGGACCGGTCTCGCCCATTTCCCAGAAATTTTCCTTCTCTCCGAAGCGGCTGATACGTTCGGCGGGCAGACCGCTGATCTTCGCCCATAGGCGCTCGGCGTCATCGTCGTTGAGGTAAACGGTCGCGTAGAGTCTGTCCTTGGGCAGGCTCCATTCCTTGGTGAGCAGATTCCAGGCCCACTCGATGGCTTCGGCTTTATAATAATCGCCGAAGGACCAATTGCCGAGCATCTCGAAAAAGGTGTGATGATACGTATCGCGACCGACGGCTTCGAGATCGTTGTGCTTGCCGCTGATGCGCAGGCATTTTTGTGCGCTCGTGGCGCGCGCGAAGGGCAAACGCTCCTGGCCGAGAAAGACGTTTTTGAACTGAACCATCCCCGCGTTGGTGAAAAGCAAGGTCGGGTCTTTGTCGGGTACGAGAGACGAGCTGCGGACCACGGTATGGCCCTGTTTTGCGAAATAATCCAGGAAGGATTTGCGAATGTCACTGCCGGTCATCGTATTTCCATCAATCTTCTTCTATCGAATAGCCTAACAGATCGAAAATCACTTTGCTGCTATAGCCGCGGCGCTGTAGAAAGGCCACCGCGCGGTTGCGCGTTTTGGATTCTTTCAAAGCTGCGCCGGCGAAACGTTTGGCGAGAAGGCGCTTGGCTCGCCCGGCTTCGTCGACTTGATCGAAGGTCTCTCGCAACGTGTCGCGAATCAGGGATTGGCTAATACCCTTACTTCTCAATTCTTGATCGATTCTCCTTGGGCCATAACCCGTGCCTTGGCGCGCGCGAGCGCCCAGTCGCGTGCGAAGACCTCGTCATTTACATACTTCAATGAGCGCAGCCGGCCGACCGCGCTTTCGACGGCCGCCGGCAAGTAGCCTCGTTGATGCAAATAGTGTCGAACTTCGGCTTCGCTGCGTGAGCGATAACCGAGATAGCGTAGCGCAGTTTGCAACGCGTCTGCCGCGGCCGCGGCTCCTTTGGAATCGACTTCGGCTTTCTTGAGCGCCAGAATGACCTTCTAAAGCTACCGAACTTTGCCTTTTCCTTCTTGTCCGCGCTCGGCACTGTGGCCGCCGCAGGATTCGGCTGGGCGTCGTTGAATGCCGATCTTTTCCATCACTTTAGCCATGATGTCGTTCGCGGTTTCGGGATGTTCCTTGAGAAACGATTTGGCCGCCTCGCGCCCTTGGCCGATGCGTTCACCGCTGTAAGAATACCAAGCGCCGCTCTTCTCGACGACTCCGAGCTCGCTGCCGAGATCGACGATTTCTCCATCACGCGAAATACCGGTGCCGTAGAGAAGATCGAATTCGGCTTCTTTGAACGGTGGCGCCACTTTATTCTTGACTACTTTGACACGGACCCGTCCGCCGATCACGTTGTCGCCGTCTTTGAGCGCGCCGATGCGCCGGATATCCATGCGCACCGAGGCGTAGAACTTGAGCGCGTTGCCGCCGGTCGTGGTCTCCGGGTTGCCGAACATGACGCCGATCTTCATGCGAATCTGATTGATGAAAATGACCACCGTCATGGATCTGGCAATCGTCGCCGTTAGCTTGCGCAATGCTTGCGACATCAGCCGCGCCTGCAGTCCCATGTGCGAGTCGCCCATCTCGCCTTCGATTTCCGCTTTGGGAACGAGCGCGGCAACGGAATCGATCACCAGCACGTCGATCGCGCCGCTACGCACCAGGGTCTCGGCGATTTCCAGCGCTTGCTCGCCATGATCAGGTTGTGAAATCAGTAGCTCATCGGTATTAACTCCCAGCTTCTTGGCGTAGCTCAAGTCCAGCGCATGTTCGGCGTCGATATACGCGCCCATGCCGCCCGGCTTCTGCGCTTCGGCGACGATATGCAGCGCCAGCGTGGTTTTGCCGGAGGATTCAGGGCCGTAGATCTCGATTACGCGGCCACGCGGCACGCCGCCGATACCGAGGGCGATATCGAGACCGAGAGATCCGGAAGAGACTACCGGCAGATCCTTGGGCACGCCGGCTTCGCCGAGTTTCATGATCGCGCCCTTGCCGAACTGGCGTTCGATCTGGCTCACGGCGAGATCGATCGCCTTCTCTCGATTTACGTCCATCTCCTGCCTCCTTCAACTGGCCTATTATTCATTTGCCGAGGAAATTACTTTGAGCCGGCGGTAAACCGCGCCTTCGGCCTTTAACACGCTCTGGAATAGTACTACCTCGTTCACGACGGAATGACCAAATACGCAATGCCGCCAACTCTCCAGATCTTGCTTGAGCGTTTTTGGCGCCCGGTCGGAATCGCGCCATCGTCCAATTGTCAGGTGCGGCGTGAAGCTTCTCTGTTCTGGCGCAAACCCGAGCGGCAGCAACGACGACTGGACCTTTGCCGCGAGCCCGCCCAACTCATTTCCAGTCAAGCCAACCCATAAAATTTTTGGCCGCCCTCGCTCGGGAAATACCCCTAGACCTTTAGCATTTATGGTGAAGCGCGGAAAGAGGTGGAGCTGCTCCCGAAGCGCCGCGGCGATCGGTTCGACTCGCGCTTCTTCGACGTTACCGAAAAACTTGACCGTCAAATGAAGGTTCGTCATCGGAACCCATCGAACGGCGGGAATGCGCTCTCGAAGATCGTCGATGGACCGGCAAATTTTCTCGATGACTTGCGGCTCCAGATCGATGGCGAGAAAGGCGCGAATCACGACTATTCTAAAAGGGTGAGCCGCAGCCAATTGAGCGCGGCTTGTGAGGTGCCGAGAATGACGCGCTCGCGCTCGCCGTGGAACTGGAATTGACGCGCTTCGTGGTTATTCCGCCGTGCGAGACTGATCCACACGGTCCCCACCGGTTTTTCCGGGTGCCGCCGCTAGGTCCCGCGATCCCGGTAACACTCAGACCGACGGCTCGCGCCGGTTCTCTCCCTGATGCCGCGAGACATTTCCAGCGCTGTTTGCTCACTGACCGCGCCATATTTTTCTAAAGTTGCCGGCTTCACTCCAAGAAATTTCACTTTCGCTTCATTGGAGTAGGTTACCGCGCCGCCGCAATAGTAGGCGGAGCTGCCGGCGATCCGGGTAATGCGATGGCTAATCAAACCGCCGGTGCAGGATTCCGCCAAAGCGAGGGTCTGGTTTTTCTCCATTAACAATTGGCCGACCTTTTCTTCCAGAGCGACATCGCCTTCCGCATAAATATACGTACCCAGGATGCGGCGAATTTGTTTACAGCGTTCGACAAAGCCTTTCTCTTGCCCTTTGCCACCGCTCGCCGTTAAGCGCAAGGTCAAATCCGGATAATGGGCGCGAAAGAGAGCTTATCTTGCGGCCCCAGGTCGACGGGTTTTACGAGGTCGTCTAACTTCGACTCAGTGAGGCCGTGGATCTTAAACGTGCAGGAGAAAATTTCACTGTCTTTGCCGCGCTCCGTGGTGATCCACGGCATGACCGTTTCATTGAACATGGCGATCATTTCTCGCGGCACGCCGGAAAGCCAAATGAGACTTTTGCCTTGCCTCATTGTCACCCGAAACCCGGGCGCGGTGCCGACCGGGTTAGGGATGATAATCGCGTCTTCAGGAAAGCAGGCCTGTTTGAGATTATTCGGCGTCCAAGCGATGGCGCGCGCTTCGAAGCGCTTTTTGAGGGCGTCGGCGACGGCTTGGTTCGTGATGAGCTTTCTGCCGAGAAATTCTGCGACCAGCTCCGTAGTGAGATCATCGGCCGTGGGCCCGAGGCCGCCCGTGCCGATGATGATATCACCTAACTCGGAACCTTGATGCATCGCCCACAGGAGCTTTTCTCGATCATCGCCAACTTTTAACACGGCGGCGACCTTTACACCGACGGTGAAAAGCCGATCCGCGATAAACGCTGAATTGGTATCGACGACTTTGCCGGTTGTGAGCTCGTCGCCGGTACTCAGGATTACGGCGGTTTGTATCATCTTTAAACCCTAGTTCGGGATCGATAAAAATCGAAGCTCGTAATAAATACCTTTGCAATATCAAAAAACGACACAAGACAAATGTGTCATCAGATCTCAGAATTACAAGAAGAGAGCAAGTTACGGCAATCCTGTAATGTCGCCGTTAACTAAACCAGGACGAATTTTGTGGGGAACTTATATTTAGCTAGCTGAACGCGGCTAGGATTGCGGCGGTGCCCCGAGCTCGACGAGATAGTTTTGTGTCTGATTTTCGAAAATCTTTTGCAACGACGGCTCGATGCTATCCTCGGCGGGAAAATCGACGCTCAGCGGGTTGATGAATTGCTGGTCTTTGTAGAGCTCGGAAGTGGAGGTGCGGGCCGGTGCTTCGACCCGTGGAACCGACGTAGCCGATGATCTGTCCCTTGGTCACGGCTGCGCCGTCGCGAATGCCTACGGCAAAGCTGTCCAGATGGGCATACCGGCTCATGTATGTTGAGTCGTGCTTGATATCGATCGCTTTGCCATAAGAGACCATTCCAGCCGGCTTCGCTGATGACGCCGTCACCGACGGCACGAACCGGAGTGCCCCGTTGCGCCGCGAAATCCACTCCCTGTGTGCGGCAAATTGGTCTTTAGAATCGGATGGAAGCGCGATTCGGTGAAGTGCGAGGTAATGCTGGTAAACTCGAGCGGAAAGCGCAAAAAGAGCGCGCCAGGCTGCGGCCTTCGAGGTTATAATAATTTCCTTGGCCGCGTTGCTTTTCGAAATAGATTGCCGTCAGTTTTTGCCCGGCATTGAGTCAACTCGGCTGCCAGGATGCGTAGGGTTGACTTGGTTTCTTAGCCCTTGCGGCTGCGCTGTTCGTAAAGAATCTTTAAAGGTATCGCCTTGGTGGATTTCCTTCTCTATGTCGATGTCCCAGGTAAAAATATCCGCGAGTTGCGAGAGTCAACGCGGATTGGATTCCGACCTTGCGTCCGTCTTCGAATAGTGAGGTTTCCACCGATCCGCTCACCGTTTTTCACTTCCACGTCGTACGGTTTTTCGCGTTTCTGAAAGAGTATTCCTTTAATACCTTTCTCCCAAGTAAAGGTCGAAGCGTCGTCTTGGTCGATCTCTAGGGCATTTAATTTGCCCGGAACGACTGGGGTTCGTCGACGCAATATTGGATTGCTAAAATACAGATGAACGTCTCTTCCGACCGGCAGCACTTGGCGGCCGAGGTCGCGTGTCATCGACCGTGTCCCACTGCTGCCTTTCGGTCTCCGGCAGGCCATAACGACCCAGCATATCGAAAATCGTTTCGTCGGCGCGAACCCGATGGGTCATATGCTCACGCTTTCGAATGGATCGAAGGGTTGAGGAAAGGCAAGGAAAGCAGGGTTCGCTGCGTTGGGATGTTGGTGACTTTACGAACGGGAACGGTGACGGGATTGGCTTTGCCCTTGGGAGCCTCTTTGCGTGGGGTCTTTTGCTTTGCGGCGTGGGCCTGAACTGGTAATGCATCACCAGCACTGCGATGAAAGTCGCAAAGCCATGTTAAGGCTTTTGAAATGGCGAAGGCAAGAGATTGGTCGCAGCGCAAGCTTTGCATGCGCCAAACCGACGCTTCGACCCGGTGTCGTTACTGAAGTCATAGTCTAAAAGCTTGCAGTTAATTAGACCGTTTCGCCGGCTCTGTCAAACAAAAACCCCGCCTTTGGGAAACCAAAGAATTCCTTCGGAACCTTGGAAAGTTTTCAGTCAGGCTCAGCAAGGCAAATTTTCTCAATGCGATTTCGAGCAGAAATAGACAAAACGCCAAAACAATAAAGGGCTGCTTGATCGGCTCATAGGTCTTGGTCACGGTCGTTGAGATTTGCTCTCGGAACCGAGCGCGGATTGATTTCGCCACCAGTCGCCTGCGCCATGCGCGACAAGAGTCGATGGTTAAATTCTGCGCGCGGCAATTCGCTATTCAAATCATAAGAAGAGGAGTAGCCGACTGGCGGAAAGGGGGACCGGCGGCCGCCTCTTTCCTCAACGATATCCGATTCGATAGTACGCCGCGCTGAGCAACCGGCACAGCCGCCTGGTAATGACCCGGAGCCAAACGGTTGAGAGCGCCCTCTGCCTTAGCTGCTTGGTTATGGATCGTGGAACCGATACTGGCTGTTGGCGCTGACGTCATCATAGATTGACAGATCGAGCACGGCGCCATTTTCGCCGTAGCTGACCCGGACTTCATGCGCCGGGATTAGATTCTCTTCCGGTGGATTGAGCCAGTCGAACAGGCGTCCCCAAACCCTAACCCGCTCCACGGAATCCAGTTTCTGCTCAGCGGCCTTCCAAATCGGTCGTCAAAGCGATCGATTTCCCTTTACCAGTAACGCCAGGAGGCCAATAGCGGCAGGCGGCGGTCTGTTTTCGAAATCGCCAGATCCATCTGGGCATTTCTTTTGAGGTCGGTTTCCATAAAGCCCAGGACCGATGGATAAGCCCGCGCGCCGAAGCCGGCGAGTAACTCTGAACCTCGTTCCTGGAGCGGCGTCCACGGCCCCTCATTTGCCGGCTCTCTTCTTTCCGTTTGATGCGTCTCGCACCTGCTCCGATAACGATACCGGGGCAGCGTCGAGGTCAACGACGTCGGTGGCGCATTGAAACAAGCCGCCGTCGTACTGGCTGATCCGCTTCATGACGCGGACGTCGGCCTCGGAGCTGATCGCCACGGCGGAGACCGTAATTCTCGAGCTCGTTCTTCATCAGCGCTGACCAGATCGACCAGCTCGCCCTGGCTGCCGCGAGTGACACCATCGCTCAATAAAATAATATGCTTGCGCGAAGCGTTGGTCCGTTCGAGCGTGGCGTTTGGCTCCAACAGGGCCGGCGAAAAGTAGGTTTGACCGCCGGGCTTGAGACGATCGATTTGCGCGTCGATGACGCCACGCAGGCGCGCCATCGTCTCCAGGTAAACGACCACGAAAGGACTGTCATCGAAACCGACCACGCCTAGTAGGTCGATATCCTGTAATTGCCGCGCGACGGCTTTGGCGGCTTCCTTGGCGTAGACGATGCGGTTGTCGTCGCGCATACTGCCCGACTTATCCACGACCAAAACGATGGCGCGGTTTTCTCTTCGCGCTTAGGCGGCTCTTTGGGTTCGACCGGCAAGATAGTTTCAATGGGGGTTTGGCGATAACTGGTCGGCGCAAAACTGGCGTCGGCGCCGAGCATGATAAAGCCGTTTCCTTCGGCGGTATGCCGTTCGATCGAGGCGAGATAACCGGATGCGAAGCGGTCGCGCTCGGCGTTATTATTAAAAATGACGATCTTATAACCGGACGCTGGCGGAGCGGTTTCCGGCCGGCGCACGGTAACCTCAAGCCCCTGGCGTTTGATTATTTCTTCGAGATGCCGGCCTGCGCCGCTTTGGCCGTTGATCAGCAAAACCTTGGTTTTGGCGCGGGAGCTGACCCATGCGACCGGCGTGGTTGTCGGCCGGGTAGCGGTCGGTTTCCTTGTCGCGCGGGGGAAAAGCTCGCTTGAAAGAGGTCAGGGTATCTTCGCTCGGCGTGGCCTGAAAAGTAAAGGTCTGGCTTCCTGGATTGAGTTTCACGGGCTCAGTTTTGATGCCTGCCCGTTGCGGGTGAGCGCGAGTGTGCCCTCGACCGGCCGGTCGTTTTGATTATCGAGCACTACTTTGACGTTCAAACTCTCGCCGCTATTTCCTTGCGTCGGCGCCAGCAATTTGGTTATTGCGACATTGGCAATCGCCGGACGCCCCGGGAGGCAGGATGGGATAAATCTTGATTCCCGCGGCCGCGACCGCCGGTAAAAGGCGTTCGACGTTTCCTGATTTTCCCAACCGTCGGTAAATAAGGTAGAGACTGCGCGGCCCTGCGGGCAGCGCCAAAGCGCGTTGAAAAGATTTTCCAAACTGGTTTTCCGGCGCCGCGCCGGCATTCTTGGCGCGATCGCCATCGAGTACTTCTCTCCAGTTGCTGACCCCGGCCGCCGCGGCGCACAAACACGAGGACGCGATCGTGACGACTGGGCGCAGGGACCGGGCGGGCCGGCTTTTCATCCAATCGCGCATCGAAGTCGGGATACTGTCGGAAACGTCGTAGGCGAAAATGCGCTCCTGATCGCGAGACTGCCTCGCTCGCCGGCTGCGGATCGGCGAGCGATCAATGTCACCAGCGCCAGAATCAAGCTGCGCGCTGAGCGACCCAACGAGGCGGCGGTCGCGGAAGTCGAAAACCACAAAAGCGGCAAGGCGAGCAACAGCCAGAGGAAATATGGCTTGGCGAAAACAATCTCGGCTTGGCGCAATGTGTTCAATGGATTATTCATTGAACTCCTACACCGCTTGACGCGAACCACGGCGAGCCCTACCAACGGTCAGGGGCGGGTTGATAAACCGCCTCGATGAAAAACAGCAACAGCGAGCCGAGCTGGCAGATAGGGCCAGAGGTAAAGTAAGAGCGCCGAGCCGCTACGCGGGGGTTTGTGTCGAGCCCTGGAGTTCGATGGCTGCCGGCGTTCTCAGGTCGGATTCATTGGCGTCGGTCAAATTGCGTGCATACAGGTGGGTTTTCGCGGCCACGCTGACGCTGGTAGACGCCCTGGCGGTAGGCATCTAAGAAATAGTCGCCCGCCCGATTTCAACGACGCCTTCTCGCCTGTCGGCGCGATAATAGCATCGCCCGGCTGGATCGGTCCCAAAGCGATCCGGTTCTCCCGTCGCTTGAGACTTGAGCGCGCCGCTTTCAAAAAACCAATCGAGAAAATTAAGTCGTGAAAATCGACATCGGTAAATTTTCGCGGCCCAAATATAAGGCAATGGATCGAAACCGAGGACGAGATAGCGAAAGCCTTTTTCGTTCGAGAGCGAAAGCGAGGGCTCCGGCCGGACTTTCAATGACGATGTCGCCGGTCGTCTGTGGTTTTAGCGGGCGAGCGTAGGTCGGTCGAAACAAACTAAAATTGATATAGCGGGTCAACATATTGGATTCGCGCCAATTGGAAATCTGCACATTGTCGAAGGGTGCGCCGAGCCCACCAAGAAACTTTTTCCGGTGGCAGAATGAAGAGCGCCGGATTTTCCGGCAAGACTTCGGGCGCCGCGAAATGAAATATTTCAGGCCGTAGCCGGTGCGTTCTGATTTTGGATAGTCGGCGGGGGCAACGACATCGACGCTGACGCCGGGAATGGATCTTAGACTGGTTAGCGCTTGAGGCAGAGGCGTGACCGCAAGGATACGCAGGTTGCGCGAAGCGGGCGCGGTGGCGAAGCGACGATTGTCGAGCGCCAAGGCGTCGCGAACGTCGATTTCGGCCTGGTAACTTGCATACTCGGGCAAGCCTTCGAAACTCGCGCTGGCCGACTTGTCGGCGCGCACAAGATCTCGCGGCTCGTTTAGAGTTGTGCCGTTGCCTTTGATTGTTATTTTGACCTTTTCATCCCGGGTGGCAAAATTATTCACGGTCGCGCTCGCCTCAAGCGCGCGTTGCCCAAAGAAGAACGGCGCACCTCGAAGGCGGTAACCGCCAAGTTTGACTTCGGCTGTCCGACGGAAATCACCCGTGCGACGGCGTCCTGGGACGCCGCCGGATGATCGGTGATGAGATAAACTCGCTCGTATTTTGCGCTCGCGCGCCAAGCGGCCGAGTGCATCGTCGTAATCGATCGGCGGATCGCCGGAGATCGTTGGCTTGAATGCCACCGATCAGTGATTTCGCTTCAATCGCGCCCGAGCGGCGCGGCATTGACCCCGCTGAAGCCGCGGCGTGGTTGTGTAGAGATCGACTTGCCCGAAACGCCAAGCTCCGTGGTCAAGCCGTCGGCCTTTTCCTTGGCCAGGGCCATGCGGAGTTTTACCGTCTTCCACCGTCTGCCATGCTTGCCGAGTTGTCCAAGACGATGGCAATACTCGTGGGTCGAACGGAGAATACCGGTTCGCTCAGGGCCAAAATGAGCAGGGCGAGAAGCAATAACTGGAGAAGAATATGCGGCGGCAGATGAATGCGCCCCCAGAGGGCGGCCGCTTACTTGAACCCCGCCTTCGAGAAACAGCAACAAGCTGGAAAAAACCAGCGCGGCGCGGTTTTCGGCGCGCCAGATAAGAATTAGCAGCAGAGGCAACGCGAACAGTCCGAGGAGAGCGGTGGGATTGAGAAACTCCATGCGCCTTACTTGCAGAGAGTCCGATGGCCGGCAAGGTCGCGAAAATAAAATCGGTGAGATCGCGGTCGGCGACATAAAGCGAATAGTGAATGCCGCTTTGGTGGCAGAAACTGCGGATTTCCAGATTGTGATGGGCCAGCTTTGATCGATAATCGCGCTGGGAATTGCCGCTCCACTGATACCGGATCTCTCCCTGGGTCTCGCTGTCGATCAAGAGCCAAGCCGCCGTTGGAAAACGCGGCTCCACCTCCTCTCACGCGACAATATTTGAATGGCGGCGATGTTCGAGATTGAAACCGCGCAACAAATTCAATCCCTGTTGGTAGGCGGCGGCGGGCGTGAGGAAATCGGATATAAGGATCGCTTTACCTCGGCCGGCGCAGGCGTTGAAGATGCTCGCTGAGCGATGAGGCCAGAGTACCATCGGACCGGCGGGAACGGCTGAAGTCGCGAACTCGATACAATCAGCCATGCGCCGCCGGCCGCGATAAAATGCGCGATGCCGCGGCGCCGGTTCGCGTTCCGCAGTAAATGCAGCTTGACGTGATCGTGATTGGCCAAGATGACGTAGGCCAGCGCCAGTGCTACGTGCGTCGCCGGCAGGTATTTCTCGTCGCGCGACGGAAACGCCATAGATGCGCTTGCAGTCAATAAAGACGTAGGCGAACAGATCTGACCTCTTCGCGGAACACCTTGACGTAGAGCCGGTCGGTGCGCGCGTAAATACCCCAGTCGAGATAGCGCAGATCGTCGCCGGGCGAATATTTGCGGTAATCGGCAAACTCCAAACTGGATGCCGCGGCGAGGCGAAGAGTAAGCTTCCCGTATGGCTGCCGAGGAATTCCCTTCTCGTGCGCAGCCTGAGGGTTTCCAGCTGAGTGAGAAATTCAGGGCGTGAACGGGTAAGACAGCATAGTTCGGACAGCCCTAGGTCGAAACCGATTCTAGCGACTAATTTACTCATTTGTGTAGCAGATCCCAGGGTTCCGACTCCATACGTCTTAGTCGAAGATCGGAGACGGTTCCTGTAGCGAAATCGCTATCTTGACTCTCCTGCGATGACGAGCGTAGTTTTTTTACAGAAACTATGGATTCGTCGGACAATCCACGATTTGCGTAGTTACGCTCGGTCCCCAGCTTAGGCTTTTGACGCCGCACGGCCTCGGGCCTCGCCGTCATTCCTAACAAGGCGACGGTCTCTAAGCCTCGAGGTCAGCGTGCGTCAATTCCGGCTTCAGTCCAGCGCTGCTCGAAACCCCGCATTCACCGTTGGTGATGTGCTTATCTTGCTGGGCGTTTCCACAATTCTTTACGTTGGCTGTGCGCTTGGCTTTCCGATGTCCCTGCCAGTCATCGCGGGTCCGGACTATTTCTCTCTCCCCGATGGCACTTGCCGTGGTACGCTGTGCTTTCTGTTGCACGCATGGCGGCGGCGTATTTCCTCTCCATGCTGTTCAGCTTGTTCTACGGTTACGCCGCCGCGCGCAACCGCACCGCCCGAACGGTGCTCATGCCTTTGCTGGATGATGCTGCAGAGTGTGCCTATCCTTTCATTCCTTGCCGATTGTTCTGCTCAGTCTCAGCGCCGTTCTACCTCAAGCATTTGCCGCCGAGCTTGCGGCTATCGTGCTTATCTTTCACCTCGCAAGCCTGGAACATGACCTTCAGTTTTTATCAATCCATGACCACGATTCCGACCGAAATGCGGGAAGCCGCCGCGGTGTTTCGCTTCGATCCCTGGCTGCGCTTTAAAGCAGTTGAACTTCCGTTCGCGGCGATCGGATTGCTATGGAACAGCATGATGAGTTGGTCGGGCGGTTGGTTTTTCCTTATGGCCGCGGAAATTTTTAATGTCGGGAGCCGTGATTTTCGCTTGCCGGGTCTCGGTTCATATTTGCAGACCGCGGCCAACGAGGGAAATCTGCACGCTGTCGTTTTGGGTGTAGCCACCTTGGTCGTGGTGATCGTTTTGCTCGACCAGCTTTGTCTGGCGCCCACTTATCGCCTGGACCGATCAGATTCAAAGTCGGACATGGTCGAAGGCGATGAGCCGCCGAGGTCGTGGTTTCTCGATCTGATTTCACGCGCTTGGCTTGTAGAGCAATTTGGCACGCGCATCTGGCGGCCCTTCAGTGAATGGGTAGACAGAGGGTTTCAGCGACGCACGAGCGGAGTCATTGCGTCACCGGAACCGTCCGCCGAAGCGGGACATTCTCGCTTGGCGATAGGAATCCTGACTGCTTTTCTTGCTTGTGGCTTTATACGGAGGTTATCGGGCAGCAACCTGTTGGTTACCCTTCCCGGTTCAGCATGGGCGGATTTGGGAAAAGGAATCGTCGCCACTTTCCTTCGGGTGAGCGTTGCACTCGGCGATTACTTTGATCTGGACCATTCCGGTCGGCGTGTTTATCGGAACGCAACCGCCGTCTTGCGGCGATTCTCCAGCCAATCGTGCAAGTTGGTTGCATCCATTCCGGCGACGGCGCTTTTTCCCGTGGTGTTGCTGGCGCTGTTGCAAGTCGCCGGGCGGTTTGAACATCGCCGCTGTGCTCCTCATGTTGATGGGAACGCAGTGGTATTTGCTATTCAATGTAATCGCGGGTGCGGCGGCTATTCCGCCAAGATTTGCGTCTACACCACCGACCTGCTCCGCCTCTCATCTCTGGACCGCTGGCGGACGTCTGATCTTGCCCGCGCTCTTTCCATACATCATCACCGGAGCCATCACGGCGAGCGGCGGCGCCTGGAATGCAAGTATCGTGGCTGAACACGTCGAATTCGGCGGCCAAACCTCACGCGACGACTGGGGTCGGGCGCGCTGATCGCGCAGGCGACCGGTACCGGTGATTATGCGCTGCTGCTGGGCAGCAACACTGGCTCTGGTTATCACTGTCGTTTTTATCAACCGAACATTCTGGCGCCGCCTCTATCAGATTGGCCGAAGAACGTTATCGCATGGAATAGTCTGCATCGGAGGTATCCCATGGTTACTGCAACAGCACTCAATGACTCCGACGATTTGTTGGACCTTCAAAGCGTCACCAAGGCTTACCGGCTGGAAACCAAACAATTTCTCGCCGTCAAAGACATCAATCTCCGTATCAAGCCAGGTGAATTTGTCTGCTTGCTGGGGCCATCTGGGTGCGGGAAATCGACGCTTGCTGCGGATCATTGCAGGATTGAACGCCGCTACTTCCGGCGTGGTCTCATATCACGGGCAGCAGTTGAAAGGCGTCAATCCCTACACGACGATTGTCTTTCAAACGTTTGCGCTTTATCCCTGGCTCACGGTGCAAGAGAACGTGGAAATTGCATTGAAAGCGCGCGCGGCGTACCGGCCGAATCTCGCAAGGAGCGCGCTCTCAAATTGATTGACGTTGTCGGTCTAGACGGATTCGAATCCGCCATATCCGCGTGAACTCTCCGGCGGCATGCGGCAAAAAGTGGGCTTTGCCCGCGCCATGGCCGTCGAGCCGGAATTGTTATGTTTGGACGAACCTTTTTCCGCGTTGGACGTGCTTTCCGCCGAGGCTTTACGTGGCGAGCTGATGGAACTATGGCTGAAGAAGAAAATCCCCACAAAGGCTATCTTGATGGTGACTCACAACATTGAAGAAGCCGTGTTGATGGCCGATCGCATCGTGATCATGGGCAAAGATCCCGGTCACATTGTAACTGGAGATTCCCGTCACGCTTCGTCAGCCGCGGCAACGCAAAGATACTGCCTTCCAAGGCCTTGTCGATAAAGTGTACGCGGCCGTTGCTGGTCAATCCAAGCCGAAAGAAGAAACGCTTGGCACTCAACCTGGACAGCCTGGCGTAACCCGAGCATTACCGAATGCTCAGCTCAGCGCGCTTACCGGTCTGCTGGAGAAACTTGTGGAAGACGGCGGACGAGTCGATCTCTACCGGATCGGCGGCGCTCTGGTCCTCGAACTCGATGACCTCTTGCCGATCGTCGAGGCGGGGGACCTGCTGGGTTTCATGACGGTGCATGAAGGCGATCTGCTACTGACCCGCTCGGGCGCGCGTACGCTGATGCCACCATTCTGGGCCGTAAAGCGATAATCGCCGGGCGGGTCTTACGGTTGCCGGTTATCGCCTGGATCTATGAAACCCTCCAGCAGGACGAAAATCGCCGAGTCTCGTGGGATTATTTCCGCGACACGCTGGAAGCGGACTTCGGTGATTTGAGCGAGAAACAGTTAGACATCGCCATCAGTTGGGGACGGCACGCTGAGCTGTTTGCCTACGACGACAGCGCCGGGGAACTATATTTAGAAAGTGAGGACGGAAATACTGCTGAGAAAAGTTTTGCTCTGAGCGAACTCTATGAGGCCTGGGCGATCCTTTCCATACGGGAGCGAGTCGAAGGCTTTAAGCTGCTCCAGCAGGATGACGCGGAGAATTTTTCTGCACCTGAGTGCCCGCGACAAGGCCCAAGTGATCTTTAGCTCTGCCACCCGGAGAGCGGAAGTTATGGATGAGACTGCTTAGCTCCTGATGAAGCACTGGACGTGCTCCAGGAAGCGCCCGGCGAAGAACGTGACGGACTCTTAGCGCTACTCGATGACAAGACCCGCAGGGAAGTGAAAGGCCTGATCGATTACGCGGCGGACCAGGCTGACGGCCTGATAAATCCAAGTTACGCCCGCTTGCGATCTCATATGACCGTCGACGAGGCTGTTAGCTTTCTGCGCCGAGATGCTCGGGACCGCGCCCAGACCATCTATTACGCCTATGTGACCGATTCTGAAGAACGGTTGCTGGGGGTAGTCACTTTCAGGGATTTGCTACTCACGCTGGGCGATAAGACCGTTCAAGATGTTATGCGCACCGACGTGGTCACGGCCCCGGAAGACCTTGAAGCAAGAAGAGCTCAACCAGCTTTTGAAACGGTACAGCCTACAGATGATCCCCGTGGTAGATTCGGAAAGGCGCATTAAGAGAGTGGTGACTAAGGACGACACTTCCGAAGTTCAGCAGGCAGGATCTTAAAACTCTTTCACAGCCGATAAATCACTCGGCATACGGAATAGGATCAACCGCGCCGGCCTCTTCGAACCCTTTTAACCTTAACTGACAACTGTCACATCGTCCGCACGCGCGGCCATCGGCAAGGGGTCGTAGCAACTCCACGTGAGCCCATAGTCGAGCCCGAGCTTTAAGCCGGCGCGGATGATTTCCGCCTTGGTCATTTTGAGCAGCGGTGTGTGAATCCGGATCCGGCTTTTGCCTTCGACGCCGGCCTTGGTGGCGAGATTCGCCATTCGTTCAAAGGCCTGAATATATTCCTCGCGACAGTCAGGGTAACCGCTATAGTCGAGTTGATTGGCGCCGAAAAAATATCCTGCGCTTCGATCCGCTCGGCGAGCGCCAATGCAAATGCCAGAAAGATCGTGTTGCGCGCCGGCACGTAGGTGATGGGAATGCCTTGGGAGATTTCTGATGCGCTGCGTCGCTTGGGGACTTCGATTCGGTCGGTCAGCGCGGAACCACCGATCGCGCGAAGATCGAAGGCAATTTCTTTGTGCGATCTGCGCGTGCAGATAATTTGCGATCTTCTGCGCCGAGGCGAGCTCGCGCTCGTGGCGCTGGCCGTAGCGAAAGCTGAGCGCGTGCAACTCGAAGCCTTGCTCTCTTGCCATCGCCGCGGCGGTGGCCGAGTCGACGCCGCCGCTCAGCAAGATCACCGCGCATTTGTCAGCCATGCTTCATGACCGCGGCGGAGCTTTGGTCCCTTCCATAGGATAGCGCTTTTCGTACCAGCCGACGATGCCTTCGTCGAGCACTTTCATATTGCGATAACCGTTTTCGTAGAGAATGCCATAGGCCAAACTGGCCAGGTGATGGGGGCACGCTCAATAGAGAACGACCGGTCGGTCGCGTGGAATGCTCTTGAGATAATCCTTGAACTCGCCCAGCGGTGCGGAGACGGCGCCCAGAATATGCGCTTCGCGAAACTCTTCTTCGCTGCGTACGTCGATGATCAGCGGCTTAGCGCCGCCTTTTAAATCCGTGACCAGTTCCTCGATGTGAATAAAGACCGGCGTAATATTGTCGGGTAACTGTTGTTGGGCAAACTCGGGATATTTTGACGGATCGGCGCGCGCCGGTCGAGGCGAAAAAGGAATCACAGCCGTGAGAAGCGTCAAAAGCATCGCGGTGCGGAGTATCGATGCGCGCCCGATCATGGTTTGCCCCTGATATTTAAAATTGGTCAACTGCGCGAGCGCATCCAAAGGTTGAACGCCGGTATAGCGTTGTCCATTGATGATCAGGTCGGATAGGTAGTGATGTTCTTTTCTTTGCAGACGGGAGCCGAAGGCGCTTGCGGACCGCCGGGGCTGCATTCAACATAGGGAATTCGCTTGACCGAAGCACCAAACAGGTCCTTTTGCTGAGCACAGTGGGGACACCAAGAAGCCCCGTAAAATTTGGCGTCGCTCTTCGAGAGATGCTCGGCAAGAGCGCGGACCCACGGATCTTCCGGGCCCTGAGTGTCGCCCCAGTAGCCGGCATAGTGAAGATGGAGCGCGAGGATCGCAACGACGGCGACACCGACGGTTTTCGCGAGCCACGGACCCCAGGAAAATTTCGCCAAGCTCTTCGGCCGCTGAAATGTGGTAACGATGAAGATGGTCGCCATCAAGGCGAGCGATGTCAGACAATAAGGGCAGGCGGCCTGCAATTCAAAAAAGCGACCGATGTCAGGTAAAGGCTGTAGAGCAAACCGAACAGCGCAATTACCCAAGCCCAACGCCACTGGTCGACGACGTTTTTGTTCCAAGCCACGGCGGCCAGAAGCGCATAAGTGAGAAAGCCCCAAAAGAAGTCGGCATGCCGAAGAGCGTCGACCAACGGCTGTTGAGCACGACATCGCAGCCGGCGCCTTGGGTGCAAAACGCGACGCGGCTACCTTGCCATGCTGAAAAAGTGAGATAGCCGGACAAGGCTATGCCGAGCAGCGCCAGGCCGAACAGCAGCCAGTTCGGGCCGGCGCGCAAATTCACTTTGGCTGCCGCTTGCTTGTTTTTCGTATGCTGTCGTTGGCCATCTCCTATCCTTTCACCAAAGTTTCAATATCGTTTTTGAGCCGGACGAAAGCTTCCAACTCCCGGCTATCGTAGTAGCCGCGTATGCGCGCTTGTTTGTCGATTAAAACGAAGCGCGGACTATGCGGGATCGTGCCGCTCGGATCGGTATCGCTGGGCAGAGCGGCCACCGCCAGATGAAAACCATCTTGCACCAAACGTAGGACGCGGTCGCGCGGCCCGGTCAAAAAATACCAGCGCTTGGCGTCGGCCTGATATTTCGCCGCATAGGTCGCTAACGCCTGCGGTGTATCGCGCTCGGGATCGACGGAAAACGACACGAGCTGAATGTCTGGCTTGCCGGCGAACTCTTCCTGCAGCTTCGCCATCATGGCTGTTTGCAACGGGCACGTGTCGGTGCAACTCGTATAGATGAAATCGGCGATCCATATTTTGCCGCGCAACTGTGACAGGCTCACGGCGCTGCCGTCTCTTTCCATGAATGAAAAATCCGGCACCGGGCCATACTGATTTAAACCGTCGATCGAGTTCGACGAGTCGCGGCTAAATTGCGGGTGAGGTCCGAGCTTGAGCCAGAGCGCCGTACCGAAGACGATTCCCAAGCCGACCACGGCCAAGCCAAGCAAGATAAACCGAGTCTTTGATGTGTCCATGATCAGAAAAACTAAGCAGGAGAGATTCTAACGATAAATTTATCGTTTGTGTAGAGATCGGATAACCGGCTGAGTCGGATGCCCAGAAAGATTTCTCCCGGAGTTTACCCAAGCTTGCCGAAGGAGGTCGAAATTGCCTCTTGAGTCCAAAGATCACCCCGGCGGGATTTTCTCCATGAGCTTGCCGTTGGCGCAGAGCTCGTAGCCTCTGATTCCCAATCCGTAGCCGCGCGGCGGGTGGTCGGAGAAGTCGGTGACGACGAGATCGAGCACGAGGAGAGTTTCGCCTTTTGCCGGTACTTGGAACGTGATTTTTATCGGGCCGACGGTGTTTTTGACTTGCGCCGCCCGACGAGTTTTTTAAGCACGGCTTCGCTGCTCTTGATTTTGATATCCAACGCGTCGAACGATCCGGCGTTGATCGCGCTACGAAAAATCCGCGCGCTTTTTTGTTGACGTATTGCGTCAGATCGATCGTCGCGGTCGACGGCGCCAACTCTTTCCAACCGGTTTGCCAAAACATGAGTCCCGGCTTCGGGCTGACGAGGATTTTGTCGACCGTGATATCGAGCTTGGCGAAATCGTCGATCGCTTCGCGATGGTCTTTGAGCCGTATTTCCAACACGCCTTGGTCGTTGTCGGCAGCGCACGCCGGCAAGGAGAGAAGACAAAAGGCAATCAGGAGATTGCAAAAAGCAACGGCGATCAGCGCTTTCACTTTTCATCGAGGCGAGCCATTGGATGTCTTTTAGAACTTCCTTGTCCTGCCATTTGTCGCCGTAGTAGTCGATCCGCCGATTGCCCTGGCGATCCACCAGAGTCGTAAACGTCGTGTGCTGTACTTGGCCTGATTCGTTTTTGACCACGTGGACGCCGAAGTCCTGCCACACTTTGGCCAATTCCGAGCGCGTGCCGGTAAGAAACGACCAATGTCGAAGGTCCGCTTTGAAGCGGCTGGCGTAATCTTTCAGGACCGGCGCCGTGTCTCGCTCGGGATCGGTGGTGATGCTCAGCAAGAGATAGTCTTTAACTTTCTTATCTTCCAATGCGCGTTGATCGCAGCGAAATTGGCCGACAATAGCGGACACACATCTGGACAGGTCGTAAAGATGAAAGTGACCAGGGATCAATTTTCCCGCGCCGCGGCGAAACGAAAGGGTTTGCCGTCCTGATCGGTGAGCGTGAAATCAGGCACGGCGATTTTTACGGGCCGGCGGCCGATTTCACTCGGCGCTTTGGGCGGGATCGGGGATATGAGCCCAAACGACCGAGGCCAAAAAGGGCGCTGAGGAGCAGGATGAGAAAAATGCCCGGCTAATTTTCGACTTTGAACTCATAAGTGACATCGAGGTTTTTGATCCCATCGGGCAAGTCGCCGCGAACCACATAGGTGCTGTTGTAAGTCTGCTCTTCGCCGGGACGAAGCCGTACTGGCAGCAACAGGGCGCATTCAACGAGATCGAGATAGGGCGCCATCTCTTTCGGCTCGACCCGGTGCACGATGCGAGTGACGAGTTCGCGGGAGGTGCGGTTTTTTACGTTGAAGCCGATCGTGAACAAGTCGTCCGAGCGCGCGACGGTCTCCTTGATGATCGGTTCCGCTAAGATCCCACCGCCCGGTGGCAGGATAGTAGCGAACTTGACCTTCACTCCGGCGGCCCAGTTGAGATGGACTTTCCACTGCGCATTTTCTTGCACCAAAACGAACTCTTCCTCGCCTTCGATCATCGGCAATTTCTTTTGGCGCGTTAGATCGTCGATGGCCACGAGGATCTTCTTTTGTGCCGGCGCCGGCAGAGCATTCAAGCCGTTTCTCATCCCAGTCGAGCAATAACGCGGAGACGCCGTTGGCGTCAGGAAGCTTCATGGCGACTCGAACCCGATTCGCTTTCCCGTCCGGTTGCTCCGACACGGGTTTGAGCTCGATCAGGCCGGAAAGCTTTCGCGCCGCCTCCAACGCGAAACCGCTAAACGGGCCGCGCTCGCGCACGTAATCCTTTGCGGTTTCAATCGCTGATCCTCGCTGGCGATGAAACGATACGCGTGGCGAAAGTCGCGCGCATAGAGAAACCTAAGATATTTCGTCAATACCTGCGCTGGGCTCATCGGATTGTTCGGTCGCGGGCCGCGTTGATGTAATAGATCGCGGGCAGCGCCAGCAGTGGCCGCGCTAAAAACGAATAGAAGAAAATTTTTGAAAATACGGGACATTCGGTAAGCTAAGGCAAGATCAAGATATGGGTCGAGAATGTCCCCTCGGATTAGCGCCGCTTTTCCGGGATGGTCCAAAGATAGATGGTGCGCCAGTCGACCTTCTCGACCTTGTCCGGTTTCCAATCGCCCATATCGAAGGAATGAGAGACAACCCGCGAGCCTGGTTTCAGTTGGCTAAGGAGATTAGGCTTCAACTTCAAGTTCACGTCGGGCAGCAGATACATGGTCACGACCGATGCGGGAGAAAAGTCGACAGTCAAAATATCTTGCTGGCGAATCTCGGCCAGATCCTGCACGCCGGCCTTGCGAATATTTTCACGCGACTCTTTCACCAGGTCGCCATCGATCTCAAAGCCAGTGGCCTTGGCGCCTTTTTGCCGCGGCGATAACGATCCGACCGTCACCCGAACCTACGTCAAACACGACGTCGCCTTTCTTGACGCCGGCGAGATCGATCATTTTATCGACGACTTCCTGCGGCGAGGGCACAAAGGGCACAATCTTTTTCGATTCGAACGATGAGTCTTGCGCGCCGGCGACACCGATTGGCAGCGCCCGGGAAATTGAAATCGCTAAATTGCCATAGGCCGATGAGGGCCCAAAACAGCGCGAGCGCAAACGCGGCTAAAGTTTTTCATCTGTTTCTGACCTCATGATGGATTAGACGAACGGCGTGGATTTTCTTTGAAGACAATTAACCACAAAAAACATGGAGCTGCCAGATGGGCGAGTCGATAGCTTGGCAACAGCTCACTTAAGCTGGTGAAAATCGTAAGTCAGGTTCAAGCCCCGGACGCCTTCGGGAAGACTGCCGCGCAGCATATAGGTGCCGGAAAATTCCTGTTCCTTGTCCGGCTGAACCGTTACCGGCAGGAGAAAACCGCACTGGACGAAATCGAGGTAATCGGCGATCGGACTGGGCTCGACGAGATGGCCAATGCGCACGGTGACCGGCTGTTGGGCAGCGGTTCTTTGATTCTCAAGACGATCTCGAACAAGTCGCCGGGCTGTAAGACGAATTCATTCTTTGAAAGCACCACGTCCAAGTCCGGCGACTTGGACAAGTCGAGCTTGAGCGGGATTTTGACGCCGGCAGCCCAATTTAAAAAACTCGCCATTCGTCAGCTTCTCTAATCAGCTCGAAGGTTTCCTGTCCCTTCACTCATTTCGAGAGAGCCTTGTTGCTTGCGCTGGTCGAGCGCATCGATGATTTGTTTGCGCCTCGGCCGCTGGCAGAGAGTTCAGTCGACGAGGGTCCCAATTCAACAAAAGCGGCGCGATTTTTGCGGGTCGGGCACGCGATACTTGATCGCCACGCGGACACCGCGCGGCGATTCTTGCGCGTTCAATGTCCCGACTTCGATAAATTCGCTGAGCTTTCTCGCTGCATCGAGTATGAAGCCGCTGTAAGGACCGCGCTGCTGAACGTAACGATTCAAGTCGCGCACTTTGCGGTCTTCGGCCGAAATAAAGCCGGTAGGCGGCGGCGAAAGTCGCGAGCATAGGTTGCGCGCAGGTAACTCTGAATTACGGTCATCGGGTCTTGCGTGTCCATAGCGCGCTCGGCGCCGTAAAGCGGCGGCCGAAAAGCCATGGATAACACCAGCGCGACTACAACGAATGTTAAGGATTTCATCTCAAGTGGTTTTGCTACATCGTTGAGGCTGCCCGTGGTGTGTGCGCGATCCTAGACGCCGGAGGTTCGACTTTGAATTCGTAGGCGATGAAAATATGTTTGACTTCGGCTAGGTTCCCCTCAAAGAGGTAAACACTGGCCATTTCTTGCTCACTTCCCGGCGACAAATTTATCGGCGACAGCAAGCCGCACTGAATCATTTGCAGATTTTCCCTGACGGCCGGCGGCTCGATCCGATGGACAATCTTTGCTGATACTTCGCGGTTGCCCTCGATACTTGATCTTGAAATGAACTATGAATGGATGCTCCGAGGATTCGCGATGATCTCCTTTTCTTGGAATTCGACCTCGATACCGCTGCTCGACGGCGCGAGGAAGCTGAACGTAACCCTTGTACCGTTTGCCCAATCGAAGAAGAGGCGCCAATTTTTTCCCTCTTTTATTAACTCGAAGGTTTCCTGTGCTTCAAACCATCAAGAGTTTTTTGTCGCGCCGGAGTTTCTCGGATCTTTGCAAGAATTTGCTCCTGTTCGATGACCGAAAGCGAGTTTAACTTCTCCGCATCCCAGTTCTGCACGAGCGGCGACAGATTCCTCGGGCGACGGCAGCTTGAGATCTGGCCGTGATCCGCGCTCGTTGGTCATCCTGCGCTTGTCTCTCGAGAGCTGCGAACTCCATATTTTCAGCCAAGCTCTTTGCGAGTCGGAGCGTGAAACCATCATACGCGCCTTGTTCCTGCACGTAATCCTGTTCGTTCCTGATCCGCTGATCTTTAATGGATATCAAACTATAAGCCTGTGGGAAAGTTACGCGCATAGGGTCGTCCCAGATGTAATTCTTTACCACGACGATGGGATCGCCCGCCGGAGTAAAGCAGTTCGAGCCAAAGAAAAAGAACCCAGTGGCACTTATCAAACCGACGAAGCGTACGCCAACGCTTTCTCACTGGATTCAAACGATGTGACAGCAAAATAAACACATCAACTAATTTTTTGTGATTACTCCGGTGTTCTTGAGCGCTTCTGAGTCCTCGTTCTCTGGTCATAGAGTCCGAGTACGATGTCACGGATGATTCGCCGTAGCATCGATGAAAAACGTGGCAGGCGGCTCGAAAGATTCGATAGGAGCGCTTGACAGTACTGTTCAAGTCTAAGGCGACGGGAACATTATCTTGGCTTCCTTGGTGAATTCAGTCATCGCGGCTCGGGCTGTCCTCAACCGCGACGCCGAGTACGCTATCTCAGCCTTCTTTCTCTCCCTGATTCGCCAATTCGTTTATCAGCGGCATTGTCGTCGCGGCAAGGGTCGCACCAGCTGGCGAAAAATTGAGCACGAAAGGTTTTCCTCGAAACGTCTCCAACGCGATCGATTTTCCGTCGAGAGTTTGCAAGTTGAACGCCATGGCTGCTCGGCCGATAGCCGGCCCGGTAGTCGGCAGCTTGCTGAACCAACTGGGCTTGGCTCAGCTGAAGACTTACGACGGCGTGTGTGACCCAACAAAACACCACACGATAACGTGCAAAGCCAAGAACCAGCGTATGCGCTTTGTCCGCAAAAGGTGAGATCTTCATTGACTCACCGTGGCGGTTTCGCAGGACGGCGCGCGATTCCTCGCCGTCGGTATCGGTCCAGGCTACATGCAGCTGATTTTTGCGCAGCGCCAAAACCGGTCGGCTGGCGTTGCCTTTGCATGGCTGATCTGTTGGATCGGACTCCAGGTCTGGTCGTCGGCGGCGATTGTGCGCATGAAGATTTGCGCCCGATTGTCTCGCCGAGGTTGCTCCATACCAAGTAAAACCGTGTCGTCCTCGCCGACGGCGAGATTATTGTAGAGCACTTCCGGCGCGGTGTTTGCCTGCACCAGCCGCCGCGGCGCGCGAAGCTTTTGCCAGTCGTCTTTGACATAGCTGTAGTAAATGCCTGCTCTCCTTTTCAGAGCGGCCGAGCGTGAACCAACTGACATGAAGCCGGCCGCGGCTATCGCGCCCAATGCTCGGACCCGAGTGCGGGCAGGGGGGAACTTGCCAGCCGTCGTCGCTGATTTCCACGGGCGCGCCAAAGCGTGGCGCCGCCGTCGGTCGATTTGCGCAGGACGTGATTGCGAATTTGCTTGTCGTCGACTTGGCGGTCGACCATAAATAGCTTTGCCGCCGTTGCGAAAGCAATTCCCAGCTTGCAGCATTCACACAACCCTTCGCCCACCGGGTAAGTTTTCGTCAACGCTTTGCCGTCGGCACGGATTCTCATCAGGTAAAGCTGGCGCGGTTTCGGATTGTCGATGCGCCGGTCGATCCAGGCGACGAGCGGATTGCCGTCTGGAGAAAATTCTATGATTGGAAGCGCGCCGTATCCTTCACTTCGTTGAGAGTACGCGGGGCGGTGAAGCCGCCTTTGCCGTCATCCATTGCAAAGCGAACATTGGCCCGCGTCTTGTCACCTTTTCGCCGGGAATCGACCAAACGATATAGGCGCGGTTATCGGCGCTGAAAGCTATTTTGGGTCCGTTCTCTTCGCCCTGATCGCTTCTTTCACGCTGTTTGACCCGTTTGGCTGCTCGACCAAGTTTTGCCGCTGTCCGACGATGCAGCCAGTAAGGCTTCGCGCACTGGCGAGGGCGCCATTTGCCGGATTGGTGATGCGCCGATGGGCTGCTCGACTTGGTCGTCTGACCGGTTTCGTCTTCGGTCCATATCGCAAACAGACGGCCGTCAGGAGCGAAGCGCAAAAGGGGCGACGCCGCGTTCGCCGCCGATGTGCCGAGAGATACCTCGGGGCCGAAGCGCACTGGCTCGCCGTGACTTTGGTTGCCGCGTGGCGCAATATCCGAGCTGCAGGCGGCAAGAAACAAACCCAATGCCATGTAGACGGCGACGCTTTTTGGGTTTCGAAAAATGAATTCATGGCAATTCCCTACGTAAGCAGAGGCTTATTTAGTTGTGAACGTGACTTTATCCGTCGCGTCGTAGCCTCGGTGTTGTGATCGCCGGTGGTGACGCGGAGCTCGAGCGTGTGCTGGCCCGGCTTGACGCCGTTCAAAGTTCCCTTCGACACCCTTTGAACATGCCCGCCATCTCGCCGTCGACGTAAGCATGAACATGCTCGCCGATCTTGCCCTTGGTCAGTTTGAACTCGAGCGGCACGGAATCGCCCTTGATGACTTGGCCCGCTTTTGGAGAAACAATTTTGACGCTAGCGCCTTGAGCCGGCTGGAGAGCCGATTTCGCGGACATTTTTTCAGTCTGCTTGGTTGGCGTCTCCATGCTCCTCTCATGTGATCGTGGCTTTCTTGAGCGACTGCGACGAAACCCACGAACAAGAATCCAATCGATAGGGTAGCGGCCAAATTCGAAAGTTTCATATTTCCTCCTCGACCTATTTGACGATGAATTCAATACGATCCTTAGCATCCAATTCTGTTTGATGATCCGCAGCGACGACACGCAGCTCCAAGGTATGACGACCCGGCGCGATGCCATTCAAGGTCCCCTGTTGGCTTTCTAAACATACCCAATCAATTCGCCGTCGATGTACGCGTGCACGTGCGCGCCGCGCTTGCCCTTGGTTAAGGTGAATTTTAACGGCACTTTGTCGCCGGTGAATATTTGCTGCGGCGGCAGGAGACAAGATTTTAACCTGAGCGCCTTCGGCGGGCATTAGCGGTTGAGCCAGTGCCGGTGGCGGTCGTTGAGATGGCGGACCGATTCATCGTGGCGGCTTGGTGTACGGGCATGAACTCCTGGTGGAAGCACGGTCAGCAAGCCAGTGGCGCTGAAAATCAGTAAACCCATGATACTTTCGACGGCGATTCTCCGCAATGATTTCTCGTTCGCCGACGGCTGGTTGTCGCCGGCGCGCGCGAGGCGTTTCAGCAGGGGTTTTGTCGAGAACAAATTCAGCGCGCCTAATCCGAGCATAAGAACGAAAAATACTAGTTTGAGTATCAGAGTTTTCCCATAGTCGGTATTGACCAGTGTCTCGAAACCGCCGACGTGGATCCAGCTTTGATAGGCACCCGTGGCGATAATCAGCGCGACGCTGACAAGAGCGAGTCGGGAGAAGCGATTGATGATTTCCGCACGCCAACCACGAAGCCGGTTGCGGCCAGCGTTTGGTGGCGGAGAAAGTATTCGGCAGAGAGCCATCAGGCCTGCCCGCCCAAAGCGCCGTCGCGATTGAATGGAGCGCGTCGGCGGCGATCGCCACGGCGCGCTTCGCGCAGCGCCGCGGCATGACTCATCAAACTGCGGCTTGCCACCAGCGGCAAGGCCCAGTAGCGCGAGCGTGCGAACGGCTTTGACGCCGTTCGCCTTTTTCACAAAAGCCCAAACAATTAGAACCAACGCCGCGCCGTAGGCTTCGCGTCCGAGCCAGACGTGACCGCTTTGCGTCATCGTAAGATAGCGCCAAAGCAACTCGAGCGATGGGATCGCGCGCTGAATTTTTGCGCCTTGTAGGAATAGAGCGATGAGCGCGATGCCAAGAAATGCGCTCAACGAGATTAAACTCCCATGCACGAGACTCGCGCGAAACGTCCGCGGGTCGCCGCCCGGCAATAAAAACCGGCGGCGACGATCTGTCCAAGAAACAGCGCGAGAGCGATAAAACTCAATGCAGAGACAATAGCTTCGAGCGCGAGCATAGGACGTGACTATTTACCGCCCGGGCTGAACGTGAAGTGCAGCGTGCCTTCGGTTATATGGGTGTCGACGGAGAGTACTTGCCATTCGATGAGTATAATTTCCGGCGCTTAAAGGCTTCAGGTCGATCGCGACGGTGTCATCGGCCAATTGACGTAATTTACCTTGGCCTACCACTTCGCCTTTGGCTCCTTCACCGTAATCCGGCTAAACGCGAGCTCGATGCCTTCGGTAAATTGCATCCGGACTTCGCGCGGCGATTCTTTCAGTGCAGGCGCCGTCTGCCGCGGAGACACGATGATTGGGTAAGCGTGTCCGAAAGCGGGCTGAATCCGGGCATAAAACAGCGCGGCCAGAACTAGGTTAGCTGCGATTAAAAACTTGAAAGACATACGTCGCCTCGTAAGAATTCTTGTCGCTTTGCCCGGAGGATTGACGGACATCTTCGTCAAACTTGACCCGGGCAAGATAGATGTCCGGCGCGTCCACCGTGACGTGAACACGCCCTGGCTATCGGTTTTCAGATCTTGTGCCGGACGCCGCGCTGGCCATTTGGCCAATGACGGTCACTGACTGGTTTGCTGCCGGTTGGCCATTTAATAACACTTGCAGGAGCAGACTGCCTTTCTCAGTCGTGCTGAAAGGATTGCTCACCGGGACGATCTCCAAAAGATTGTTCAGCGCAAAGGTTCTCTCGAAGCCTTTCGCCTTTTGTGCCTCGACGACCTTCGGATTGCCCAGCGCAACGAATGCCGATCTGGCGTTTCTCATCGTGCGCAGCTTGGGCCCGTCCCCTTGTTGCAGGCTTCGCTCCTGTCGAGCCAGCAGCGATATAAACGCCGTCTGTTTTTGGCGTGAACTGCGCCAGATGAAAACCTTTCGGACCCTTGGGTCCGGTCTTCTCGGGATCTTCGCCGAGGTCGACAATCGTGTTGGTGAGATCGTTTATTTTTCCTGACGGATCGATAACGAGCAATTTCGTGTACTGGGCGCATCCCATTTGCCGGCGAGACGAAAACTTCCATGTTCGTTGGAGTGATTGCCGTGCATGAGCGCACATAGACACCGGCTGGCCCTTTTCGACAATTGCGTTGACCTGGACCCAGCCGTCGTGGCCATAGACTGAGCGCGGCAAGATTAGCGCCGCGCTGATCAACAAGAATATTTTTAATTTTAAACTTGTCATTGGTATCTCCGTAAACTTGTTCTGTCGAGATTGCTTCTCATTGAGATTTGTCAACGATGGTCAATGTGCAATCGCCATGAGTTACATGGGTGTCTCTCGCCGTTGAAACCTCGTGACGTTCGGCGCCGAAGCCGCGATTATCTGACCCGCTGTCGGTTAAGGTTAAATTGGGGCAGAGCGCGTCAAGCGCGATGCTGAAACCGGGGCTTCATAGACTCCCCTGCAAAACTACTTCGCGCGCGGCTGATTGCTTGAGGGCCTGGCAACAGCGCGCGTATTTGGAAATAACTGCTGATGTGAGGTCAGTTAGACTAGTGGAGGAGCGCGGCTCTGGAATGCTGTCGGGAAAGGATCGGCACCGCGGTCGCTGGCGTGGAAGAAGCTGAGAGGGGGCGGACTAGGATTGGCAGCGAAGCAGGAATAACTTGCGACGCCAAGCCGAGATGACATCGGCTTGCCGAGACTTGGAAGACGCAGTTCGAGTCTGCGGCAGAACGGTTGTTGCGATCGGTAGGCGCATGCTCATGACCAGCATCGTGTTGATGCGCTTGGGGAAACTGGTCAAAAAAATGATGTACCTGATGGGGCGCGGAATAGAGTAAAAAAAACAGAAAAGACGCAGCCCAGAGCGCGGACGCGCTGCGTGTGATCAGTGGTCGGGGCCGAAGTGCCATGGGTTTCATCAAAAGCAACCGATGAGCGCGATTTTATACACGGTCTGGGAAACGATCAAGCGGTTTTTTGCCGAGATCCTATTGGTAGTGCATGGCACTGGGTTTCGCGCTGCGCACAATCAAGATTAATTCCAACAAAAAAACAGCGCCGCCGACGTCAGCACGATCGTCGCGGCGGAAGAGATGTCGAAAGAGAAGCTCAAAAACATCCCCGCGCCGCCGCAAAATGCGCCGAGCAGCGGCGAGACGATCAGCAGGGGTTTGAAAACGCTGCGTCAGTAGCTAGCGCGATTACCGGGCGGGATGACCATGGCGGCGGCGACCAAAGTTACGCCGAGAATCTGCGTCGAAGCAAGCACGGTCGCCGCCAAGAGGATGATGAAAAGAAGATCGATCTTGCCGGTGGAAACGCCGTACGCCGATGCCACCTCGGGATCGAACGTGGCGAAGAGCAGCGGTCGGCGAATTAGAAAAAGCGCGCAGGCGACGATCAGGGAGACGAGGACGACGACGATCCAGACGTCGGTCCCGGTGATGCCGAGGATGTTGCCGAAGAGCGCGGCTTCGATATTGCGCGTGAAGGTCCGGTGCGTGGAAATGATCGCGACGCCAAGGGCGAAGCTGGACGTCGTCACGACGCCGATAGCGGCATCAGCGCCAACCCAACGGCGGTGGCTGATCCAGTGAATCAAAACGCCGGCGTAGTAACGCCCAGAGCCCGCCGCCGATAAAAAAATTAATGTTGAGCACGTAGCTGAGCACCGCGCCACCGAAGATGGCGTGGGACAGGCCGTGGCCGATGTAGCTCCATGCGCCGCAGGATCGACTATAGACGCCGATAAAGCCGCAGAGCGCGCCGATCACTACCGCTGCAATGAAGCCGTTACGAAAAAATTCGTATTCGAAGGGAATTAGAAGAGACATTAGACTTCAAGAAAGTTTCAGTCGTTCCAGAAGTTCCAATGGTTTCAGACTCTGGGATCGATTGGAACAACTGGACTTTTGGATTCCATAATTGGGTGTCAGTTGTGCGGCGCGTGAGAGCGTTCGCCGTATCATGACCATGCCGTTCCTGATGCATGACAACAAGCTCGCCGCTGTATACTTCTTTTAAGACAGTCGGCGTTAAAAATTTCATGGGGTCGACCCTCGGCAATCAGCCGATGGTTGAGACACACCGCCCAGGGCAGAGTGGGCGCCACCCAGTTCAAGTCGTCGGGCCGTCAGCACGATGGCGACCCCTTCGTGATTGATCTCGTGGAGGAAGTGAATCACGTCATCGCGTGAGCGAATGTCTGAGTCCGGACGCCGGCTCGTCGAGCAGGATCAATTCGGGATCGCCGAGGAGGGCGCGGCCGATAAACACGGCTTGTTGCTGGCCGCCGGAAAGTTCACGGATATGGCGAGCGCCGAGGCCGTCTAGATTCAACCGCTTCATGATTTCATGAAGTTTGCGCTTTTCCTTCTCACCGATGCCACCGAACCAGCGACTCTTGACGAAGAACCCCATGGAAATCACTTCCTCGACGGTGATCGGAAAGTTCCAGTCGATGGTTTCCAGTTGCGGCACGTAGCCGATCCGCTCCAGTGCCGAACGTTTTGATTCCCGTCCGCGCAGCAGAACTTTCCCCGTCGTCGTCGATACCATGCCGAGGATCGTGCGCAGCAGGTCGTCTTGCCGCCGCCGTTGGGCCCAACGATCGCCATAAACTGTCCCGGCCAGATCTTTAACGAAACGTTCGTCAGCGCCGGCGTGGCGCCGTAGCCATTGCTGACATTCGCCAGCTCCACGAACGGGACGCCGGCGAGGCGAGTGTAAGAGCGTTCTTCGACGCCGGGAGGATGGAGACTGTGTGGATCGCCGGGCCGATGGTCGTGCGGATTTACCATTCTCAGTTCTTTCTCCGATAGTCGGCGTGCGAACCCGCGACCGGCGCCGGCTCGACTTTCTTCAGCGCATCTGCGGAGCCGCCCAGGGCTTCGAACATGATCGTCATATTTTCCACCATCATACCGATATAAGAATGCTGCGGATCGCCGGGTTTGCCGGGCAGCTCGTCGTCTCTGAGCTTGTCTATATAACGGCTTTTTGCTTCTCGTGCGATCTGTTCGAGCACCGGACTCGGAAAAACCTCGGACCCGAAGACAGCCGGAACTTTTTCTTTGCGGATCTGTTCGATCAGTCGGATTACTTCCCTAGGGCTCGGATCGGCGAAGTCGGACGGTTGCACCGCGCCGATCACTTGGAATCCATAACGGCGCGCAAAATAGGGCCAAGAGTCGTGATAAGTGAGCAGGCGACGTTGGCCCGGCGGAATGGTCTGAATCGAGTCTTTAATCGCCTGATCAAGCGCTTCGAGTTTTTTATGAACTGCGCGCTATTAGTTTCATACGAGTTCTTGTTTTTCGGATCGAGGCCAATGAGTTCATCGCGCGCCAGAGCCGCGTAGCGCATCGCGTATTCGGGATTCAACCAGAGGTGCGGATTGGGATGGCCCTGTTCCTTGGGAAAGCTGAAGTCGTAAATGTACTGGTCTTCCTTGATCGTTTTGTCGCCGAGTGAATAGATCGCCGCTCCTTGTTTCAAGTTGGCTTGCGCGAGCTTTACCGTCGGTGTCTCAAGGTCGAGCCCGTTGAAAATAATTATGTCGGCCTTGCTCAGCAACTTGCTATCCGACGGCGCCGGCTCGAAAGTGTGCGAATTGATCCCTTCCGGGATGATACCGGCGATGTCCGCCTTGTCGCCGGCGACGTTCTCCACGATGCTGGTGATCGGCGCTACCGTCGTGACGACCTTTAATTTTTGCGCAGCATCCGGCGCACGGCTGGGTTCTTTCTCGAGCAGCCGAGGCTCACGCAAAACCACGGCAATGCCAGGAGCAGTATCAACTTCACTCGCATGGTTTGTTAGGCTCGGTTGAAACCGCCGAATACGGCGCGGTTTTCGTCCTGCCAAAAACATTGCACGTCGGCGAAGCCGGCGCCGCGCAGCCACTGCATTTGATCCGCGATCGGCGGCCGGTGCCGGTCGAAATTTAAAAGCAGCCACCGGTTTTCACCAACAGGAAAGACATCTTCGTAGATTCTCTGAATAATTTTCGGCTCGCCAACGTTATGGATCGCGATTGAGGAAACCACGGCTTCGAAAGGTCCTTTGAGGTTTTGGCTCCAGCCAGGCTCGGCAAAATCGCAGAGAACGTATTCGAATCGCCCGGCGAGATTGTTCATGCGCTCGCCGCCGAGCTTGGCCATCTCTTTCGAACCGTCCTGACACACGGCTGTGGCGTTGGGAAAACTTTCGAGTAAAAACTTCGTTAATCCGCCGTAACCGGCGCCGAGATCCAAGATGCGGATCGGAAGTGTTTTGTTGAACGGAATGGTATCCGCGAGCAAGCGGAACGCTTCTTGCCGATTTCTTTCCTTGGGATCCTGCCCCTTTGCCCAACTCGAAACATATTCAGCTGAATCCCAATGATGGGGATCGTGTCCGTGGGAAGAGTGAGAACTACTTGCCATGTTAAATCTCCTTTCTAATGGTGACGACTGTTGGATCATTTTTGTAGTCTGAAGCGATAAACGTAGGTAAACACGGCCGGCACGTTTTGACCGTCTTTTTGCGCGGGCTCGAAGCGCGATTGCTGGACGGCTTTTAAGGCTTCTTCATCGAAGCCCGCACCGCCGCCCCTGATGATTTCCGCTTTGGTCACTTTGCCGTTAGGATCGACTTCGATTCTCAATGTCACATCGCTTTCGAGTCCGGCGCGCAACGCCATCGGTGGATAGGCGGCGCGGACCGTTTGAATCGGCTTCGCGTCGCGATTCGTTCGAAGCGGGCCGGAGGGCGCTGGCAAACCCGGGGCCCCGTCACCGCGGCCGAGTCCGGCGACGGCAGTGCCACCTCCGCCTGCCGTTCCTGAGCCCGGGTGCGACGCCGCTATCGGCGCTGGAGGAAAACGTGCTCGCCCCGGCGGCGCTGCCGCCGCCTTCGTCATTGGCGCTCTCGGGCAAGACTCGCTCTATCGGCGGCGCCGGTGACGCTTTGTTGTCGCTCGGATTTTGCCGTTTCTTCCTTGGGTTTCGCCGCAGACGGAGGCTCGGTTATCAGCTTGTTCGTGTTTGCTTCGCAGCGGTTGGCTTTGCGCCTGTTGGCTGCTGCGCGGGCTCAAATTTCTTTTGCAATAAGATCTGTCTTTGGCGCGCGCCGGAGTTGGATTTCTTTCCTGCGATGGCTCCAACAGCGATATCGGAATTAAATCTCGTGTGGCGAGTTGGTTCCGATGACCCATCAAAACGGATACTGCGATAAGCGCCGCGAGATGAATCAGTACCGAAGCGAGCAAGGAAGAGAGCGAATAAAGAATCTTTCGGCACCCTGTTTCCTTGAGCTGTCATCGATATACGGAAGAGACGTCACGCGTTTCATTGGGATTTTACCGTTCGAGGACTTAGCCAAGCCTCTGTGCTTTTGCCGGTGCGCGCAGCAGGACCAGAAGGCTCATGGCGAGGAGATAAGAAGTCGAGATCACGGTGAACGCCGGCCCGAAACCATATTTCGTCATGACTCCGCCGGTAATCACGCGTCCAAAAAGGAATCGAAACAAAACCGATAAAATAATAAAGGCTGAATGCGGCATCGAAAAGCTCTTCGCCGACGAGATCGGCGAGCAGCGCCTGCGTCAGCGTCTGACGCGACGTGACCGCCGCGCCGTAGATCACCAGATTGACGAAAAGTCCGGTGGAAATATGCTGCTGCCAAGCGAGCCAGAGAGTGCACAGCGCCGACATGAGCAGTGACGCTTGAATCACCAACTTGCGATCGAAGCGGTCCGAAATCCAGCCCCACACAAACGGCCCGATCAGACTCCCCACCTGGATAAAGGTGAAAAGAAAAGCGCCGTAAGTGATGCTGATGTTAAAATCATGGACGAAGTGGGGAATGATGTAGACTTCATTGATGTCTTGGCCGCGGCCTGCGGCCCCGGCCATAAAGACCAGCGACACGAGCAGAATATTCTTGTCCTTGAAGCAAGCCTTATAGGCGTCCCAGCCGACCGGAGTCAGACGTGATTTTTGTTGCTCCGACGACGCCGAGCGCAGCGTGTCGCGAAAAACGAAACAGATGATGCCGATGATTGTCGCGAAAGACCCGACCAGCCAAAAACGCTGCGCCACCTATATAAGTCACCATCACCAGCGGCCAACAACGGCGCCAACAAACTGCCGATCTGTCCCGCCGTGGAATGAAAAGCCAATGTGCGTCCGCGCGCGGCGCCGAAATGACTTGCGAGCATGCTTGATCCGACCGGGTGTTGCGGGCTGGAGCCGATGCCGCCAATCAGGCGGGCGGTAAAAAATGATTGAAGTTGGATGCGAAGCCCGCGGCGGCGACGGAGAGTCCGAGCACGCAGTTGCCGACGCCGAGGATCACGCCGCGCCGAACGTAGGGGACGACAAATCCGTAGGCCGCCTGAAAGACGCTGCCTAGGGTGTTGTACACGGCGGCGAGCGAAGCGATGGCGATATAGCTCATGCCCAATTCTTTCATCATGAGCGGATAGATGACGCCGAGCATGGCCGACTGGAAATGGTTGATGAAATGGGCGCTGCAGACGATTGAAAAAATCGCGGTGCGATTCGATGACTCTTGCAACGGTCCTCTGTTCAGCAATGGTTTCCATGGCTAGGCTTCATAACTCATTGAACGGAGAATACGAGGGTTGCCTTCTAACAGCGAGACGTTGACTGATTTCGCCGGCAACAGTTCTTCACCGCTCATAAAAACATGGGCCGAAAGCACACTGAAAGGGATCTTGTCTCCGACCTTAGCATGCAGCGCAACGGGGTTTGATGATGAACTCGTAGGCGTGCGATGACCGAAACGAAGATCAAACAACGTACGGCCGCGAGTAAGCCGCAGCATGCAATCGATGTCTTCATGCGTTTTCCCTCATGGGCGGGTCAATTTTGGAAGCTCGAAGTGCACAGTCACTCCTGCTCTCACCGTCAACGGACCGCCGGGCGTGTAGTGGATGTCGTTGACGGGAGCAGTCTCGTTGATGGTAGGCAATCGCGGGTCATTACGTATTTGAGACGTGTGAAATTGTTGGCCCGCCCACCACTTCTTGTTGGCCAGATTGGTGATCGAAAAATTGAACTCATAACGCTGCCAGACGTATTTGGCCAGAAGATCGAAGATCATCCATGGCCGAAGTAGCGATATTCGCTCTTCGTCGCCATAGCGACTGCCCATGAAACGCATTTGCAGGCGTCCTTCCAGCCCGGAGGGATGACGCGCGGTTATCCCGCCGTAAGCCAACGCGCGAGGCGCGTTGGGGATCGCTCCACCCTGAGTCGGGCCCGACACAAATCTGCCCCAGGTGTAAGAAGCGTCGAGATCCGAGGTCAGCCAGTCGTTGATTTGATATCGGAGTTCGACCTCAGGGCCATGCCTGCGGGTGGCTCCCGCAGGTTCAAATTGCCCGGTGTCGCCGTCCAACACCAATTCGCTGGACAAATGGAGGTACCAGTAGTTAACGGCCAGGTCGAGGCGATTGAATAATTTCGTTCTTAGACCGAGCTCTCCGCCGAGCGCGCGTGCGAGCGGCGCCTTATCGGGATTTGCGACAACTACTCTGGCGTCGTTGCTGTGATAACCGCCGCCGAAATTCATATACAACTGCGGCGGCGTATACCAGTTGCCGGCAGCGAAGGGCGTGAAAATGAGATTGACCTTCGGGTTGGCCATGAAGCCCTGCGATGTGCCGGTGGTTGTAATCGCAGCGTCCGGACTGAGATTGCGCACGCTGTAAAAAAACTTGTCGAGCCGCGTTCCTATCTGAGCGCGCAACCAATCGGTCGGTCGAAACTCTTGCTGGGCATACCACGCCAAACTGGTCTGATTGATTTGGCTGTTCTGCTGGGTACTCAGCCGCCTGCGATTGACTGCGTTAAACAGGCCGACTCGAGCAATGTCGGTTCGACTTGAAAAGCCAACCAAGGTTTCCATTGGAACATTCCAGGCGTCGTAGTTGCGCCGGTAATTGAGATAGGAACCTCCGGCTCCGCGCTTATCTCTTTGCTCGATCTCATTTCCAACTATATCTCCATTGGGTAGACAAGATTCACAGTCAGGTGGGTTCTCAAAAGAACGTAAAATTATTGTAGATGTCGAGGCTATAGAAATATCCCCAGGCCTGCGCGTTGAAGGACTGGCGAGCATCTGAATAGTTGTAAACGAGATTCAGATTATTACGGTCGGTATTGCCTCCCTGGCTCGGGTCGACGGCTCCAAAGCGCCCAAGAACGGCTCCCGGTTGCCTGGTCAAACGCGACGGGATCTCTCCGGAAGCGTTCCAGTAGCTATGATGGAATGTTCCCAAAAACTCAGATTGGAATTTGCCGTCGAGAGAAGCGTGAATTTGGTAAAAAGGTTATAGCGGTTGTAGCCCAGCGGATCCTTGAACGGCCCGCGTTCGTGATAAGTTTCGAAAGCTACGTAGGGTTGAAAGAGCGTGCCTTCGGGAGGGGATAAAATAGTCAGGTAGCGTTGCAGGCTGTAGCTGCCGCCCAAAATGCTTGCAATTGAATCTACTGGCCGCCGTTTAGTAAGGATATTGACCGCGCCCGCTGTGGCGAAATCGCCATACTGCACGAAATAGGGTCCTTTGGTGACGTCGATATGGTCGACGATTTCCGAGATGAGCCAGTGGAAGGTCGGCGTAGCCCTGGCCATGGAGCGTTGTTCGGACAGATTGACCGGAATACCGTCAACGAAAATCGCGAAATCCGTTCCATGGTCCGGCATCGAATCCTCTAATTAAATACTCGTCCGCTTTCCTCCTCCCTGATGCTGCACCGTGTAGAGACCGGGAACAGAACTGGTGAGAATATCGACCGGTGTGCCGGTGGGCCGAAGCTCAAAATCTTTTTGCCGGACGCTTGCTTCGGTGGCGGGTTGAGACCGGCTGTTCGCCAAATACATAAATCTCTGTTGGTTGCGGCGAACCTGTCTGTGTGCTTTGTCCTGTCGCCGACGGTACCTGAGAAGGGTCAATTTCGGCCGCTTGCAACCGATCAGACGCACCGCCGCTTGCCAATAAAATCATCAGTATGAGTCGGTAAATAGTAGCAATGGAAAAGTGCGGTTTTAACATTGCTATTCTCGTAGTCGTAGTACAATCGCGAAATTCGTGTTACCCGAAGGACAAAAAAATTAATGCTTCATTTCCGGCGTGGTGGTTACGAGTTTGCCGTTTTGCACGCCTTTGGTGGCGATCAGTTTCCCGGCAATCTCGTGAACCTTGTCGCCCCGGCCACGGATGACGATCACTTCCAAGCAATTGTGTTCATCCAGGTGGATGTGCAGGCTAGCATTGACGGCAACTTCCGCTTTGTGCTGCATATCCGCGAGCAAATCCTTCGAGTCGATGGACGCGATGGTCGTACACTAGAGTAACAACGCCGATGACCTCGGCGTCGGCCTGGCCTACTTTTTCTGAATCAGATGATCGCGGATCAGATCGCGGATCGCCTCGGAACGGTTCTGATAACCGACACCGGTGATACTTAGATCAAATGCCGCCAGCAGATCCTCTTCAAGAGAAACGCCAAAACGTGATAAGTGATTCATTGATCTGTTTAATTCGTAGCACGAATTCAAAATATTGTGTCAAACAATACTTCTTCCTGGGCATAGTTTGGCAGCGCCCTATTCCTGTGTTACGTGTGGATTCGGTGACTTGGTTTGGTTTTGCACGAATATTTTTCTCTTAATCGGGCTCGTTGCCTGCGGCCGCAGCAGCGCGCATGGATATGCTTTACGCCGAGCGGTGCATCGCGTGCCACGGACCCGTCGGTCGAGGCGACGGCGCCTTGGCAGCGAGTTTGCCATCGGCGCCGCCTGATTTTAGAGATACAGTGCAGGGAAAGAGCAACAATCAGATTCGTCGAATTATTGCCGAGGGACGCGGCTTGATGCCGGCGTTCGAACCCGCTCTACGTCCGGCCGAGATCACCGACATGTTGCAAATGGTTCGCTTCTTAAGCCGCGAGGGGCGCGATTTGGCCTGGTGGGAGAGATTCGATACTTTGGTTGTCGCGCACTGCAATATTCCGTGGGAGACTGTCCTCGGTTTACGACGAACCCACTGACACGAAAAACCGTAATCGTATGTATTGCCGCAGCTTGTCCGTAATAATTTTTCCTGGCGCTCGCGGTTGGAGAAATAGCAACCGGTGGAAACAATCCCGGCGCAAAACAACCGGGTGCGCAGCGCCGGCTTGCCGCAGTTCCGATCAACGATTTCGTGCTCACCGATCAGCGGGACGCGCCCTTCGAATTGAGCAATTTAACAGGCCAGGTCGTGATCGTAGCGTTCGCTTATACCACCTGTCCGGACGTGTGTCCTTTGATAACCGCGTCGTTGCGCCAAGTCCAAATCGGACTTACCAGAGAAGAACGCAAACAGGTTCATTTGCTGACGGTCACCACCGATCCGGAAATTGATGCGCCGAAAGTTTTGTCGGCGTACGGCAAGCGCCTTACGGCGCGGATTTTGATAATTGGTCTTTTCTTACGGGAGTAAGCGCGCTCGGAAAAGTTTGGCGAAACTTCGGCGTCGGCGTGAAACGCAAGGGGCGGGGCCTCGTCGATCACACACCGCTCACCGCGATCGTCGACCAAAAAGGCTCATGCGTTTCGCGTACGTCGGCCCGTCGCCCGATTCGAAGGCCGTGCTGCGCGATGTCCGCGCGCTGTTATTAGAGCGGTAGCTTTTTCGTTTAGGGTTGCGTGCGCGAATTTTTACCAGTCGAAAAATCCGTCTTCTGTACGCCAGTTCTTACGCGCAGGTTCAGCTTGACAAGGTGATAGGTTGAAACTAAACTCAAACATGAAGTTTTACGGCGCACACGACGATGGCTTTCCCACAATATTGAACAGCTCGAGGCGACGATCAACCGCCTTCTCGAAACCCATGAGCGCATCAAAACCGAGAAGCAAGCCATCGAAAAAACTTCAACAAAAAGAGAGCGAGTGGCACCATTTGAAGGGTCAGGTCCGGCAGTATGAGCGCGAGCGCATTGAGATCCGAGAGAAGCTGGACAAAATCATGGGCCAGTTCGCGAGCCTGGATCTGGCCGATTGAACGCTGGTGTGTCGATGAAAAAGCTCTGGACGTTGAGATCCTTGGACAGAAATTCACCATTAGCAGCGACGCCGAAGAAGGCTACATGCTGAAGGTGGCTGGCTATGTCGACGGTAAAATGCAAGAACTGATGCGCGCGTCCAAGTCGGTCGCCAAGACCAACGTGGCGATGTTAGCAGCATTGAATATCGCCGACGAATACCATCGATTGAAGGACACGCACGAGGCGATTTTGCATCGTTTGGAACAGTTGTCCAAAAAAGTTGCTATGACACTGACTGATGAGGGATAGGGGCCAACTCACTGGGCTCCAGGTTGTTCAGATTAGAATGAGGAACTGAGGCGGCGTGGAAAGATGAGGGAACGGAGAAAAGCGATTGCAATGGATCTGATCCGTTGAAGTTTTTCTGTTTTTCGATTCGCCAAGAGTGCGACGGCCCGTTACGGAAAATCCTAGAATTCGCAGGGATACCAGGCTCCGCAACGACTCAGGTCGTGGGCATTTCTGGGCATTGCGAGGGGCGATGGTTGAGGGGACCGACTTCTCCACCTCGCCGGTCAGATCTCTAGCCGCACACTTCTCCCAGCGCCAATTTTCTCTCCTGCCTCTTCAAAGCCTCTCTGGTATTTTATGCAGGGAGCTGTTTTGGAAGAGTCTAAAGGTGATCTGCGCCGCGCGATGTTATCTCGGCGCAAATCGCACGCTCCGGCCAATTGTTATTTGTGGAGCCGGCTGATCCAATCCCAAGCACTGCGCTTGCCACCATACCTCGCCGCGAAAGCGGTCGCTTTGTACAGCCCAATCGAAAACGAGGTGGACACGGCTGCGATATTGGCGGACGCGTTAGAAAGAAAAAAACAGATTCTTTATCCAAGAATCGGTGACGAAGATGAACCCTGCTTCTTCGAGATTTCCTCCCCTCGGGAACTTTGTCCGGGCCGATTCGGGATACTTGAGCCGACCGGCGCGAATTACGTCTCGCTGACGCTATTTGGAAAATTTGATTATCTTTGTGCCGGGAGTGGCATTTGATCGGCGCGGTCATCGCCTTGGAAGAGGCGTCGGCTGGTATGACCGCCTGCTGAAAAGCTTGACGAATCAGGCGCTCTTTGTCGGGTTAGCCTATGAGTTTCAACTCGTCGAACAAGTGGCGACGGCCAAATGGGATCAAGACGTTCATTATGTCATCACGGAGAAACGGGTCATCGACTGCGGCATTTCGACGCCGTAGCCGGTAGTTAGGTCGGTTCTGTGGATTTGAAAGGGGGTGCTCTCATTGGATGCAAGTTTGTTGGTTGGGATAGTTGGGTTGGTTTGGCGGGATTTTACTGGCGATGGCAGTCGTCTGGGTGCAGGACAAGAATGGGAAGGCAGAAACCGAGACGGCGAAAAACTACCGCCGCGCGCATTTTAGAAGAAGCGAAGAAGGATGCGACGGCGATTAAAAAGGAGGCCGAGCTTCACGCCAAGGACAGCGTATTGAAGGAGCGCGCCGAGCTTGAAAAAGAGGTGCGCGAAACGCGCCGAGAGCTGCAGAATCAGGAACGGCGCTTGATCAGCAAAAGAAGAGGGAATCGACAAACGGGTCGACTCCTGGACAAGCTACAAAATGAGCTCGCCAAGCGAGATCAGAGTCTAAAGAGCGCGAGAAAGGAACGTCGAAGAAAAAGTGGTTGAATACGAGCGGCATGTTGACGAAGCGAGAAAACAGCTCGAGCAAGTTGCGGGCCTGACGCGAGAGGAGGCGAAGCGAAGTCTTATCGATCAAATGCTCGAAGAGGCCAAGCTTGGAATCCGGCGAAGCGACATTCGCGTCGTCGAAGAGGAGGCCAAGGAAGAAGCCGTGCGCAGAAGCCAAAGATTGTCGCCTTGGCGATCGAGCGTCTTGGCCGGCGATTTCGTCGCAGAACGCTCGGTAACGGTGTTTCCGTTGCCCAACGATGAGCTCAAAGGAAAGATCATCGGGCGCGAGGGCCGCAATATTCGCGCTCTGGAAGCTGCGACGGGCATCGACTTGATCGTCGACGATACGCCGGAGACCGTGGTGATTTCCGGTCATAATCCGATTCGCCGGGAGATCGCCCGGTTGTCACTGGAGAAGTTGGTTTCGGACGGGCGCATTCATCCCGGCCGAATCGAAGAGGTGGTGCGCAAATCAGAACAGGAGATCGAAGAGGCCATTCGAGAGGCCGGGCAGAAGGCGATCTTTGATGTCGGCGTCGCACGGCGTACATCCGGAAATCATCAAGCTCCTCGGGCGGCTCAAGTATCGTTACAGCTACGCGCAGAACGTGTTGCTGCATTCGATCGAAGCAGCATTTATTTGCGGCGCCATGGCGGCCGAGTTGGGCTTGAACGAAAAGCAGGCGCGGCGCGCCGCGCTGCTGCACGATATTGGCAAAGCCGTGGATCATGAGGTCGAAGGCTCGCACGCGATCATCGGCGCGGAGTTGGCGCGCAAGTACGGCGAATCGCCGAAGATCGTCAATGCCATCGCGGCGCACCATGAAGACGTGAAGGCGGAGACGATATCTGGCGCCGCTCGGTCGACGCGGCCGACGCGCTGTCCGGGCGCTCGGCCGGGCGCGCGCCGCGAAATGATGGAAACCTATACGCGCCGGCTGGAGGAGCTGGAGCGCATCGTCAATGAGTTCAAAGGCGTGGAGAAGTCTTACGCCGTCCAAGCGGGTCGAGAGATCCGCATCATGGTGCAGCACGACATGGTATCCGACGATGAGGCCGCGCGCATGGCCCGGGAAGTTGCCCGCAAGATCGAAAATGAGATGACCTATCCAGGACAGGTCAAGGTCACCGTGATCCGCGAGATGCGCGCGGTCGACTACGCGAAATAGCCGCGAGGTCGGGTCTGAATGCGAGTTTTAATTCTCGGGGACGTGGTCGGACGCCCGGCGCGGCGCGCCGTGCGCGACCTCGTCCCAGTCATTGGTGAAGAATGAGAGCATCGATCTGGTCGTGGCCAACGCGGAGAACGCACGCCGGCGGAATGGGCGTCGATATCAAAAGCGCCAAGGATCTCCTATCCGCAGGCGTGCACGTGCTCACGTCGGGAAATCATATTTGGAAAAAAAGAGATCTATTCGTTATTTAGATGAACATGAGAAGCTGATTCGACCGGCGAACTATCCTGCAGGCGCGCCCGGAAGGGGCTGGTGCCTGTGGCGGCAAAACGACCTCAACGCGCATCGTCATCAACATTGCAGGGGCGCGTCTTCATGCCCAATCACGTCGACGATCCGTTTCGCTGCGTTGATGATATTCTTAAAGAGCATGGTAAGGAAGTCGCCAGTGATTATCGTCGATATGCATGCCGAAGCGACTTCGGAAAAAGTTGCCATGGGCTGGTATCTCGACGGCCGCGTCTCCGATTGTTTACGGCACGCACACGCACGTGCAGACGGCCGATGAGACGGATTCTGTCCTGGCGGCACCGCCTATATCACCGATCTCGGCATGTGTGGCCCGTTCGATTCCGTGATCGGTATGGAAAAGGAAACACGTCATCCAAGGCTTTTGAGCCAACTGCCGCGTCAATTCGAAGTGGCACGCAAGACAACGTCGCGCTCCAAGGAGTTGTCGTTGAACTCGACGATAAAACCGGTAAGGCGCGCGAAATTCGCCGCCTTGCGAGTTCGATTGGGAAGCGGAACGATTGATCATGTCTGACCTGCGAGAGCAACTCGCGCTCATCTAAGCGCGGCGCCGTGGAGAGTTTTGCCGGAAGAGGAGCTCATCGCGAAGCTCAAAAGGGCCGACCCCTGCGAGTCAAAGCTGGGTTCGATCCGACCGCGCCGGACCTCCATTTGGGTCACACAGTGCTTGATCCAGAAAATGAAGCAGTTCCAGGATCTCGGACATGAAGTCATTTTTCTGATCGGCGATTTTACCGGCATGATCGGCGACCCGAGCGGGAAATCCGAAACGCGCAAACAGCTCACTCTCGAAGAAGTCGACAAAAACGCGGAGACGTACAAAGAGCAAATCTTTAAGATCCTCGATCCGCGAAAAACAATCATCGAGTTTAACCACCGCTGGATGGAAAAAATGGACGCCGTATCGATGATTGGATTGGCTGCGAAGTCATACCGTTGCTCGCATGCTCGAGCGGGAGGACTTCAAACAGCGCTATCAAAAACAGCAGTCGATCAGCATCCACGAGTTTCTTTATCCTTTGATTCAGGGCTACGATTCCGTTGCTCTTAAGGCCGATGTCGAGTTAGGTGGAACCGATCAGCG
>ERZ1370068.7191-contig-6122_pt1:0-2500 | contig 90085 bp, 142 predicted proteins | sample MGYA00561227_ERZ1370068 | MGnify/ENA primary metagenome ERZ1370068 (study PRJEB38410, sample SAMEA6850437) | metagenome | study: Metagenomic assessment of the ecological functions of the soil: analysis of the soil microbiota associated with the... | reverse complement strand
TCAATGGCAGAGCGGTTGCGGAGCGCGAAAATATCAAGATACTCGTCGCGTCTTTGTCGTAAAGTTCATGGCTGAGGGAGAGCGTGGGTTCCGGTCTGAATGAAGAAGGTCGATGTTAGTGCCATGTCGATCAGACGCTTTGCCACGAAGGAGTTGAAGTCGAAGCGCAAAGCCTTCTCTTACGGTTCTCCATGGGAATCGCACGGCGTTCTCCCACGCCTTGAGCTTACGCAGAGGCATCAGGACTACAAGCTTTTCCACGACAGAACTTTGTCTATGGATGCAGGGAATCTGGATTCAGCGCCCTGGGGATAATCAGAGGCGTACATCAGGCACGTTGGTCGCCGAGAAAATCGGTCCCAACCATCTTGGCCATCTTCTCGCCTTCTGTGAATGACGATACCCGCAAAGAAGCGGCCGCCGATCATGTACTCGCTGAACTTGTCAGTCGGATATTCGCGGGAATCGCGCCCCTCACCGATGTAAATCTAGCGATCATGGCCATCCTGCTCGCCCAAAAGGAAGCCAGCCGGGAAACCGGATTCGAGGGATGCCGAAGCGAATATTCGGGTAGCGGTCAGGATACCGGAGCCGAAGAACGCGCCGGCATCGCGCGCATCGCACCCCAGGGATGGGATGCCAGCCGGCCGATGAATCGATTATCCCAAAGGTCGCGATAACCGGGAAGCCAAAAGAAAAACTGTGGTGAACGACCGAGAGACCTGCTTCGTCCGCGGCTCTCCAGATGGGCTCGAGATCCGGATGATCCAACGGCTGGTCGAGCGCGAGCCGGGGCTCCACGCCCACCGCCCAGGCGCTGCGGCTCCATTTTCTGATCTCTTTGACGGAATCTTCGACGCGGAGACCACTCGCGATGATGAGTGATTTGAGGCGATGGAGGACACTGGTGAAATCGTTCAGGTACCGATGTTGTGCCCGGATAAAGGCCATCTCCAGATCGGCGTCGTCGTGCTCGGAATGCCTCCCGGCACCATCAGCTGGCGGACGTCGACCTTCGCGTCCGTCCGCTATCGCGAATGCACGCGCCTCCAAAATCGCAATCCCACCCGCCGCCGTAGCCCGGAAATGTTTTCCGCCCATGAACTGCGCTGAAACGTGCTGCGCTCCGTGTTCCGGCGCGGCCGCTTGGCCGAGCATCCGCGATTGACTCTTTGTTCCAGCGCTGCTCGGTTTCGGGTGGGAAAGCGAAAATAGTGCCTGAGCGGAGGTTCGTAGCGTTCTCCCGCCATGCCGATTCGCACGGGGACCTTGCCCCATTGCGGTGCCTGCTCGCGCCGGTCGGGATCGAGATAGGGAATAATGGTTTCTACCGTCGGCCGGAGATGGGTGTCGCAATCGAAAACCTTTACGCCGTTGCGCATTTTGTCTTTCCTTTCAGCAAAAGTTTTCACGCTTGCTCATTGAACGCCTGCTGGGATAATTTGTCCCCTGTTTTAGGTGTCTGTCAAAAGCCGGCTCGAGCTCACTTGACGACCACAACCCAAGGCAGGTCGCCTGTTTTCGATGCCGTCTGGCGCATGGGTTTTAGGAGAGCAAGTTATGAGAAAACCCGCATCTCCATCCATCTGCTATTTCTCCTTTCAGTCATTTTTCTGACGGCGGACTTGCGCGCCGACTGGAGCAGCGACTGGAAGCAAACCGTCGCGGCGGCCAAGAAAGAAGGGCGGTTGAATCTCTACGTCGGCCGGTACGGACAAGCGGCGCTGCTCGACGAATTCAAAAGGACTATCCGGAGATCAAGATCGTCTCGGTCAACGGCACCGGCGATCAGCTCGCCACCAGGATCGCCGCGGAGGCGCGCGCCGGGAAAACCATTGCCGACATTTATAGCGGCGGCCCTAACCTCGAGTTATAGCTCGCTTTACCGCGGCAAGATTCTCGACTCGATCAAGTCCGCCTTCATCCTTCCCGAAGTCCTCGACGAGTCCAAATGGTACGGCGGCAAGCATGTCTTCACGGACAGCCGAGGACCAATTCATCTTCGTCTACGTCGCGATGCCCGGCGTCCGCGGCCTGTCTTACAATTCCAACCTCGTCAACGCGAAAGAGTTCAAATCCTTTGGGACCTGACGAATCCAAAATGGAAAGGGAAAATCACCTCGCAGCGGCCCACCGAGACCGGACTCAGCGTCAACTTGCAGTTCTACTACTACCAGCCCGAGCTCGGACCGGAGTTTATCAAGCGCGCGTTCAGCGCGATGGATGTCACGTTCGGCGATCGGCGCACGATCACCGACTGGCTCGCGGTGGGGAAATTCGCCATCTGCCACGGCTGCCGGCAAATCGAGAAGGCCTCCGGTCAAGGATTGCCGGTGGAGGATTTTGACACGGGGATTGGAAAGAAGGGCAACCGCTGAGCACCGGCGGCGGTTCGATCAGCCTGATCAAAGGCGCGCCCCATCCCAACGCCGCGCGCGTGTTCATCAACTGGTTTCTCTCGCGCAAAGGACAGACTGCCTTGCAAAAGTCCAACGATCTT
>ERZ1370068.5779-contig-479_pt1 | contig 90097 bp, 106 predicted proteins | sample MGYA00561227_ERZ1370068 | MGnify/ENA primary metagenome ERZ1370068 (study PRJEB38410, sample SAMEA6850437) | metagenome | study: Metagenomic assessment of the ecological functions of the soil: analysis of the soil microbiota associated with the... | reverse complement strand
GGTTACGTATTGCTGGTGGTGTCCACCCGCGTTCGCCTGGTTCGGCCGCGACCATCTCAACGTCTGGGTTCTCTATCCGCCCTCTCGTGTGGCTGCCCGCGGTCATGGTCCTGGCGGCGCTGATGGGCCACATCCCTCGTGTGGCGCAAGCTGTGGCGTTCGCGTTGAACGGCCGCCGGGCTCGCAGCGCTGAGTGTAGCCCACCACCGAAGCTACGCGGCCTGTTAGCCCGCTCGTTCGTCTCGCCCATCATCACGCCTCGGGCCTTTGGGGGTCGCCTTTGCCCAGCATCAGGCGAGCCGCTGCTCGATCCTCCTCGCGCTGGTCAACGGACGTCGCACCGTCCACTGCGCGCCGAGCCGCCGCCCGCGCCTCCTCGATATGACCGAGTTGCCAGAGACACTCCGCTGACCATCCGCAGGAGAGCGTCCACGCTGCTGCTAACCGCTAGTCCCGGTTCCACCTATATCGTCTTCTGGCCATTCGTTGAGGGCTTGGCCGCGACCGCGTAGACGTGCATCGCCGCAGCGCGGCCACGCAGTCGCTGAAGGCCGAGGTCGTCGAGCGCGAAGCCTCCGAGATCCGCGAGCCGCTCCATGTGCGTCGCCCGAGACGAGGAACTGGCGCTCGAGGTCTCGCGTCGCCTGTTCGATGCGTGAGGTGGTGTTCATCACGTCGCCGTGGTATACGATCGCGCGCCGACTGCCTCCCACCTCACCCGTAATTACCGGGCCGCCGTGCAGCGCAGCGCGGAGGCGCGGTACCGCGCCAAACTCGCGCTCGAACTCCGGTGCGGCCCGCGCGAGCGCCTGTTCGATCGCGAAGAAGCAGGCGACAGGTCGAGCGCCGTCGCGCCCTTCGGCCACCGTCCAGGTGATCACGATCTCGTCGCCGACGTATTGATAGACCTCGCCTCGGTGATCGTCGATCGGGTCCGAGGCAAGTCGGAAGACTTCGCCGAGAAAGCGATGGACCGCGTCGGGGCCGATTCGCTCGGCGAGCGGCGTCGAGCCGGCGATGTCGACGAACAGGAAGAATCGCTCCTCCGTGCGCGAGCGGTGGTAGCGTCCGAACACGATGTCGCGCAGGGTGCGTTCGCCGACCAGGCGGCCCATCTGGAGCACAAAGATGGCGTTGCCCAAGAGCAAGAATGTGCTCGCCATCAGCACGGCCCGCGGGGCCCTCTGCACGTACATCGCCTCTGCGAGGTCGGGGCTGAGCAGCATGGCGGCGACGGCGCGGACGAGGCGCCCGCCGGGTCTGCCTCCGACGACGAGCACGATCAGGGTGCCGTAGACAAGGAACTTCATCGCGAAGGTGACGAGGAACGGCGCCCGTTCGAGCGCATGACCGAGCCGCGTCGGCGGGAGGAGGATCTCGGCTCCGAGAATCGCGCCCATCAGTATCACGCCGTTGGTGGCGCCGCCGAAGGCGCCGAGCATTGCGCCGAGGAGCGGCGCGTCGCGGAACCCGGAGCCATTCGCGCCCCCGACCACCGCGCCGATCACGACAGCCGCGCCGAGTGTGCGGAGGAGGAGGGCGATCCGGCGTCGTCTTCCCGCCCGCATCGTCAGCATGTCAGGAAAGCATCAGAGCGCGAGCACGGGAGCCGCCGGTCCGTTGCAGCGTGATGCTGGGCAGCACTCACTCGATCACCTTGTCGGCCCGGAGGAGAAGTGCCGGAGAAGGATCGCGAGAGGCCGAGAAACTGGCGGTCTTCAAGTTGATCCATAGCGTTCGACACCCACCTGATCTTCAGTGAGGTCGTGATCATGGCCTACTGTATGACCTCCGCCCGCAGCAGCAGCGACGGCGGATCGTCGGAAGCCCAGCGCCTTGGCGGTCTTCAGGTTGATCACCAGCTCAAACTTGGTCGGCTGCTGACCGGGAGGTCTCAGGCTTGGCGCCCTTGAGGACCTTGTCCACATACTCTGCAGCTCGACGGGACATCTGCCGCCGATCCCGTTCCGTAGGACATCAATCCGCCACTTACTCTGCGAAATCCCTGAACGGATATCGTTGCGGGGCCGGAACTTTGCCGCGAACCGGCAATTTGTCGGCGGGTCACTGTAGGTCAGGATCCTCGAACACGAGCAGACCGGTCGCGCCGGCCTTGGCCGCGGCTTCAGACCTGCCTGGGGCCGGTCGGCGGTTCTCGCTTCGAGAACCTCAAAGGAACAGCATATGCCCGGCCTCGGCGGTCTTGGCCTCCGAGAGAGCCAGCCGCGTGAAAGTGTGTCCGGGTTCATCAGCACGCCGACGACTTGTTGCCCGGGGTGAGCCTGCAGGAGTTGCAGCCGTTGCCTCAAGATTTGCCTGGTCAGTTAGGCCCGTGACATTTCCGCCGGGCCGGCCGGGTTTGCGATCAAGCCTGCGCCTACGGGGTCGCCGACGGTCGTGAATACGATGGGGATGATTGTGGTTGCGGCCTTCGCCGCCTGCGCCTGGTTAAATCCCGCAATCAGCACGTCCGGCCTGGCTCGAACGAGATCAGCGGCCAACTGCGGCAGTCTTTCTGGACGTCCTTCGGCGGAGCGGTACTCGAGGAGATCATACTCTTCCCCTCGCTATAGCTCAGCTCGTGAAGGCGTTCCAGCAGCGCCTTCATCAAAGGTGTGTCCTCTCAGGAGTGAGCGCGAAGGGTAACTGATCCGGTAAGTCTTCGCGACCTGCGCCTCGGCAACCTGGCGTAAGCGGGAGGGCCAGGACGGGGAGTGAGGATACCGAGATGCACACTACCCAACCCCTCCCGCTCTCCGGACCGGTCGGCCCGCATAGCGGATCTATTCTGGCGGGCCGCCTCGCAACGACCGTGCATGCCGTCACGCCCAGGCCCACCGCCCGTGCGCGACGAACGGTCCGCGTTGAGCGGCCGGCGAATGCCGGTCCGCTCCAATCGGTTGTTGGGCGGCCGCGGTCCCGACGCTCGTCGTGCCACGCATGATCATTCGATAATTCTATCTGCCCGAGCCAGCATTGTCGGCGGGATTGTCAGGCCGAGCGCCTTCGGCTGTCTTGAGGTTCACGACCAGCTCGAACTTGGTGGGCTGTTCGACTGGCAAGGCCGCCGGGACTTGCGCGCCTCTCAAGATCCTGTCCACAAAAGTGGCGGCGCGCCGATGCGTCTCCACGACATCGGCACCATATGCGCGATGAGGCAGCCACTTCCGGCGAATTCGGGAGTCCTTACGCTGACGCACGGCAGTCGATGTTTGGCCGCGAGCTGAGCCGATCTGAACCCGTCGGTCCATAGAGCGTGCACCGTCCGAGAGCACGATGACAGCCCGCGCTTGGTCCTACCGCTGTCGCATGAAGGCGCGCCTCGAGCTGGCTGAGCGTCTCACGTCGAGGGGATCGGAACGGATGATGCCCACGAGCGGGCCACGCCGCCCGTGTCCTTCATTTCCGAGGCTGCCGCCGAACGGGTTTGCCGGATTCCAGAGAACCGCAATCCGAGTGATGCTCGGGCACCGCTTCGCGGAGCAGCTCGAGCCGTTTCCCGGCGATTTCCGGTGCGATATCCGTCTGAGTCCCGTGACGTTGCCTCCGGTCGAGCGAGGCTGGTCACGAGGCCGGAACCGATCGGGATCGCCGGCTACTCGCCAAACACGATCGGGATAGTACGTGGCCGCAGATGACGGGCCGCGTCCGTCGCCTGCGTTCCTCCAGGTCACATGGCGTCGACCTTCAGCTTCCGCCAGTTCGCGTCGCGAGCGCAGGGAGGCGCGTTCCGCATTGCCGCCGGACCACCGGAACTCAAAGCGTCGAGGTTCCGTCCCGCGTAACCCAAGCTTCGCAGGCCTGCCGGAGCGCTTCGACACGCGGGTCGGCCCGGGGACGTACAGAGCCGGATCCGAGGGAACTGACGCGCCAGACTCTGCGTCGGCTCCTGCGCCTCGACGGCGACCGCCAGGCGACAGAGCAACGGGACGATGGCCGTAATCAGCCTGATCATCGCATCTGCCGCATCAGCCATCAAGCGGTCGTCACTGATCCTGCCCAACTATACAGTATCTTGCAACCACGTAGCGCGATCTGACGCGGGTCGGCCGGTTGCGGATAATCGGGCTGAGCGATCCCAGGCCGCCGCGGAATCGACGGCAGGGAGGTCATCCGATCGCGTCACCGTCAGGCTTCCACCCGTCTCAGGGGACCTGGCGCGCGTGCGCCCGGGTGCGTGCGCCTTCAGGCGACGCGCGATACGAGATCGGATGACTCGTGCCGAGAGGGGACCATGCCCATGCGCTCGAGACCCCGTCTGTTCCTGGGGCCCCGAAGATAGCCGAGCGGGCCGAGGGGTGCAAGGCAAATCACGGTCCTCGATGAATCCCGTTGGCTGCATCAGATGGGATACAGTTTCCTGAGGCTGCTACCACGCCGATGGCGAACGTGGTCGACCATTTGGCGGTGTCGGTGAGTGGCGATCGGCGCGACGGGAGGGAGACAGTGATGCCGGCCAAGATGATGCACATCGCGCAGTTCCTGATGCACGCCCCCACCTATCACAGCCTGGCCATGTGGCGGCATCCCCGCACCGCCGCCGCCGGCTACGACTGGACGCGGCCGGAGCTCTACCAGCACATCGCCCGCGTGTGCGAGCGCGGCAAGTTCGACATGGTGTTCTTCGCGGACCTGAGCTTCATCTCCGACACCTACACCGGCTCGATGGCGCCCACGCTGCGCCACGCCGCCCAGGTGCCGAACCACGACCCCATCCCGCTGCTGTCGTGGATGGGCGCGGTCACGTCGACGATCGGCCTCGCCTCGACCTTCTCCATCAGCAACCAGCACCCGTTCTACGCCGCGCGCCTCTGGGCCACGCTCGATCACCTCACGCGCGGCCGCGCGGCGTGGAACGTCGTCACCGCGCTCAATCACAACCAGTCGGCGAACTACGGCGAGGATCTGCCCCCGCCGACGAGCGCTACGACCGGGCCGAGGAGTTCATGGAGGTCTGCCTGGCGCTCTGGAATAGCTGGGAGGCCGACGCCGTGGTGATGGACCGCGAGCACGGCGTCTTCGCCGACCCCGCCAAGGTGCACCGCATCGAGCACCGCGGCCGGTACTTCGCATCGCGCGGGCCGCTCACGGTCGTGCGCTCGCCCCAGAACGGCCCCGCCATCCTCCAGGCCGGCGTCTCCGCCAAGGGCCGCGAGTTCGCCGCCCGCTTTGCCGAGGCCATCTTCGCCATCCAGCCCTCGCTCGAGATGGCGTCCGACTACTACGCGGACATCAAGGGCCGCCTCGACCGGGCCGGGCGCGATCCCGACTCGTGCAAGATCCTGTTCGGCGTGCAGCCGATCGTCGGCGCCACCGAGGAGGAGGCGAGGGAGAAGCAGGCGCTGCACAACTCGCTCGTCCCGCTGGAAGGCGGGCTGGCCATCCTGTCCGGCCACCTCGACTTCGACTGCGCGCGGCTGTCGCCGGACGCCGTCATGGCCACCGTGGACGAGCCGCGCCTGCAGCGCATGCAGCGCGTGTACCGCGCGATGGACGGGCGGCCGCTGACCGTGCGCGAGGTGGCCCAGCACCACGGCGAGAGCGTCGGCCTGCCCCAGATCGTCGGCACGCCCGAGCAGGTGGCCGACCAGCTCGAGGCCTACTTCGAAGCGCGTGGGCGGCGACGGCTTCATGCTCTCGCCGATCTACTCACCGGGCGCGATCGAGGAGTTCGTGGATCTGGTGGTGCCGGTGCTCCAGCGGCGCGGTCTGTACCGGCAGGACTACCGCGGCGTCACCCAGCGCGACCACCTCCGCCAGGACGACTGACCAGTCAGCGCTGCTGTCTGCAGCAGCGCCAGGCGCAGGCCTCTCGCCGCGGTGTGTCAGGCATGACAATGCGGGTTCCCGGTCCGCTCGTGACATTGACATCCGGCTGGAGCCGGATCAGTTCACCGGCGAGGGCAGGAAGCTGATCGTATTGGCCCTCCGCCCAACTTGGGACTCGATGACGAGGATCCCCATGCTCGGAACCTTGCCCGTCGCGGGCTGCGCGCCGGCGACATGCGGTACGTTCATGAGAACCAAGGCGACGGCGAGCAACCTGAAGCACATTGACCAGCCCTGATACGCCGTCACGGCCGGCTCCTTTCCCCGTGCGGCCGAACGACTTGGCGTTGAGCTGCCGCCGCCCACCGGCAACCGCCTGAAGCTCGACCGGTTGCGCGGCGGTCAGCTCGAACGCTTTGTTAGGCTGCGCGTAATCCGGATTACGAGGTTACGGAAGGCCGCCCGGATCGCCTCGATCCGCTTTCGATTGACACCGAGATCCGAGTAGCCGAGCCGCGAGGCCGAGGCGCTACCTGGATCGCCTTCCCGTCGCAGTAGAACTCGACGTCGTCGACGAAGCCCATGAGTGGCGTCGAGAACTCCACGTAGAGTGTAGTCGGCCCTGCTCTGAATGACTTGCGTGCACGGTATCGCCGCGACGACGCCCGCGAGCTTTGCATGGCGGTGACGGCGTCACCGCTGAAGGCGAGCGGGCCGATCCCGTGATGGCGATCGTCGGCCTGGCTGTTCACGCAGTTGGGAGAGCTCGGACAGGCCGCGAGCTTGCCGTCCTTGACGCCGAGATTCGAGGGTCTCGTGCCGCTGAACTTGAACATGCGATCCTCCTTCCTCGCCACTGAGTCTTCCGGTCGGGCCGGGGCTGTCAAGCCGAGAAACCCACGCGCCAAGTTTGCGCTGGGAACATTTGGCTGGGAGCCGCCTAACGCCACGCCTCAGCCGCGGCCGGAAGCGGGAGCGTAGCGGACGCTAGAGGCGGTCGGCTGCAGGCGGTTGTTGGGCGTCACTCAAGGTATCTTACGCTGCCCGCGATAGTCCATCCCGGAAACCTGACCCAGAATCCCGTCGGGATCGCGGAAGTAGAGCTCCTCGCCTCGGTAGATGGTCGGCTTCGATTCCGGAAATCGCTCTTCAGTTTCTCCCAGGCAGCGTCAATTGAGAAGTCCTCAACACCGACGCAAAAGTGGTGAACCCGCGGCTCCTCGAGCTTGTAGAAGCCCATGAAGCAGTCGGGGAGGGCAAGGTTTGCACCTTCGACTTGCGCCCTTTTCTGTTTCAAAGGAGATCGTTCCGCCGAGCAGCCGGGAATAGAACTTCTCCGATCTCTCAACGTCGCTAACGCTCAGCGTGACATGATTCAGAGATCGACCGCGAAGGTGGCAGTGGTTGTTGTGTCGGCATGCGCGTTAGCCACCGCGCTGATCGGTGCAAGAGCAGCGAGAAGACCCTGAATCAATTGCTGTCGATTTAGCGTGCCATGCTCGAACAGAGTCACGAGATTCTCAACGGACTCTTGCATACCTCTCTCCCCTTCGTAGTTTGCAACGACCACCCTTGCTGGTGACGCCCAACGACCTGAATTCAGCGGCGAACAGCTTGACCGAGCGGAGCGAGGAAGGTGGTCGTCCGCTGCAATTCCTGGTTGGGCAGCGCCACAGTACCGACATGGCCCGCACCAAGCACTTGCTTCAACCTGCGACGGCGCCTTGGTGCGGTTCGGCGGAAGATCGATCCACCTGGTGCGTACCACCGGGCGCTTCTTTCGCTCTCGGGAGGCCACGGCCACCGGGACACGCTTCCCGGCGCCTCCACAAGCCGATCGCTGTGCACATCACGCAGGAGAACATCCATGTTTCTCGGCGTTATTGTATCACCTGCCCTGCACAGCAAACGAAATGTGCTGCGGACGGGTGGCCGTCGCTAGTGAACGACCCCCGACCGTCGACTTGTTATGCGTCCCGTCTTCGCCGCGCTCGCTTGGAGTCAGGGGCACAGGAGGCGGTCTGCCGTAGCCGATAGTGTCATGCCGGCTTACGGCCCCAGACGAAGATGTGCAGGCGGCCAGCGACGATCGGGCCTTGGGCTCCTTGCTTGCGGAACGCGTCCAGCCACCGGCGACCCTCCAGTTCGGTGATCACGCCGGTCTTCACGGCTACCTCGGCGCACCGGTCAGCCATGTTGGCGTAGAAACTCTGCAGATCAGTCTCGAGAGGAAAGAACCCGCGCACCCGAACATCTCCGAGCCCGGCGCGCTGGAACAGCGACGGCAACCGCCGGACCAGCCAGCCATCGACCGCCGTTGCATCCGAGGCCGCCGCGACGATGCGACGGGTGAGAGCACGATCAGGGTGGGTGAAGGCTGTCATATCCGTGTCCAGGTCGAAAACCCCTAGACGTCCTCCCGACCGGAGGACTCGCACCAGTTCAGGGATCGCCGCCTCGCCCTGCGGGACGTGAGAGAGCACCGTCACGCATAGCACGACATCGAAGGATCGGTCATGAAACGGTAATCGGAGCGCATCACCCTCGCGAAACTCCACGCGATCGCCCAAGCCTGCTTCCTGGGCGAGTCCGCGAGCCACCGCCAACAACTCCGGGCTTGGGTCGAGTCCGACTGCGAGCCCGCGATTGCCGACGCGTCTGGCGATTTCGCGTGTGACGGCACCACTGCCGCAGCCGACGTCGAGGACGTGCTCACCAGCAGCGATGTCGAGTAAGCTGAGGTAGGCATCGCGCGCGGCAACCTCGTCAACGGCCTTGGCGCGACGCTCGAGGCGGGCCGCCAAGTCGCGCGCTCGTTCGGGACCCGCTGTGGCCGTATCGCGCCACATGCTCTCCCGTCCGTATTCGCTCACATTCTCGTCCCACGGAGCACCGACTGAAGGCTTGAAGCCCTGCACTGCTCCGACGTGCGTCTTTGCGACTTCTCGTCAGTGCGCATAACGGGCCGGTACGCTGCGGACGCCGAAGGGCGGCCGTCAGCTTCAACGGCGGTTCGGCCGGTCGGCATTACCGCGGGACGGGCTTGTCGAGCGAGTCCCAGTCATGCGCCGACGCCACGCGGGCCTCGATCTCGTCGAGCACGGGTATGCCATTCTCGCCGTTCGTCATGGCGGCCATGCCATAGCCCTTGCGAAAGTGTCCAATAAGACGACAGCGGAATCCCCAATTGCTGCCCGCGTGGCCAAAGTACCAACCGTCGCCGCGCTGGCCTACTCTCAAACCGACCGCATATGGACCCATGCCGACTGGCGTCACCATTTCGCGCGCGCTCATGAGAGAGAGTACGCGGCCGACGGGCCCACAGAGCGCCCGTTGAACTTCGATGACGAATCGCGCGAGGTCCGCCGATGTCGACCACAGTCCTGCTGCTGCCTGCTCCGGATAGACGTGCCACTTAGCATCCATGGAGCGCCCCTCCCAACTATGGGCGCGCGCGGCCTCTGCATCACGGGCCGAGGAAAGGGGCTGTTCGAAGGTGCTCCGCATCCATTCCGAGGCGGCTCCAGTACGCTGTCGCGAGCGATGTCCGTGAAGGGTCTTGCGAACGCGTCCATGAGGGCGAGCTGCATGATCGTGATCCCGCCCCCTGAGTACTTGAACGCCGTGAACGGCGGCCGCTCGAAGAACACCGGCCCGACGTTGGACGGTTCGCGCCCGTCGAGGATGTCGACGAGCGTCGGACGGGGCTGCGAAGGGTGGTAGCCGGGAAGCCAAGGCCGTCGCCGGCACCGCGACGTGTGACTCAGAAGTGCACGCGGGGTGATCGGCGACGGCCCGAACTCGCCTTGCCGAGGCGTCCAGGATTTGAGAATCGTCGTGATGTCGGCGTCGAGCGAGAGGAGACCGTCCTGCACGGCTCGCAGGACGATCATCGCGGTCACCGGCTTGCTGATGGAGGCCGCCTGGAACAGCGTGGTCGCGACGACCGGCCAGACCAGTCTCGACATCTGCCGTACCGAAGCCCTTCACCCAGTGGATGTCGAAGCCTTTGATGACGGCGACGCTGACGCCGGGGACCAGATGCTTCTGCATGACCTCGTACAGGGTGTACGGGTCGAGGCCCTGCCGGTTGGGCGATTGCCTTCCCTCGATCCGGAGCGATCAATGCCGCCCTGGAATCCTGCTCGGGTTCCGTTCTCATCGCCGCGGACCCGTGGCTCGATCCGCCGAACGCCGGTATCAGCCGCGGTCGAAGCGACCAACGTCGGCTAGATCAAGGTTAGACGGCGTCAATGATATTCAACATGGCGCGTTACCCGGCGCCGGCTCAGCCAAACCTGACCGCAACGAATTCCTGCTTCTCATTGAGCGCACGAGCCGCATGGTTCTCTTGATGGGCATGAGTTCAACCATCTGGAGAGAGCTCGCTTGATGAGGCGACTGAGCGGCTCCCTATCCCTTCCGCCATATCGGCAGATCGGACGTACATCCGGTCAGTGGTCATGAGCCGTTCATTGCCAAAGTAGGCTGCGATCGCTGATCAAGAGTGCCCACCCAAACTGTCACACTTCGGCGAACGACATTTCGACAATACCGCGTGAGCATTCTCGACGGTGAACGCCCGCCAGGGCAGGACGTCGAACGTCTACGCAGCACGCCCCGAGCGATAGCCGACGACGCCCGACAGGCACTGCGCTGATCCGCCGCTGGACTGCAGGTGTGCCGCACAGGATCTACCTGAGTCGACGCACGTTACGACGGGCTGCCCCATGGACCCGACCTTACTCTTCATTTACCGCTCGGCTCAAGGCGCCGAACGCGTGGCCGCCGCGCTCGAGCTGTTCGAGCGAGTGGCGCGCCTACCCCGCTGCAGCGACGGATTCCGGAGCTCGAGGAGGTCCTGGGCGCGGATCGCGATGTTCCCCTTGATCTCGGGCTGGGCGGGCACGATGTAGAAGCGCCCGTCGCGGATCCCCTGGAGCACCTGCTCGGCCACCTCGGAGGGCGGGTAGCCGCCGCCGAGCCGGTTCGACAGGTTCTCCCCGAAGGCCTGGGCCATCGCGCCGGCCTTGCCCTCGTCGGCGAGATCTTCGGGCCGGTTGCGCGACGACCGCATGATCTTGGTGTTGATGAGGCCGGGGCAGACCACCGACACGCCGATCGGCACGCCCGTCACCGCGAACTCCTTGAACATCGACTCGGACAGCGCGACGACGCCGTGCTTGGTGACGTCGTACACCGACATGAACTGCGCCGTGGTGAGGCCGGCCATCGACGCCGTGTTGACGATGTGCCCCTCGTCACCCCCGGCGAGCATGCGGGGAGGAATGTCCGCACGCCGTGGATCACGCCCCAGAGGTTCACGTTGATGACCCACTGCCAGTCGGCGAGCGTGTGCTCGTGCACGGCGCCGATCACGGCGACGCCGGCGTTGTTGCAGAGCACGTGGGCGGCGCCGAACGCGTCGTAGGTCTCGCGCGCCAGCCGCTCGACGTCCTCGGGGCGGGACACGTCGACCCGGGTGGCGAGGACGCCCGGAGCTTTCTGCCGGACCATGTCGGCCGCCTTGGCGAGCGCGTCCAGCCTCGATGTCGGCCATGACGACCTTCATGCCCTCGGCGGCGAAGCGCTCGGCGAGGGCGAGCCCGATGCCGCTCGCCGCGCCCGTCACCACCGCCACGCGATCCCTGAACTGTTTCATGCGCGCGACTCCTTGCGAACCAAGGGCTGATCGGATGCCGGCGGCGACGAGTCGACCAATGCTGCGGGCAGCCTGGACGCCGCGGCCAGCTCCTGCCAGAGCCGCGCGAGGTCGCCCGCCGTCACCGGCTGGCGCTCGGCCAGCGCCGTCACCCGCGGGTAGAGCTCGCGGCGGACGTAGGCGCGGTACGGCAGAGGCAGCGCCATCAGCAGGGCCGACGAACGAATCTTGAAGATCGGACGGCCAGCGGCGCTCGTGGGCGTCGCGCGCCGCGCCGAAGTCGAACGCGCCCGGCGGCGCCGTCGCGCTCGCCTGGCGCTCCGCGCGGCGCGCGGCGCCGATCGTCGATGGCGGCGCCGGTCCGACGCGCCGTCCGTCGCGTCCGTCGATCGCATCGCCGTCACCCCGTCACCACGACGCCATACGCGTCGCGCGCGTGCGCCGGCGTCACCAGGCCCGCGTGCACGTCGGCGAGCACCTGCTCGGCCGGGCGCTCCAGCGGATCGCCGTGTCCGCCGCCGCCCGGCGTCCGGATGCTCAGGACGTCGCCCGGCGCGAGCGCGAGCAGGTCGATCTTCGGCACGGCGCGCTCCTGCGGCGTGCCGGGGTTCAGCACCACGCGTCCCGTCGCGCCCGCCTTGCCCCCGGCCACGCCCCACGGCTGAAAGCGCAGGCGCTCCATCCCGCGCGCGGTGACCTGCCCCTCCGGGCGGAGCACCTGCAGGTCCAGGCGCACGGCGTGGCCGCCGCGCCAGCGCCCGGGTCCGGCGGAGTCCGCCACGAGGTGGAAGCGGCGCACGACGATGGCCGGCACCTCGGACTCGAGCGTCTCCGCCGGCGTCGTCTTGAGAAAGCCCAGCGAGGCGTCGCAGCCGTCGATGCCGTCCTTGCCGGGGCGCGCGCCCCCGCCGCCGATCATCGGCTCGATCACGGTGACGTGCCGGCGCCCGGCCTCGAGGTCGGGCAGCGCGAGCGCGACCATGCAGCCCTGGCCCGCGCTCGCCGCGGGGATCTCCGCGGGGAGCGCGCAGGCGAGCGCGCCCAGCACGGCGTCGTAGATCCGCAGCACGGTGGCGTAGCGGACGCCGCACGCCGCGGGGAACTGCGGGTTCACCACCGAGCCCACGGGGAGCGTCATCCGGATCGGGCGCAGCACGCCCGCGTTCAGCGGGATGCCCGGGTCCTTGGTGATGAAGTAGTTGAACAGCGCGATGGCCATGAACGGATGGGCGCGCCCGCCCGTCGGCACGTTGAGCGCCGAGCCCACCTGGACGTCGCTGCCCGTGAAGTCGAGATGGATGTTGCCGTCGCCCACCGTCATCGCCACCTTGAGCCGGATGGGGATGTCGGTGACGACGTCGTCCTCGATGTAGTCGGTGAACTCGATAGCGGCCGCGCGGCATCCGCCGGATCTGCGCCTCGACCTTGCGGGCGGTGTAGTCGATCAGGTCGTCCATCCCCTTCTCGACGACGTCGATCCCGAAGCGCTGGATCAGCGCGTGGACCCGCCGCTCGCCCGTCACCAGGCCGGCGACCAGCGCCTGGAGGTCGCCCCAGTTCTGCTCGGGGATGCGGCAGTTCGCCATGATCACGTCGAGGAGGTCCCGGTTCACGGCGCCACCAATGAAGAGCTTCTTCGGCGGCAGGCGCAAGCCCTCCTGGAAGATCTCGCTGGCGCGCGGCGAGATGCTCGCCGGCACCAGCCCGCCGATGTCCGAGCAGTGGAGGAACCCCGCCCCGTGGGCGATCAGCCGTCCCTCCCAGAAGATCGGGCGGACGAGGTGGAGGTCGGGCAGGTGGGTGGCGGCGGCGAGCGAGCTGTACGGGTCGTTGGTGATGATGACGTCGCCATGCCCAAGCGGCCCCGCCAGCTCGATCGTCCGCGCGTAGTTGATCCCCGCCATGCTGGCGACGCCCAGCTCTACCGGGTACGCGAAGAACTCGCCGCTCGGGTTGAGCAGCCCGCAGGTGAAGTCGGCCGTCTCCTTCACGAACGTGGTGTGGGCGGTTCGCTCCACGGCGTAGGCCATGTCCTCGACCGCGCCGTGCAGATAGTTCCGGAGGAGCTCGAGGGTCAGGGCATCGAGACGCATCACGCCTCCCGCTTGATGAGGAGATTGCCGAAGCGGTCGACGTCGGCGACGTCGCCCTCCGGGATGAGCACGGTCGTGTCCGGCTGCTCCACGATGGCGGGGCCGGCCACGCGATCACCGCGTCCGAGGCTCGCGCGCTCGTACACGCGCGCCTGGGCGGGCCGGCCGTCGAGCCAGATTCGCCGCGCGCCCGTCGGCACGGCGCCCGTGCCGGCGGCCACCTCGACCAGCGGCACGCGGGGCCGCTCGCCCCGGAGCTGGACGCGCAGGTTGACGATTTCCACGGGGCGTGCGGGTCGGCATGGCCGAAGACGCGCTCGTGCGCCGCGTGGAACGCGCGGAGCAGCCGCGCTGCCTCGCCGGCTTCGAGCCACGCCGGGTCGACCGGCACCTCGATCTCGTAGGACTGCCCGACGTAGCGCATGTCCGCCCCGTGGCGGAAGCTGGTGCTCGCCACCTGGACCCCGTGCTCCTGCACCCAGGCGAGCAAGTCCGCCTCGAGCGCGCGCTGCTCACGGGCGAGCGCGCGGAGGTCGAGCGCGTCGAGGCGCCCGTGCACCGTCCGCACCGCGTCGTTCAGGATGTCGGCGGTGATGGCGCCGAGCGCGCACAGCGTGCCCGGCGAGCGCGGCACGAAGACGGTGGGGATGCCCACCTCGCGGGCGAGGAGGCTGCCCACCAGCGGGCCTGCCCGCCGAAGGCCACCAGCGCGAAGTCCCGCTGATCGATGCCGGCCCGGGAGAGGATCTTGGTGAAGGCGGCGTACATGTTCGACACCGCGACGCGCACGACGCTCTCCGCCGCCTCGTTCACGCCCATGCCGAGCGGATCAGCGTAGCGGCGGATCGCCTCCTCCGCCAGAGCGGGGTCGAGGCGCATCCGGCCGCCGAGGAATCGCTCGGGGTCGAGAAATCCCGAGACCACGAAGGCGTCGGTGAGCGTGGCGTCCACGCCGCCGCGGTTATAACAGGCCGGGCCGGGATTGGCGCCGGTGCTCTGCGGGCCCACCTTGGGCACGCCGACCTCGTCGACCCAGGCGACGGAGCCGCCGCCCGCGCCGATGGCGGTGACGCCCACCACCGGCATCATGACGGGGATGCCGCCGATCTGCTCGGCCGTGCTGGAGCGCGGGCGGCCGTCCTCCACCACCGCGATGTCCGCGCTCGTCCCGCCCACGTCGAGGGTGATGAGGTTGCCGAGCCCGGCGGCCCCGGCGACGTAGGCGGCCCCGATGACGCCGGACGCCGGGCCGGACAGGAGCGTGGCCACGGTCTGCCGGCGCGCCGCCGCGACCGGCATGATCCCGCCGTTGGACTTCGTGACGTGCGCCACCGCGGGCACGGCGCGCGCGCGGAGCGCCGCCTCGAACCCCTCGAGATAGCGCCGCACCTTCGGCTGCACGTAGGCGTCGAGCACGGCGAGCGCCGTGCGCTCGTACTCGCGCGCCTCGGGCCAGACCTCGTGGGAGGTGCTCACCGGGACGCCGGGCGCCGCGGCCTCGGCCGCGGCCCGCGCGCGCCGCTCGTGGGAGGGATCGCGATAGGCGTGGATCAGGCTGATCACCAGCCCCTCGGCGCCCTGGTCCGCCAGGCGGCGGGCCGCGGTGGCGACGCCGGCCTCGTCGAGCGCGGTGTCGACGCGGCCGTCGGCCCGGAGCCGCTCGCGCACCTCGGCCACGCGGGCCCGCGGGATGAGCGGCTCGGGGCGGCCGCCGTGCATGTCGAGCGGGTTCGGCAGCCGCAGGCGCTGGATCTCCAGCACGTCGCGGAAGCCCTCGGTGACGAGGAGGCCGAGCCGCGCCCCCGTCCGCTGGATCAGCGTGTTCACGGCGATCGTGGTTCCGTGGACGGCGACGTCGATCTCGCGCAGGTCGATGCGGTGCTCGCCGGCGAGGGCGTCGAGGCCGTGCTCCACCGCCTGGGCGAAGTCGGGCGGGGTGGACGGGACTTTCAGGCCGGTGACGCCGTGGGTCGCCGTGTCATAGAGCGTGAAGTCGGTGAAGGTGCCGCCGATGTCGATGCCGAGCCAGTAACGCCCCACGCGCGGTTCTTCTCTCGACCCGCGACCAAGTCCACGGGCGCGAGCCAGCATAGCCGGAGGGGAGGGAGCTGGCAAGCGGTCGCATCGAGTCACACTTCGGCTACGGAACGGGGTGAGCCGGGGATTCCAGCCACGCCTTGGCGGCGATGAGATCCGCGGTGTCGAAGCCCTGCGTGAACCAGCCGTACACGCCGGCCACGAGATCACGGGCTTCGGCGGACTTGCCCTGGCGCTGCCACAGTCGGCCCAGGCTCATGGCCGCCCGAAGCTCGAGGGACTTCGCCTGCTGTCGGCGGGCCGCGTCGAGGGCCCGAGCGAAACACGCTTCCGCCTCGGTGAGTCCCGCTGGCTCGAGCTCGTCGCGCTTCAGCAGCAGCTCGCCCTTCAACCGGTACAGCTCCGCCTCGTTGAAGCAGATGCGATGGTCGTGCACGACGGTGAGCGCCTCGGCGAGCGCGGCCAATCCCTCCTCGGCCTGGCCTCGCTTTCCGTAGGCTTCCGCCAGCAGCGCCAGATACGAGGACCGTCCCAGATCGGCGCCGGTGGCCCCATACGCGGCCACGCTCTGGCGGAGCTGCGCGATGCCTTCCGCGTCCCGGCCCTGCTCCACCAGCGTCCAGGCGAGCAAGATGCGGCTCTGCGCCCGCCGCTGGGCAAATCCGTGCTCGATGGAGAGCGCCATCAGGGCTTCGGCATGCTCCTGGGTGGCCTGCCACTCCCGGCGGTACTGAAAGACAACGGCGGCGAAGTACAGCGCAAAGGCCAGGCTGAACGGATGCGACAGCTGCCGGGCCAGCGCCAGCGCCTCATGCACCCGCTTCAAGGCATCGTCGTGATATCCGAGCGCCCACAGGGTTCGGGCCAACGTGGACAGGCACACCACACCGGGATCCTGCCCGTAGAGGACGGCACGAGACTGGGGCTGACGCGAATCGCTGAGCGCGACCCCTGTTCCAGGTGCGCCCGAGCCTGGACGAAGTCTCCCAGGAAGTAGAGCGTGGTCCCCAGCGCCTGATGCGCCACCAGGAGGAATTCGGGGTTCTCGACACTCTGCGCCAGCGCGAGAAGCTGGGCCCCGATCTCGGACGACGTGTGCAGCTCCGCCCGCTGCCGGTAGAACATGTGCAGCCCCATCAACACACGGAACAGCTCCGGCGTCTCTTCGACTTGCTGGCACAACGTCCGCGCGCGCGCGTAGGCGCGTTCCACTTCGGGCGCCGCATAGCCCTTCGTGGCCATCAGCGCCGAGCCGAGCGTGGTCTGGAGCGCCAGCTCTTGCTGGATGCGGTTGGGCACGTCGGGCAGGCGCTCGAGCAGCTCCAGCGCCGTGGTCAGGTGGCCGACCGCCTCGACATGGGCCGAACGCGCCGCGGCCTTGTCGCCCGCCAGCTGCGAATAGTCGATGGCCTTGACCCAGACCTCGCCGCGCAATGCATGGTGGGCGAGCCGGTCGACGTGCTCGCCGAGGCGATCGCCGCTCTGCGCCTCCAGCGCCTCCATGATCCGGGTGTGGAGCTCGCGCCGCCGCTCCTGCAGGAGGCTCTCGTAGGCCACCTGATACGTCAGCGCGTGCTTGAAGGTGTATTCCAGCTCGGGAAAGAGGCGCGTCTCGTAGAGGAACTCGGCCGCCTGCAGGAAGGTGAGTCCCCGCCGCAGGTCCGCCTCGGGCACGTCGGCGACGGCCTGGAGAAGCGGAAACGGCACCTCCGTCCCGACCACCGCCGCGGTCTGGAGCAGCCGCTTTTCGTCCGATGGCAGCCGATCGATACGGGCCGCCAGCACGGCCTGCACCGTGACCGGGACCTGGATCGCCGGGAGCGACTGGACCTGTCGATAGGCCCCGCGCTCGCCGACCAGCACCCGCGTCTCGACCAGCGCGCGGACGCTCTCCTCGAGGAAGAAGGGATTGCCCGCCGTGCGCTCGATCAGGAGCCGGCTCAGCGACTGCAGGCTGGCATCGTCGCCCAGGAGCGCGTGCAGCAGCTCGGCCGCGCTCTCGTGAGGCAGCGGATCGAGGCGGAGCTGCGTGTAGTAGGTCCGGCTTCCCCACGCGTGGTGATACTCCGGGCGATAGTTGACGAGCAGCAGCAGCCGCGCCGTCGGAAGGCTGTCGATGAGGCTGTTGAGGAAGGCCTGCGTCTCGGAGTCGATCCAGTGGAGGTTCTCGAACACCGCCAGCAGCGGCCGGACCTGGCTCTCCCGCAGCAGCAGGCGCTTCAAGGCGTCGAGCGTGCGCTGCCGTCGCTGGGCGGGATCGAGGGACGGAAACGCGCTGTCCGCGGGGAGCGCGTCCAGCAGCGCCAGCAGGGCCGGGATGGTGTCCCGCAGGCTCTCGTCGAGCGTCAACACGTGCCCGGTGACCTTGGCGCGGATCGTGCGCGCGTCGTCGCGGTCCGCGATCTGGAAGTACGTCTTGAGGAGATCGATGACCGGCAGGTACGCGGTCGCCTTCCCGTACGACACGGAGAAGCTCTCGAGGACGAACCATCCCTGGGCCCGATGGGAATGGATGAACTCGTAGAAGAGGCGGGACTTCCCCACGCCGGGCTCCCCGATGACGGCCACGACCTGGCCGTGCCCGCCACCGGCTCGCTCGAGGGCCCGCTGGAGCTGCTCCATCTCGCCGTCGCGCCCGACGAACCGGCTGAGCCCCTGCGCGGCGGCGGCGCGCAAGCGAGACCGCAGGGGTCGCGCCCGGACCAGCTCGTAGATCTCGACGGCGTTCGCGAGGCCCTTGAGCGGCACGGGGCCGAGCGGCGTGACCTCGACGAAGCCCTCGGCCAGGCGAAGCGTGTTGGCGGTGATCAGCGTGGTCCCCGGGCGCGGCGAGCTGCTCCATGCGCGCGGCCAGGTGGGTCGTCTGGCCCACCGCCGTGTAGTCCATGTGGAGATCGCTGCCGATCGAGCGGACGACGACCTCGCCCGAGTTGAGCCCGACGCGGATCTGCACGTCCAGTCCCTGCTGGCGCCGCAGCTCTTCGGCATACCGGCCGATGGCGTCCTGCATGGACAGGGCCGCGTAGCAGGCCCGCATCGCGTGGTCCTCGTGCGCCAGCGGCGCGCCGAAGAGCGCCATGATGCCGTCGCCCAGCACCTGGTTCACGGTGCCCTCGTAGCGATGGACGGCCTCCATCAGCCGTTCCAGGACGGGGTCGAGCAGACGCCGCGCCTCCTCCGGATCGCGGTCCGCCAGAAGCTCCATCGACCCCTTCAGGTCCGCGAACAGCACCGTGACTTGCTTGCGCTCGCCCTCGACCGCCTGCGCGCGAGTTGAGGATCTTCTCGACGAGGTGGATAGGTGTGTACGAGAGCGGGTCGCGCTTGTGATTGCCGTCGGAGGCCGGCGCTGTGCCCGCCGCGCCCGTCCAGATCAGCACCTTGCCGTCCTCGTCGGCGGCCACGCGCTGCGCGTCGATGAGCTCGGCCTTCACGTCTTCCAGGTAGTCGTCGTCGAGCTCGAACCGGCGCTTGAGCGCCCGATAGGACACGCGCCCCTGGCGCTCGAGCAGCTCGTGTACCTGCGTCAGGATCTCCTCGAACGTCATCGTGGGTCCTCGCCTACGCGCCTGCGAGCTCAGGATGCCTCTCGGGATGGCTGGCCGAGCGACGGTGTACTTCCAACCTAGGAGAACCGGCCGGGGCGGTCAAGCGATAGAACGACGGAAGAATCTACGCTGCTCGCAGGATGCTGAAAAGCATCCTGCGGCTTCAGCATCCTGCTAGAACGAGGGGATTACCGGGGCTGAGGCGTGGGCGTGGCGAGAGACAGGTCGTCTTCCTCGATCGTCCGCTGGACCAGGTTGTCGGCGACCACGAGGGTCTCGAAGTAGACGATCGAGATCTGGTCCTCGCTGCCGTACAGGTCGTTGATCATCGTGCGCCAGGCGTCGCCGTGCGCCAGCTTCGCCGCGTCGATGCTTTTCCACAGGTAGGCCCCGCCGCCCAGGCCCCGCTCGCTGTCATAGAGGTAGCACTTGCGGATGCACTCGGGATTGGCGCGCCAGATGGGCGCGGTCTTTCGGTACATGGCGACGACGTCCTCGCGCGTCATGCCTGCGCGGAGCTTGAAGGTGATGACTTCGGTGATCACTGGGCGCCTCCTGGGTCGAAACGGTGCGGTCATGATAGCCGCGCGCAACGCCCGACTCAAGAGACGGCCCGAGCTCGTCCCCAGCCGAGAGCGCCGGGCTGTCAGCGGCGCTCGAGGCGCATGCGGAGGCCCAGCTCCGAGCGCAGTGACGTACGGGGTGGTAGTCACGCGCTGGCCGGGAGGTGGCCTCTCGGCCCTCGGGGCACCGCCGTGACTGTCATGCGCCGTCGGTGCTCGGCCGGCCTACCACGATCCGCTCGTAGAGCGCGGAGAGGATCTCGTCCACGGTCGCTGACGCCCACAGCGGGAAGAACGGTCCCTGCTGGAGCGCGCCCCAGTCCCGGATGAAGTTCTCCCACTTTTGCTCTCGCGTCTCGCCCGGACTTCTCGCCTGCATGGCGGCGGCGATGCGTTCCTTGTGGTAGATCGCCGGGAACTCGATGTAGTGATGGAGGTATCGGAGGTCCCGCGTGTAGAAGACGGCAACGGGGACCGACTGGTACGTCTGCCCGTTCTGCTCTCTCAGGAACTCGTTCACGATGTCCGCGTTCGGCGAGGCGGCCGGGTCCGCCCTCGGGCCGAGCCCGACCTTGCAGCCCGTCGCGCGTGAAAATGCGCATCTCCATGCCGCCGGCGTCGGCCAGGCGCGACAGCATGGGCACGTCGCGCCGGCAATCCGACGACCACTCCTCCGAGATCACGAGCAACTTGGCGGGGCCGCCCGGCTGCGCCACGAGCCACCGGATCGCGGCCGTCTGCGCCTCGGTGAGGCGGAGGCGCTCGTACCACGCTCGGAGCGGGACGCTCCAGTCCATCCGCTCCTTTCCGCGCCACCAGCCCGCCTCGCGCGCGAGGTTCTCCGGAGTGCCGATGTAGCGCATGTACTCCTCGAAGGTCATCCCTTGGGCGAATCGCTTCGGTGTGACGGCGCTTCTCGGGCGATCCATCAGGCTCTCCTCATCAGCCCGTCCCGTGATGTTTCGAGGTCGGCGGGAGCATTGTACAGTGGTGACATGCGCGGCATGTGGTCATTGCTCGACGCCACCATCAGCGACTGGTACGAGGACCGGGCTCAGCGCATCGGCGCCGCCCTCGCGTACTACACGATCTTCGCGCTCACCCCCGGGCTCATCGTCCTGATCGCAGTGGCCGGGCTCTTCTTCGGCGGGAACGCCGAGGTGCAGATCGTCGTGGCAGATTCGCGAGCTGATCGGCGAGCAGGGAGCGAAGGCGATCGAGTCGATGATTCGCAGCGCGCGCACCGAGCCCTCGGCGTGAGCGGGACCTTGCTGACGCTGATCCCCTGGCGTTCGGGCTCTGGGGCGTATTCGGAGAGCTTCAGGACGGGCTCAACACGATCTGGGGGTCACGCCGCGGCCGGGGCGCCGCGTGGTCGACATGCTCAGGAGCGGCTCCTGTCCTTCGCGATGGTCGTCGGCATCGGATTCGTGCTGCTCGTCTCGCTCGCGCTCAGTGCCTGGCTGGTGGCGGTCGGCACGTACTTCGGCCAGCTGCTTCCCGCACCCGCCGCAGCGCTCGAAGCCCTGAACTTCGTGATCTCCTTTGCGGTGATCACGGCGCTGTTCGCCATGACATTCAAGCTTCTGCCCGACGTGCAGATCGCCTGGCGGGACGTGTGGCTCGGAGCGGCCGTCACCTCGTTGCTCTTCACCATCGGCAAGTTCCTGATCGGCCTCTATCTGGGCAAGAGCTCCATCGCCTCGGCGTACGGGGCGGCCGGGTCGCTCGTCATCATCGTCGTCTGGGTGTACTACTCCGCGCAGATCCTCCTCCTGGGAGCCGAGTTCACCAAGGTCTACGTCAAGCGCCGGGGCTCGGGCTTCGCGCCTGCGGAGATCGCGGTGCCGGTCACCGCGGAAGCGCGCGCCGAGCAGGGAATGGGCGTGCGGCGCCCGTAACCGTGACCGTGTAGGCGCCGCGCCGAGGCCCGCGGTTCCTGCTAGAATGCCGGCCGCGGTCGGTCCGAGGATGTACCGGCACGTGAACCTATAGCCAAAGGAGACACGTGATGGCCAAGCTCAGGACCCGCAAGTGGCTGCTGTCCGCGTTCGCCTCCCTCATTTGCCTGCTCGCCGTCGGCCTCTACGCGCTGGCGCAGGCGCCCGACGAAGGCAAGCGAGACCGGAAGGTGGCCGTGACCGGCGGCACGTTCCACGCGCTGCCCGCCACGCTCGAGACCACCCAGTGGGGCTGGCTCGACCCGCAGGAGTCGCCCAAGCTCGTGGTCAGCTCCGGCGACACCGTCGCGGTCGAGACCATGATGCACGCGCACAACAAGATCCAGCCCGGCACGACGATGGACGAGATCATCGCGCTGCGGAAGGCGAACCCGGGCGGCGGGCCGCACTCGGTGACCGGGCCCATCTACGTCAACGGAGCGGAGCCGGGCGACGTGATGGAGATCCGCATCCTGAAGATCACGCCCAAGGCCTTCGCAACCAACTTCAACCTGCCCGGCAAGGAGTTCCCCACCATCGGCGCGCTCGCGTCCGAGATGCCGGACGGCTTCGTGAAGTACTTCTACCTCGATCTCGACAAGAAGCAGGCCGAGTTCAAGCCCGGCATCACGATCGACCTGCAGCCCTTCCCGGGCACGCTCGCGGTCGGCATCGATCCGAAGGACCCCTCGCCGCGCAAGGGTGGCTCGACGGATCCGATGGCGCCGGTCTCCACGCTCCGGCCGTGGAAGAACGGCTCGAACATGGACATCAACGAGGTGCAGGCCGGGACGACCATCTTCATCCCGATCTTCCTCAAGGGCGGTCTCGTGTGGACGGGCGACTCGCACTGCCGCCAGGGCAACGGCGAGGTGAACCTCACCGCGCTCGAGTGCTCGTACCGCGAGATCGTCATGCAGCTCATCGTGCGCAAGGACATGAAGCTCGACTGGCCGCGCATCGAGACCCCGACCCACTGGATCATGACCGGGTTCGACGAGGACCTGAACAAGGCGATGGTCAACGCGGTGCGCGAGACGGTGGACTTTCTCGCCGCCCAGAAGCATGGTGCCGCTGACCCGCTACGAGGCCTACTCGCTCACCTCCATGGTGGGCGACTGCCGGGTGAGCCAGGTGGTGGACGTCCGCAAGGGCGTGCACTGCATGGTGCCCAAGAGCGTCTTCGTCAAGAAGTCGTAGTGCGCGGCGCGCTCGCCGGCGCGCTGCTCTGGCTGGCCGCCGCCCCCGCGTGGGGCGGCGGCACCTTCCCGTCGTCACCACCTCCACCGATCTGAAGGCCCTCGTCGAGGCGGTCGGCGGCCCGCGCGTGCGCGTGGTGAGCCTGGCGCCGCCGCTTCACGACCCGCACAGCGTGGAGGTGAAGCCGGGCGCGCTCGCCGAGCTCAGGGCCGCCGCGCTGCTGGTGCGCATCGGCCTCGACCACGAGCCGTGGCTGGCGCGCCCGCTGCGCGCGGTGGGCGACGCGCGGCTCCTGCCGGGCGGCGCCGCCGACCTGGACGTCTCGCGCGGCATCGCGCTGCTGGACGCCGAGACGCCCCGCGTGCGCCCCGAGCGCGGTGTGCACGTGCACGGCTTCGGCAACCCGCACTACTGGCTCGACCCCGAGAACGCGCGGCCGATCACCGAGCGCATCCAGGGCGCGCTCGCGCGGCTCTCGCCCGGCGACGCCGCGCTGTTCGAGGCCAACCGCGCCCGCTTCTTGCGGATGCTCGACGCGGGCCTGACGCGCTGGCGTGCGGCGCTGGCCCCGTACCAGGGCACGCGAGTCGTGGTGGCCCACGAGAGCTGGCCCTACTTCGCGCGGCGCTTCGGCCTCACGGTGGTCGCCGCGCTCGAGCCGACGCCGGGCGTGCCGCCTTCCGCGGCCTACCTGGCCGCGCTCATCGGCCGCATGAAGGCCTCGGGCGTACGCCTGATCATCGCGGAGCCGTCCACGAGCGCCTCGCTGGTGGCCCAGGTCGCGGCGCGCGCCGAGGCGCGAGCGGTGATCCTGATCCCATCGGTGGGCGGCGACCCGCGGCGCGCGACTACCTCGTCGCTCTTCGACGTCAACGTCGCCCGCCTCGCCGCCGCGCTCGCCGCCGCCCCCGCGGCGCGTTGATGTTCGACTTCCTCTGGCTGCCGTTCCTGGCCTGCCTGATCCTCACCGGGATCCACGTCTACCTCGGGCTGCACGTGCTGGCCCGCGGCGTCATCTTCGTGGACCTCGCCCTCGCCCAGGTAGCGGCGCTCGGCATCAGCGTCGCCTTCCTGGCCGGCCATCCCATCCAGAGCGACGCGGCCTACTGGTACGCGCTGGCCTTCACGGTGGGCGGGGCCGCGCTCTTCGCGGCCAGCCGCGTGCACCGCGCGCCGATCCCGCAGGAGGCCATCATCGGCATCGTCTACGCGGTCTCGGCGGCGGCCGCGGTGCTGGTGGTGGACCGGGCCCCGCAAGGCGGCGAGCACATCAAGACGCTGCTGGTCGGCAGCATTCTCACCGTGACGGGGCGCGAGGTGGCGCAGCTCGCCCTGCTCTACGGCGTGATCGGCGCGCTGCACCTGGTCGTGCCGCCGGCCGCTGCTCGAGATCTCGCTCGAGCCGGACGCCGCGCGGGCCCACGGCCGGCGGCTGCGGTGGTGGGATTTCGTTCTTCTACATCACGTTCGGGATCGTCGTGACCAGCTCCGTGCGCATCGCGGGCGTCCTGCTCGTCTTCTCCTACCTGATCGTCCCCGCCGCGGTGGCGCGCCTTGCTGACCGCCTCGGTGCCGGCGCGCCTCCTGATCGGCTGGGGCGTGGGCGCGCTGGTGAGTGCGGCGGGCCTCTGGGCGTCATTCGCCTGGGACCTGCCGACGGGCGCCGCGGTGGTGACGTCGTTCGGCGCGCTGACGGCGCTGGTGGCGATCGCGCTGGGCGTGCGGATTCTCTCGCGCCGCGTGCGGGAGCGCGGGATGGGCGCCCTCCGCGGGGCCGGCGCGCTTCTTGCCCTGTCGCTCGCGCTCGCCGGACTCCTGCTGACGCTACTGCCAGGGATGGATCACCTCTGGCTCGACGGGCTCGAGGAGGCGGCGCCCGCGGTGCGCCTGGCCTTCCTCACGCCGGGCGAGCGCGCCGCCAACCGGGACAGCCGCGAGGCGCTCGAGCGCGGCACCGCCGAGCTGGCCCGACTGCGCGCACTTCAGCAGGACGTGCAGTGGGGCGCGCGCCAGATGCCCGGCGAGCAGCAGGAGCGCCTGCGCCAGTTCCTCGCCTCACGCGCGGAGATCGTCGCGGGCGACCGGGTGGTGCTGGCCACGCTGCGAGCGCATGCGCGCGCCCGCCAGCGCTTCTGGCTCGGGCTCCCGCTGCTCCTGCTGGGCGCGGCGGGCGCCGCGTGGCTCGGCGTCCGGCCGTGGACACGTCGCGGACGGCAGGATCCAAACGGATCATGGCGCGCCGTGCTGCCTCTGGATGTCAGAGATGCGGAGGCCGTGGATGAGTCGGCAGAACAACCAGATCGATGAGGTAGTCAGCCGCGCCTTCACATCTCGCCGCCCTGGTTGGTAGGCTCGAGCGCCATGTCCACCAGGGCCAACTGTCCTCGGGCCACTGCTTGGAGCCCGCGCTGGAGGGCCGAGCGGACGTTGTCTGGGTGCTCCACCTTCTCGCCGTGACCGCCGAAGGCCCGCGCGATCGCCGCGTAGTCAGGGGCGGGCGTGATGGACGTTCCCGCGAAGTGGTTCGCCTTCACGGCGTAGCCCTCTGGGTAGTGATGGGTAACCCCGCTCTTCTGGGAGAGGTAGCCGGAGTTGTTGAAGAGCACGATGAGGAGCGGCATGGCGTGCTCCTGGCACGCCCCGAACGCGGCCAGCACCGGGTTGTAGTTGAAGGACCCGTCGCCGATCAGATTGATCACCGTGCACTGTGGCGCGGCCGCCTTCACCCCGAGCGCGGTGCCGAGGCCCGTGCCCAGGCCGCCGTAGGCGCCCGAAGTAGCGACCAGGGGTGAGGCGATCGAGAAACCGAAGGATGTCCAGCCAATGAGTGATGGTCTCGTCGACGATCAGCGCATCCTCCGGCAGGACCGCGTTCAGCTCCTGGACGACCCGGCGCGTGGTGACGACCTTGCGCGCGGCCGAGGCCTGGGCCTCCTCGTCCAGCATGGCGCGCCACTGCTGATGGCGGGTCTCCCGGCGCTCGGTCTGCGCGGCGCGAGAGCTGGGCGCGACCAGCCGCTGACCCGCTCGAGGAGCATGGCCAGCGACGGCTCCATCTCGCCGGCCACCACCAGATCCGCCCGGTAGCCGGAGAATGGCACCCGGGGACGGACCGGATTGTCGCTGAGCACCACGACCTTCGTGTCGGGGCCGGGCGCGCAGGACGCCGGGTGCCACGGGGCCACGGCGGCGGCGAGGAACACGACGTCGGCGTCCTTCAGGACGCTCGTCAAGTAGGGCGTGTCCCCGACCCCGCCGTAGAGCGGATGCGTGCGGGGAAGTTCAGGTATGAGGGATGCCAGCCATCCACCACGGGGCGCCCAGCGCCTCGGCGAGCGCCACCAGGTGCTCGACTGCGCGCACGCTGCGTCCGATCTCCTCGGTCACGATCACGGCGTTGCTCGCCCCGACGAGGGTCCGAGCCAGCTCGTCGAGCGCGGCGGGATCGGCGGCGGGCGCATGGGCGTAGCCGGCCACGGCGGGGGATTGGTCGTCATCGGCGCGAGCAGGTGCTCCATGGGCAGCGACACGAAGACCGGCCCTCGAGGGCCGCCATGGCGAGCTGGCAAGCGCGCTGGACGGTGGCAGGCAGGATCACTGGTGTGTTGAGGCCAAAGCTCCACTTGGCCGAGCCTTCCACGAGCCGCGCCGGGCCGCCCACGTCGGACAGGAAGCGCAGCCATTGATGGCCGAGGTCGTCGCCGTCCTCGCCGAAGGCGATGGACTCGCCGGCAAAGCACGACCATGGGCACCTGCTCGTGCACGGCCGCGCGCATGGCCATGGTCGCGTGCTGGGCCCCCACCGTCGTGTGGAGCATCACGGCAGGGAGCTTGCCGGTGGCCTTCGCGTACCCGCTCGCCATCCCCACTGCGACCTCCTCGTGACGGGTCGAGAGGTACTGGAGGATATCGCGCGGCGAGTCGTAGGGCTTGGCGAGAAACTCCCAGACCGGCGCCCACTCCGAGCCCGGAGAGGCGAAGATCCGCTCCACGCCCATGGAGGCGAGCACGCGCAGAAAGGCCTCGGCCCCTGTCATTCCTTTCGTTTCCATATTCCCCGACTCTCCCCTGGTTCGTGGTGGCAGGTCTCGCGCTGGTCGACGATCCCTCGCTTCCTGTGGAGCACCGTAGATAGAGTCTTACCGCAGGAGACCTCGCGCAATCGTTTCCGTGACCGCTCTTCGATGCGCGCGAACTGCGGTAAGCTCCCAGGCATCTTCGCCCGCGAGGTGACCGCGATGGACGACGCCAAGGCTCAGCTCCTGCGCTGGATCGACGAGGACCGTGAAGAGATCGTCGCATTCCTCTGCGACTTCGTCCGGGCCAAGAGCCCGAACCCGCCCGGGGACACGACCCTGGCCGCGGCCCACGTCACGCGGTTCCTCACGCTGAACCAGCTCCCGTTCCGGGTCATCGCGCCCCAGGCGACCATGCCCAACATCGTCGGCTCGTTCGAGGGGCGCGGCCCGGCCACCACCTGGTCCTCAACGGCCACATGGACGTGTTCCCGGCTGACGAGGCCAACGAGCGCTGGACGCACGGCCCGTGGAGCGGGGCGATCGCCGAGGGCAAGATCTACGGCCGCGGGGTGGCCGACATGAAGGCGGGGACGTCGGCCTCGATCTTCACCTATCGCTATCTCCACCGGCTGCGCGAGCGCCTCGCCGGACGGCTGACGCTCACCGCCGTCTCCGACGAGGAGACCTTCGGCCCCTGGGGCGCCCGCTACCTGATGGAGCATCACCCGGAGGTGCACGGCGACTGCCTGCTGAACGGCGAGCCGAGCAGCCCCTTGACCATCCGCTTCGGCGAGAAGGGCCCGCTGTGGCTCCGGTTCACCGTGCGCACGCGCGGCGCCCACGGCGCGTACACGCACCTGACGCCGAGCGCCACCAAGATCGCCGCGCGGATGATCGTCGACCTCGAGGACCTGACCACGCTCCCGGCGGACGTGCCCATCGACGTCGCCGACGCCCTCGCCGGCGCCGCCGCGGCCATCGACGAGGCGCAGGGCCCCGGGGCCAAGGACATCGTGCAGCGGGTGACCGTGAACATCGGGGTGATCCACGGCGGCCAGAAGGTCAACATGGTCCCCGGCACGTGCTGGTTCGAGGCGGACATTCGCCTGCCGCCCGGCGTCACCAAGGACGCGGTGATGGCGCGGGTGCAGGCGATCGCCGCGCGCTACCCGGAGGCCACGATGGAGGAGATCAACTTCTCGGCGCCCAGCGTGTGCGATCCGAACCACGCGATGGTGGGCATCCTCCGCGCGAACGCCCGGGCGCTGGGCCGGCCCGAGCCCGCACCCATCGTCAGCCTCGGAGGCACCGACGCGCGGCTCTGGCGCCAGCGCGGCATCCCCGGGCTCGTGCACGGCCCGTTCCCCCGCGGCATGGCCCAGGCCGACGAGCACGTCGAGATCGAGGAGTACCTGCACATCGTCCGCATGCACGTGCTGTCGGCCTTCGACTACTCTCTCGGGGTGATCGGTCGCGTTATCGGGCGAGGAGGCGGTCGACATGAGCGATGCTATCCTCTCCGGCATCCATCACAGGGAGGCGGACCGAATGACCGGATCGGACGGACGCGAGATCTACCGGGTGGTGTGGCCGCGCGGGGCCAGGACGGTGCAGGCGAGCGACGTCGCCCCGCGCCTGTCCACGCTCGAGGGCAAGACGATCGGCCAGCTCTGGGACGATCTCTTCCGGGGCGACGAGATCTTCCCGATCCTCGAGGAGGAGCTCGCGCGCCGCTTCCCGGGCGTCCGCTTCGTGCGCTACGACGCCTTCGGCTCCACCCACGGCCGTGACGAGCAGCGGGTGCTGGCCGAGCTGCCGGCCAAGCTGAAGGCGCTGGAGGTCGACGCGGTCATCTCGGGGATGGCCTGCTGAGGGAGCTGCACGCCCGCCGTGTTGCGGGCCAGTGCGGTGGCCGAGCGGGCGGGCGTGCCGACCGCGTCGCTGGTGTGCGAGGGCTTCCGCGGCCAGGCGGCCACCACCGCCACCGGCCTCGGGCTGCCCGGATTGCCGACGGCGCTCGTGCCCGGCCACGTCGACGTGCAGAGCGTCGAGGAGCTGCGGCGAGAACGTGGCCGCGGTGACGGTCGACGCGGTGATCGCGAACCTCACGGAAGCGCCCCGCGCGCGGGCGCTGCCGTCGTCGAGCCCGCTCCCGCCGACATCGTCTTCGAGGGCAACCTCGACGAGGTCAACCGCTTCTTCTACGAGAACGACTGGAGCGACGGCCTGCCGATCGTGCCGCCGACTCCCGAGCGCGTGGCCGAGTTCCTGCGCTTCTGCGACCAGCCGGGCGAGACCGAGCTCGGCGTGCTCCTGCCCGACAAGCGCGCGCGCCACCGTGTGGAACGTGGCGGTCAACGGCGTGATGGCGGGCTGCCGGCCGGAGTACATGCCGATCCTGGTGGCCCTGGTGGAGGCGATGGCCGACCCGCGCTACGGCGTCGAGCACAGCGGCAACACGCCGGGCGCCGAGACGCTGATCATCCTGAACGGGCCGCTCATCAAGGAGCTCGGGCTTCAACTACGAGCAGGGCGCGCTGCGCGACGGCATCCAGGCCAACACCACCATCGGGCGATTCTGGCGCCTCTATCTTCGAAACGTCGCGGGCTTCCTCCATCACCGCACCGACAAGGGCACCTTCGGCAATACCTGGCGCGTCGTGCTGGCCGAGAACGAGGACGCGCTGCGCCGCATCGGCTGGACCACCATCGCGGAGGACGAGGGTGTGCCGGGCGGCAACGCGGTCACGATCTCGCGCTACACCGGCGGCGGCGTCATCGCCTCGGTGTTCGGCAACACGCCGGACCGGATGCTGCCGTACCTGGCCGATTCCATCCTGAGGAAGGTCGGCTGGGAGCTCATGTTCACGGTGGGCATGGGCGTCGGGAGCCAGCGGCCCCTGCTCCTGCTGAGCCCGATCCTCGCCGAGACGCTCGCCAAGGGTGGGCTCGACAAGGCGGCGCTCAAGCAGCGGCTCTTCGAGCTGGTCCGCATGCCGGCCTGGCAGTTCGAGCGCTACATCGGCGACTGGACCAATCTCGTGCCGGGGCGGCCGACGTTGAGCGAGCCTCGTGAAGGCCGGGCTGATCCCGCCGGTCTTCGCCGAGTCGGAGGATCCGGACCGGCTGGTGCCGATCGTCTGTCGCGCGGAGGACCTGATGGTCGCGGTGAGCGGCGATCCGCTGCGCACCAACGCCTACGCGTTCGCGCACAACGGCATCCTGGGCTATCCGACCACGAAGCCGATCCGTCTCCCCGCGGAGTGGCCGCGTCTGCTCCAGGAGGCGCGGGGCCCGCTAGAGCGATGATAAGGGCCCATCTGCGGAGTACGGCGTCCCTCGACCGCACGCTCAACGTGGCTCGAGACGATCGCCTGGACTTCCGTCTGCGCGGCCCGACCTCCGGCCGCGACTCGCCCGTCCGAGTACGCCTCGCGTGCGGCCATCGGGCGCCTCCTCGCAGCTGGACCTTCTCATCGCTCTAGCCGGGCTTCTCCAGACAGGCTCCTGAGGCCACCCGGTTCGTCCGCCGTGGACTCGCTCTGGGTGCTGCTGCCCGCGGGCCAGCGCGCCTCGGGCGAGTGGATCGACGACACGCTGCGGGCGCGCGCGGAGGAGAAGGGGCTGCTCGCGCGCACGCCGCTCGCGGGCGAGTTCCCGCGCCAGCGCGTGGAGCTGATCCGCGGCGCCGATCCGACCGCCGAGGTGAACCGGCTGTACCTGCTGCGCGGCTGGACCGACGGGCTGCCGATCGTGCCGCCCACGCTTGGGCGCATCGACGAGATGCTCGGGCAGAGCCCGCTCGAGCGCCACGCCTCGCTCGGCGAGATGGAGCCGCTGGGCGGCGTGGCCACCGTGGAGAAGGTGGCGGCCAACGCGGTGATGGCGGGCTGCCGGCCGGAGTACTTCCCGGTGGTGCTGGCCGCGGTGCAGGCCATCCTCGATCCCGCCTTCAACCTGCGCGGCGTGCAGACCACGGACGAGAACGTCGCGCCGCTCCTGATCGTCAACGGCCCGGCGGCGCGGCGGCTCGGCATCAACGCGGGCTGGGGCGCGCTCGGCCCGGGCTGGCAGGCCAACGCGGCGATCGGCCGCGCGGTGCGCCTGGTCATGAACAACCTGGGCGGCGGGTGGCCGGGCGCGGTGTCCTTCGCCGGCCTCGGCCAGCCGGCGCGCTACAGCCTCTGCCTCGCCGAGCGCGAGGACGACACGCCCTGGCCGCCGCTCCACGTCGAGCTGGGCTATCGGCCTGCGCAGAGCACGGTGACGGTCATGCGGGCCGAGACCGTGATCAACGTGACCGGCGGCCTCGACGAGCTGGCGAGCGTGATCGGCTCGGCCGCCTCGCTCTTCGGCATCCTGCACAGCGGCAAGGCGGCCGTGATCCTCTCACCGTTCACCGCCCGGCGGCTCGCGAAGGACGGCTGGACCGGGCCGACGTGCGCCGCGAGCTCTACGCGCGCGGCCGGCTCCCCGTCGAGACGTGGCGCCGCTCGTGGCTCCACGCCACCGTGCGCGCGAGCGACTGGCCCGAGTGGGCGCGCGCCGCCGCGGAGAGCGGCTCGATCCCGGCGGTGCGCGAGCCCGACGACCTCACGCTGATCGTGGCCGGCGCCGACCTGCCGATTCCGCAGCACGCCTACTGCCCGTCGTGGGGCCATCCGCCCTGCCGGGTCACGCGCGAGATCGTGCTGCGCGGCGGGCCAGTAGACCGGCAGCCACGCCCAGAGCCAAGGAAAGTCCAATCCGGCGCGCCTTACGACGTAGTCCCGCCGCTCGTGCTCCGACACGCGGACGGCCGTTACACCCGCCTGAGAGCGCGCGCCGTGCGGACTATGCGGCGACGCTGGCGGCGAGCTGGCGCCTACGACCTTCGTACACGCGACCTTCGTCCAATTGACTGCCCCGGGGCCGACTGCCAGTATCCAATTACGAGGCGACTCGACATTCCCCGAGTGTTGAGTGGCCGGCGGCGCGGTCCGCGACTCCACCAGGGTCTCCGGTCGCGCCGCCAACGAATCCTCCCCGAGCCGGATGATCGAGCCTTCGAGCCCATCAGTGGCACCACCGATGTCGCCGCCCACGTTCCCCAGCGTCACCGCTCGAACCCTGCGCGCCCGGTTGCCGTCACGCTGACTGGGCGATTCTGCCCGCGCGCATCACCGGAGCGCGCGCCGCACCATGTGGCACGACGCCCATGCCAATCTGGCGGCCCGTATCCAGGCCAGGAGGCCCAAGCCATGGCTGAGTTCCGGATTGTCGATGTTCCGCACGCGCCGGCGGCGCTCCGCCAGATCGTCCGCGACCATCTGGATGCCCACAATATCGCGGCCACCGGCCTCACTGACTACGCCTCGGTGACGCTCCTGCTCAAGGATTCCCGTGAGGAGGTGCGCGGGGGTTGCTTGGCGCCATGTGGGGCCGCTGCCTTCACATCCAGATCCTTTGGGTCGCGGAGCCCCTGCGCGGCCGCGGGCATGGCCGGCGATTGCTGGAAGCGGCCGAAACACTCGCGGCCGAGCGCGGCTGTCTCAATGCCTTTCTCGAGACGTTCAGCTTTCAAGCCGCTCTTTTACCAGAAGCTACGGCTACGAGGTCTTCGGCGAGGCCGACGACTGGCCGGCGGGCCACACCCACTACTTCCTCAGGAAGCGGCTGGAGTCAAGTCGTGACGGAGGGAGGGCCCTCAACCAGACGCCCATCGTCATCAGGAGATGACGACGATCGGAGGCGGCGAGCACCGTCGCCCCTGCTCTCCCCCATCCCGCTATTCAACCAGTGGAAGCTGAAGTCCAAGTTCACGTTCCGCTCCTTGACGGCGGCGGAGCTTCCAGCCCGTGATCGATTTCATGCAGGCCCACGCGCCCTCGGTCGACCCGACCAAGGCCGCCGGGTTCCTCAACCTTTTGCTGATGGGGGGCCAGTCAGAACCGGATCGATCCGAACAGCGCGGTCGTCCCGGCGCGCGAGGCGCGGTGCTGTGGGTTCACGCGGGGGCCGTGTGGAACGACGAGTCGGTGGAATCTCAGGCGCTGGCCTTCGTCGACGGTCTGTGGGCGATCCTGGACTCGGCCCTGCAATCGCAAACGGCCATGTACGGCGTCCCGATCTCCAGCTCGGATCGCAGCTGACGACGCCACCAAACCTCGGCTACGTCAACGCGTACTGGAGCAGTCCGACGCACAACTTCGTGCCGTTCCTGATCGGCGTCGAGCAGAAGTACGACCCGACCGACGTGTTCAAGTTCGCCCAGGCATTCCGCTCGCTCTCTGGGGGCGGTTCAGCATCGCCGGCGACGCGCGTGCCATGGCAGGGCGGTCCGCGGTACCATGACCCGGCCATGACGACCTCTACCGTCCCATCCCGTGCCCTGGCCCCCGACGTCGATCCCGTCCGCTTCGAGGTCATTCGCAACGCGCTGCTCGCCATCACCGAGGAAATGGGGGCGACGCTCCGCCGCGCCGCGTACTCCACGAACATCAAGACCCGCGGCGATTTCTCCTGCGCGTTCTTCGACCGCGACCTGCGCACGATCGCCCAGGCCTTCGCCCAGCCGTCGCACCTGGGCTCGCTCGCCCACATCGTGCCGCGGGCCATCACGGCCTACGGGGCCGATCACCTCGCCCCGGGCGACGGCATCCTCATCAACGACCCGTACCTGGGCGGCGTGCACCTGAACGACATCACCCTCATCACCCCGTCTTCCACGAGGAGCGCTCTTCGGCTACGTGGCGAACATCGCGCACCACGTCGACGTGGGGGCGGCGCCCCGGGAGCATCGGGGTGTCGAGCGAGATCTACCAGGAGGGGCTGGTCATCCCGCCGGTGCGGTTCGTGAAGGACGGCCAGATCGACCGGGACCTCTTCGCGATGATCCGCTCGAACTTCCGCGGCACGCGCGAGATCTCCGGCGACTTCCGCGCGCAGACGGCGGCGAACCGTCTCGGGGCGCAGCGGATCGAAGCGCTGGTGGCGCAGTACGGCGCCGCCACCCTGGCGCACTACCTCGACGAGCTGCTGCGCTACACGGAGCGGCGCACGCGCGCGGCCTTCGCGGAGTTTCCCGACGGCCGCTTCGCCGCGGACATGCTGATGGACGGCGACGGCGTCACCGACCAGCCGGTGAAGCTCGCGGCCACCGTCACGATCGAGCAGGGCCGCCTGTCCGTCGACCTCACCGGCTGCGACGACCAGCGCAAATCGCCCACGAACGCGACGTCGTCGCAGACCTACTCGGGCGTGGTGTACGTGCTCAAGTGCCTCATCGATCCGGACATCCCGGTGAACGACGGCTTCTACCGGCTCATCGACATCCGGAGCCGCCCCGGCTCGGTGGTCCACGCGCAGCATCCCGCCGCGGTGGCCGCGGGCTGGGAGATCGCCATGCAGCTCTGCGACCTGCTGTTCAAGGCGCTGGCCCCCGCGCTGCCCGACCGCGTGGTGGCGGGCACGAAGGGCTGCGTGTGCAATATCGCGTTCGGCGGCGTCAATCCGGCGACCGGCGAGTACTTCACGTACTACGAGACCATCGCGGGCGGCTACGGGGCCACGCTCACCACCGACGGCATGGACGCGGTGCAGGCGCACTTCCAGAACACCGAGAACGCGCCGGTCGAGGAGACCGAGGCCAACTACCCGGTGCGCATCCTGCGCTACGCCCTCATCGAGAACTCGGAGGGCGGCGGGCGCCACCGCGGCGGCCTCGGCGTGCGGCGCGACTACACGTTCCCCGGCCACGAGCCGAGCTTCTCGATTCTCTCCGACAAGGCCAAGTACGCGCCGTGGGGGCTCTTCGGCGGCGGCTCGGCCCGGCCCGCCAAGTACATCCTGAACCCGGACACGACCGGCGGCGCGCGAGCTGCCCTCGAAGATCACCTTCCAGATGGCGCCGGGTGACGTGGTGAGCGTGCAGACTCCGGGCGGGGGCGGCACGGCCTCTGCGCTCGAGCGCGATCCTTCGCTCGTGGCCGCCGACGCGCGCTCAGGGGAAGATCTCGGCGGAGCGCGCCCGCGCCGTCTACGGCGTCGGTCGATCGGATCCGCCGCCACCGCAGGCGCGGCTGCCGACGCGCGCCGCGCAGCGCCGCCGCCGCGAGCCGCGCAAGGTGTCCCGATGACCACGTGGCGCGTGGGCATCGACATCGGCGGCACGTTCACCGACGCCGCGCTCGTGGACGGCGAGACCGGCCAGGTGCGGGTGGTCAAGGTCCTCACCACGCCGGAGGACCCGGCCAGGGGCTTCATGACCGCGCTGGAGCGCGGCCTCGCGGAATGCGGGGCCGGGGGCCGCGACGTGGCCGCGGTGGTCCACGCCACCACCGTGGCGACCAACGCCATCATCGAAGGCAAGACGGCGCGCGTGGGCATGCTCGTGACGCGCGGCTTCCGCGACATCCTCGAGATCGGCCGCCAGATCCGCTCCCGGCTCTACGACGTGCATCTGCAGAAGCCGGCGCCGCTGGTGCCCCGGCGATGGAGCCTCGAGGTCGAGCGAGCGCCTCGACGCCGAGGGACGCGTGCTGGAGCCGCTCGACCTCGGCGAGGTGCGCGCGGCGGTGCGCCGCCTGCGGGACGAGCGAGTGGAGGCGGTGGTGATCTGCTTCCTGCATTCCTACCTGAACCCCGCCCACGAGCGCGCCGCCGCGGCGATCGTGCGCGAGGAGATGCCGGACACCTGGCTGTCCGTCTCGTCGGAGGTGTGCCCGGAGTTCCGCGAGTACCTGCGGGGAGCACCGCCGCCGTGAACGCGGCGGTGATGCCGATCGTGTCGCGTTACATAGACGCGCTCGAGTCCCGGCTCGCCGCCCTCGGCGCCACCGCGCCCTTCTACGTGATGCAGTCGAACGGCGGCGTGATGACCTCGGCGTCGGCCAAGGAGCGGCCGGTCTACATGGTCGAGTCGGGCCCGGCCGCGGGGTCATCGCCGCGGGCGCGGTGGCCGCGCCGTACCGCTATGCCAACGTGCTCTCGTTCGACATGGGGGCACCACCGCCAAGGTCGGCCTGATCCAGGACGGGCGGCTCCGGCTCTCCACCGAGATGGAGGTGGGCGCGCAGGCGGTGACCCCGCTCGGCGAGGGGCGGGGCGGCGGCTATCCGGTGCGCACGCCGGTGATCGACCTGGTGGAGGTGGGCGCGGGCGGGGGCAGCGAGGCGTGGATCGACGCGGGCGGCGCGCTGCGCGTCGGCCCGCGCAGCGCGGGAGCCCGGCCGGGACCGGCGTGCTACGGCCTGGGCGGCGCCACCCCGACCATCACCGACGCGAACCTGGCGCTGGGCCGGCTCGACCCGGCGTTCTTCCTGGGCGGCGAGATGACGCTCGACGCCGACGCGGCCCGCCGCGCCATTGCCGAGCGGGTGGCCGCGCCCCTCGGCCTCGATCCGCTCGCCGCGGCCAGCGGCATCGTGGAGATCGCCAACGCCCACATGATCGGCGCGATGCGCCTCGTCTCGGTACAGCGCGGCTACGATCCGCGCGACTTCGTGCTCGTCGCCTTCGGCGGCGCCGGGCCCTGCACGCCAACGCGCTGGCGCGCGAGCTCGGCATCCCCACCGTGCTGGTGCCGCCGAGCCCCGGGATCGCCTCGGCGGTGGGCATGCTCGCGACCGACATCCGCCACGAGTTCGTCGCCACGCGACGGCTCAGGCTGGACGGGCTCGCGCCCGCGACGCTGGAAGCGCTCTTCGCCGACTTCGTCGCGGAGGGAGAGGCGCGCCTCGAACGCGACGGGGTGCCGCTCGACGACCGGCGCATGCTGCGAAGTGCCGACCTCCGCTATCACGGCCAGTCGTTCGAGCTGCCCGTGACCGTCCCGCCCGGGTCCCTGTCGGACGCCGACGTGGAGCGGCTGCGCGACGAGTTCCACGCGATGCACGAGCGCGCCTACGGCTACGCCGCGCATGATGATCCGGTGGAGCTGGTGAACGTGCGTCTCGCCGCGGTCGGCGTGACGCCGAAGCCGCGGCGCGCGCCGCTGCCGGAGGGCGGCTCCTCCGCCGCGCCCGCGGTGAAGGGCCGCCGCGACGTGTGGTTCGCCGAGGCGGGCGGCGTCCGCCCGACCGTGGTGCTCGACCGCGGCAAGCTCCTGCGCGGCAACGTCATCGACGGCCCCGCGATCATCGAGGAGCCCGACGCCAGCACGCTGGTGCACCCGGGCTGGACGGCCACCGTGGACGAGCACGCCAACCTGGTGCTCCGCCCGTCGCCCCGCTGAGGAGGTTGAGGGGCCTCATCCACCAACTGCCGTGGCACCGGTTGGTTGGGCAGAAACATCCGCGTCGAATGATGCTCGAGGATCGCTCTATCGAGGTCGATCATGGAGGTTCTCCTGCAGCGTGGACTGGATCAACCGTGCCCGCTCCACATCCACGTTGGTCTTCAACACCGTCCCGCCTAGGCCGCGAATCGCGTGCAGGATCACGTCCATGTCTCCCTCGCCGTCCAGCAGGAACAGCGCAGACATCCCCGGTTTCATCAACCTCTGCGCCTCTGTGACGAAGTCGTCACCGATGCCGGCCGACGTCAAGCTCATCGCCGTGCCGGCGCCTCCGACCATCGCTCCGATCATCGCGCCAACCACCGGTACGCCGAGCACCAGGCCGGCGAGAAAGCCGACCGCAGAACAGCCCAGAATGTTGGAGGCAGTTGGGAACCGCTCTCGGTCGATCGTGAATGATCCATCGGGATGCCGCACGACCACGGCCACGTCCTCGAGGATGAGGCGGTTTTCGACCCACCCCAGGCGGGTGATTTCGTCGCGGACCTGACTGGCACGTCCCATGTCGTCGTACCCGACTGCCCACAAGTGTTTGGTGCTCTTCATAGCCAACTCCTTTTGCTTCGTGGTACGACAACCTCCTCCGCGTCCTCGGCGTTCGCCGTGATGCCGATGGCCAGACGATAGGCTCGGCTGTGGTACGCCGTGACGAGACGCTCGGCGGCGCCGTCCTCGCGAAGCCGTAACGATTCCACGAGCCGACCATCGCGGTCGTTTCGTCCGATGCGCATCGGCCCATGCGAGGACCCGCGGATCGGTCTGCCTCGACGATTCTCCGTGCTGGAGACCGATTGACAGATCATTGGCCGTCCGTCTCGGCGGAGATCCAGCTGCGGACGTACTCGGGGCAGTTGATGATTTCGGCTCCTGCCATCTGAACGCGTGCGAGGAACCGCACCGCCGCCCGATCGACGAGCGTGATGTCTTTCAGATCAAGAACGATTCGGCCGGTGGCCGCGGTCGCGAGGAGCTCCTGCAGCCGCTCCGCGTGCTCGCTGTCCAGCACGCCACTCAGAACAAAGACGCCGCCGTCGGCTTGCCTGGAGTGGTGGATTCTGTAGGTCACGTCCGCGCTCCGTCCTTGGTGAGCGCGGTCGCCACCTCATTCGCCGATGGCTGCGTGGTCCTGATTGCGGTCAACATGCGCACCGGAGGGAGCAATGCGTGGGCCAAACGTAAACCGTTGATTCTATTGATGGGCGGACTGGGGTTCGCGAGTTTCTCGCGAGTGGCCGCGACTTTCATCTCGGACCTGGGTGCGGTGTCGGTACCGGACCAGCCGGATAACGACGGTCACGATCGCCGCGGTGGACCAGCCGAACGCGAGCGTACGGCTCGCCGCTGTCTGGCCCGAGCGGCGCCAGCGTCATCGGCCGAGACCGGGCGCGCTTCCCATGCGCCCCGACAGAGCAACACATCGGCCAACCCTTGAAAATGTGTGCTCTTCCTCGGCGTGGCGCTCGAGTTCACGAATTTCTTACGAGTGGTCGCGAAAATCGACGAAGGCAGGCCAGGCCGAGGGGAAAAGCCGGTGCAGCGGTTTCCGTGCCGCGATGCCCGTCAGGCCAATGCGTCGGCACGCGCCGGCCCGTAACACGTCAGCGTTGGCGGCACGTTCCACTGTGCCGACAACCCGCCGCCGGCGGCCTTTCTCACTCGATCCTCTCCGGACCGATGGCTTCTCGTTGCGATGCGGCACGTCGTTTGCTCTTGAACCCGATCATGTGGATCCCCGGATCGTTTCCGCTCCTGATTCCGATTCTCCGGCTGATCGTGGAACTGTCCACAAGCCGCGTCGAGATCGTGCGCACCCATGGCTGAGCGCGGTGCCGCGCGTCGTCATCGTGGGCGGGGATTCGGCGGCCTGGCCGCCGCGAAGGCGCTTCGGCAAGATCGCCGCCCAGGTCGTCCTCATCGACCGGCAGAATCATCACCTGTTTCAGCCGCTGCTGTACCAGGTCGCGACGTCCGTCCTCAGCCCTGGACAGATCGCCTCGCCGATTCGCGAGATCCTGAGGAAGCAGCGCAACACGACGGTGATCCTCGGGGAGTGATCGGTGTCGACGCCGATCGGCGATGCGTCTTCGTCGACTCGGTGGACCGCGAAAGTGTCGCCATCCCCTACGACTATCTCATTCTCGCGACGGGCGCGAGCCACAGCTACTTCGGCCACGACGAGTTCGAACGGTTTGCCCCCGGGCTCAAGAGCCTCGCCGACGCGGTGGCGATCCGAAACCGGGTCTTGCTGGCCTTCGAGCAGGCGGAGGCGGAGGAAGATCCGCAGCGTCACCGCGACCTGCTGACCTTCGTGCTCGTGGGCGGCGGCCCCACGGGGGTGGAGATGGCCGGCGCGCTGGCCGGGCTCGTGAGCCGGGCGTTGCGGTCGGAGTTTCGGCGAATCGATCCCACCTCCGCGCGGATCATCCTCCTCGACATGGGGCACCGTGTGCTCGCGACGTTTTCCGAGACGCTGTCGGCCGCGGCGAAGCAGCGGCTCGAGAAGCTCGGCGTCGAAGTCCGGCTCGGTCACGGCGTGGAGCGCATCGACGCCGACGGCGTCACCGTGGACGGCGAACGCATCGCCAGCAAGACTGTGATCTGGACGGCGGGCGTGGCGCCCTCACCCGCCGGCGCGTGGCTCAAGACGGCGACGGATCGCGCCGGCCGCGTCCGCGTGCAGCCGGATCTCACGGTGACGGGTCATCCCGAGATCTTCGTGATCGGCGACACCGCGTCGCTCGATCAGGACGGTCATCCGCTGCCCGGCGTGGCGCAGGTCGCGATGCAGCAAGGTCGCTATGCGGGGAGGCTGATTGACCGACGTCTCCGGGAAACCCGCCCCGCCGCCGTTTCGCTACTTCGACAAGGGCAACATGGCCGTCGTCGGCAAGGGTTTCGCCGTGTTGCAGAGCGGCCGTGTGGCGCTCAGCGGCTTTCTCGCATGGATGGCCTGGGCGGCCGTGCATCTCGAGTTCCTGGGGCAGTCGAGTCTTCGCGTCGGCGTGTTCGTGCAGTGGGTGTGGACGTATCTGACCGGACAGCGGGGCGCTCGCCTGATCGTGAATCATCACGGATCTGTGACCGACACCCACGTCCCCGCATCTTCAGAGCACCAGTCGGTGAGGACCTGATGACAACCGATGCTCTGCCAGTCGACTGGCAGTCGCCGGCCCGTTGGCAGCACGGGGCCGGTACGGCTGCTCTGATCACGAGCCTCGCTTCGGCGGAACGCGTTGTGGCGGGCCGAGTTGCGAGGCCCGTGGCCGTTCCTCGACGTTCGGCACCGCGATTGCCCATGGTCTTGAAGAGTGTGAACGGGAGCCAATCATGAGCGAGACGCTTCCTGTCGTGTACCTGGCGAGGCACGGTGAGACGGCCTGGACCATCTCCCGCCAGCACACGGGACTGACCGATCTCCCGCTGACCGCTCAGGGCGAAGCCGAGGCCGCCCGGCTCGGACAGCGGCTCGAAGGATTGACGTTCGCGGCGGTGCTCACGAGCCCCCTGAAGCGAGCGATCCGGACCTGCGAGCTGGCTGGCTTCGGCTCCGCGGCGGACATCGAGCCCGATCTCGTGGAGTGGAACTACGGGGCGTACGAAGGTCGCACCAGCGCGGAGATCCACGCCGAGCGTCCAGACTGGCAGCTGTTCCGCGACGGCTGCCCGGAAGGGGAGTCGCCCGAGCAGATCGGCGCTCGGGCCGACCGCGTGATACGCCGGGTGCGGGCCATCGACGGCAACACGCTGCTCTTCTCGAGCGGGCACTTCCTGCGAGTGTTCGCCGCGCGCTGGCTCGGCCTGCCGCCCGGGGCGGGCCGGTACTTCCTCCTCGGCACGGCCAGCCTCAGCGCGATGGGGTACGAGCACGATCGCTCCGATCCGGTGATCCGCTTCTGGGACGAGATGCCAGACGAACGACGCGTCAGCCCGGCGCCGGCGCATCGGCGTCGGGGGAAGGTACGACGATGAGCCCACAAAAGCCTCCAGCTTCTCGAACGACGGCCGCGTTGCCCACCATGGCGGCGCTGCGCCAGCAATACGGTTGCGGCCCGGTGGAGCTCACGGGCAACACTGACGCGCTCTACGAGCGGCACTTGCTCTTCGACAACGTGATCGATCCGACGGCCAGCAGCGCGCGCGATCGGTACGAGGCCTTCGCTCGCTCCGTCCGCGACGTCCTCTCGCAACGCTGGGTGCGCACGGAGCAGACCTACGAGCGCCTCGATCCCAAGCGCGTCTATTACCTCTCGATGGAATTCCTGATCGGCCGCTCGCTGGCCAACAACATCACGAATCTGATGCTCAGTCCCCTCGTGGACGACGTCGTCAAGCGAACGTCGCTCGACTGGCTCGGCCTGCTCGAGGAAGAGCCCGACGCCGGCCTCGGCAACGGCGGGCTCGGGCGTCTGGCCGCGTGCTTCCTCGACTCGATGGCCACGATGCAGCTGCCGGCCATCGGCTACGGGCTCCGGTACGAGTACGGAATGTTCCGGCAGTCCATCGGGGAGGGCTGGCAACACGAGCAGCCCGACAACTGGCTTCGCCGCCCCGACCCGTGGGAGGTCGTTCGCCCGGACGACAAGGTCGAAGTGCGGCTCAACTGCTCGATCGAGCTTCGGGACGGGGAACTGAGCCCCATCCCCGGGCGGCCGTCGACGCTGATCGGCATTCCGTTCGATCGGCCCGTCGTGGGGTACGGCGGCAAGACGATCAACACCCTGCGCCTCTGGGCGGCGACCTCGCCCGATTACTTCGATTTCCAGGCGTTCAGTCGCGGCGAGTTCGTGAGCGCGCTGGCGGGGACGCTCGCCGCCAGGTCCCTCACTCGGGTGCTCTATCCCGACGACTCCACGACCCGTGGCCAGGGGCTCCGGTTCATCCAGGAGTACTTTCTCGTCGCCTGCTCGCTCGCCGATCTCATCCGACGATTCCGCCGCAGCAATGCCGAGTGGAGCGCGCTTCCCGACCGGGCCGCCATCCAGCTCAACGATACGCACCCGGCGATCGCCGTCCCCGAGCTGATGCGGATCCTGCTCGACGAGGCGCATCTCGGATGGGATCAGGCCTGGGACCTCACGCAGCGGACGCTCGCGTACACGAACCACACGCTGCTGCCCGAGGCGCTCGAAAAATGGCCCCTCGCCTGGTTCGAGCTGCTGGCGCCTCGCCACCTGGAGATCATCTTCGAGATCAACCGTCGACTCCTCGATGCCGTCCGCCACCGCTTCCCCGGCGACGAGGGCCGCGTCGTGCGCACCAGCCTGATCGAGGAGGGGCCGGAGAAGCACGTCCGCATGGCCAATCTCGCCATCGTGGGCTCGCACAGCACCAACGGCGTGGCGGCGATCCACTCCGCGCTGTTGCGATCGACCACCGTCAAGGACCTGGCCGAGATGTTCCCCGAGCGGTTCAACAACAAGACCAATGGCGTCACGCCGCGCCGCTGGCTGCTGCTGTCGAACCCGGCGCTGGCCCGCATCGTCACCGAGGCCATTGGCGACGGCTGGATCACCGACCTCGGCGAGCTGACGAAGCTCAAGCGCCTGGCCGACGACAGCAGTGTCCGCGACGCGTTTCGCGGGGCGAAGCGTGCGGCCAAGTCGGCCTTCGCGGAATGGCTCCTCACGACGTCCGGACAGACGGTGGATCCGGACACCATCTTCGACAGCCAGGTCAAGCGCATCCACGAGTACAAGCGTCAGCTCCTGAACGCGTTGCGCATCGTCGTGCTCTACAACCGGTTGCGTGAGAACCCGAGCCTCGAGATGACGCCGCGGACGTTCTTCTTCGCGGGCAAGGCGGCGGCGGCCTACCACCTGGCGAAGGTCATCATCAAGTTTCTCAACAACCTCGCCGCCACCATCGACGCCGATCCGGCGGTCGGAGGGCGACTGAAGATCCTCTTCCTGCCCGAGTACAACGTGTCGCTGGCCGAGCGGCTGATTCCGGCCACCGACGTCTCCAATCAGATCTCGACCGCTGGTTACGAGGCGAGCGGCACGAGCAACATGAAGTTCATGATGAACGGGGCGCTGACGATCGGCACGCGCGACGGCGCGACGATCGAGATGGCGCAAGAGGCCGGAGAGGAGAACTTCTTCCTCTTCGGCCTGACCGCGGAGCAGGTGGCGGGCAGCCGCGGCTGGTACGACCCGCGCTGGCACTACGACCACCAGCCGGAGGTCCGCGCGGCGCTGGACCTGATCTTCTCCGACCACTTCAGCCGGAACGAGCCGGGGATCTTCGCGCCCCTGCGCGACGCGCTCCTCACGCACGGCGACTACTACATGCACCTCGCGGACCTCGCCTCCTATCTCGAGGCCGACGGCCGCCTCCGCGCGCTGTACGCGGACCCCGGCGCGTGGGCACGCACGGCCATCCTGAACGTCGCCGGGTCCGGGAAGTTCTCGAGCGATCGCACGATCTCCGAGTACGCGGCGGACATCTGGCACGTCAAGCCGTGCGCGGTGTCGTGATGGAGCCTGTGATGGTCCACGACATGAAGGAGGCCGCCGCGATTTCCCCGCTGGCCGGCAAGCCGGCCCCGACGTCCATGCTCGTGGACCTCGCTCGCCTCGAGCGCGAGTACTACGAGCGTAAGCCCGAGATGAAGGATCCGACGCAGCTCGTCAGCTTCGGCACGAGCGGCCATCGGGGCTCACCGTTCAACGGCTCGTTCACCGAGGCCCACATCGCGGCCATCACGCAGGCCATCTGTGACTACCGCCGCGGGCAGCGGATCGACGGCCCGCTCTACATGGGCAAGGACACACACGCGCTGTCCGAGCCGGCCCAGCGCACCGCCCTCGAGGTGCTCGCGGCGAACGGCGTGGAGACCATCATCCAGCGCGACGGCGGCGTGACGCCGACGCCGGTCATCTCCTGGGCCATCCTCGTCTACAACCGCGGCCGCACGGCGCACCTGGCGGACGGCATCGTCATCACGCCGTCGCACAACCCGCCCGAGGACGGCGGCTTCAAGTACAACCCACCCAACGGCGGTCCAGCCGATACCGACGTGACGGGGTGGATTCAGCGTCGGGCGAACGTGCTGCTCGGCCAGGACAATGCCGACGTCAAGCGCGTGCCGTTCGCCACGGCCATCAAGGCGACGACCACGCACGCCGAGGATTTCGTCCTCGCCCTACGTGCGGGATCTCCAGAACGTCGTCGACATGGACGCGATCCGCGGAGCCGGCCTCACGCTGGGCGTGGACCCACTCGGCGGAGCGGCGCGGCCGTACTGGGAGCCGATCAACGCCGTCTACAAGCTCGACATCGCCGTCGTGAACCCCGCGATCGATCCGACCTTCTCGTTCATGACGGTGGATCACGACGGCAAGATCCGCATGGATCCCTCGAGCCCGTACGCCATGGCACGGCTCGTCGCGCTGAAGGATCGGTTCCGCGTCGCCTTCGCCAACGATCCCGACTCGGACCGGCACGGCATCGTGACGGCCTCCACGGGGCTGATGAACCCCAACCACTATCTCGCGGTGGCCATCCGCTATCTGCTCGGCCATCGTCCGCAGTGGCCGGCGCACGCCGCCGTCGGCAAGACGCTCGTCAGCAGCAGCCTGATCGATCGCGTCGTCGAGCGGCTCGGCCGGCGGCTCTGGGAAGTGCCCGTCGGCTTCAAGTGGTTCGTGCCCGGCCTCTTCGACGGCTCCTGCTGCTTCGGCGGTGAGGAGAGCGCCGGAGCCAGCTTCCTGCGCCACGACGGCACCGTGGTGGACCGACCGACAAGGACGGCCCGATCATGGATCTGCTGGCGGCCGAGATCACCGCGCGCACCGGCAAGGATCCCGGCGAGCACTACCGCGAGATCACCGCGGAGTTCGGGACGTCGTACTACACGCGCCTCGACGCGGCCGCCACGCCCGAGCAGAAGGCGCGACTGCAGAAGCTCTCGGCCGACGCGGTGAAGGCAGAGGCGCTCGCCGGCGAGCGCATCACCGCCAAGCTGACGCGAGCCCCCGGCAACGACGCCGAGATCGGCGGCTTGAAGATCGTCACGCCGGGCGGGTGGTTTGCGGCTCGACCGTCCGGCACCGAGAACATCTACAAGATCTACGCGGAGAGCTTCAGAGGGCAGGCGCACCTGGACGCGCTCGTGCACGAGGCCCAGGAGCTCGTCGACACCGCGATCGGCGGGCACACATGAGCTTGCCCCCGTTTCCGGCGGAGTACCGGGCTTCCGGCCTGCTGCTGCACGTCACGTCGCTGCCCTCGCCGTATGGGATCGGCGACGTGGGCCCGGCGGCCGTGGCGTGGGTCGACCGGCTGCACGAGGCGGGACAACGCTGGTGGCAGGCGCTGCCCTTGGGCCCCACCGGCTATGGCGACTCACCGTATCAATCCCTGTCGTCGTTCGCCGGCAACGCGCTCCTGATCAGCCCCGACTGGCTGATCGAGGACGGACTGGTGCGAGCGGCCGACTGCGCGGGTCGCTCGTTTTCGCCCACGACCGTCGACTTCGACGCCGTCAAGCGCTTCAAGTACGCGCTGCTCGAGGCGGCATGGAAGAACTTCGCTGCCGGCGCGCGATCGGACCTGCGCTCCGACTTCGAACGCTTTGGCCACATGACCATGCCCACTGGCTGGACGACTATGCGTTGTTCCGAGCGCTGAAGGAGAGATACGACGGCGCCGGTTATCTCGAGTGGCCGGAAGACCTCGTCCGCCGCCGGCCTTCCGCGCTCGAAAAGGCGCGAGGCGAGCTGGCGAGCCAGGTGGACCTGGTTCGGTTTGCTCAGTTCCTGTTGTTCCGGCAGGGCGCGCGCTTGAAGGCCCATGCACGGGCGAAAGGCGTCCGATTGATCGGCGATCTGCCCTTCTTCGTCTCGCCGGATTCGAGCGACGTGTGGGCCAACCTGGACCTGTTTCTGCTCGACGCGCAGCACCGGCCGCGCGTCGTCGCCGGGGTGCCGCCGGACTATTTCAGCGCGCAAGGACAGCGGTGGGGCAATCCGATCTATGACTGGGATGCGCTGGCGCGCGCGCGGCTACTGGTGGTACATCCACCGCGTGCGCGCCTTTGCTCGCGCACGTCGACGCCATCCGCCTCGATCATTTTCGAGGATTCGCGGCGGCGTGGCACATACCGGCCGGGGCCCCGACGGCGCAATCCGGTCGGTGGATGCCCGGCCCGAGCGCCGATCTCTTCGGCGCCCTCGAGAAGGCCCTGGGCGGCCTGCCGTTCGTCGCCGAGGACCTGGGAATCATCACCCCGGACGTGAGCGCGCTCCGCGACGCGTTTCACATTCCCGGCACGCGCGTGTTGCAGTTCGCCTTCGACGGGCATTCCGACAATCCCTATCTGCCCCGCAACTACGTCCCCAACACGGTTGTGTACACGGGCACGCACGACAATCCGACGACGCGCGGATGGTACGAGGACCTGCCCGACGCCGAGCGGGCACATCTGTGGAGCTATCTCGGGCGCGGCGCGGACTCCAGCGAGGGGGTCTGCCCCTCGCCTTGCTGGGTCTGGCGTGGTCGTCGGTCGCTGCGCTCGCGATCGCGCCGTTGCAGGACGTACTCAACCTGGGCAAGGAGGCGCGAATGAACTCAGCCCGGAAGCGCCCAAGGCAACTGGCGCTGGCGGGTCACCGACGAGATGCTGTCCCGCGATCAGACGTCTCCGGTCGCTGCGGGACGTGACGGTCGTACGCACGCCGCTCTGGCTGACTCCGGTCGCACCGGAGGTGACACGATGAAAGCCACCGAGACGCTCCACGATCGAGGCCAGAGTCTCTGGCTCGACAACATCACCCGCGACTTGCTCGAGACCGGCACGCTCGCGCGCTACATCGCCGAGCTGTCCGTGACCGGGCTGACGTCGAACCCGACGATCTTCGACCACGCCATCAAGAACAGTCGAAGCTACGACGCGGCGATCCGGAAGAAGGTCGGAGAAGGCAAGTCGGGTGAAGACCTGTTCTTCGAGCTGGCGCTCGAGGATCTGACCCGGGCTGCGGATCTGTTCCGTCCGATCTGGGAGCGCACGCGCGGCGTCGACGGCTGGGTGTCGCTGGAAGTGTCGCCGCTGCTGGCGCACGACACGGGCAGCACCCTGGCCGCCGCCAAGGCTCTGCACGCCCGGGCCGGACGACCGAACCTCCTCATCAAGATCCCCGGCACCCCGGAAGGGCTACCGGCCATCGAGGAGGCGATCTTCGCCGGCATCCCGATCAACGTGACGCTGCTCTTCTCGCGCGAGCAGTACACGGCGGCGGCCGACGCCTTCCTGCGTGGCATCGAGCGCCGCGTGGCCGCCGGGCTTCCGCCCGACGTCGGCTCCGTGGCCTCGGTGTTCATCAGCCGGTGGGACGCGGCGGTCAAGGACCGGGTCCCGGAGGCGCTACGCAACCAGCTCGGGATCGCGATCGCCAAGCGGACGTACAAGGCGTACCGTGCGCTGCTCGACTCTCCGCGCTGGCAGCGCGTCTTCAACGAGGGCGCGCGGCCCCAGCGCCTGCTGTGGGCGAGCACGGGCACGAAGGATCCCGCCGCGTCCGACATCCTCTATGTCAAGGCGCTCGCCGCGCCGTTCACGGTGAACACGATGCCCGAGGGCACGCTTGAAGGCCCTGGCCGATCACGGGGCGCTCGGCGGGATCCTGACGGCGGACGGTGGCGACGGCGAGGAAGCGCTGGCACGGTTCGCCAGCGCAGGCGTCGACGTGGACGCGCTCGCCGGTCAGCTGCAGGACGAAGGCGCGAAGGCGTTCGTCAACTCCTGGCACGAGCTCATGGACGTGATCGCCGCCAAGAGCGCCGACCTCGCCAAGGCGAGCTGAGGCCCGGCATGCGCGTGCTCGTCGTCGACGTCGGTGGCACGCACGTGAAGGTTCTCGCCACCGGCCAACAGACGCATCGGGAGTGTCCCTCCGGGCCGACGCTGACGGCGGAGCAGATGGTCGCCGGAGTCAAGGCGGTCGCCGCGGACTGGACGTACGACGCGGTCTCGGTCGGCTTTCCCGGCCCGGTGCTTCACGGTCGTCCGGTGGCGGAGCCGCGTCACCTCGGCCCGGGCTGGGTCGGCATTCGACTACCGGAAGGCGTTCGGATGCCCGGTCCAGGTGGTGAACGACGCCGCGATGCAAGCGCTGGGCAGCTATCAGGGCGGCAAGATGCTGTTTCTCGGGCTCGGCACCGGTCTGGGCTCCACCATGATCGTCGACGGCATCGTGGAGCCGATGGAGCTGGGTCACCTGCCGTACCGGGACGCAACCTTCGAGGAGTACGTCGGAGTGCCCGCGCTGCAGGCAGACGGCCTCACGCAATGGCGGCGCGACGTCGAGGACGTCGTCAGTCGTCTCATCGCCGCGCTCGAGCCGGAGGACGTCGTCCTCGGGGGCGGCAACATCCACCAGCTCGACAGGTTGCCGCCAGGCTGCCGGGCCGGCGACAACGCCAACGCCTTCCTCGGGGGTTTTCGCCTGTGGGAACCACGCGAGGGGGCGGCCGCGTCTGAAAGAAGGAAGGAGCCAGTGACGGACATGTTGCCCTTGACGGCGCGCGAATCGTGGAAGGCACTCCAGGCCCATCACGAGAAGATCCGCTCTCTACACCTCCGGAGGCTCTTCGCCGACGACCCGACGCGTGGCGAGCGCCTGACCGCGGAGGCGGTCGGCATCTATCTCGATTACTCCAAGAACCGCATCACGGACGAGACCCTCGCGTTGCTCTGTCGACTGGCCGAGGAATGCGGCCTGCGCGAGCGCATCGACGCCATGTTCCGGGGGACAAGATCAACCTGACCGAGAACCGCGCCGTCCTCCACGTGGCCCTGCGCGCTCCGCGGGGACGCGCCGTCATGGTGGACGGCAAGGACGTCGTGCCCGAGGTCCATGCGGTCCTCGACGTCATGGCGAACTTCTCGAACCGTGTGCGCACCGGCGAATGGAAGGGACACACCGGCAAGCGCATCCGGAACGTCATCAACATCGGCATCGGCGGCTCGGATCTCGGCCCGGTGATGGCCTACGAGGCGCTCCGACACTACAGCGATCGCGCGCTGACCTTTCGCTTCGTGTCGAACGTCGACGGGACCGATCTCGTGGAGGCGACCCGCGACCTCGACCCGGCGGAAACGCTCTTCATCGCCTCGTCGAAGACCTTCACGACGCTGGAGACGATGACGAACGCCGAGAGCGCGCGCCAGTGGCTGCTGGCAGGGCTCGGCGGCGACGCCAAGGCGGTGGCCAAGCATTTCGTGGCCGTGTCCACCAACGCCGCGAAGGTGTCGGAGTTCGGGATCGATACCGCGAACATGTTCGGCTTCTGGGACTGGGTGGGCGGTCGCTACTCCATGGACTCCGCGATCGGCCTCTCGACGATGCTCGCCGTCGGCCCCGACAACTTCCGCGCCCTGCTGGACGGCTTCCACCAGATGGACGAGCACTTCCGCACGGCCCCGTTCGAGCGCAACCTGCCCGTGCTGCTGGGCCTGCTGACCGTCTGGTACACGGATTTCTTCGGCGCGGAGACGGTGGCGATCCTGCCCTACGAGCAGTACCTGAAGCGGTTTCCCGCGTACCTGCAGCAGCTGACCATGGAGAGCAACGGCAAGCACGTCACGCGCGAGGGCGCGGAGATCGGTTATCCGACCGGGCCCATCTACTGGGGAGAGCCGGGCACCAACGGGCAGCATTCCTTCTACCAGCTGATCCATCAGGGGACCCGGCTCATTCCCTGTGACTTCATCGCCTTCGAGCACGGCCTGAACCCGCTCGGTCGGCACCACGACATGCTGCTGGCGAACGTGTTCGCACAGACGGAAGCGCTGGCGTTCGGCAAGACGCCCGAGCAGGTCAAGGCGGAGGCACCCCGATCGCCTCGTTCCCCATCGGGTCTTTCACGGCAATCGTCCCTCGAACACGATTCTCGCCGGACCGCCTGCACGCCGGAAACGCTCGGCAAGCTGGTCGCGCTGTACGAGCACAGCGTGTTCACCCAGGGCGCGATCTGGGACGTCGACTCGTTCGACCAGTGGGGCGTCGAGCTCGGCAAGGTGCTGGCCCAGCGGATCATCCCGGAGCTCGAGAGCCGGACCGACGCCGAAGCTCGACCATGACAGCTCGACGAACACACTCATCCGGCGTTACCGGATGCGCAAGGAGCGAGCCTGATGAGGCATGAGATGGGCGACTTCAAGGAGCAACTCGCGAAGATGCGGACACACCCCGGGTTCATCGCGGCGCTGGATCAGAGCGGTGGCAGCACGCCCGGCGCGCTGCGTGCGTACGGCATCAAGGAGGATGCGTGGTCCAACGAGGAGCAGATGTTCGCGATCGTGCATCAGATGCGGACGCGGATCATGACGAGTCCCGTCGTTGACCGGGGAGCGGATTCTCGGCGCCATCCTGTTCGAGAACACCATGGACCGGGACGTCGAGGGCCAGCCCACCGCGGACTACCTGTGGAACGTCAAACGGATCGTGCCGTTCCTGAAAGTGGACAAGGGCCTGGCCGCGAGAGCCGCGGTGTCCAGCTGATGAAGCCGATGCCGGAGCTTGCGGCGCTGCTCGACAGGGCCAACGCGAAGCGGATCTTCGGAACGAAGATGCGCTCCGTCATCAAGCAGGCCAACGCGGCCGGGATCAAGGACATCGTGACCCAGCAGTTCGAAGTGGCCCGGCAGATCATCGCGGCGGGCCTCGTGCCGATCGTCGAGCCGGAAGTCGATATTCACTGCCCGCAAAAAGCTGAGGCCGAGGAGTTGCTCAAGTCGGCCATCGTGGCAGAGCTTGACGCTCTGCCAGCCGATGACCTCGTCATGCTGAAGCTCACCTTGCCGGAGAAGGACGACCACTACGCCGAGCTCGTCAGCCATCCCAAGGTCGTTCGGGTGGTGGCGCTCTCCGGCGGGTATACACGGAAGAAGGCAACCGGCGCTTGCGGCGGAATCACGGCGTCGTGGCGAGCTTTTCGCGGGCGCTCGTCGAAGGGCTGTCGGCCGGGCAATCCGATGCCGAGTACAACGCGCTGCTGGATGCATCGATTCAGAGCATCTTCGAGGCGTCCAACACGTGAGCGACGTGAAGCTCGCCCCTTCGATTCTCGCCGCCGACTTCGCACGCCTGGGCCAGCAGGTGACGGAGGCGGCGCAGGCCGGAGCCGATCGCATCCACGTCGACGTGATGGACGGGCACTTCGTGCCGAATCTCTCGATGGGGCCGGCGATCGTCCAGTCGCTTCGGCGGGTGACGGATCTGCCCCTCGAAACGCACCTGATGGTCACGGACCCGGATCTCTTCCTCGACGAGTTCGCCGCGGCGGGCTCCGATTCGCTTCTCGTCCACTGGGAGGGCAACGCCAATCTGCACCGCACGGTGCAGCGGATCAGGACGCTGGGCAAGCGGGCCGGGGTCGTGATCAACCCGGCCACGCCGGCGGCGGTGCTCGAGGAGATCGTCCAGGACGTGGACCAGGTGCTGGTCATGACCGTCAACCCGGGGTTCGGCCATCAACAGTTCATCGGGACGACCCTGCCGAAGATCCGACGGGTGCGCGAGCTGATCGAGCGGCTCAAGCCCGGATGCGAGGTGGAAGTGGATGGCGGCATCGACGCCGCGACCGCGCCGCTGGTCGTTCGCGCAGGCGCCACCGTGCTGGTGGCGGGCTCGGCGATCTTCGGCGACCGCGACGGCGTCGCCGCCGCGATGCAACGCCTGCGGACGGCCGTGAGCCACGTCGACGACGAGGCCGCAGCTCGCCGGACGCTCGGCTCGCTGAAAGGAGTCAGCAATGCAAATCGGAATGATCGGACTCGGGTCGCATGGGCGCCAACATGGTCCTGCGGCTTCTTGCCGGGCGCCACGAGTGCGTGGTCTTCGACCGGTCGCCGAAGGCGGTCGAGGAGCTGGCGCTGGCCGGCGCTGTCGCGGCCTCGTCGATCGTGGATCTCGTGAAGAAGCTGGAGACGCCGCGGGCCGTCTGGCTCATGGTGCCGGCCGCGGCCGTGGACGCGACCATCGACGACCTCCTGCCGCATCTCACGCCGGGGACATCGTCATCGACGGCGGCAACTCCTATTACGTCGACGACATCCGCCGCGCCAAGGCGCTCGCGCCGAAGGGCATCCACTACCTCGACGTCGGGACCAGCGGCGGCGTCTGGGGCCGGAGCGGGGATACTGCCTGATGATCGGCGGCGAGACGGCGGTGGTGAAGCACCTCGATCCGATCTTCGCGCAGCTGGCCCCCGGCGCCGGCGACATCGCCCGCACTCCGGGGCGGGAAGACGGTCGGGGCACCGCGGAGCAGGGGTATCTCCACTGCGGGCCGAACGGCGCCGGGCACTTCGTCAAGATGGTCCACAACGGGATCGAGTACGGGATCATGGCCGCCTATGCCGAGGGGCTGGGCATCCTGCGCTCGGCCAACGTCGGCAAGCAGGGCCATGCCGTCGACGCCGAGGACGACACCGCTGCGCGCATCCCGAGCACTACCAGTACGACTTCAATCTGCCCGACATCGCCGAGCTGTGGCGACGCGGGCAGCGTCGTCGCCTCCCGGCTCCTCGACCTGTCCGCCGCGGCACTCATCAAGGACCCGCAGCTCGAGACTTCCAGGGGCGCGTGTCCGATTCCGGCGAGGGCCGGTGGACGATCCGCGCGGCCATCGACGGAGGCGGTGCCGACTCCGGTCCTCTCCTCCGCGCTGTACGAGCGGTTCAGCTCGCGCGGCGAGGCGGACTTCGGCGACAAAGCTGCTCTCCGCCATGCGCTTCGAGTTCGGGGGCCATCCTCGAAAAGCCGGCGGCCTGAACGGGAGCACACGATGAGCAACGTCCAATCGGTGATGCCTTCGCATTCTTCGGCGCGACGGGCGACCTCGCGTACAAGAAGATCTTCCCGCGCTGCAGGCGATGGTGAAGCGCGGCAACCTCGACGTGCCGGTCATCGGCGTGGCGAAGGCCGGCTGGAACCTGGAGCAATTCGCAGGCCCGCGCCGAGGACAGCCTCGACAAGCACGGAGGGGATCGATCCCGCGGCGTTCGGCACGCTGTGCCGCCTGCTGCGCTACGTCGACGGCGACCACAAGCGACCCAGCGACGTTCCAGGCCATCCGCAAAGCGCTCGGCTCGGCCGAGCGGCCGGCGTACTTACCTCGCCATCCCGCCGACGCTGTTCGGGCTCGTCGTGGAACAGCTGGCCCAATCCGGCTGCTCCAGCGGCGCTCGGCGTCATCGTCGAGAAGCCCTTCGGCCGTGACCTCCCGTCGGCGCAGGTCCTCAACCGCACGCCTGCTCCGGCTGCTTCGACGAGAAGACGATCTTTCGCATCGACCATTACCTCGGCAAGCGGCCGGTGCATCACATGCTGTTCTTCCGCTTCGCCAACGGCTTCCTGGAGCCGTTCTGGAATGCGGAACACGTCGAGAGACGTGCAGATCACCATGGCCGAAGACTTCGGAGTCCAGGGCCGGGGCGCGTTCTACGACGAGGACGGGCACTGCGTACGCGACGTGGTCCAGAACCATCTCTTCCAGGTCCTGAGCAACCTGGCCATGGAGCCTCCGGTCAGGACCGACAGCGAATCGATCCGGGACGAGAAGGTGAAGGTCCTCGAGGCGATCCCGGCGCTCACCACGGACAGCATCGTGCGTGGACAGTTTCGCGGCTACCGATCGGAGAAGGTGCGTGGCCCCGGACTCGACGGTCGAGACGTTCGTCGCCGTGCGGCTCGCGATCGACCCTGGCGCTGGCAGGGCGTGCCCTTTACATCAGGGCCGGAAGTGCCTGCCCGTGACCATGCACGGAGGTCTTCGTCCGACTTGCGCCAGCCGCCCACGATGTTCCACGGCTTCGAACTCGAAGCGGAACTACGTCCGCTTTCGGATCAGCCCCGACATCACGATCGCCATCGGCGCGAACGTCATCGCGCCCGGAGGCGAGACGCACAGCCAGACCGCGGAGATGGTGGGGACCCGGCTCCCGCGCGCCGACGAGATGGACGCGTACGAGCGGGTGCTGGGAGACGCCATGCACGGCGATACCACGCTGTTCGCGCGGGAGGACTACGTCGAAGAGGCGTGGCGAATCGTCGATCCGCGTGCTGACAGCCGGCACGCCGGTCCACGAATACGAGCCGGGCACCTGGGGACCGAAGGAGGTCGACTCGGAAATCTCGCCCCCGGCGGCTGGCATAACCCGACGGTGAAGTCGTCGTGAGGATTCCGGCCGGGCGAGTCCTCAACACCAGGCCGTCGTGCTGGCCGACCACGAAGCCGTCGCAGCGGCTCGAACGTGAGCCGTCACGACCCTGACGCCAATCGCGGAGAAGACACCATGCGCGTGGGAATCGCCACCGATCACGGGGGTTCGAGCTGAAAGAAGACCTGCTGGCGCAGCTCCGTGCCGCCGGACACGACGTCGTCGATTTCGGCGCCGACAAGCTGAGCCCGGATGACGACTATCCGGACTTCGTCATCCCGCTCGCTCAGGCCGTAGCGGCAGGCACGGTGGAGCGCGGCGTGGCGGTCTGCGGCAGCGGTGTGGGGGCCTCGATCTGCGCGAACAAGATTCCGGGTGTCCGGGCGGGGCTGATCCATGACCATTTCTCCGCGGCGCAGGGCGTCGAGGACGACCACATGAACGTCATCTGCATCGGTGGCCGCACGACGGGGCCGAGCGTGGCCTGGGACCTCGTGCAGACCTTCCTGGCCGCCGAGTTCAGCCAGGCGCCGCGACACCTGCGCCGCCTGAGCAAAGTCGCACACCTGGAACTCCAACCGATGAGGACACACCAATGAGCGTCACCAGCGTCGCTGAACCGATGACGGACATCGACCCTGACCGGTTGTCGATCGACACCATCCGCACGCTCTCGATCGATGCGGTCCAGCAGGCCAAGTCAGGGCACCCCGGCACACCGATGGCGCTGGCGCCGCTCGTCTACACGATCTGGAACCGCGTGATGCGCTTCGATCCGGAGGACCCGATCTGGCCCAACCGCGATCGGTTCGTGCTGTCCAACGGTCACGCCTCGATGCTGCTCTGGTCGGTGCTGCATCTGACCGGGACGCGGGCGGTGAATGCGGACTACGAACGGTTGGGGCAGCCCTCCGTATCGCTGGAGGATATCCGCCGCTTCCGTCAGATCGGCAGCAAGGCGCCCGGGCACCCTGAGTATCACTGGGTGTCGGGCGTGGAAACGACGACGGGCCGCTCGGGCAGGGCGTCGCGACGAGCGTCGGGATGGCCATCGCCCAGAAGTGGCTCGCCGACCGGTACAACCGACCGGGCTTCGCGATCTTCGACTACGACATCTACGTCGTGTGCGGCGACGGCTGTCTGATGGAGGGCGTGGCCTCCGAAGCGGCCTCGCTCGCCGGCCATCTCGGTCTGGATAACCTCTGCTGGGTCTACGACAACAACCACATCACGATCGAAGGGCAGACGAGCCTCGCCTTCACGGAGGACGTCGCCGCCCGGTTCCTCGCGTACGGGTGGAACGTCCTGCGAGTGGGCGACGCCAATGACATCGAACGCATCGAGCACGCGCTCTCGGTCTTCCGCGCGACGAAGGGCCGGCCCACGTTCATCGTCCTCGACAGCCACATCGGGTACGGCTCGCCGCACAAGCAGGACACCTCCGCGGCCCACGGCGAGCCGCTCGGCGACGAGGAGGTCCGCCTCAGTAAGCGCTGCTACGGGTGGCCCGAGGACGCGAAGTTCCTCGTCCCCGACGGCGTGCGCGAGCACTTCGCGGCCGGCGTCGGCGCGCGCGGCGCCGAGGCGCGTAGCCGATGGACGGAGCTCTTCGCGGCATACCGGGCCAGTACCCCGATCTCGCGACCGAGATCGATCAGATGCAACGTCGAGAGTATGCCGGCCGGGTGGGATCGCGATCTCCCGGTCTTTCCGGCGGATGCCAAGGGCATGGCCGGCCGCGACGCTTCGGGCAAGGTGCTCAACGTGCTCGCGCAGAGCATCCCGTGGTTTCTCGGCGGCTCGGCGGACCTCGGGCCGTCGAACAAGACCACCGCTGACCTACGAGGGCGCGGGAAGCTTCCAGGCGGGGACGCCGGGCGGCAAGAACCTGCACTTCGGCATCCGCGAGCACGCGATGGCGGCGATCGTCAACGGCCTGTCGCTCTCGAAGCTGCGGGCGTTCGGCGCGACGTTCTTCATCTTCAGCGACTACGCGCGGCCCGCCATCCGGCTGTCGGCGCTGATGGAGCTGCCGACCATCTTCGTGTTCACGCACGACGCCATGGGCGACGGTGAGGACGGCCCGACCCACCAGCCGGTCGAGCATCTGGCGTCGCTGCGCGCCATGCCCGGGCTCGTGACGCTGCGGCCTGGCGACGCCAACGAGGTCGTGGAGGCGTATCGCTACGTGATGCAGCTCCGCCACCAGCCGGTCGTGTTCGCGCTTCGCGGCAGCCGTTGCCGACGCTCGATCGATCCGTGTACGCCCCCGCCACGGGGTCGCGCGCGGCGCGTACGTGCTGGCCGACGCTCCCGGCGGGAATCCCGAAGTGATCCTCATCGCTTCGGGCAGTGAGCTCAGTCTGGCCGTGGAGGCCCACGGCAAGCTGGTCGCCGAGGGCATCCGCGCGCGCGTCGTGTCGATGCCGTCGTGGGAGATCTTCGATCGGCAGACGCAGGAATATCGCGACAGCGTCCTGCCACCCCAGGTGAAGGCGCGGGTGGCGGTCGAGCAGGCCTCGACGTTCGGCTGGGAGCGATACGTCGGCAGCTCGGGCCGTGTCATCGGCATGCACACCTTCGGGGCCTCCGCGCCCCTCAAGGCGCTGCAGGAGAAGTTCGGCTTCGAGCCCGACCGCGTCGCGACGTGCGCCAAGGAGCTCCTGGGCAAGCAGTGAGCAACGGCCTCGAGGAAGGCAGCAGCTCCCGCTGGGGGCGACGCCCTCCGCGGAGGGCGTCAACTTCAGCGTCTTCTCGCGACACGCCACCGGCGTGGAGCTGCTGCTGTTCGATGATGCCGACGACACGAAGCCGGCGCGCGTGGTTCGCCTCGATCCATCGGTCAACCGCACGTACCACTACTGGCACGTCTTCGTGCCCGACGTGCGACCCGGCCAGCTGTACGCCTATCGGGTCGAGGGCCCGCTCGATCCGCCGAGCGGCCTGCGCTTCGATCCCACCAAGGTGCTCCTGGATCCCTACGGGCGGGCCGTCGTGGCTCCGCCGGCCTACGATCGTGAGGCCGCGCGGAGCCCGGGCGACAACGCCGGGACGGCCATGAAGAGCGTCGTGGTCGACGTCTCCGCCTACGACTGGCAGGGCGATGCGCCGCTGCGGCGACCGTCGTCGCGGACGATCGTGTACGAGATGCACGTCGGCGGCTTCACCCGTCATCCGAGCTCTGGCCTCCCGGAAAAGACACGCGGCACGTTTGCCGGCCTCATCGAGAAGATTCCCTATCTCCAGCGCCTGGGCATCACCGCCGTGGAGCTGCTCCCGGTGTTCCAGTTCGATCCTCAGGACTGTCCCCCCGGCCTGGTGAACTACTGGGGGTATGCGCCCGTGTCGTTCTTCGCGCCTCACCAGGGCTACAGCTCGCGTCGCGATCCGCTCGGTGCCGTCGACGAGTTTCGCGACATGGTCAAGGCCCTGCACCGGGCGGGCCTCGAGGTGATTCTCGACGTCGTGTTCAACCACACCGCCGAAGGCGACCACCGCGGGCCGACGCTGAGCCTGCGCGGGCTGGACAACCCGACGTACTACATCCTGGAAGCAGATCGCTCGCGCTACGCGAACTACAGCGGCACCGGCAACACGCTCAACGCCAATCATCCCGTCGTCCGGCGGATGATCCTGATAGCCTCCGCTACTGGGTCGACGCGATGCACGTGGATGGCTTCCGGTTCGATCTGGCCTCGATCCTGGGCGAGACGAGTCGGGCGACGTGATGCCGAACCCGCCGGTGCTGTGGGACATCGAGTCGGATCCGGCGCTGGCGGGGACGAAGCTCATCGCGGAGGCGTGGGATGCGGCCGGCCTCTACCAGGTGGGCGCCTTCGTCGGCGACAGCTGGAAGGAATGGAACGGACGGTTCCGCGACGACGTCCGAAGCTTCTTGCGCGGCGAGGACGGTACGGTCGAGCGGTTTGCCGACCGCCTGCTCGGTAGCCCGTCGCTGTACGGCCACAAGCACCGCGAGCCCGAGGAGAGCGTCAACTTCGTGACGTGTCACGACGGGTTCACCCTGAACGATCTCGTGTCCTACGACGGCAAGCACAACGAGGCGAACGGCGAGCACGGCCGTGACGGCGCCGACGACAACCGCAGCTGGAACTGTGGAGTGGAAGGCCCGACGGATGACCCCGACATCGACAAGCTGCGGACGCGACAGGTGAAGAACTTCCTCACCGTGACGATGCTCTCGGTGGGGATGCCCATGATGCTCATGGGGGACGAGGTGCGACGCACCCAGGGCGGCAACAACAACGCCTACTGTCAGGACAACGAGACGAGCTGGTTCGACTGGACGCTGCTCGCGAAGCGGGCCGACGTGCACCGGTTCGTGAGCCTTGCTCAACGCCCGCCGGGTCCTGCGAGACGTCGAGCACGAGCGGCAGCGGGTGGCCCTGAACGAGGTGCTCCGGCAGGCCGACATCACCTGGCACGGCGTCGAGCTCAACCGACCGGACTGGAGCCCCTCGTCGCACAGCATCGCGTTCACGGCGAAGGCCACGGCGGACCGTGTGTCCTTCCACGCCATCGTCAACGCGTACTGGGAGCCCTCGAGTTCGCGCTCCCGCCGATCTCCGATGGCGGGCGAGCTCCGTGGCGCCGCTGGATCGACACGTTTCTAGAGTCTCCGGACGACATCGTCGAATGGGAGCGCGCACCCGTGGTCCGCGGCCATACCTATCGCGCGGAGCCGCGCTCCGTGGTGGTGCTGTTCGCTGGCCTCGACGGCGACGGCGGGAAATGAGTGACGTCATCCGTGATTAGCGGCGGAGGTGCATCGATGCGGGTCGCAATGTTCAGCGCGAAGAGCTACGAGCGCACGCTGCTCGATGAGCTGAACGCCGGTCCCCGACACGAGCTCGTGTACTTCGACACGCTCCTCGGACCCGATACCGCATCGCTGGCGGTGGGATTCCCGGTCGTCAGCGTCGTCGTCAACGATGTCGTCGACCGCGATGTGCTTGAAACAGCTGGCCGCCGGCGGGACGAAGCTCGTCGCGACGCGTTCGACGGGCTTCAATCATATCGACCTGGGGGCGGCGCGCGAGCTCGGCGTCAAGGTCGTGCGCGTCGTCGATTATTCTCCGAACTCCGTGGCCGAGTTCGCCGTTGGCTTCGCTGCTCGCGCTGAATCGCAAGATTCCGCGGGCCTACAATCGCACGCGCGAGGGGAATTTCGAGCTCGACGGTCTCATGGGTTTCGATCTCGTCGGTCGCACGGTGGCCGTGATCGGCACGGGCAAGATCGGAACCATCTTTGCCCGCATCATGGCCGGGTTCGGCTGTGAGCTGCTGGGATTCGACGTTCATCACTCGCCCGAGTTCGAAAAGCTCGGCGGCCGGTACACCGAGGCCGACGAGATTCAGGCCGAGGCGGACATCATCTCTCTGCACTGTCCCCTGACGCCGCAGACCCATCACATCGTCAATGCCCGAATGCTCGCCCGGGTGAAGAGAGGGGCGCTGCTGATCAACACGAGCCGTGGCGGTCTGGTCGACACCGAGGCGGTGATCGAAGCGCTCAAGTCCGGCCGGCTCGGCGGGATAGCGATCGACGTCTACGAACAGGAGGCCAGCCTCTTCTTCAAGGATCTGTCGAGCACCGTGATTCCGGACGACGTGATCCAGCGCCTCGTCTCTTTCCCGAACGTGATCGTGACCGGGCATCAGGCATTCTTCACGCGCGAGGCTCTGGGGACGATTCTGGACACGACGCTGCGAAGCATCTCGGACTTTGCCGCGGGCCGCCCGCTGGCGAACGAGATCGCCGCATCTGCATGAGCGCGAATGCCAGCCGGTGGGCACATGGTGGCGGGCTGGCAGGATGGCGCCGGTACACTCCGTTCCCTCCGGATCAGTCGTCGTGGAAGTGATTGTCTCCGCAGCACATGCGCAGCGGTCGGGAACGCCGCAGCTTTGGCACGCCTGTTGCCCGGTATGAGTCGTGAGAACGGCGATGCCGAACAGCCAAACGCAAACGACTGACCTGCGCTTCACCCCGGGCGGGAGACGGCTCGCCATTGGTCTCGTCGCGGCGCTCGCCCTTGCGCGCGCCACTCATGGGCCCGGGTGCCGGCTCGACGTTCGCGCAGAGCGAAGCAGCAACGACGAAGTCCGCACTGGCGGCGAGCGCGGAACCAGAGGAACACAGCGTGTCTCAAAAGGCGGTGGAAATCGCCCGCCCCTTCGGCTTCCCGATCACGAACTCCATGGCCGTGAGCTGGATCGTGGCGGTGGCGTTGATCATGTTTGCGCGGATCGCGACACGCGACATGAAGCGTGTTCCGAGCGGCGCCCAGAATCTCCTGGAATGGCTCGTCGGGGGTCTGTACGACTTTCTGGAACGCATCCTCGGCCCGCGGCTGGTCAAGCGGACGTTCTGGTTCTTCGCGACGGTGTTCATCTTCATTCTTTCCGCCAACTGGATGGGCCTCGTCCCCGGGGTCGACACGATCGGGTGGGGACATCGGACCCCGCCGGGTTCGTGATCGATCAACCGCTCTTCCGCGGAGCGAATGCCGATCTCAACCTGACGCTCGCCATGGCCCTCGTGTTCTTCGCCTGCTGGATCGTGTGGGCGCTGCAGGAAGTGGGGCCGGGTGGATTCGTGAGGGAGCTATTTGCACCCAAAGGCGAGAACACCGGCTTTCTGAAAGTGGTGATGATCGTCGTCTTCTTCGCCGCGGGATGTCTGGAGATCGTCTCCGATTCTCTTTCGGCCCGTCTCACTGAGCTTTCGTCTCTACGGCAACATCTTTGCCGGAGAGAACATGTTGGAGACCATGTCCCGCTTGGTGCCCGGTCTCGGGTGGCTGCTGCCCATTCCGTTCTATTTCATGGAGTTACTCGTGGGCTTGGTGCAGGCGCTGGTGTTCATGTTGTTGTGTGCGGTCTTCACTCTGCTGGTTTGTCAGCATGAGGAGAAACGAGCCGCGAGCACAGACGGATGAAGAGTGTTCGCCGGCTCGAACACGTTAACGGCGATTCTCGCTACACGAAGGAGGAATGACATGGCTGGGAGTGTACACGTCGGGTTGGCAGCGTTTGGCGCGGCCATTGGGGTTGGCTTGATCGGGGCGGGAGCTGCGATCGCGGTGGGACGGAATCCCGGCGCGGCCACGCAGGTTCTCGTCCAGTCGATCCTTTCCATTGCCTTCGCCGAAGCGATCGTGTTCTACGCCCTGTTCCTCGTGAGATAGGGCGCCGTTGATGCAAGCACAGGCGCAGGTCATTGCGACGACCTTCGGCGTGGACTGGCCTCATCTCCTCGCCCAGATCGCCAGCTTCTGCATCGTGTGCTTCATCCTGTTCCGGTTCGCCTATCGACCGGTCCTCGCGATGTTGGAAGTGCGGCGTCAACAGATCGCTCTGGGCGTGGCGAATGAAGAGCGAATCAGGGCCGAGCTGGCCCGAACCGAAGCCCAGCGCCAGGAAGTGATGGCGCAGGCCAATGCGCAGGCGACCACGTTCATCGAGGAGGCCAGGGCCGCCGCCGCCCGACTGCACGAGCAGGAGATCCAGAAGGCCATCGCGGCCGCGGAAGAAGTCATGACCAAGGCCCGCGACGCCGCCGCCCGAGACCACGAGCGCATGCTCTCCGAGCTCAAACGGGAGGTCGGCCGGTTGGTGGTGCAGACGACTGCCGCCGTGACCGGCAGGATCCTGACGCCGGAGGATCATCGCCGCCTGGTCGAGGAGACCGCGAAGCAGGTCGCGGCGTAGCCATGAAGGCCAACAAGCGGGCGAGACGAGAAGCCAAGCAGTTGTTCCGCATGTGCCTGGTGAACGGCCAGCTCGATGAGCAGCGTGTTCGGCGGGTCGTGCAGCGCGTCGTGGCTGACGGTCATCACGATTGCCCGGCCATCATGTCCCATTTCGCGCGTCTGCTGAAGCTCGACCTCGCCGGTCGCACCGCCACGATCGAGAGCGCCACGCCCCTGCCGGCGGATGTGCGGGCGGCCATCGAGGCTGGTCTCACGCATCGGCACGGCCCGGGACTCGTCACCGCCTTCGCCCATCGCCCGGCATTGATCGGCGGGTTGCGCGTCCAGGTGGGCTCGGATGTTTATGACGGCAGCGTCCTGGCCAGGCTGGCGACGTTGCAGCGGAGCTTTTGAGCCGAGGGATCTATGGCAAACCTGCTGCAGGAGATCGAAGCGCAAATCGCGGGCGCGAAGACGGCGGCCGCCAAGCAAAACGTCGGCGTCATCCGAGAGCTTGGTGATGGCGTCGCCAAGATCGAAGGGCTGACCGACGCCATGCTCAACGAGATGATCGATCTGGGCGGCGGCGTGACCGGCTTGGTCCTGAACCTCGAAGAGACCGAGGTCGGCGTGATCGTCCTGGGCGATTACACCCAGCTCAAGGAAGGCGCCGAAGCCCGTACCACCGGCAAGCTCCTGCAGGTGCCCGTGGGCAAGGGCCTGCTCGGGCGCGTCGTGAACGTGCTGGGCGAACCCGTTGACGGCAAAGGGCCGATCAAGAGTGACACCACCTATCCGGTCGAGAAGATCGCGCCCGGCATCATCCGTCGCCGATCGGTCGACCAACCGGTGCAGACCGGCATCATGGCCATCGACGCGATGATCCCGATCGGCCGCGGCCAGCGCGAATTGATCATCGGCGATCGCGCGACCGGCAAGACGACCATCTGCATCGACACGATCATCAGCCAGGCGCGGCTCAATCGCGCGGCGGAAGCGGCCGGCGACAAGACGTATCGGCCGGTCTACTGCATCTACGTCGCGATCGGCCAGAAGCAGTCCACCGTCGCCCGGGTGATCGCGACGCTCGAAGAGGCCGGCGCGATGCCGTACACCATCGTCGTGAACTCCTCGGCCTCGGACTCGGCCGCCAACCAGTACCTCGTGCCGTTCGCCGGGGCGGCGATGGGCGAGTGGTTCATGGACAACGGCATGGACGCGCTGATCGTGTACGACGACCTGTCCAAGCACGCGGTGGCGTACCGGCAGGTGTCGCTGGTGTTGAAGCGTCCTTCGGGCCGGGAGGCCTATCCCGGCGACGTGTTCTACCTGCACAGCCGATTGCTCGAACGGGCGGCGCGGGTCGGCGAGAAGTACGGCAATGGCTCACTCACGGCCTTGCCCATCATCGAAACGCAGGCGGGCGACGTTTCGGCGTACATCCCGACCAACGTCATCTCGATCACCGACGGGCAACTGTACTTGGAAACGGATCTGTTCTACCAGGGCGTGCGTCCGGCAATCTCGGTCGGCCTCTCGGTCTCGCGGGTGGGTTCGGCGGCGCAGCTCAAGGCCATGAAGCAGGTGGCCGGACAGCTCAAGGGCGACCTGGCTCAATTCCGGGAACTGGCGGTGTTCGCGCAATTCGGCTCGCACCTCGACGCCAAGACGCAGGCGCAGATCGACCGCGGCAAGCGCATCATGGAGATCTTCAAGCAGCCGCAGCACGACCCCATTTCCGTCGAGGTGCAGGTCGCCGTGATCTGGGCGGTGCAAAACGGGTACGTGGATCAGGTGCCGGTCGAGCGGGTCAAGGAGTTCCAAACCAAGTTCACGGAATTCCTCACCACGCGGAAAGCCGCGTTGCTCGCCAAGGTCGAGAAGGAAAAGACGCTCAGCGACGCGCTGAAGGCGGAGCTGAAGACCGTCGCCGACGAGTTCAAGCAGCTCTGGAAGTGAACACCGAACCGGTGCCCTGATGCCCAGCGCTCGAGACATCCGTCGCCGCATCAAGTCCGTCACCAGCACCGCGCAGATCACGCGGGCGATGCAGATGGTGGCGGCCTCGAAGATGGCCCGAGCGCAGGAAGCCGCGCTGACGACGAGGCCCTTCGCGCAGCTGCTGTATCGCATCCAGCGCCACGCCACGACGCACGCCGGAGACTTCACGCACCCGCTCCTGGAGGTGCGCCCGGTCCGCAAACGCGCCGTGATCCTGTTCAGCACGGACAAAGGGCTGTGCGGGGCGCTCAACAGCAACCTGTTTCGCCTGGCCGCCCAATTCGATCCCGCCACGACCGTGTTCATCGCCGTCGGGAAGCGGGCGGCCGAGTTCGTCGCCGCGACGCACGGGCGGTTGGTCGCGGAGTTCACCTTCAGTGACTCGCCCCGGTTCGATGAGGCCCGTCCGATTGCCACGCTCGCCCGCGACCTGTTCGTGAAGGGCGAGGTGGATCAGGCGCAGGTGGTCGCGACGCGGTTCGTCAACACGATGACCCAGGACGCCAGTGTGTTCGACTTTCTACCGATCGGGGACATCAAGCAGCTGGACATGGCCGGCGCAGCACCCGAGGCGGACGTCGCCCGCGGCGTGCCCGAGTTTCTCTTCGAATTCAGCGCGGGAGAGGTGCTCGGTTACCTCTTCGGACACTACCTCAACATCTACGTGTATCGGGTGATGCTGGAGGCCAAGGCCAGCGAGGAAAGCGCCCGCATGGTGGCGATGAAGAGCGCGACGGACAACGCCACCGGGCTGATCAGGGACCTCACCCTCGGATACAACCACCTGCGTCAGGGCAATATCACCAAGGAAATGTTGGAGATCGCCGGTGGCCAGCTCGACAACGACTAACCCCGGAGACGGAAATCCAGGCGGAACGATGAATACAGGCAAAATTGTTCAGGTCGTCGGTCCGGTCGTGGACGTCGAATTCACGGAGTCACTGCCCGGCATCTACCACGCGCTGACCGTCGAATATACGGCCCAGGGCCAGCCCAAGCGGGTCACCCTCGAAGTGCAGCAACATCTTGCCGACAACTGGGTCCGGACCGTCGCCATGTCCGGCACCGAAGGTCTCAAGCGCGGGTACGAGGTCGTCGACACGGGCGCGCCCATTTCCGTTCCTGTGGGCGACGGGGTGATGGGGCGCGTCTTCGACGTGTGCGGCAACCCCGTCGACGAGCGCGGGCCGGTCAAGGCAGAGAAGTACTATCCCATCCACCGCCCGGCGCCTCAGCTCGTGGATCAATCCACATCCCCTGAGCTGCTCGCCACCGGCATCAAGGTCATCGACTTGATCTGCCCCTTCCAGAAGGGAGGCAAGGTCGGCGCGTTTGGCGGGGCCGGGGTGGGGAAGACCGTCGTCATCATGGAGCTGATCAACAACATCGCCAAGCTCCATGGCGGGGTGTCGGTGTTCGCCGGGGTTGGCGAGCGCACCCGGGAAGGCGGAGATTTCTACCAGGAAATGTCCGAGGCGGGGGTCATCAAGCAGGATGACCTCGGCGCGTCGAAGATCGCCCTCGTGTACGGCCAGATGAATGAGCCGCCTGGGGCTCGCCTGCGTGTCGCCCTGGCCGGCCTCGCCATCACCGAGTACTTCCGCGACGAGAAGAATCAGGATGTCCTGCTGTTCATCGACAACATCTTCCGGTTCTCGCAGGCGGGCTCCGAAGTGTCCGCCTTGCTCGGGCGCACCGCCAGCGCCGTCGGGTACCAGCCGACGCTTGCCTCGGAGATGGGCGCGCTCCAGGAGCGCATCACCTCGACCAAGAAGGGCTCGATCACGTCGTTTCAGGCCGTGTACGTGCCCGCCGACGACCTGACGGACCCGGCTCCGGCCACGACCTTTGCGCATCTCGACGCGACCCTCGTTCTCGATCGGGCGATTGCCGAGCTGGGGATCTATCCGGCTGTGGATCCGCTGGCCTCGACGTCCCGGGCCCTGGCGCCCGAGATCGTCGGCCAGGAGCACTACGACGTCGCGCGTGGGGTGCAGAAGGTCCTGCAACGACTGAAGGACCTGCAGGACATCATCGCGATTCTCGGCCTGGATGAGCTGTCGCCGGAGGACAAGCTCACGGTGCAGCGGGCCCGCAAGATTCAACGCTTCTTGAGCCAGCCCTTCAGCGTGGCGCAGGTGTTCACCGGACGGGAGGGCAAGCAGGTGCCCGTGGCCGAAACGGTGCGCGGCTTCAAGGAGATTCTCGAGGGCAAGCACGACGCCGTGGCGGAGGGCGACTTCTACATGAAGGGCGGGATCGATGAAGTCAAATCGAGCTGAGGGACTCGGGCGGACCATGGCCCCCACGCTGAAACTGGAGATCGTCACACCGGCGGGCAGCGGTGTACTCCGAGGACGTGGAGATGGTCACCCTGCCGGGCGTGGCGGGCCAGATGGGCGTGTATCCGCAGCACGTCCCGCTGATCACGCAGATGGTGCCGGGCGAAATGATCGTGCGGAAGGACGGCCGTGATCTGTTCATCGCGACGGGCGAGGGCCTCATCGAAATCACCGCCCACCGCGTCGCCATCCTCACCGACCTCGCGATTCAGGCCGACCGCATCGACGAAGCCAAGGCCGAAGAAGCGCGGCAGCGCGCCGAAGCCCGTCTCCGCGAAAAGCTGTCCGCCGAAGAAGTCGCGACCGTCAACGCGTCGCTCGCGCGCTCGCTGGCCCAGCTGCGCGTCAAGCGACGCCGTCGAGTCTGACCCGGGGTGCCAAGCGGCTAGCACCTGCTAGGCCGCTGGCATCCCGGCATCGGCGGCGCCAGTGGACGCGCGCTCACGCTCCGAAGATAGGCCTTCGTGTTCAGCCACTTGGGACGTCGAGACCATCTCGATCCCGTTCGGTACGAGAGTTGCTATTACCCACACCGGTCGAAAGCGATGCATGAATCCAAGGACGTCATCCTGGTTCTGAACGCCGGTTCTTCGAGCATCAAGCTCTCCGTCTTCGCGGAGCGTGGCGGTGAGCTCGCGCTCGAGCTCCGCGGAGCGGTGGAAGAGCTGTACACCGCGCCGCGCTTCCGGGCGCACGATCCTGCCGGCCGCGTCGTCGCCGAGAAGTCATGGGACGGAGCGGCGCTCGGGCACGACGGTGCGGTCGAGTATCTCAGCGACTTCCTCGAGGACCACCTCGCGGGCCGCCGGCTGATCGGCGTCGGCCACCGCGTCGTCCACGGAGGACTCGAGTACACGGCTCCGGTGCGGGTGTGCGCGGAGACGCTCAAGGCGCTCGAGCGCTTCGTCCCGCTCGCGCCCCTGCACCAGCCGCACAACCTGTCGCCCATGGCACGGCTGCTCGAGCGCGCGCCGGATCTCCCGCAGGTCGCCTGCTTCGACACGTCGTTCCACCGGACGAATCCCGACGTCGCCCAGCGGTTCGCCCTGCCGGCGGAGCTCCACGACGCCGGCGTGCAGCGGTACGGCTTCCACGGCCTGTCCTACGAGTACGTCGCCTCCGAGTTTCCGCGCGTGAACGCGAACGCGGCCTCCGCGAAGACGATCGTGCTGCACCTCGGCAACGGGTCGAGCATGTGCGCGATGGAGGCGGGACGCAGCGTGGCGACGACGATGGGGTTCACACCGGCGGACGGGCTGCCCATGGGCACCCGCTGCGGCGCGCTCGACCCCGGCGTGATCTTGTATCTCATCGACGAGCGCAAGATGGATGCGCGCGCCATCGAGCGGCTCCTCTACAACGAATCCGGGCTCCTCGGGGTCTCGGGCATCTCCAGCGACATGCGGGCTCTGCTGGCGAGCGACGCGGCGTCCGCGAAGCTCGCCGTCGACCTCTACGTGTACCGCATCGGGCGGGAGCTCGGCTCGCTCGCGGCAGCGCTCGGCGGGCTCGACGCGATCGTGTTCACTGGCGGAGTGGGCGAGAACGCGGTGGCGATCCGCGAGCGAGTGTGCCGGGACGCGGCGTGGCTCGGGGTCGAGCTGGACGCGACGGCCAACGCGCGGGGAGGGCCACGGATCAGCGTGGGGTGGAGCCGCGTGAGCGCGTGGGTGGTGCCGACCAACGAGGAGCTCATGATCGCGCGACACACGCAACGCGTGCTGGCACGCGGGTGAGGGGAAAGATGAACGTCGATCCGATCTCAGCTCGTCTCTGATCGCTCGGTTTGCGGTAGTGCACCGGGAACGCATGGTCGCATGGTGAACGCGAGCACGGTGATCGTGGCTCGCAAAACGGAGGAGAACTCATGACGCAGCTGATAACAGAGGTTCGACCGACAGGAACAGACGCGAAGAAGACCGCCGAGCGGCTTTCGAGCGAAGAGCTTCGGACGACGCATGCGTACTGGCGAGCCTGCACGTACCTGGCCGCCGGCATGATTTACCTGCGCAGCAATCCGCTGCTCCGGGAGCCGTTGAAGTCGGAGCACGTCAAGCAGCGTCTCCTGGGTCACTGGGGGACGAGTCCCGGCCTGAGCTTCGCGTACGTCCACCTCAATCGCCTGATCAACAAGTACGATCTCGACGCCATCTTCCTCGCCGGTCCCGGCCACGGCGCGCCGGGCGTGCTGGCGCCGGTCTATCTCGAAGGCACCTACTCGGAGGTGTACCCGAACAAGAGCGAAGACGAGGAGGGGATGCGCGAGTTCTTCAAGGAATTCTCGTTCCCCGGCGGCATCGGCAGCCACTGCACGCCCGAGACTCCGGGCTCCATCCACGAAGGCGGCGAGCTCGGCTACAGCATTTCCCACGCCTTCGGCGCGGCCTTCGACAATCCCGATCTGCTGGTCGCGGTGATGGTGGGCGACGGCGAAGCGGAGACGGGGCCGCTGGCGACCTCGTGGCACGCGAACAAGTTCCTGAATCCGATCCGTGACGGCGCGGTCCTGCCGATCCTGCATCTCAACGGCTACAAGATCAACAACCCGACGCTGCTCTCGCGAATTTCCCGAGAGGAGCTGCGCGACCTGTTCACCGGCTACGGATGGACGCCCCATTTCGTCGAGGGCGGCGATCCCGAGCGGATGCACCAGCAGATGGCCGCCGTCCTCGAGGACTGCGTGCTGGAGATTCGCCGGATCCAGAGCGAGGCGCGCGCCAGCGACCAGGCCGGCCGCGCCCGCTGGCCGATGATCGTGCTGCGCACGCCCAAGGGCTGGACCGGCCCCAAGGAGGTGGACGGTCACAAGGTGGAAGGCTTCTGGCGCGCCCACCAGGTGCCGCTGGCCGGTGTGCACGAGAATCCGGCCCATCTCAAGCAGCTCGAAGACTGGCTGCGCAGCTATCGGCCCGACGAGCTGTTCGACGACAAGGGGCGGCTGATCCCGGAGCTGAAGGCGCTCGCTCCCAAGGGGCCGCGACGCATGAGTGCCAACCCTCACGCCAATGGAGGGCTGGTGCGCAAGGCGCTGCGCACGCCGGACTTCCGGGACTACGCCGTCAAGGTCGACAAGCCGGGACAGACGACCGCCGAGAACACGCGGCCCACTGGGGCGCTTCCTGCGCGACATCATGCGCCGGAACATGACGAACTTCCGCGTCTTCGGCCCCGACGAGACGACGTCCAACAAGCTCGATGCGATCTACGAGGCGAGCAAGAAGCTGTGGCTCGCCGATTACCTGCCGGAGGACGCGGACGGCGGCGAGCTGTCACCGGACGGCCGCGTGCTCGAGATGCTCTCCGAGCACACGCTCGAGGGCTTCTACGAAGGCTATCTGCTCACCGGTCGGCACGGCTTCTTCTCGACGTACGAGGCCTTCGCCCACATCATCGGCTCGATGTTCAACCAGCACGCCAAGTGGCTGGAGATCTCCCGCGAGCTGCCCTGGCGGGCGCCGGTGTCCTCGCTGAATCTGTTGATCACGTCGACGGTGTGGCGCCAGGACCACAACGGCTTCACGCACCAGGATCCCGGGTTCATCGATCTGGTCCTGAACAAGAGCCCCGACGTGTGCCGGATCTACCTGCCGCCCGACGCGAACTGCTCTGCTCTCCGTCGCGGATCACTGTCTCAGGAGCACCAACTACATCAACGTGATCGTCGCGGACAAGCAGAGCCACCTGCAGTACATGACCATGGAGCAGGCCATCGAGCACTGCACCAAGGGCCTCAGCATCTGGCCTCAGGCGAGCAACGACGCAGGGCGCGGAGCCGGACGTGGTGATGGCCACGGCCGGCGACATCCCGACCAAGGAGGCGCTGGCGGCGGTCGTCGATGCTGCGTGAGAGCTTCCCCGATCTCAAGATCCGCTTCATCAACGTCGTCGACCTGTTGAAGCTCACGCCGTCCACGGAGCACCCGCACGGCCTGTCGGACCGGGACTTCGACAGCCTGTTCACCACGGACAAGCCGGTCATCTTCAACTTCCACGGGTATCCCTGGCTGATCCACCGGCTGACCTACCGGCGTACCAATCACAAGAACATGCACGTGCGCGGCTACAAGGAGAAGGGCAACATCAACACGCCGCTCGATCTCGCGATCCGCAACCAGATCGACCGCTTCAGCCTCGCCATGGACGTCATCGATCGCGTTCCGCGCTTGCAGGTCGCGGGCGCGCACGTCAAGGAGAAGCTGCGCAACATGCAGATCGACTGCCAGAGCTACGCCTACGAGCACGGCGTCGACAAGCCTGAAGTCGATCAATGGACGTGGCCATAGGTCGAAGTTATATCGCTGTTGCCATCCTGGTGATCCTCGGCTGGGCGGCCGCCGCCCACGCCGAGGACACCGCGCAGCCTCCGCCAGGCTCCTCCCGGCACACGCACCCTGGCCGATACGCCCTTCCAGCTCGTCCTCCCCAGGGGCACGCGTTTGGCGATTGGGCCGGCAGCCGGACGTGGCTCGAAGAGCGCGGCATCACGCCGACGTTGACGTTCGTCATGGACGCCCTCGGCAATCCGACCGGCGGCATGCAGCAGGGCTTCAGGCAAGCGAGCAATCTGGGCCTCGACCTGCGCTTTGATCTGCACAAGCTGTTCGGTCTCGCCGGCGGGTCATTCTTGATCTCGTTCTCGGAGCGCTTCGGCTCGAGCCTTTCGAGGGAAGACATCGGCAACGTCTTCACCGTGCAGCAGGTCTTCGGAGGGCAGACGTACCGACTCGTCGACTTCAGCTATCAGCAGCAGCCCTTGGAACGATGCAGGGTAGACTTCTCTCCCCTCGCGTTGACGCGCCGCCTCTTCGTTTTCGCGATCTCCCGCTAGAAATTCGCGACCGCATCGCCGTACGTACAAGAAAACCAATGGTTTAGACCTGGCCGGCGTCTTGCTCTCCAAGAGACTCGTGTTGGCTCTCGGAGGCGCGCGTGGACACCGGACATGCGGCGCGACGGCAGAAGTCGCTCGCGACCGTGGAGGAAGGCTGACGTGGACGGGGCGGTGGAGGCGCTGCTGAGGCACGGTCCGCTGATCGTGTTCGGCTGGGTGTTTACCGTTCAGGTCGGCGTCCCGATTCCCACCGTGCCGTTGCTGCTGGCCATCGGTGCCCTCGGCGGCCTGGGAAGCTCAGCCTGGGATGGGCGCTGCTCGCAGCGCTCGGGGGCTCGATGGCCGCCGACCTGCTCTGGTACGGCGTCGGCCGTCGCTGGGGCGGCCAGGCACTACGGGTGAGAGCGATCGGTCGGGCGCGCGAGCTGTTCCTCGCCCATGGCCTCTGGGCGCTGGTCATCGGGAAGTTCGTCTTCGAGCTCAATGCGGCGGTCGCGGCGCTGGCGGGCAGCTCGGGGATCCGCATCCAGTCGGTTCCTCGTCTACGAGGTCGCCAGCGCTCTGCTCTGGGCAGGCGGCTGGGCCGGCGTCGGCTACGTCCTCAGGGCGGTATGAAACAGGTGACGGCCACGCTGACGCCGGTGGGCGTGTGGTTGATCTTCGAGAGTGCCGTGGCACTGGCCGCGTACGGAGCCGTCAAATACGCCATACGCCAGGCAACCCATACGCGCGCAAGAGGACGTGAGCCCGCGCCCGCCGGCGCTCTCGGTCGTGATCGGAAGCCCACCGTGAACCGCGCATCGGAGGTCTCATCATGACGCTCGCCGCCCTTCGCGCCGTGGAGCTGAACGACGTCCCGAGCCATCGAGGATATGACGCTTCTGCTCGCACTCACGAATTCGCTGGTGTCCACGCTCGAGCTCCGGGACGTCCTGACTGCGGTGAAGCAGTGCGGGCGCCGCATCATGCGGTCCGACTCGGCGGTCGTCGCGCTGCCGGACCCGGACTCCGGGGACCTTCGCGCCTGCGCTCTCGACGGCCCGGCTGGCGGCGATCTCCCTCGGGAGCAGCTCATCGCAGGGGAGGACACCGTCGCCACGGAGGTGTTTCGCACCGGGGCACCATGGACGGGCCGGTTCGCCGATCTGCGCGAGCGCGGGTCCGAGCGCGATCCGAGCGTGCGCGAGCTCGGGTTCGCCGTGGGCTGCGTCTTGCCCCTCGCGAGGGGTGACCGCACGGTCGGCGTTCTCTGCCTGCGTCGTCGCGAAGGGACGCTCTACACGGACGACGAGGTCGACTTCCTGATGCGGGTCGCCCATCAAGTCACGATCGGCGTCGCGAATGCCCTGGCCTACGGCGAGGTTCGCAGGCTGAAGGAGACGCTCGCCGAGGAGCGCGTCTACCTGCGCGACGAGGTCCGTTCCGAGCGGAACTTCGAGGAGATCATCGGCACGAGCCCCGTGCTGCGCCGCGCGCTGAGGGATGCCGAGACCGTGGCGCCCACGGATGCGACGGTACTGATCCATGGCGAGACAGGAACGGGAAAGAGCTGATCGCCCGCGCGATTCACAACCTGAGCCCGCGGCGTCCGGGCACCCTCGTGAAGCTGAACTGCGCCGCGATTCCGACGGGCCTGCTGGAGAGCGAGCTGTTCGGTCACGAGAAGGGCGCGTTCACCGGCGCCATGGCGCAACGGATCGGGCGGTTCGAGCTCGCGAACGGCGGGACGGTCTTTCTGGACGAGGTGAGCGAGATCCCGCTCGATCTGCAGACGAAGCTCCTGCGCGTGCTGCAGGAGCGCGAGTTCGAGCGACTGGGCAGCGGCCGCACGCTGCGCACGGATGCCCGACTCATCGCGGCCACGAATCGCGAGCTCGGTGCGCTCGTCGACGAGCAGAAGTTCCGCGCCGACCTGTTCTATCGCCTCAACGTCTTTCCGATCCACGTTCCGTCGCTGCGCGAGCGACCCGAGGACATCCGTTGCTCGTCCGGCATTTCGTCGAGCACTATGCGCGCCGGATGAAACGGAACATCGAGACGATTCCGTCGGAGACGATGGAGGCGCTGACGCGCTATGGCTGGCCGGGGAACGTCCGAGAGCTGCAGAACCTGATGGAACGCGCGGTCATTCTCTCGCCGGGACCCGTGCTGCGCGTTCCCCTCGACGCGCTGCGGCCGGAAGCCGCCGCGGCCGTCCCGCACGCTGGAAAGGCGCGGACGCTGGCGGAGGCGGAACGCAGCCACATCGTCAAGACGCTGACGGATACCAAGTGGGTGGTCGCCGGCGCGCGGGTGCCGCCGCTCTCCTGGGCATGAAGCGATCCACCCTGCAATTCCGGATGAACAAGCTCGGGATCGTCCGTCCGGGGATCTAGCCGGACTGCCAGTCCGTTGGCAGCTGGCAACCAGTTGGCGCCGGCGGGTTGGCGCGGGCGACGCGACGGCATGTGTCCGCGCGGATTCCGTCCTCCACAGCGAAGAGTTGCGAGACGACCGCCGCAGGGAGACGTTCGGCATCGCACTTGCACTGCCCGATCCCGCAGAGGGGACATGTTGAGGATCACCGTCCAGCCGGAGCCGGACCGCATCCACCTGAAGCTCGAGGGGAACCTGGCGGGAATGTGGGTCAGCGAGGTGGAGGATTCCTGGCGCGCGACCAGTTCGATACGAGGTGATCGCCCGCTCTACCTCGACTTGACCGGCGTTCAGCACGTCGATCGGGCTGGCAGGTACCTCCTCGGCCTGCTGCATTGCAGCGGCGCTCGGCTGATTGCCTCGGGGATTCTGATGACGGAGCTGGTCCGCACGCTCAAAGACGACTGGCCGGCCCCGGTCAGCCGCCCTTGGACTTGGGCTTGTCGACGAGCGCGCGATAGGACGACGACTGGATGACGCCGTTGGACTGCGTGCGGTAGTTCGCCACGAGACTCACGCCCTCGATCGCGGCATCGTACGCTATCCATCGGTCGCCCCGGCGAAGCATCCGGTAATCCACCGGAATCTCGGTCCCCTGCGCCGTGACGATGCGAGTGCGGACCGTCGCCTGATCGCCGTCGACGGAGTCCTTGAAGACCGTGATCTTTTCGCCGTTGTAGGCCGCGATCTTGGTGAAGTAGACACGCTCCAGGAGATCCGAGAAGAGCCTGGTGATCTCTGCTCGTTCAGGCTCCGTCCGCCCCTGCCAATGTTGGCCCGAAGCGTGCGGCGCGTTATCTCGGCGAAGTCGAAGATCTCCCTCGGCGATCTTGCTGACTGCGGCCTGACGCTCTCTGCTCGCGCCCGGCGGCCTTCAGGTCGGGGTCAGCCAGGACGCGCACGACGCGGTCGATCTGTCGTCGAAGCTGATCAGCCGGCGATTCCGCCCAGACGTCGGCGACCATGCGCCACCGGCACCATCATCGAGGCGAGCGCGAGGCATGAACGAGCGCCGGGGAACGTTCATACGTCGTCCCTGGCGCTCGGCGATACGGTCTGACGGACCCGGCATCGGGCGCCGTCCCCTCGGGGCTCCCGTCCGCGGTGGCGTCACCGAAGTAATCGATGTACCGGTCAATCGGACGCGGCCGGTTGCCCAGGACCGACGCGAGATAGACCGCATCGACGAGATCGAGCACGATTCTCGTGTCCCACATGGCTCTGGCCTCCTCTGGCCTGCTGCGACTCGTTCTGCTCGCGCGGACAACCAAGCAAGGTCCCGGCCAGCCCTAAATGGTTGGTCCCATTGGGATAGCGTAGGGCTGCGAATTTCTCGCGTCGGGTCGCGAAAGATAATGCGCCGCATGCGGGGTGCGTGCCGATGGCTTCGAGGATCGGATTGAAGTAGACTTGCGTCCGAACCGGTGCCGCGTCGCCAGATCGTTGTCACGGATGGGGCGATTCCGATCGGTGACCCCGGGGCCATGACGGAAGCGGCATGGTGTTGGTCGTCGGACGGATCTTTCGGAATACAAGCTCGAGCCGCTCAACGAGGATCGCGAGCGGATCCTGCTACCGGGGCATGCACGCGAACCCGGCGGACGCGCTTCCTCGTGTGCTCGTCGTGGCACCCGCCGGCGAATATTCTTCACCGAAGACGCTGGCTCGTCTCGAGCACGAGTATTCGCTGGCGGCCGAGCTCGATCCGCAATGGGCCGTGCGGCCGCTCGCGCTCGCGCGGCAACAGGGTCGCACCGTTCTGGTGCTCGACGACCCCGGCGGCGAGCCGCTCGATCGGCTGCTCGCCAAGCCCATGGAGGTGGGCGCCTTCCTGCGTCTGGCGATCGGCATCGCCCACGCCGTCGGGGCGCGTTCATGACGCCGGTCTGATCCACAAGGACATCAAGCCAGGCAATGTCCTGGCGGCGGCCGCAATCGGTAAGGTCCGACTCACCGGGTTCGGCATCGCCTCCGCATGCGACGGGAGCGCGCGGCGCCGGCACCGCCGGAGTGATCGCCGGCACGCCTCGCGTACATGGCCCCCGAGCAGACCGGGCGGATGAACCGGTCGATCGATTCGCGCAGCGACCTGTACGCCCTCGGCGTCACGCTGTACGAACTGCTGACCGGCGGCCTCCCGTTCACCGCCGTCCGACCCGATGGAGTGGGTGCACTGCCACGTCGCGCAGGCTGCCGGTGCCGCCGGCCGAGCGGCTGGAGGAGGTGCCCGGCGCCGTCTCGGCGGTCATCATGAAGCTGCTCGCCAAGACGGCCGAGGACCGCTATCAGACCGCGGCCGGCCTCGAGCGCGACCTGCGGCGCTGCCTCGCCGCGTGGGAGGCTCACGCGCCGGATCGACGACTTCCCGCTCGGCGAACACGACACGCCGGACCGGCTGCTGATCCCCGAGAAGCTGTACGGGCGGGCGCGCGAGATCGCAACCTTGCTCGCCGCCTTCGATCGCGTGGTATCGAGCGGCAGGCCGGAGCTGGTGCTGGTCTCCGGCTATTCCGGCATCGGCAAGTCCTCCGTCGTCCACGAGCTGCACCAGGTGCTCGTTCCGCCGCGCGGCCTCTTCGCTTCGGGCAAATTCGACCAGTACAAGCGCGACATCCCGTATTCGACGCTCGCGCAGGCCTTTCAGAGCCTTATCCGTCACCTTCTGAGTAAGAGCGAAGCCGAGCTGGACAACTGGCGCGATGCGCTTCGTGAGGCGCTGGGTCCGAACGGACAGCTCATTGTGAACCTTGTTCCCGAATTGCAAGCTCATCATCGGCGAACCAGCCGCCAGTCCCCGAGCTTCCGCCGCAGGACGCCCAACGCCGATTCCAGCTCGTCTTTCGGCGATTCATCGGAGTGTTCGCGCGGCCGGAGCATCCGCTGGCGCTGTTCCTCGACGATTTGCAATGGCTCGATTCGGCAACGCTCGATTTGCTCGAGGATCTGCTGACCCAATCCGGATGTGCGGCACTTGATGTTGATCGGCGCGTACCGAGACAACGAAGTCAATTCTTCCCATCCGCTGATGCGCAAGCTGGAAGCGATCCGGACAGCTGGGGCGCCCGTGCAAGAGATCGTCCTTGCGCCGCTGACCCGCGAAGACCTGGCACAGTTAATCAGCGGACGCTCTTCACTGCGAACCGGAACGCGCCACCGCACTGGCAGCAACTGATCCATGAGAAGACGGCGGGCAATCCATTTTTCGCCATTCAGTTCATTGCTGCGCTTGTCGAGGAGGGTTTACTCACATTCGATTATGGCGAAGGGCGATGGTCCTGGGACCTCGAATCGCATTCGCGCCAAGGGTTATACCGACAATGTGGTGGACCTCATGGTCGGGAAGTTGAACCGCCTGCCCGTCGACACACAGGAGGCACTCCAGCAGCTGGCGTGCCTGGGACACAGCGCGGCGATCACGACGCTTGCGCTCGTGCACGGGACATCGGAGGAGGAGGTCCACGCGCATCTCTGGGAGGCGGTCCGTCACGAGGTGATCGAGCGGCTGGAGAGCGCCTACAGGTTTATCCACGACCGTGTCCAGGAAGCCGCCTATGCCCTCATCCCGGAGGAAGCGACGCGCCGCAGCGCATCTCCGCATCGGGCGGCTGCTCGCAGCACATACGCCTCCAGAGAAGCGGGAAGAGGCGATCTTCGAGCTCGTCAATCAGCTCAACCGTGGCGCCGCGCTGATCACTGCACACAGAGGAACGCGAGCAGCTGGCAGAACTCAACCTCATTGCCGGCACGCGCGCCAAGAATTCAACGGCCTACGCCTCGGCGCTCACCTATCTCCTCGCGGGTGCGGCATTGTTGGCGGAGGATGGCTGGGAGCGCCAGCATGCGCTCGCGTTCGCGCTGGAGCTGCCACCGGGCCGAATGCGAGCTCCTGGACCGGCGCGCTGGCCGTCCGCGGAGGAGCGTCTTGACGGCGCTTGCAGCGCGCGCCGCCGACGACGGTCCAGCGAGCGGCCGTCGCGTGCCGGCGTGTGGATCTGTACACGATGCTCGGGTCAGAGCGGCCGCGCGGTCGCCGTCGGCCTCGACTACCTCCGGTACGTGGGCATCGACTGGCCGGCCGCATCCGACCGAGCGAGGAAGCTGCGTCGCGAATACGAGCGGATCTGGTCCCAGCTCGGAAGCCGCAGCGATCGAGGATCTCGTCGACTTGCCGCCGATGCAGGATCCGGAGCCCTCGCGACGCTCGACGTGCTCACCACGCCTGGGGCCGCCGACGTTGTACACCGACGAGAACCTGTACGCGCTCAGCATCTGCAGGGCGGTCAATCTCAGCCTGGAACGCGGCAACGGCGACGGGGCACCGACGCATTACGTGGCCGTCGGCCTGATGGTCGGCGATCGCTTCGGCGACTACGACGCAGGTTATCGACTCGGAAAGATGGCCTGCGATCTGACCGAACGTCGCGGATTGAAGCGCTTCGGCGGAAAGACCTATGCGGTCTTCGCGCTCGTGGTTCCGTGGACGCGACCGCTTCGGGAGGGTATAGATCCGGCGCGTCGTGCCTTTCAGATGGCGAACGAGCAGGGCGACCGGACGTTCGCTGCGTACGCTTGCTGGAATCTCATTTCCACTCTTCTCGCCTCGGGCGACCCGCTGCCGATCACGTCGAACGCGAAGCCGAGCATGGATTCGAGTTCGCGCGCGCAGTGCGGTTCGAATTCGCCGTCGACATGATCTCGAGCCCAGCTCGGCATCGTCCGGACGCTCCGCGGCGCGACCGCGAACTTCGGTTCGTTGGACGATGGTCGGTTCACGGAGCGCGCGGTTCGAGGAACGCCTGACCGGTCGCCCGGCCCTCGCCCTGGTGAGATGCTGCTACTGGATCCGGAAGCTGCAGGCGCGCTACTTCGCCGGCGACTACGCGTCGGCGGTCGACGCCGCGGAGCAGGCGGAAAGATGCTTCTCGACCTCAACCGCCTCTCGGCGTGGCTCTTGCAAGGGCGGAATATCACCTCTATGCCGCGCTCTCTCGCGCCGCATGCTGCGAGCCCATGGGCCCGATCCGCGCGCGGCAGCATCGAGAGGCGCTCGCCGCGCACGACCGACAGCTCCGCGGCCTGGGCCGCGAACTGCCCGGAGAACTTCGAGGATCGTACGGCGCTGGTCGGCGCGGAGATCGCACGCCTCGAGGGGCGACCGCTCGAGGCGATGCGACCTGCTACGAGCGAGCCATCCGCTCCGCCCGCGCCAACGGCTTTGTCCACCATGAGGCACTGGCCCACGAACTGGCCGGCCGCTTTTATCTGCAGCGCGGGTTCGAGACGGCCGGCTCTGCGCACCTGCGCCACGGGCGGGCGTGCTATGCGCTCTGGGGTGCCGATGGGAAGGTGCGGCAACTCGATGAGCTCTATCCGCACCTTCGCCAGTCAGAGCCGGCGCCCGACGCGCGCGGAACCATCGGAGCGCCGATCGAGCACCTGAGCTCGCAACGATTCTCAACGTGTCGCATGCCGTGTCGGGCGAGATTGTGCTGGAGAAGCTCGTCGAGACGCTGCTGCGCACGGCCATCGAGCACGCCGGCGCGGAACGTGGGCTGCTCATGCTGCCGCGCGGTGGCGAATTATCGATCCAGGCGGAAGCGAGCATCAGCGGCAGTGTTGTCATTGTCCGTCTGCGCGAAACGCCCGTTTCCACGGCTGAGCTTCCGGAGTCGGTGGTCCGTTATGCCGCGCGCACGCCAGGAGACGCGTGATTCTGGACGATGCGGTGGCCCACAATCCGTTTTCCGCCGACGAGTACATCGCCAAGCAGCGTGCCCGGTCGGTACTCTGCTTGCCCCTCGTGAAACAGGGCGCGCTTGTTGGCGTGCTGTACCTCGAGAACAACGTCGCCTCGCACGTGTTCACGCCATCCCGCATCGAGTCTCCTCACCCTCCTGGTCTCGCAGGCCGCGATCTCGCTCGAGAACGCGCACCTCTACGCCGATCTCAACAAAACGCAAGCGTACCTGGCGGAGGCACAACGGCTGACCGCCACCGGCAGCTTCGGCTGGAAGCCGGCGACCGGCGACATCATATGGTCCGAGGAGCTGTACCGGGTGTACGAGCTCGATCGAGCGACGACGCCCACTGTCGAGTTCGTCCTTGCGCGGACCCATCCTGACGACCGCGACGCGCGACGGCAGTTCATCGAGCGCGTCGCACGCGAACCCCTGTTTCTGGACCACGAGTACCGGCTCCTGATGCCCGATGGGGCCGTGAAGCACGTGCACGACGTCGGGCGGCCCATCCACGACCCGGCGACAGGCCGATCTCGAGTACGTCGGCGCTATCACGGACGTCACCGCCGTCAAGGAATCGCGCCAGGCTCCGAGAAGGCGTACGCCGAGATCCAGGTGCTGAAGGATCAGCTGCACAAGGAAAACATCGTCCTCCGTGAGGAAGTCGACAAGACGTCGATGTTCGAAGAGATCGTCGGCGTCATCGCCGCCTCTCAGAGCGGTGCTGTCCCACGTGTCCAAGGTCGCGCCGACCGATTCGACCGTGCTCATCACCGGCGAGACCGGCACGGGAAAGGACTCATCGCCCGCGCGATCCACAAGCGATCGCCGCGAGCGTCTCGGGCCTTCGTCAGCGTCAACTGCGCGGCGATTCCGCGTCACTCATCGCGTCGGAGCTCTTCGGCCATGAGAAGGGCGCGTTTACCGGAGCCCTGCAGCAACGACAAGGCCGCTTCGAGCTGGCGGACGGCGGGACGCTCTTCCTCGACGAGGTCGGCGAACTCCCGCCGAGACCCAGATCATGCTGCTGCGCGTGCTGCAAGAGCGCGAATTCGAGCGTGTCGGTGGCAGCCGGCCCATCCGCGTGAACGTTCGCGTGATTGCCGCAACGAATCGTGATCTGCAGAGCTGCGGTCGCCGACGGCACCTTCCGAGCGGACCTCTTCTACCGGCTCAACGTGTTTCCGTTGGACGTGCCGCCCTACGTGAGCGTCGGGCGGATATCTCCGTGCTTGTCGAGTACTTCATCCATCGCTTTGCCCAGCGCGTGGGCAAGAGAATCCGCGGTCTCAGCAAAGAGACATCCACCCTGCTCCAATCGTACGACTGGCCGGGCAACATCCGTGAGTTGCAGAACGTCATCGAGCGCGCGGTGATCATCGCTGACTCCGACACTCTCGCCATCGATGAACGATGGCTTGCGGGCGGGCCGCTGAAACCCCAGCGGTCGCGAGCCCGCCGGCCTCTACGCTTGCGACTCGCGAGAAGGACGTCATCGAGGCCGCGCTCAGGGAAAGCAAGGGCCGGGTGTCCGGACCGTTCGGCGCGGCGGCGCGGCTCGGCGTGGCGGCGTCGACGCTGGAATCGAAGATCAAAGCGCTGCAGATCGACAAGCGGCGCTTCAAGTCGGGGTAGCGACGGCTCAGTTCGTTGAGCCACAGAGAGTTTCCGCCGCGCCTCGCCGACGCGCCTCCCCGACGGGGGCGATGAACGGTACCCCCGCCGGGAGTCCTTTAGAAGGAAACGCTAGGACTTCATGCTGATGATTTCGCCACCGCGGTTTTCAGAGGGGACTGGGTCTCCGGTCGAACCGATCGCCATCTCTTAGGCTCCGGCCCCCGCGCGGCGAGCGTCTCGCGTTTGACCGGCCACCAGCCCTCGGACGCCGTTCCAGTAACAGCAGCTCGCGGCGGAGCTGCGGGTGATCCAGAGATCGACGCCTAGGCCCGCACCGTGCACGTGGAGCTCGACGACGCCGAGCTATCCCGCCGCCCGCGCCGCCTGGCAGCCGAAGCGGACCGAGCGCCTCGCCGGCGCCCTGGAAAAATACGCCCGTCTCGTCGGCCCCGCCAACCTCGGCGCCGTCACCCACGCGGGCGCCGTCGACTGGCCGCTCGAGTAAGCTGCCGAACGCCGGGCGCGCTGCGCCCGTGCGCGAGCGGCTATGGCGCCCCGGGCAGGCGCGGGCTGCCTCTCCCGCACGATGTCGGCCTCGCGAAACGTCCGCCGCAGCCAGCGATCGTCGCGGATCCGCTCGATCGGCCGCGCCGTCTCCGACCATCGCGACAACCGGTCGGGCGGGCCGATGACCAGACGGGCGACGGCGATCCGGATCGACACGAGCGCCTCGCGGTTGCAGCACGGGACCACGGTGGTCTCGAGATCGCCGGCCAGCGAGAGCGGCGTGCCGCCGACGCGGAGAGCGCGGTCGCCCCGGCGGCGGCCCAGGACGCAGGTGCGCGCCGGATCCCCGCGCACCCACGCCTCGATCTCGACCGGCATCCCGTCCGAACGGCGCAGCGTGACCAGGGACACGAGCGGCCCGCGGGCAAGCTCGAGGCGCACCGCGCCGTCGGTCACCTGCATGGCGGACGGGGACGGCATCGCGACGCTCTCGTCGCGCGCGAGTTGCGCGAGCCACTCGGCGGCGGCGCGGGTCGGGCCGTCCGCCGCGAGCGTGAGAGATCGTCGGAGGGCGCCCGGTAGAGCGTCGCCGCCGCGCCCGGCGGGCTGACCCGCACCGCCAACCCCTCGCCGGCGCGAACCCGCACCTCGACGACGGGGTCGGTGGCGAGTGAGGACGAGAGCGCCACCCGCGCCCACTGCCCCGGACCGCCTCGGCGCGCCAGTTCAGCTTGTGGCGCTCCGGTCCGTCGATCACGATGCTCCCGTCGGCCTGAAAGGACGCGAAGGCGTCGCGGAGAGCCTCGGCCCGCGCCCGCAGCTCGGCCTCGAGCGCCGCCGGGTCCGAGGAGAGGCGGGCCGACACAGCCCGCCCACGCCAGCGCCGCGGCAAGCCACAGCCCCCTCACACGAGCCGCCCGCCCTGGACGGCGAGCACGCGCTCGCAGCGAGCCGACACGCGGGCGTCGTGGGTCGCGATGACCACGGTCCGGTCCGAGCGATCCAGGAGGAGCAGATCGACGATCGCGGCGGCGCCGGCCGCGTCGATCGAGCCCGTCGGCTCGTCGGCGAGCACGAGCGGTGGGTTCTTGACGAGGGCGCGAGCCACCGCGACCCGCTGGGCCTCGCCGACCGACAGCCGATCCGCGCGGCGCTCGGCCAGCGGCGCCAGCCCCGTCCACTCGAGGAGCCGATCCACCCGGGACGCGCTCTCGCCGAGCGCCCGCGGCCCGAGGCACCCGAGCGCCAGGCAGACGTTTTCTCTCACCGTGAGGTAGGGCAGGAGCGCGGCCCGCTGGAACACGAACCCGAGCTGGCGGGCTCGAAAGCGGTCGAGCTCCCTCGAGGCCCGCGACGCGAGCGGGCGGCCCTCGAACCGCACCTCGCCGCCGTCCGGTCGCCTGAGGCCGGCCAGATGCGCGAGCAGCGTGCTCTTCCCGCTGCCGCTCGGTCCCACGATGGCCACGGACTCCCCGGGCCGAAGGACGAAGTCCACCCCGTCGAGCACGCGCCGGCCGCGCGCGTATTCCACCACCAGCTGCCGGGCCTCGAGCAGGACCGGCGCGCTCACATCGTCTGCCCCATGAGCGTCGTCGGCTCGGCGCGGGCCGCGCGCAGCCCGGGAATGGCGGCGCCCGCCAGCACGACCGCGAGCGTCGCGGCCGCCGTCGTCCCGATCACGCTCGCCCGGGCCAGACGCCGAGCGCCGGATGCACCTTCGATACGACGCCGAGCAGGATGGCAGAGCCCGCGATCGTTCCGATGACCGCGCCCGCGCCGCCGAGCAGGGCCGCCTGGCACAGCACGTCCGCCAGGATCGCTCCCGGTCCGAACCCCATGGCCCGCAGGACCGCATAGTCGGCCGAGCGCTCGCTCACCGTGCTCCAGAGCGTGAGAAGGACGACCGCCGCCGCCAGGGCCGACACGATGCTCGACAGCGAGCGCGCGACGAGCCGGAGGGGAGCGGCGGCCGCGACGGCGCGCGCCCGCGCGGCGCCGAGGGTCAGCACCCGGATGTCCTTCAGGGCAAGGGCTGCCGCGGCCTCGACCTGCTCGGGCCGGAGCCCAGGCGCGACCTCCAGCAGGGAAAAGCTGAGCTCTCCCGGCCGCTGCCGGAGGCGTTGTACCACGGCCAGCGGCGCGTAGACATCGGCGGTCGCCACGTCGGACTCGCGGGCGAACAGGCCGACGATCTGGAGAGCCTCCCGGCCCTCGAAGAGCCGGATGGAATCGCCGAGCTTCATGTGGCGGCGCTCGGCGAGGCCGCGGTCCACGAGCGCCTCGGCCGCGCCCGGCCGGGGCGCCGTCCCTCCACGACGGAGAGCAGGGCGCGCAGCTCGTCAGGCTCCGGGTCCGGAAGACCGCAGAGAAGAAAGGGGATCGGGTCGGCCTCGTCCACGAACGGAGCGAGGAGGAAGTCGTGGCGCCGGATGACGCCCGCCCGCCCGAGCTCCTCACGGTGCCGTTCGAGGTCGTCGGCATCGAGCGTCGTGGTGTAGCTGTCGAAGGCGATGAGATATCGCTGCTCGAAACGCGCCAGCAAGCGGCTCGGTCGCTCCGCCTGGCGCACGGAGATCGTGTGGGTGACGAGGAGGGTGGCGACGCTGGCGGCGATCGCGCCCGTCGCCAGCAACGAGCGGGGCCAGTGATAGCGGATGGTCCGGAGGGCGAGACCGGCGAGCGGAGCGAGGCTCACGGTGCCGCGAGGGCCACCGCCAGCAGCCGGTGGCCGGCGTGCGAGAGCGAGAGATCGAGCCCGAGCCGGCCCGCGGACATCCAGTCGGCCGACCGCGCGGGGAGGCTCACGACGGGGCGTCCGAAGGGATCCGATGCGATCTGGATCTCCGCCAGCGCCGGGAGCACCTCGGCGGGCATGCCGGCGGCGACGAGCACGCGCCGGATCGCCATCCGGCCGAGCACGCGCGCGGCCGCGGCCTCGGGTCGGCGCCCGGCGGGGACGAAGCCGGACCAGCTCCGGCCGCCGCCGGAGCCACCGCAGGACCGCGCGGGTCGAGGATTGCCGGACGACCTCGTGCGTCGTCATTGCTCGCGGAGCCAGGCCGCGACCTCCGCGGTGACCGCGTCGGCGTCCCCGACCTCGCCGGGCTGCTGGGTTGCCGCCAGGTACAGGACGTACCGGACGTAGGCCTCGACCGTGATGAAGCGAAACATGTCGCGGAGCTCGAGCGTGGCGATCGGCGCGCCGGGCTCCTTGCCGTCCGGGATGTCCGTCCCCATCAGGTAGGCCAGCTGCTTGACCTTGAGCGCCCCCAGCTCCGCGGCGGCGCGATCCATTCCCGCCGCGTCCCGCCACAAGAGGGCGAGGCTGGCCTCTCCGGGCGGCCCCGTCCGCGCAATCTCCACCTCGGCGAGCCCGTGCAGCGTCTGCATGCACTCGGCCAGGGCGGCGTCGCCCTCCCGGAGCGCCTCGACCGTCTCGGTCAGCTCCGGGGTCTGGCGCAGCTGGTGAAGCAGGAGGGCGGCGGCCCGGGCGGCGTCGCCCGGCCCTCCCGACCGCCGTCTTCAGGGTCTCGGCGAACGCGGGCTCCCGCAGGGACTGACGCAGGATCTCGATCGACCGCGCGCGCAGCTCCGGATCGTGCCCGTCGTCGTGCATGGCCTCGAGCTTCATGAACTCGAACAGCGTCGTGCCGCCGATCGCCTGCTCGAGGCGCTGCAGGCCCTCGAGGAGGGGAAGGCGAAGCGTCTCCTCGTCGACCTTGGCCTCGGGCACCTTGAGCCCGAAGTCCCGGCGCAACCGGTAGGTCAGCTCGAGGAAGGCGATCGAGTCGGCGTCCAGGTCGTCGACGAGCTTTCGCGAGGGCCTGATGTCGCTCTTGTTGAGCACCAGGATCTCGGCGAGGAGGTCGGTCAGCGCGTCGATGATCTCCCGGGCGTTCATTCGGCGCTCGGCGCGCGCCGGCGGCTCACGTACTTCAGCGAATAGCCCCCGTCGACGGCGAGGTTCTGTCCGTTCACGTACGACGCCTCGGCGGAGACGAGAAAGGCGACGGCGGCCGCCACGTCGCCGGGCTCGCCGAAGCGATGCAGGGGATGGCGGCGCGGAGCTGATCGCCGAACGCCTGGATCCCCAGGCTGCTCATGTCCGTCGCGATCACGCCGGGCGAGACGACGTTGGCGGTGAAGTCCGCGCGCGGGGAGAGCTCGTTGGCCAGGGTCTTGACGAACCCGACGAGGCCGGCCTTCGAGGCGGCGTACGCGCACTGCCCCTGCAGGCCGCCGTGCTCGGCGGTCGGGGAGGACAGGGCGACGACCCGGCCGAACCGCCGCCGGAGCATCCCGGCACCGCCGCCGCGGTGATGTAGAGCGCCGCGAGCAGGTTCACCTCGATCGTCTCGCGGATGCCGCCGACGTCGCCGGCCATCAGCGGTCCCCCTTGGCGATGCCGGCGTTCAGCACGAGGATGTCGAGCCGGCCGAGCTGCCCTTCGGCGTCGCGGACGACCCGCGCGCACGCCTCCGGATCTCGCAGATCCGCGCCGATCGTGACCGCCTTTCCCCCGCCCGCCGCCACCTCGGCGGCGAGCGCTCGAGCGCCCTCGTCGCTCCGATGATGGTGCAGCGCGACCTCCGCGCCCTCCCGCGCCAGCCGCGCGGCGATCTCGCGGCCGAGGCCGCGTCCCGCGCCCGTGACGAGGGCGGCCTTGCCGTCGAGCCGACGGCTCATGACGGCCCGGGTCGGCGAAACAGCAGCGCCGCGTTCACGCCGCCGATGGCGAAGCTGTTGGACAGGACGGTGTTCATCCGCGGAAGCGCGCGCGCCCCTGCGGCCACGTAGTCGAGGTCGCAGAGGGGATCGGCCTTCTCGAGGTTGATGGTCGGCGGCACGATGCGGTGCTGCAGCGACTTGACCGCGATCACCGCTTCGAGGGCGCCGGCCGCCGCGATCAGGTGGCCCGTCATGCTCTTGGTCGAGACGATGGGGATCGCGTGCGCATGGGCGCCGAACACGCGCTTGATCGCGTTGGTCTCGATGCGGTCGTTCAGTGGCGTGCTGGTCCCGTGGGCGTTGATGTGGTCGACGTCCTCGGGACGGAGCCCGGCGCTGTCGAGGGCACGCGTCATCGCCAGCACGGCGCCGTGTCCGTCCTCCGGGGGCGCGCTGATCTTGTAGCCATCGTCGCTCGTGCCGTACCCGGCGACCTCCGCGTACATCCGCGCGCCGCGCGCCGTCGCGCGGTCGGCCGGCTCGAGGACCAGCACCGCCGCGCCCTCGCCCACCACGCACCCGTCCCGGCGGAGGTCGAAGGGCTTGCTGGCGCCCTCGACCTCATGACTGCGGGCCGTCACGGCGTCGAGCTTGCAGAACGCGGTGAGGTCGAGCGGGTTCAGCATGCTGTCCGCGCCGCCCGCGAGGGCGATGTCGGCATCACCACGGGCGACGGCCCACGCGGCCTCGCCGATGGCCTGCGCGCCCGCCGCGCAGAGGCTGACCAGCGTCACGTTGGGGCCCATGGCGCGGTAGCGCATCGCGATGTACGCCGCCGCCACCGACGGGCACTGCTGGAGGAAGTCCATCGGATTCACGTCCTGGCCGACGATATCGCCGATCTCGCGGAGGAGATCGCCTTCGGCCCGCGCAAGCCAGGTGCCGACATCGATGGCCGGCACCCGTCCGTCGCGCACGGCCTCGCGGTACCGCTTCAGCATGGTGACGGGGATCTTCTCCATCAGCGACCGGCCCGACAGTCCCGCTCCGAGGTAGATGCCCATCCGCTCCGGGCTCGGCGCGTCCCCGCGCCCGAGCCCTGCCGGTCGCGCGACGCGCTGAGCACGGCCTCCTCGAGCCCGGCGTCGACGAGGGCCAGGTGGCTCGCCGCGAGCGCCCACTGGTGGACCTTGTCCATGAGGCGGACGATCCGGAGCGTCTCCCGGTCCCGGAAGAAGTGGCGGGCGTCGAAGCCCTCGACCGTGCCCCCGATCTTGCAGGGACACCACGAGGTGTCGAAGTGCTCGATGCGCCTGATCCCGCTCTCGCCACGGCGGAGGCGCTGGAACATCTCCTCGACGTCGAAGCCATGGGGACCGATCACACCCATCCCCGTGACGACGACCTCGCGCAGCGGCCTCGCCCTCACGGCAGCTCGTCCCGGGCGGGACCCGTCCCGCCGCGCTCGAGCACGCGGGCGAGCATGTCCATCTGCTGGACGGCGGCGGAGTACTCCTCCTGGTTCTTGTAGTGCCGCATGCCGAAGCTGAGGTCGGCTCGGGCCACGACCTCCGACTCCACCTGGGCCGTCACCTGGGTGCGCGCGACGTGCCACTCCAGCGCGCTGACCTGCGCCTCGATGACGAGCTGGTCGCCCGGCGCCACCGTCTTGAGGAAGCGGGCACCGCCGATACCGGTCAGGACAGGCAAGACCCGGCGACTTTCGAGCTGCTCCACGGAGCGCCAGATGAGATATCCGGAGCTCTGGGCCATGGCCTCGACGAGCAGCGCGCCCGGAAAGATCGGGAGCATCGGGAAGTGATGGTCGAAGTAGTCGGACTCGATGGACACGTTCTTGATGGCGACGATCCGGCGACCGGCCTCGAACTCGCGCACTCGATCGACGAGCAGGTACCTCACCCGGAGTCTCCGTCGGCACGCGCGATCCAGACGATGGCCGAGGCGCGCCCCGCCTCGACCCACGCCCTGGCGTGGACGCGGCGCCCACGCCCGAGGGCCGCGGGGGCGCCGCGGAACTGGACGTGGCACCGACCGTCGGCGCCCGCGCTCACCTCGATGTCGGTGGGATGGATGCCGGCAACCAGGCCGATCCCCAGTGCCTTCAAGGTGGCCTCCTTGACCGCGAACCGGCGCGCGAGCTCCTCCGTCGAGGTGGCAGCCTGCTGCTCGGCGGCGGTGAAGATCTCATCGCGGAACCCCGGGGATTGCGGGCCAGCACCTGCTCGAACCGCTCGACCTCGACCAGGTCGCAGCCGACGCGCGTGCCGGAGGCGGGCGCTCTCACCGGGAGCTCCCGGCGCGCACCGCGCTCGGCAGCGAGCCGCGGCATTGCCGCGCGCGACGGCGCCACGCGCTCACTCGCCCTCCGTCGGCGCGTGGACCGCGCGCCACTCGTCGTGCACGGGTCCCTCGAGGAACGTCGTCGTGCGGTCGAGATCGCGATGCGCCGGCACCTTCGGAGTTTCGGCCGGGTACCCGAGGGAGATCAACCCGGCGAGCTGCAGCTGCGGCGGAAGGCGAAGCAGCCGGTTGATCTGACCCCGGAGAAAAGGCAAGGGGCCGGAATGCATGCACGCGCTCAGACCGTGGGCGTGGGCGGCGAGGAGGAGGTTCTGGATCGCCATGCCCAGGCTGAGCAGATTGGGATTGTAGTGCGCGACGCCGCCGCTCTCGAGGATCGTGGACAGCTGCTCGTCCAGGTACTCCGGCGAGGGCTTGTAGAAGGCGAGGACGAGGACGGGGCTCGTCTCCAGCGGATAGAGCCACGTCTTCACGTGGCTCAGCACATGGAACAGCTCGTCCGCCGTGTCGCTCTGCTCGACCCGCTCGACCGCGCGCCGGATCAGCCCGTTCACCGCGTCGCACCACGCCGGCGTGTCGGCCACGACGAAGCGCCACGGCTGTCGGTTGAAGTTGCTCGGAGCGCGGCCGGCCAGATCCACGAGCGCGCGCGTCAGCTCCCTCGGCACCTCCCGGCGCTCGTAGACCCGCACGCTCCGACGGGTCACGGCGAGCCACTGGAACACCGCCTGCTCCGAGGGCGAGACCGCGGGTGGCGCGACCCGATCCATCACGAAGTGCACGCCCCGCCCCACGGAGCGCGAGGGCCGCCAGCGCCCTCGGCGAGGCGAGCGCGGAGACACCGGCGCTCATTGCCGAGCCAAGCGCCGGGGACGCGAGCGCGGATTCCCGGACGCGGGGAACGTGGGGTAGGACATGCGTGCGGATGTCACGGCTGAGCTCGAGCTGGGGCATTGCGACCGGCGAGCGGACGCCGAGGTACCTCCGTTGCTCCGGTCCTCTCCCTCCTGGTGCGTCCTTCGTACGACACCGACGAGCCAGCCGTCAAGCGAGAATGTCCCCGCGACCCATGACGCGCTGGCGCCGACCCGCGCGGCCGCACGGGCCGCGCGCGGGCTGAGCGATGCGAGGCGGGGGGCAACGCGCCTGAGGCTTCTCTCTGGACTCATCGTAGCAAGGTTCCTGGTGGCTGACCCAAGATCTACCACATGGGCGACACCGGCCTGTTCGGCGACATGAAGCTGATCGGCGACTACTACAAGCCGGATCTCATCCTGATGCCCATCGGTCGGCCACCTCGTGACGGACCCGAAGGACGCCGTGTACGCGACCAATGAGTTCCTCAGGCCGCAGTTCGTGATCCCCATGCACGACGGGACGACGCCCGTTCTGAAGGGTACGCTGCAGGAATACCTGGCGGCCCTCGGGCAGACGGCCACGAAGGTCTTCGTCCTCAACCCGGGGGACAAAGATCGACTTCTAGTCGGATCCGCCGGGGGCTGCATGGGCCCCGGGGTTCTCGTCGGGACCGCCGCGCTCGGCATCCACTGTCCAGGCTTCACGCCCCCGGCACCCACCACGTCACCCGCCCGGTCACCGTATGCGCGACGGCAACTCAAGCCCGTCGCGCAGGCCGCGGATCCCAGATGCGTCTGCTACACTCAGGTGAGA